>Ga0181520_10007057_pt1 | contig 16778 bp, 15 predicted proteins | sample PEATcosm2014_Bin_29_FD_132451 | JGI IMG/M metagenome (GOLD analysis project Ga0181520, IMG submission 132451) | Peatland microbial communities from MTU Mesocosm Facility, Houghton, MI, USA - PEATcosm2014_Bin02_30_metaG | ecosystem: Environmental > Terrestrial > Soil > Wetlands > Peat | place... | reverse complement strand
CTCTCAAGCCGGAGAATAATTATTCCACTGGCGGCGAGATCAGCAGGATTTTCGATTTCAGCCGTCCCGGCAAATACACGATTCAGCTTTCGCGTCCCATCTGGGGCAACGATCAAATTCCGGAGACAGGCAGGACGGTGCAGAACGGCCAAACAGTCGTCAAATCCAACAAAATCACTATCACAGTACTTCCGGCGGATGACCAGCCAACTCAGGCCCCCGCGCCAAAATAGCCCGCTTCACTTTGATTACCGGAAGAAGCCAAACAGGCGGGCGGGTGGCCCAGGTCTTGCTTCTGAGACCTGGGAATCGACCCCGCCCCGCCGCGTTTTCTGATCTCTGATCTCTGACCCCTGATCTCTGTCAGTCGCATTGCAGATAATTATCCCCTCAACGCGGACAATGAAGATAAGCGGTCAAAATTCCGCCACTCAGGAGAGGCCACCATGCCATATATTTACAAGGCCCACCTCGGCCCCATCTCGAGAAACCCCGCCAGCAGCCTCTTGGCCGCCTACCGCGCCGCCCAGGCCATGCTCGCCATCCAACCCGAAACCCAAGAAACCAGAAGAAACATGGCGATAAATTCTTCATTCCTTCGCCCTCCATCCAACCAAAAAAGTTAACATGCCTATTATCAACCAGATAGAAAAATAAAAATCGCTATTCCTTCGGTTATTATTCTTATTATATTCGCTTTTCGCGCAGTCGTAGAAAGTTAACATGCTTATTATCAATCAGATAAACCAAATAAAACGCCGATTTCCTTGTTTTTAGATTCTCTTTTCCTTCGCTTTAATAAGCTATCTAATTCATTTAAATAACCTTATCGGTTCAATTATCGTTCGCTACATCTTCGCTATTGTCCAAACTTTACCCTTTTCCGCCGGGTGCGGGTGCCCCACCCTTCCGCGTTCTTTGCGGAAGAGTGGGATAGCACGAACCTCAACCAGCGTTTTTCTAATTCCTAACCCCTAATCCCCGATCCCAGCTGAAGGCTGAGGGACGGGATAAAGCTTCATTGCTTCCAAATCCTGCCGAGCCTATACTAACCCCATTCCGGGAGGCGGCGGAGAGCACATGGATTATTCGCAGATCATCACCATCGAACCCGACAAGCGGAGCGGCAAGGCCTGTATTCGCGGCCTGCGCATTACCGTCTACGATGTGCTGGATTATTTGGCCGGCGGCATGAGCACGGAGGAGATCCTAGCCGACTTTCCCGACCTTACTCAAGACGACATCCGCGCCTGTCTGGCCTTCGCCGCGGACGCCGAGCGCAGATTCGAGATCGTCCCGCTGTGAAGCTCCTCTTCGACGAGAACCTGGCGCCGCGACTGGCAAGTGCCCTCTCCGAGGTCTACCCCGGCTCCCTTCACGTCACCGATTGCGGACTGCGTGGAGCTTCGGATATCGAGATCTGACAGTATGCCAGGGACAACGGCTTCGTCATTGTCTCCAAAGATTCCGATCTTTCTCAGAGAAGTTCCTTGTTCGGCGGCGCTCCCAAAGTCATCTGGCTGCGTATCGGCAACTGCACCACCACGCGCGCCGATTTTGTTCTGCGCAACACCGCCGAACGCATTCAGGCATTTCTTGAATCGAGCAAAGAAAGCTGTCTGGTGCTCTCGCATCCTCGAAAGATCTGAATTCTGAGTGGCCGCATAAACTGACAAGAGATGTCATGCGTCTGGCGCTCCTTTAATCCACCTATAAATATGGCTGTTCCAACTTCCGCGTCCTTTGCGGAACCGGGTTTCCCATAGACAGGTCTTCGTCGATGGGGTGGTAAGTGTGGGGTACCACGAATCTCAATCTTCGGCAGGCTAGCCTGCTTCGAAGTTCCCAAAGTCTCTTTCAGCAGGTACTTGAGCGCAAGCCCTCGCCCGGCCATAGTATTCTTGTTTGTAAAGAGAGTGGCTGCCGGATGCATACCGCTCAACCTGAATCCGGCTTGCGCATTGCCGCCCGCGAACGATAGATTGACCTCTTGGTGCAAGCAAAAATGACGCAATCTCAAGCCGGTAAAGTCGAGCTCTTTGACACCAGTCTCCGCGACGGAATGCAACAGCCCAACATCGACATCAGTGTGCCCAATGCCGTCGGCCTGCTCCAGCACATGGCTTCTTTTGGCGTCCATTACGCTGAGATCGGCTTTGCCGGAGCCAACAAATTTGTCACCGATCTGACCGGCGCCCTGCACACGGCCGACACCGGCGCACTGAAGCTGGCGCTCTTTGGCAGAACCCGCGGCCGCGGCACACGCGTCCAGGATTGGCCCGACGTGCAATTCATGATCGCCCGCAAAGCCCGCGTTCCCGTCGCCGTCATCGTCGTCAAATCCCGCCTGCTTGACATTCAGCGCTCTCTTGAAACCACGCCGGAAGAGAATCTGCTGATGGCTTACGAGACCATTTCCGCGCTGGAAGATGCCGGCCTTGAAGTCATCGTTGACCTCGAGCACGCCATGGATGCCTGCCGCGGCCGTCGCGAAAACGGCAATCCCTGCGACGCGAGTTTCAGCAGCCAAAGTCTCGACTACTTCCACCAGTTGACTGCCCAATGCGCCAGCCAGAAGGTCAGTCGCATCGTCGTTTGCGACACTACAGGTGGCGCAGATCCCGAGGAAGTCGCCAGCGTGATCGCGGGCCTCAAGCGTGAGCACCCCACCGCCAGCTTCGGCTTCCACGGCCACACCGATCGCGGCCTGGGAGTCGCCAATGCCCGCGCCGCCATCCTTGCCGGAGCGGTGCAGATTCAAGGCACACTGCTCGGCACCGGCGAGCGCTGCGGTAACGTGAACTTGACCACTGTCGCCGGCTCCATGCAACTGCGCGGCGAGGCCGAGTTCGTCCCGCCCGCCTCGCTTGCCGGGCTCACCGGCCTTGCGCACTCGGCTTATGCGGCCTTTGGCCTTGAGCCGCCGCACGGCACACCCATCGTCGGCCCCGGAGCCTTTGGCACATGGGCCGGTATGCACGGCAGCAGCGAGCGCAAGAATCCCGGCGCCTATCTCTGGTGCGATCCGGCCCGCGTCGGCGCCAGCCCAGTCATCGGCGTCAACGGCCAGTCGGGACGCGCCAACATCGTCATGCTCTCCACCACGCTCGGCGTCGCTCTGGATTCAACCCAGGCACAGGCCTTGATGGACGCCAATCAGGCAATGATGGAAGGCGGCGGCTACACCGTCAGCGAGGTCTCCTTCAAGTTGGCCTGCATGAGAGTGCGCAACACGCTCCAGGACCGCTTCGCCGTCAAAAGCTGGCGGGTGCTCGACGAATCCGACGAGACCGGCAACCGCTACGTGCAAGCGTCGATGCTGCTCTCTGTCGGCGACTCGTCCGTCACAACAACCCGCGCCGAGGGCTCCGGACCCGTCGATGCGCTCACCAAGGCCATGCGCAAAGAGTTGGAAAAATGGTACCCGGCGATTGCCAAAATGCGCCTCGGCACCTTCAGCGTCGCCGCCCTCGATGTCTCCGCCCACGACACCGCCGCCCACGTCCGCGTCACCGTCAGCTTCAACGCCGACGGCCACGATCCCTGGACCACGGCCGGCGTCAGCAGCGACCTGAATCAAGCCGCGCTCATGGCCATCGTCGATGGCTTTCACTATTGGCTGCTGAAGAACGCCGACTGAAAAGACTCGAATTAAAAAGCCAAGGGCGCCAACCGGTCTTTCCGGCGGCGCCCTGTGCACTGCAAAACCAATTGACCTTCAGACTTTTCCCCCAACCCCCGGCGCTTTCATCTCTTCCATTTGCCGCTTCAACTGCTCCATCTGCTGCTTCAGTTGGTCCATCATCTTCGGATCGATTTTAAAGTCCTCGGCCTTGAAGTTCTTCCTGAACTCTTCCAATTGCTGCTTCAGCTCGTCCATCTCTTTCGCATCCAGCTTGAAATCCTCTGCCTTGAAATTCTTGCTCAGTTCCTCTGCCTGCTTGCGTATCTGCTGGGCCTGCTCGGGACTGAGCCTGAACTGCTCCACTCCCTTCAACTGGCTCCGCAGCGCCTCGGCCTGATCCCGCAATTCCAGTGCGTCACTCTCATCAAAAACAAAGCCCTGATTGAACTCCGGCCCCATCCAAGCTAGTTCCGCTCCATCGCCAGCCGGGAAGAGATCCTCCATCTCCAATTCGCTATGCCGCTTCGAGTCCACTTGCAGCAGCAGCGTCTGCTGCTTCCTGTCGCGCAGCACCGTCACCTGCACCGGTTTGCCTTGGTTGGCGCGCAGCGCTCGGTCCCAATCCGCCAGCGTGGCAATCGAGTCGGCGCCTACCCGCAGAATCACGTCAAAGGCCCTCATCCCGGCAGCGGCGGCCTCGCTCTTCCCGGCCACCTGCTTGACCATCAAGCCATTCTGCACGCCCAGGTACTCGGCCATCTGCGAGGTCAGCGGCTCCACCAGCGCGCCCACCTTCAGGCTGCTGCCAAAGAACGGCATGTGAAAGCTGCCCGGAGGCGGCGCGTCGCCCCCTCCGCCAGCCATCATGCCCATCCCAGGGGAGAACGTAAACACATCTCCGCTCTCGCCGATCCTGTTCCAGACATCCTGTTCCATGATCCTGCGGTCGGCCAGGGCAACAGTCAGCGTCTGCACCGCGCCGTCGCGGCTGATTTCAATGCTCACCTTGCGCCCCGCGGGAATCTCTCGCAACATGCGCCGCAACTGCTCCGAGCCCTCCACCGGCTGCCCGTTCAGTTGCAGCACCACGTCGTTGACCTTCAGCCCAATCTGTCCCGCTGGAGCGTCGTGGTCTACCAGAGTCACAATGGCTCCGCGAACTTCCTTCAGCTTCAAAGCCTGCGCCTTCTCCTGGTCCACGTCCGCCAGATCCACGCCCAGGTAGCCCTGAGAACCGGCTCGCAGCAGCAGAGGATTCGGCTGCTCCAGCAATTGCCCGACCTCCCGCATCTGCGCATGAGCCCCTGCCGGCGTCATCGCCACGGCGACTGCCAGCACTACCAATCCCAAATTCCTGTACGGCCTCAAAAAGTGTTTCATCTCATCTTCTCCTGCAACTGCATTCTCCGGTCCGCACTCTAATCTGACGATGCGGTTCCCGAAAGGTAAACTCCGCCTACTGAATCTCTGGAACGCTATTCAAAACCTGTCTCGAAACGGTCCGGATATACGGATTCACGTCCGTATTGGAGACCGAATGCAACACCTGTCGCACACTGGTATCGGCCTCCACAGGCTCCAGAATGTTAATTGCAGCCGTGCGAATCTGCGGGTCCGCGTCGTTCATCAGCGCCTCCAGCACCGCATCCCGCACCCGCACATCCTCGGCCACATACGGCTTCAGCCCCTCCAGCGCCTTCTCGCGCACTCCCTTGTTCCTGTCGTAGCGCAGAGCCACCATCAGCGCATCCCGGATTCCCGCTCCCCGGCAACTGTGCCCAGCCTTGCATTCGGCCGCCATCAGGCTCACCGAATCGTCGCGCACCCCCGCCGAAGCCGAGTTCTGCGAAGCCATCATCAGCAATTGCCGAATCGCCGGATCGTCCAGCGAACCCTCGATCCGCCGCGGCACCATCTGGTTGTAATCCACTTCCACCGTATGGCTGTTCGGTTGCCGGATAATGCTGGAGATGTTGGCAATCTCCGCCGGCGCGCCAACCGCTGCCGCAGAAACCGCATTCGGCTGTGCCTGCACCCGCGCCGCCTGGGCCGCTGCCTGCACTGAGCGAATCCGCGCAACCCAAGCGCCGCCCACCGAACCCGCACCAACTCCCACCGCCAGCAGCAAACACGCGGCCACCGGAGCCGCCGTCAAGCTGGCAAAGTTGTTCTTCACGAGCTGGCCCAGCCGTTCAAACCAGCGCAGGGGCGGCAGCGCATCCAGCGCCTCTTCCAATCTCAGGCGCGAGCGCGCCACCAGATTCGCCTCCGGTTCCTGCACCGGATAAGCATCCGCCAGCACCTTGAGAGCCAGCAACTGCTCCCGCTCCTTGCGGCAATCCGGGCAGCCGTCCATGTGCCGCTCCAGCTCATGGCTCTGCTCATCGGCCAATTCACCATATGCCGCCGCCACAATCCGCTCATGTGCAACTTCGCAATTCATAGCTCTACGTCCTTCCAGCCTCAAAAAACTCAACGCGTCCCGGAACGATCCGCATCCCTTCAAGGGATTGCTTCCGGTCGCTTATCTCACTCCCGCCAACTGCGCTCTCAACTTCTTGGTAGCCCTGAAAAGCGTGTTCTTGGCGGTCTCTTCCGTCGTGCTCAGCATCTCGCCGATGGTGCGCAGGCGCAGACCCTGATAGTGCTTCAACTCAAAAACCATCCGCTCGCGCGGTGTCAGCTTCTCCAGCGCCAATTGAATCCGCTCACCCAGCACCTTGCGGTCCAGCTCCTTGGCCGGATTGGAAAACGACCGGTCGTCGGAGACCGAGGCCAGCAGATCCATCTCTTCGCCGGAGTGGTTCACCACCACCGCGTGATCCTCGCGCCGCGTCTTGCGCCGCCGCATCTGGTCCAGGCAGAGGTTGGTCACTATGCGATAAATCCACGTATAAAATGAGCATTCGAAGCGGAAGTTCCCCAGGTACCGGTAAGCCTTCAGAAAGGCCTCCTGGTAGATGTCCTCGGCGTCGTGCTCGGAGCCGGTCAGATGCAGCGCCAGCCTCAGAACCTGCTGCTCATACTGCCGCACCAGGGTGTCAAAGGCCGCCCGCGACCCCGCCTGCGCCTCGCGGATCAGCTCCATCTCCGGCGCGCGCGCCTGCATCCGCTCCTCGGCGCTCTTCCCTCCGTTCATTGCCCTGCTCGCAGCCATGCCTGGGGAGGATTGTAACCTCCCGGCTGCCGGCCAGCCTAAACCCACCGGCCTTTGAGCTGAATAGCTGGCGTAGATCGCCGCATCCGTTGCCATCGAATCTGCTCCGGGGGAAGAGATTTGTCCGCAAAGCAATAGACGGAGATTTTCAATAGAGGTGAGCAATCCAGAACTGCCGCCAAACCATGAAACCTGAAAACGGCAGTTGCATTCCGTCATCCGTGGCCTGCATCGAGGTTTAAAGCTTCAGAAACTCGTTGCTTTGTAATCGGAGCCCGACTTCAGTCGTGCCGATAAAGCCCATAGAATCAATATGGCTTTAGCCTCTGCAAAACTTCGGCCTGGCGAACTACCACAATTCGGCCTTTTCTCGATCGGCGACTTTCAACAGCTCCGCACCTCACCCAAATGGTGAAATCGTCAATCGCTGCAAGGCGTTTCACTTTGAAGAAGATGGCCAATTCAAAGCTGGATCGACTGCCGTTTTTAGGCTGAATGACCTGGTCAGAGGTTCCATAAATCTCCAGCAGAATAAGTGAGCGGCAGAGACGCTCTCTGCCGCTCCTTGAAATGCCCGACGTAGAAATACGGGCGCCACAAGACAAGTCCCTGGCAACAATGATGTTCTTTTACGCTGAAGCACGATGCGTGTCAATCGGCTTTGGCGACTATTTAACACGTTGGTCACTGGGCCGCGTAGATGGCTTCAGCAATGCGATCGATGGCCTGGACGATGGCTTTGCCGCCTGGGCGATGGCTGTCGGCGAGGATGGAAAAGGCGATGGTCTTGCCGCTGGCCGCGGTGAGGTAGCCGGAGAGGGAGTTGGCCTCATCGTGTGTGCCGGTCTTGGCCCAGAGACGGCCTTGCAGCGGCGAGTCGCGAAAGCGATGGTCGAGCGTGCCGTCAACGCCGGCGATGGGCAGGGTTTGACGCCAGGCGACGCCCCAGGGCTGGCGCGCGGCGTAGACCAGAAGCTGCGTGAGGGCGCGGGGAGCGATGAGGTTGCCGTGACTCAAGCCGGAGCCGTCATAGAGGAAGAAGTCTGCATCGTCGATGCCGGCATTGAGGAGGAATTGGCGCACGACGCGAGAGCCTTGGGCGAAGCTGCCGTCCTGGCCCTCGGTCTTACCGAGGAGGCGCAAGAGCAGATCGGTGTGCAGGTTCTGGCTGACCTTGTTGATGATGGCGATGTCCTGGGCGATGGGAACAGAGGTGTAAGAGGCCAGGAGTTTGCGGCCATCAAGCGGCGCTGCAATGGTGGGCAAACTCAGGCGGATGAGCTTGAGGGGCTGAGCGCGCTCGGCGGCGAATTCGGCGGTGTCAGTGGAGAGGCGGTGGCGCGATTGGGCGCTGCCCTGGACGGCAACGCCGCGGCTGCGCAGCGCTTCTTTGAATGCGGCGGCGGTGAAGGCGGCGGGGTCGTCAACGGCGAGGCTGGCATGAAAGCCCTCGGGCGGCACAGTGCCCCAGGCGCGGACCAAATTGCTGCCGGGACGGCGGTCGAGGCCGGGCTGAGCGGGCTGGCCTTTTGCGGCGGGCGTCATGGAGTTGTCCAGCATGAAGTAGTCGATTTTGGGCGACCACTCAACGGCGACCAGCGAGGTGTCGTCTGGGTTGGGAGCGACGGTCAACTGCGTCGTGTTGTCGTTGAAGGTGAGCGCGGAGATGGGAGCGCCGAAGGCCCATTGCAGATCGTTCCAGCCCCAGTTGAGGGCGTAAGGCTCGTCGAGAAAGAAGGTGTCGTCGCCGATGACGCTGCCTTCGACGGTACGGATGCCGGCTCTTTGAACCTGCTCGGCAAGCGCGTAGAGCGAATCCATGGAATTGGACGAGGCGGGCGGCTTTGGGGCGTCGTCTGCGGGCAGAGTTGCTTCTGGCGCGCGGTAGGGGTAGCGGCGGGCGCTGAGGGTTGGGTCGCCTGAGCCGAGCAGAATCAGGTCGCCATGGAGGACGCCGCTGCTGTCGATTTCGCCGCCGGCGACGACGCGGGTGGTCCAGGTGAGGGTGTCGACGGGCAAAAGGGCAAAGGCCGCGGCGGTAGTGGTGAGCTTGGTGGTGGAGGCGGGAGTGAAGAACTGGCCGTCGTTGAAGTTGTAGAGCGGCTGGCCGTCGAGGGTGGTTACGCTAATTCCGAAGTGGGCGTGGGAGAGCGCTGGGTCGGATAGAATGGCGGCGATGCTGCTGGCTAGCGGGCTGGGGGCTGGCTGGGCTGGAGTTTGGGCGATGAGGCCGGTGGAAGAGGCTAGAAAGCCGGCCAATAAGAGCGATGGGAGTTGACGAAAGAGCGTCATGCAGGGAGTGTAGCAGGAAGGATATAGCACACGGTATGCTGTAGGGTTTATGATTCCGCCTAGAATGGCTGATCCGATCTACATGCGTGTTGGTGCTGGACAAGCGGTCGATCTACCTGAGTTCGTCGGGGCGATGGGTAATTTTCTTGGCCTGCTGCAAGAAGTAGATTCGGCAGTGGCGGAGAAGAAAGCGGGGCATCTACGATGGCGTGTTTCTACACTCCGGATGAATAGTCCTTCCCCGTTGGTTGGTGTCACGCCGCTGCTGCTGCGCAATGCTTTGAGCGACACGAGTACGCGCGTCGAACGCGAGATCATTAACAACGTGGTTTCTCTGACCGAGAAAGGAGAACGCAATAAATATCTATCTGACGCGGCGCTTGCACGTGTCGAGCGCATTGCCAAGACCGCACCGAAAATTGGCGAATCGGTTATATATACCGACACGAAAGGTGCGTTAAACCTCTCCACGAAGGTCACGATAAAGACACTTTCGCAAGTTCAGGATTTGACGAGCATCAAATCAGTTTCGTTCGGGACTGTTGTTGGTAATCTCGACTCGATTTCCGTGCATCGCGGCAGAGAATTCCGAGTTTGGGACGAGACTTTCAAGCGCCCTGTCAGGTGCAGATTTCAAGCTAAACAAGAGTCCCAGGCCAAGGATCTCTTGGGGCGGCGCGTGATGGTTACTGGCATGGTTAATGCCGACAGATACGGGCAGCCTTTATCGATGAATATTGAGAACTTGGAGGGTGCATCGCCTGAGATGCTGCCGTCGATCGAAGAAATGATCGGTCTTGTTCCCGATTTTACCGGAGGGTTGTCCTTACGCGAGTATTTCGAGGATATGGAATGACATCAAACCTGCGAGTCTATTGGGATACCAGTTGCTTTATAAGTGTACTGAGTGGCCAAAACGAGCGGGAACATGACCGTGCACTGGTCTGCGAAGATGTACTCAAACATGCACAAAACGATGACATCCAAATATGGACTTCCGTTTGGACCATCGTTGAGACGATTCGTCCCAAAGAAGAATATGTTCCACTCCCTTTGCCGGATTGGTCGGAGGCACTAAGAGTTACCGATTCATCTGGCGTTTTACGATACCCCTCAGCAACTCGCGACCTTGAAAGAATATGGAATTATTACAATCGCCACAGAGTTCCTACTCGCAAATTATCGCTAGAACAAACCAAAACGATTCAGGGAATGTTTGCTTGGCCATTTATCAAGAAGGTCCAGATAGTACCTACTATCGCCGAGAGAGCCGCGGAGATAGCAAGAGAATATAACATGAAACCGGCTGATTCAATTCACGTTGCGTCGGCACTTGCCGTTAGATGCGAGGTCATTCACCGATGGGATAGGGATTTTGAAAAAACCGACCAATTGATTCCTTCAGTAGAGCCGGAACGGATGACCCCCCAGGGTATTTTGCTAGGCATGGAACCTCCGCCTGACCCCAGTAATTTCCTCCTCTCATGATTGCCTGTACGGTTGAAATGATTCCTACTTTATCTGACTTGGAGAATGATACAGTTCCAATCAATCCAAACAAAGGCGGAACATGATGCGTCGGTGGCGCGCATTGCAGAACTTATGGGCGCTGAATCGGGAACCGAAGCGAGCCGTGATCTGGAGATTCTGATTGCGATAGTGGACGCTTACGAATCGATACACTTCCCCATGAACAAACTCGATCCAGAAACGCTCCGAAATTTTGAGATGGAGCAGCAGGTAATCATCGGATGAGCGATTCCGTACGCAAAATAACGCCCTGGCAACTGCGCACCCGGACGCTGGAAGTGGGCCGGCGGACGCTGGTGATGGGGATTGTCAACATTACGCCGGATTCGTTCAGCGATGGCGGAGTTTGCTTCGACCCGGAGGCCGCGGTGCTGCGCTGTTTGCAATGCCTGGACGAGGGCGCGGACCTGCTGGATCTGGGGGCGGAGAGTACGCGGCCGGGATCGCGGGCGGGCGGGTTGAGCGGATCAGCGTCGCCACCAACTGTCAGCGCGGAGGAAGAGCAGGCGCGGCTGCTGCCGGTGCTGGAAGGAATTCTGAGAGCTCGACCGGATGCGGTGGTCTCTGTGGACACTTACAAGGCGGCTACGGCGCGGGCGGCACTTGTGGCTGGGGCGGAGATTGTGAACGATGTGAGCGGCTTTCACTGGGACGCGGAGATGGCGTCTGAGTGCGCGGCGGCGCGGTGCGGCGTGGTTCTGATGCACTCGCGTGGACGGCCCGAGGAGTGGCGAGAGCAGCCGCGGCTGGAGCCGGATGCGCTGCTGGCGTCGGTGCGGGTGGGGCTGAAGACGAGTTTGGAAATGGCAACGGCGGCGGGGATTGCGGCGGAGGCGGTGGTGCTTGATCCGGGCTACGGGTTTGGCAAGGCCTTCGAGGAGAATTACGCGCTGCTGGCGCGGCAGGAAGAGTTATTGACACTGGGAAGACCGCTGCTGGCGGGGGTTTCGCGCAAGTCGTTTTTGGGCCGGACGCTGGCGGAGCTTTATGGCGGCGTCGATGCGCCGGTGGGGGCTCGCGAGACGGCCAGCATCGCGGCGCTAGTGGCGGCGATTCTGCATGGGGCATCGATCGTGCGGGTTCATGCGGTGCGCCCGGCGGTGGAGGCGGCGCGGATTGCCGATGCCGTGCTGCGGGGTGGGGCGGACTGAAATCAATGCGGCGAGTTAGCCTCCGCTGCGCGGAGATGGCGAGTTGGCGGCAGTTCATTGCAGTCTTGACTTGCAACGGCGAATCGGACTGCTTTTCATGAACGAGGTACTGATTGAGGTTCGTGCCATCCCACCCATTCCACGATGAAACCGCGGAATGGATAGGGTACCCAGAACTTACTCCATCCATGAAAAGGTGGCGGCCAACAGCAAGAGAGGCCCCAAAGCGGGGGCCCCTTTTGATGGTTGGGATTCGGTCAGAACTTGACGGAGGCGGCGCGGGGAGATGTGCCGCTTAGTTCGGCGGCGCGGGCTTCTGCGTAAGCGGCTGCGCCCAAAAGCGCCGCGCGGCTATCGAGGATGACGCGCACCGGCATGTTGATGAGCAACTGGCTGAGGCGGCCCTTGTCGGCAAAGGCCTTCATGAAGGTGCCATCCTTGAGCTTTTCGAGGATTTTGGGTGCGATGCCGCCACCAACGTAGACGCCGCCGACCGAGAGCAGTTTGAGGGCCATGTTGCCGGCCTCGGCGCCATAGGCGGAGACGAACATATCGAGCGCCTTCTCGCAGATTTCGCTCTTGGCTGCCAGGGCGAACTCGGTGATGATGGCGTTGGGGTCGTCCACGGCGGCGATACGCTCAGCAAGCCAGGCGGGCTCTTCAACGCCGCGAACTTCGCGGAGGAACTCATAGATGCTGGTGAGGCCCATGCCGCTGATGATGCGCTCATAGCTGATGCGGCCGTTGTACTTCTGCTTGAGGAAGCGGAGGAGGTCAATCTCGTCCTCGTTGCGGGGGGCGTAGTCGGCGTGACCGCCTTCAGAGGGATAGGGAGTGTGGCGGCGTCCGTCCCAGATAAGAAGCGCTTCGCCGAGGCCGGTACCGGCGGCGATCAGAGCGCGATTGCCGATCTGGCTGGGGTCGCCCTCGCTGAGGGTGTAGATCTGGTCCGCGCCAAGCTCGGCAACGCCGTAGCCGTTGGCCTCAAGATCATTGATAAGAAAGACATGGTTGATGCTGAGGCTGGTAGAGAGCTCACGGCTGTCGAGGGTCCAAGGCAGGTTTGTGAGGCGCAGACGGCCGTCGCGCACCGGGCCGGGAACGCCAAAACAGGCCGCGGTTACCTTCAGCGCGCCCAGAAACTCGCGGACAATTTCTTCCAGGCCAGAGTAGTTCTTGGCCGGAAACCGCTGATCGCGGGAGTATTCAAGCTTTCCATCAATAAAGTCATACAGCGCCAGGTGAACCTTGGTGCCGCCTACGTCGCCAGCCAGAATCATCTTTCTCTCTCCAACACTCCACAACCATCCTCGTCCGTCGGAGGCAAGAGGGCGGCTGCTGCTTTATCCAGAATTATGGTAAGTATACCGCTTGCGGGCCAAATTAGCTGGCTGGGGAGGGATTCCGGGTCACGGGGGCCGGTCAGTACTTCCTTCAAAATGCCGGCTTTGGCCTGGCCCGCGACGAGAAAAAAGACGGAGCGGGCGTGATTGATGAGCGGCCATGTGAGGGTGATGCGCCAGGTATCTTTCTGGGGCACTTGATTGGCGGTGACGAGGCGGCTGGTTTCATGTACGGCGGCGGTGTGGGGAAAGAGCGAGGCGGTGTGGCCGTCGTCACCGAGGCCGAGTGCGACGAGATCGAAGCGCGGAGTCTGGACACCGTCGATGCGGAAGCTGCTGCGCAGTTCCGACTCATAGCGAACAGCGGCGGCTTCGGGGTCGAGTTCAGCCTCGATGCGATGAATCTGGCAGGGATGCAGCGGCACATGGTCGAGGAGTGTCTCGCGGGTCATGCGGTAGTTGCTTTCGGCGTCGTCGGGGGGCACACAGCGCTCGTCAACCCAGTAGAGGTCAAGCTTCTCCCATGGCATACGGTTGCGCCATGGCTGGTCGGGATCGGCGAGCAGCTCAAAGGCGGCCTTGGGAGTGGAGCCGCCGCTGATGGCGATACGGGCGCGTCCCTGGGCCTCAGCGGCTTCGCCGGCCATTTCGACAAAGTACTGCGCGGCCCGGCGCGCCAATGCCTCGGCGTCGGGTTCGACATAATAATTGATCTGGAGCTTCTTGCTCATCTGGATGGGTGACCTCTTACATTTTCACCACGCTCCAAGGTAACACGAAGGAGTGAGAATTGCTGTCAGCCGATTGGCTGAGAGTCTCTCTCTTCCCAATCTTGCATTTACCTTCCCAAATAATCCCGATACTGGGACTCGATGATGCCGGCGGCGCGGGCAAGGGAGAGCTTGGCTAGGTTGTACTGGTAGAGGCTTTCGACGAGGTTGCTTTGCGCGGCGGCGAGGGAGGCTTGCGCGGTGACCAGAGGCAGGTTATCATCGACGCCGGCGACGACGCGGTCGGATTCGTCGGCGAGAGCGCGGGTGGATAGATCGACGTTGGAGCGGGCGACCTGAACGAGTTGCGAGGTCGCGTTGACGTCAAGAAGCGCGGAGCGGAGCTGCTGGTCGATGTGGGTGCGCAGGTCGGCGAGCTGGGCGTTGACGGCGTTTAGATTGGCCTGGGCGGCATCCGTATCGCCGCGTAACTTGGCCTCGCGGAAGAGCGGCAGGCTCAAAGTACCGACGGCGGCGTAATTGCCATGGGAGCCTGCGCCGCCGACCTGACTGACGCCGTAGTAGCCGCCAAAACTGAGGCTGGGCAGGCGCTGGGCGCGATAGACGGCGTGGACGGCCTTCATTTCGACGACCTGATTTTGCAGGTTCTGGTAGTCCTGGCGGCTTTTGAAGGCGATAACGCGAAGCTCTTCGGGAGTCTGGGCGGCTAGATCGCTGTAGGGCGCGGGGTCGGTGAGCGCAATTTTCTGGCCGGGGTCGAGACCGATCTCGCGCTTGAGCAGGATAAGATCTTTTTCCAGCGCATTTTGCGCGGCAAGGAGGGAGAGCTGCTGGGCCTGAAGCTGAAGGCGAGCGCGCAGTTCGTCGAGATTGGCGGCAGTGCCAGCCTGATGGGCGGCGTGAACGTTGTCGAGCTGAAGCTGATCGGCGGATTCGAGGGCCTTGGCGTTATCGACTTCACTGGCAGCCGCGATGGCGTGGAGGTAGGCCGAGGCGACCTGCTGGACGACCTCGCCGCGGGCTGACATTTTGGCGAAGTGAGCGGCGCGCTGGGCAGCGCCTGCACCCTTCCATGCGGCGATGACGGGGCCGGAGAAGAGCATCTGGCTGAATTGAATCTTGCCTTCGGTGAGGTCGTCGCGGGTGATTTCAGAGAAGCCGGCGGGGAATTTGATCTTCTTTGCAAATTCGGCGACGGTGCTGGGGCCGAAGCCGAGGGCGACCAGATTCTGCTGGTGAACTCCGCGGTCGCCGGTGAGCATGATGGTGGGGAGAAAATTCTGGAGGGCCTGGTTCTTTTCGCCTTGAATCGTCTTTTCGCCGCTTTCGGCTTCGCGGAGGCCGAGGTTGTTTTTTAGGCCGAGATTGATGGCCTCGTCCAGGGAGAGCTTGAGCGAGTCATCGGTGGCGGGATGCGCGGTAACACTGCCAAAGAAGGGGTTGAAGACAGATGAGGGGTTGAGCGCCTGCGCACAGAGCTCGGCCGGCGCGGCTGCCAGAGCCAAGGCCGCGAGAAACGCCGGCGCGAAGGCCGACCGGACAAGAGATTGTCGCGCTCGATTCACTATCCCTATTCTCTCAGATGAGCGAGGGGGCGGGAGGATTCCAGGAGAAGCAAAACTTTAGAGTGGGAAGAGAAGAGGTTTGGAGGGTCAGAATAAGTGCGAGGAGCATGAACACCGTCCCGATGGGATGCCGGACGAATGGTTGATTTAGCCAACCCGGCGTTGAATCCTGGGGCCAACAACCGTTGTGCCTACGGCGCGGGCGATGAGGCCGGCAAGGGCTGTTCAGAGATTTCTTACGGAGTTTTCACAGTTCCTGTAGGGTTAAGTTCGTAATTTCCCACCTATTTCAGCCTTCAGAACGCTGATCCTTCGACTACGCTCAAGACGAAATGGATGGGGACGAATATTCCTTACACGATCAGTAATAAGGCTCTAATGCCTTTCCAGAGCGGACTCAGACGGGCTGCGCTCTGCCGGAAGAGCTGCCGGATTCAGGTGCGCGATGCGGCCGTTGGGACCGACAACGAAAGGCAGCGAAAGGGCATTCCAATTGCCGTTGTCGAGCGGCTGCCAGTTTTTGCCGTTGTCGAAGCTCACATCGGAACCATTTGTGCCCACAGCGATCCATGCGTGATTTTCGTCGCTCCATTGCACCGAGGAGCGATAGCCGTGGGGCAGGAGGACCGAAGAGGTCCATTGTTCGCCGCCGTCGTCGGACCAGGCGGCTGAGCCTGCTGTCTCATTGGGTCTGGTATAGTCGCCACCCACGGCAACCTCGAAGATTTTCGAATCGGAGTCGGAACTCTCCGAGCGCTGGGCAATCGAAAACGCGCCTGTGCCATCCGATCCCGTCGCGAGCGGAAGCTTGACTGTCTTGGGAATTGCCTTCGAGTTTCCGCCTCCCTCTTTCCAAGTGCCTTCGTTGTAGCGAACTCGGACGAGATAGGCGGCCGGCGGACCTCCGGTGACGAAGCCGTAGGTGCCTCTATAGAGGTCCACCAGAACACTGTTGCTGGCCGCAAAGGCTACCGCACCCTTCAAGGGGACGATCAAATCCTTGCTCTCGACCGGCGCCCAGGAGAAGGGAGTTGTATTGATCTCAAAAAGCGTGAACCGGCCATTGACGGGATCGCCAAAAACCAGGCCGTAGCCGGTTGGATCTCCGTTGTGAAAGCTCTTGGAAAAAATCTGAAAGCTATTGAAAAAACCTTTCGGCGCATCGGGATTTTTCAACAGAAGCGTCCACGTCTTGCATCCGTCGAGGGTTTGATAGAGGCGGCTCTTGTCACCCAGCCCGGAGGCCATCACAATGGCGGTATCCACATCCCAAGCCTGAATGCCGCGAAAATCCAGAGTCGCGCCGTCTTTCTGAGCGTCTGGAACGGCGCACTTGCGCCAATGCGCGCCGGCGTCGGTGGTCCTCAGTACGGTTCCCTCAGTG
>Ga0181520_10007056_pt1 | contig 16779 bp, 9 predicted proteins | sample PEATcosm2014_Bin_29_FD_132451 | JGI IMG/M metagenome (GOLD analysis project Ga0181520, IMG submission 132451) | Peatland microbial communities from MTU Mesocosm Facility, Houghton, MI, USA - PEATcosm2014_Bin02_30_metaG | ecosystem: Environmental > Terrestrial > Soil > Wetlands > Peat | place... | reverse complement strand
ACTTCAATTCTACCATGCTAAGATCGGAGTTTACCCCTCATAACTATGCTCTGGAGCAAGCTCTTTATCCCCACGCTGCGCGAGGTGCCCGCCGAAGCCGAAGTTGCCAGCCACCAGTTGCTGCTACGCGCCGGCTACATCCGCCAGCTCTCCGCCGGCATCTACAGTTTCCTGTTCCTGGCGCAGCGGTCGCTCGTGAAGATTCAGAACATCGTGCGGCAGGAAATGGACGCGATGGGCGCGCAGGAGTTTTCCCTCCCGGCCCTGAATCCGGCCGAAGTGTGGCAGGAATCCGGCCGTTGGGACGTGATGGGCGACAACCTGTTTCGCTTCAAGGACCGTTTCGGCCGCGACATGTGCCTGGCCATGACGCACGAAGAAGTGATGACGGTGATCGCGCGCGGCGAACTGCGCAGCTACAAACAGCTTCCCCAGATCTGGTACCAGATCCAGACCAAGTTTCGCGACGAGCCGCGGCCCAAGTCCGGCCTGCTGCGCGTCCGCGAATTCATGATGAAGGATTCCTATACCTTCGACATGGACCAGGCCGGCCTCGATGCGGCTTACGACAAGCATTACAAGACTTACTGCCGTATCTTTGACCGCTGCGGTCTGGCATACACGGCGGTGGAAGCGCACTCGGGAGCGATGGGCGGCAGCCAGTCGCACGAATTCATGGTGGCGTCGGAGGCCGGTGAGGACTTCGTGGCGCGCTGCCCGGGCTGCGGCTACTCCGCCAACCTGGAAAAAGCGGCTTCGGTTCCCGTTGCGCCGGCCGCCGCCGATCCCGCCGGCGACCTGAGCCCGGAGGAGTTCCACACGCCCGGCCGCAAGACCATCGCCGAAGTGGCCGCCTTCACGGGGCTGCCCGAGAGCTCGCAAATGAAAAGCCTGGTGGTGGTGGCCGACGGCAAGCCGGTGTTGATCCTGTTGCGCGGCGATCACCAGTTGAGCGAAACCAAGGCGGGGTCCATCGTGAACGATCCCGAATTCCGCCCGGCGCATCCCGAAGAAATCCGCCAGTGGTTCGGCGCCGATGCCGGATCGCTCGGGCCGGTGGGGGTGCGGAATATGCCCATCTTCGCCGACCGGGCGCTCGAAGGGCGCCGCAACATGATCGCCGGCGCCAACAAGAACGATTACCACCTGCGCCATGTGACGCCCGGCGAGGATTTCCAGGCCGAACTGCACGACCTGCGCCAGGTGGTGGCAGGCGACGCCTGCACGCTCTGCGGCGGCACGCTCGAGGTGATCAAGTGCGTCGAAATCGCGCACATTTTCAAGCTCGGCTACAAATATTCGGAGCCGATGGGGCTGCGCGTGCTCAACGCCGACGGCAAGGAAGTAACCCCCATCATGGGCTCCTACGGGATTGGCATAGGACGCATCCTCAGCGGCGTGATCGAGCTCAATCACGACAAAGACGGCATGGTGCTGCCGCCCTCGATTGCGCCTTTCGAGCTGATTGTGACGCCCGCTAACAACGCCGACCCGGCACAAATGGAGACCGCGCAAGCGATCTACCAGGAATGCCTGGGGCTGGGCATCGACACCCTGCTGGACGACCGCGACGAGCGGCCCGGCGTGAAGTTCAAGGACGCGGACCTGATCGGCGTGCCTTTCCGCGTGGTGGTCGGCAAGAAGCTCGCCCAGGGCAAAGTGGAACTGGTGGAGCGCCGAACCCGCACCGCCACCGACGTCGCCTCGGGCGAAGCCGCCCTAGCGGTCCTCCAGCGCCTCGGCCGCTAGGTGGGGCAGGTTTCAACCTGCCAACACCCGCTTGCGGGCGCGTCTTTCACCGCTTCTCGCCGCGCGCGATTGTATTCTGAATGGGAGGCTGCAAAGCCCATGACTAAGGCCGAGATCATTCTCGCCACCAAGGAATTCCTGTTCCCGGCGGTTTTTCATTACTACCAGGAACCGCTGGTGGTGGCGCGGGCCAAGGACCAGTATCTCTGGGACGCCGACGGCAACCAGTACCTGGATTTCTTCGGCGGCATCGTCACCGTGAGCGTCGGTCACTGCAATGACCAGGTGAACGCCGAAGTTCACCGCCAGCTCGACACTCTGCAGCACGTCTCGACGTTGTTCGCCAATCAGCCGCAGGCTGCGCTGGCCAGAAAGATCGCCTCGCTCACGCCAGGCGGCCGGCTCACCAAATCGTTCTTCACCAACAGCGGGACGGAGGCCAACGAGACCGCCATTCTCGCCGCGCGCTGCTACACCGGCAACACCGAAATCGTGGCGCTGCGCCACTCGTATCACGGCCGCACCGCGATGGGCATGTCGCTCAACGGCGTCGGCTCCTGGCGGCTGGGCCCTCCTTCGGCCGGCATCGTGCACGCGCATAACGCCTATTGTTACCGCTGCCCGTTCGGCCTCACCTATCCCAACTGCGAAGTGCGTTGCGCGTCGGATATGGAGGAGCTGATTCGCAGCTCCACCGGTGGCCGCGTGGCCGGCTTCATCGGCGAGCCCGTGCAGGGCGTGGGCGGATTCATCACGCCTCCCAAGGAATATTTCCAGATCGTGGAGCGCATTGTCCGCGACCATGGCGGCATCTTCATCAGCGACGAAGTGCAGACCGGTTGGGGACGCACCGGCGGCAAGTGGTTCGGCATCGAACATTACGGCGTCACGCCGGACGTCATCACCGGCGCCAAGGGCTTGGCCAACGGAAGCCCGATCGGCCTGACTGTGGCCAAACCCGAGGTGGCCGACGCTGTCACCGGCCTCACCATTTCCACTTTTGGCGGCAACCCGGTGACAGCTACCGCGGCCAAAGCGGTAATCGATTTCATCGAGGAGTGCGACCTGCTGGCGAACTGCGCTGCGACCGGCGCCTACCTGCGCGCCGGCCTGGAGGAGTTGAAAGACAAGCACGAACTGATCGGCGACGTTCGCGGCATGGGCTTGCTCCAGGCGGTCGAGCTCGTGACGGACCGCCAGGCAAAAACGCCCGCCGCCGCCGAAGCCGCCCAGGTGATGGAAGCCGCGCGCGAAAACCGCCTCATCATCGGCAAGGGCGGAATGTACGGCAACGTACTTCGCATTTCGCCGCCCATGAACGTGGGCCGCGCGGACGTAGATCAATTCCTCCAACTGCTGGACCGCAGCCTGGTGGCCGTGCGAAGCCCCAGGCGCTAGAAAACCGCCCTTGCGCGAAGCTAGGCCCGCAATGCAGGGTGATTTACACTAGCCCAAAAGGGCTAGCACGCTGAGGGGTTACAACTGCTAACATGTTGTTTGCAAACCCAGTTGTCCGCTTTCCGCGACGAGGCTCAGGCTATCATGGGCTGTGTCGAAAAACTCAGCCTGCGATACCGGTTGAGCAACCTCTTGTCCTCCGCGGGCGTCTTATAAAACTGCGCCTCAACTGGAAGGACTAGGACCAAAGCTAATGAAGATCGCGATTTTGGGTGGTGACGGCTACTGTGGATGGGCGACCGCGCTTTATTTGTCCCGGCAGGGCCATTCCGTAGCAATTGTCGACAACTTCCTTCGGCGCCAGTGGGACAAGGACCTGAGAGTGGAAACGCTGACTCCGATCCGCACCCTGGCCGAGCGCGTCGAAGCATGGAAACGCCACACCGGCAATGCAGTCGAGGTCTTCGAGGGCGACGTCACCGATTACGGGTTTCTTTCCTCCCTATTCCGCGAGTTCCAGCCGGAAGCGCTGGTGCACTTTGCCGAACAGCGCTCCGCGCCGTATTCGATGATCGACCGCCAGCACGCCGTGTTCACTCAGGCGAACAACGTGCTGGGAACGCTGAACGTGCTGTTCGCCATCAAGGAGTTCCAGCCCGAATGCCACCTGGTGAAGCTGGGCACGATGGGTGAATATGGCACGCCCAATATCGATATCGAAGAGGGCTACATCACCATCGAGCACAACGGCCGCAAAGACGTGCTGCCGTACCCCAAGCAGGCGGGCTCGTTCTACCATCTGTCGAAGGTGCACGACAGCCACAACATGCTTTTTGCCTGCCGTATCTGGGGACTGCGCGCCACCGACCTTAACCAGGGCGTGGTTTACGGAACTGTGACCGACGAGACGGCGCTGGACGATGTGCTGATCAACCGGTTCGATTACGACGAAGTCTTCGGCACCGTGCTGAACCGTTTCTGCGTGCAGGCGGCCTTCGGCTTCCCGCTGACGGTCTACGGCAAGGGAGGGCAAACCCGCGGCTACCTGGACATTCGCGATACGGTCCGCTGCGTCGAACTGGCTTGCCTGAACCCGGCGGCCAAGGGCGAGTGCCGCGTCTTCAACCAGTTCACCGAGCAGTTTTCGGTGCTGGACCTGGCGCGCATGGTGCAGGCGGCCGGGCGGAAGCTGTCGCTCAAGGTCGAGATCCAGCACCTGCCGGACCCCCGGGTGGAGGCCGAACAGCATTATTACAACGCCAAGCACTCCAAGCTGGCCGATCTTGGCCTGCAGCCGCACCTGCTTTCAGAATCGCTGCTCGATTCGCTGGTGAACATCGCCATACGCTACCGCGACCGTATCGACGAATCGCTCTTCCTGCCGCGCGTCAACTGGCGCGAGCCAGTCAACCGCCGCCAGCAATCCAAGGAAGAGCTGGTACTCACCGCCGGAGTGTTGGAACCGTAGGTCAGGCGGGGCACGCCAACGCCCGCTTGCGGGCGCATTTTCCACGACCTCATCCCGAACAGCGTAGGCCGCCCTCATCGCCCGGAGAAACCTGAATACCGGTTACCATCTTGGTCTGGTCATGCCCTTCCGTGGATAAGATGATTCCGCCTTCGGACAGTTCCGGCGCCGGGCGCATGCCCGGCAATCGCGCTTCCATTTATCTGATCGTCGTGCTGGCGGCCGCCGCGGTCTACTGCGGCACCATGATTTCGCCGCCCTCGTTGATGGACGATGTGGACGCGGTGCAGGCGCAGATCGCACGCAACATGCTGCGCTCGGGCGACTGGGTGACGGCGCGGCTGGACGGCATCCCATACCTGGAAAAGGCGCCGCTCATTTACTGGCTGATCGGCGGCTGTTTCAAGCTCTTCGGCGCGTACGATTGGGTAGCGCGGATTCCGGTGGCCCTGTCCGCGGTGCTCCTTTGCTGGCTCACCGCGGCCTTCGGCGGGTGGGCGTTCGGCCGCCGCTCGGGAACTCTGGCCGGCGTGGCGATGGCCACTTCGGTGGGCCTTTTCCTGTTCACCCGCATCCTGATTCCGGACGTGATGCTGACTGCAGCCATCGCGTTCGCGATGTGGGCATTTCTGCGCGCGTTGGACGAGCAGGAGCCGCATCCCCGCCGCTGGGCCATGGCGCTGGCAGCCAGCCTGGGCGTGGGGATGCTGCTCAAGAGCACGGTCGGCGTGCTGTTCCCCGTGGCGGCGGCGTTGATTTACCTGGGCCTCACCGGGCAACTGTTTTCGCGCGCGGTGTGGAAGCGGCTGCACCCGTTCTCCGGCGCCGCGGTGGCGCTCGTCATTGCCGCCCCGTGGCACGTGCTGGCGACGCTGCGCAATCCCCCCTATTTCGATTTCACGCTGCGCAGTCTTCCCGGCCAATACCACGGCTTCTTGTGGTTTTACTTCATGAACGAGCAGGTGCTGCGTTTCCTGAACCTGCGCTATCCGCGCGATTACGACACGGTGCCGCTCGCCTACTTCTGGCTGTTTCATCTGCTCTGGCTGTTTCCCTGGAGCGTGTACTTTCCGGCGCTGGCGAAACCGACAGACCACAAAAAGCGATGGTCTGTCCTACCGTGCCGGCCGGTGGACCGCGCTGGGCGGTCGCGCCTGCTGGCGCTTTGCTGGATCGGTTTCGTGCTGGTCTTCTTCAGTTTCTCGACCACCCAGGAGTATTATTCGATGCCGTGCTATCCGGCGCTGGCGTTGCTGTTGGGTGCGGCCATGGCCGATGGCGGCGCATGGATCAAACGGGGAACACAGGCGCTGCAAGTGCTGGCCGGAACGGCGGGCGTGGTGGCGCTGGTGCTGGCCTGGCTGGTGCGCAATACCCCCGCACCGGGCGATATCTCGATGGCGCTGTCGCAGCATCCCGGCGCCTACAAACTGTCGCTGGGGCACATGGAAGACCTCACGCTTTCGTCGTTGGCCTATCTGCGTCTGCCGCTGGTGCTCGCTGGTCTGGCATTTCTGCTGGGCGCGTTTCTCGCCCCTGCGCTCGCGCGCTTCTGCCGAATCGGCAAGGACACGGCTGCCTTCGTGGCGGCGGCGCTGATGATGATTGTTTTCTTCCATGCGGCGCGGCTGGCGATGGTGGCATTCGATCCCTATTTGTCGTCGCGCGCGCTGGCTGACGCGTTGCTGCGCGCGCCCGAAGGAAAGCTGATGGTGGAGGGCCACGACTACCCGTTCTCTTCTGTGATCTTCTACGCCGACCGCGACGCGCTGCTGTTGAACGGACGCCGCCAGAACCTGGTGTACGGTTCCTACGCCCCGGGCGCTCCCGATGTGTTCCTCGACGACGCCGGCTGGAAGGCCCTCTGGCTGAAAAGCGACCGCTGTTACCTGGTCACCAAAGAGGCCCAGCGGCCGCGCCTGGAGCGCCTGGTGGGCCCGGCCGCCTTGCACGTTGTCGCCTTGAGCGGCGGCAAGCTGCTGCTGTCGAACCTGTCACCGCCGGAATAGGCCACCCGCGTCTGTGCTAAACTGCACACAGGAATTGTAAGTCTGGGGGGAAGATGAACTTAGTTCGCTCCGCATGGGGATGGCTGCGCCGGCAAGTTGTCGACGATGTTCCGGCGGGTGACGCTCTCTGTGAGTTCGACTGCCGGAAGTCGCAATGCTATGAAGGCGAGTGGGAGACCTGCGAGCGGCGGCTGCAAAACGCGGCGGGGGAATTGATGCCGCCAAAGCCGCCTTCGAACCAGACTCCCAATCGAAGCATTGGGATCGAACGCCGGCAAGGTTGACCTCCTCCAACGCCCCGGCGGTTTGCGCTACTACGGTTGACGCAACGAACTCAACCGCTCGTGCGTCCACTTCTCAGCATCACAATTCAGAAAGAGGTGTGACGGTGGCCTTGGACCGCACCCCGGGTCGCGCCGGCTTGGCGCTAATCGCCCTCCTGATGGCGTCGCCCATCGGATTCTGCCAGGTATATCCTGGTCAATATCCTCCGCCCACCCAATACCCCCCGGGACAATACCCGCCCGGTCAATACCCGCCCGGACAATATCCTTATCCAACCGACCCGACCATGCGGCTTCCCGGCGGCGTTCCGGTCAGCGTTCCGCCACTTCAGCTCCCCAAGCGCGGTTCCAAGGACAATAAACAGAGCGACGATTCCGCCAAAATGACCTTGCTCGGAGTGGAAGGCACACTGCGCCAGCTCCGCGAAAAGGACCTGTTTCTGCAAACTCCCAAGCACCTGTTACGGTTTCGCATGCTCGCCAAGACCGATTTTAAGAACAAGGCCGGCGAACCGGTGCGCGATTCCCTGCTGAAGCCCGGGGACCAGCTTCAGGTCGAGGCGACCAAAGTCGATCCGGAGACGGCCTTGCGCGTGGTGCTGATCCGGGCCGGCACCCCTGCGGAGCGCACCGCCGCGGAGCTTCCGTTCGACCATGATTCGGCGCAGACTCCGGTTGACGCCGATATGAAGCCCGCCGGTACGATGGACGTCGCGAACGCGGAACCCTCCGCTGGCGCAAGCTCCGGCGAACCCGCGCCGGAAGCGGGTTCCAACACTTCGCGCCGCCCCGATCTGGAACGGGACGAAGACGCCAGCAACGTGCCGACCGGCTCCAGAGGCAGAATCAACGCCGTCGACGACGTGGTTGCGGACGCGCGCCGCGCCGCCGAAGCTTTCATGGAAGAAATCCCCAACTTCGTCGTCCAGCAGCAGACCACCCGCTACCACAGCTTCTCCAATGGGGCGACCTGGAAGCCCGATGGCGTGGTGACCGCGGACGTGGCCTGCGTGAATGACCAGGAAGAGTACCGCAACATCCTGGTCGATGGAAAGTCAGTCCCGTCGCCGGTGTCGAAAACCGGCGCCTGGTCGACCGGCGAGTTTGTAACTACGCTGAGAAACCTCCTTTCGCCCGAGACCGACGCGGCGTTTGTCCGACGCGGCGACGACAGAATCGTTGGGAGGGCCGCGTACCGGTACGATTACACCGTGCGCAAAGCCAACTCGCACTGGCGCATCGTCAACCCCGACGGCCGCACCGAAGCGCCCGCTTACGACGGCACGGTGTGGATCGACAAGGACAGCCACCGCGTCCTGCGCCTGGAGATGCGGACCAATTCGCTGCCGCCCGGCTTCACGTACGACAAAGCCGAATCCACGCTCGATTACGATTTCGTTCGAATCGGCAGCGGAAACTACCTGTTGCCCGTCAAGAGCGCCAACCTGGCCTGCATGAGCGGCGGCTCGACCTGCATGAAAAACGAGATCGATTTCCGGAACTACCGCAAGTTCGAGGCCGAGTCGGACGTCACCTTCGCCAAGTAAAGCCAGCGGTAGCGCCGGCGGTCTTTGGTCTTGCCGCCGCTTCGCGCGAGCCACATCGGCAGGAATGGCGGCCCTGAGCGGGCGCTTCCGCCGTGCGAAAGCACGTGCCCCAGTACGTCGATGTCCCGACCCCGGCTGGGCGGGACAGAGAGCCAAGATTTCCGAGAATCCTGCCTCACTGAGCCCACTTCCACTACAACGCTAGAGCTGTCGTTTCTCCGAGGCAGGTCGATCCAGTGGCCGTGTATCTGGCGGAGCGGGCGGGTGCGAACCCCCCTTCTCCGCCCGGCCGCCATAGCCGGGCTTGTCGAGGAAAACCGGCTGGCTTCGCCATGCGAGATCCCCTGCTAGGACCGGTGGCCGCGATAGCCGCCGGGATTCTGGCTGCCCGCTTCGTGCCGTTTCGCATCTCCGAGTTGATCCCTGTGATCGGCGCCTTTCTGGCGCTCGGCATCGTCGCCCTGCGCCGCGCGCGCGTGCTGGCCGGCATCTGCTGCCTGTTGGGACTGGTTGCGGCGGGCGCGCTCACGGCTTTGGCTCACCGGCCGGGCCCGGCGCTTGAGTTGGACGTTGTCGGCCGCGAAGTGGTGATCCTGAGCGGCTGCGTGGTCGAACCTCCCGCTCTCTCCGGCGAGCGCGAACGATTCCTGCTCGAACTGGAACCGCACGCCCGCGTCCAGGTCACCCTGTACGCCAAGCCAGACGAGACTCTGCCGCCGCTTGCCTATGGCCGCAACGTCGAGCTGGATGCCCGCGTGCGTTCGCCGCGCAACTACGAAAACCCCGGCGCGTTCGACTACCGGCACTACCTGGCGCGCCACGACATTTACTGGACGGCATCGAGTGCCGCCCGCACGGTTCGCGTGCTGCCTGGCCGCTGCGGCTCGTCGTTTCAAAAGGCCGTGATGGATCTGCGTGCCGCCGCCATGGCGCGCATCAACTCGCTCTATGGGCACGATTCCTACCAGGCCGCCATGATGCAGGCAGTGCTGCTGGGGCAACAGTTTCAGATGCAAAAAGTGTGGACCGACGATTACCGCTCCACGGGCACCTTTCATACGCTGGTCATCTCGGGAACCCATGTTGCGATCGTGGCGGTTTTCGTCTTTTTTGTATTGCGCGTGTGTTTTGTCCCAGCCAGCCTGGCCGCGGTGCTGACCGCGGCGGTGGCGTGGCTCTATGCGCTCGTCACCGGGTTCAACGCACCGTGCGTGCGATCGGCCGCGGCGCTGACGCTGGCGCTCGCAGCGGGTTATTTCTTCCGCGAGAAGCGCCCGTTGAATCTGCTGGCCGCGGTGGCGCTCGGGTTTCTGCTCTTCGATCCGGACCAGTTGTTCGACGCCAGCTTCCAGTTGAGCTTCCTGGCGGTGGCGTTCCTGGGCGCGTTTGGCACGCCGCTCATCCGCGCCAGCTCGGGTCCCCTCGGGCGTGGCCTGGCCGATCTCGCCAACCGCGACCGCGACATCAACCTGGAGCCGCGTGTGGCGCAATTTCGCATCGAAATGCGCCTGCTCGCCGAGACCGCGCACGCCGCGCTCAAACTCCCCTTGAGCTTGGCACGCTGGGGCGTGACGGCGGTCGCACGGGTGCTCTTCTTCCTTTACCAAATCACCGCCATCTCGGCCGTAATTCAGGCGGGGCTGGCCCTGCCCATGATCGTGTACTTTCACCGCGTCGGCCTTTCCGGCCTGACTGCCAACGCGCTGGTGGTGCCGCTGATGGGTCTGGCGATCCCGGTCGGCTTTATCGCCGTGTTCACCGGTTGGGCGTGGGTGGCCCGCGTCGGTGGCGTGCTGCTCGCGGTATCGCGCGCGATTGTGCACTGGCACGCCTCGCTCGATCCCGATTGGCGCATTCCCACGCCGCCGCTGTGGCTCGGCATTGTATTTTCGCTGGCTCTGATTGCGGCGGCCGTGGCGCGTGGCCGTTGGTGGCGCATGGCTACCGGCGCCATCGTGGCCGCGCTGCTGGCGCTGCTGCTGTGGCAGCCGTTTCCGCCCGACGTCCATCCGGGTGAATTGGAGCTCGCCGTGATCGATGTCGGACAGGGCGACGGGCTGCTGGTGATTTTTCCCGATGGCAAGCGTATGATTCTCGATGGCGGCGGCACGCCAGTGTTCGGCAACCGGGCAAAATCGCAGCTCGATGTGGGCGAGGACGTGGTGGCGCCGTACCTGTGGGACCGTAACATCCGCACCGTGGACGTGGTGGCGCTGTCTCACGCGCACGACGATCACATCGGCGGCCTGCCCGCGCTGGTTTCCGATTTTCGTCCGCGCGAATTGTGGACGGGCGCTACGCCCGACAGCCCCGCCTGGCGCGGCCTGCGCGACAGGGCGGTTCACCTGGGCGTCAGAATCGTGCCCCTGCTGGCGCCGCGCCACTTCGCCTGGGGAGGTGCACAGATCGAGATCCTGGCGCCATTTGCCGACTACGTTCCGGCCAGCGAGCCCACCAACAACGACTCGCTGGTGATGCGCGTGCGCTACGGCCAACACTCGTTTCTCCTCTGCGGCGACGCGGAGCGGCCCATCGAGTACCGCATGTTATCGGAAAACGAACTGCAACCGGCCGACGTGCTCAAAGTGGGGCATCATGGCAGCCACACCTCCAGCACGCAAGCGTTCCTGGATGCGGTCCGGCCGGTCTTCGCCATCGTCTCCGTCGGCCAGGACAACAGCTACGGTCATCCGCATGCCGACGTGATCGACCGCCTGCTCGACCACAACGCGGTGGTCTATCGCACCGATCTGGACGGCCTGGTCAGCATTCGCTCCGACGGCCGCCGTTTCCACATAGCGACCTGGCGCGATTTGATGCCGGCGCTCGCTCCCATGCCGGGTTACGAGCCGTAACTTCGCGGCTATACGTTTGTGGCCAGCCGCGGCGGTGCCCGGCTGCGAAGGCTGGCGGCAACAGCTTAGAATGGTGGCGCGGGCGCTCGTCGCCCTGCGCTGCGATGCAAGGCACCATTATCCAGATCAACGTTTCTCAAGGAGGCCTCCCGAAGCGGCCGATTGCGCAGGGCCGGATCGGTCCTGCGGGCCTCGAAGGCGATGTGCAGGCGCATCCGCTAGTCCATGGCGGGCCGCGCAAGGCCGTTCTGCTGATTGCCGCGGAGGTGGTGGATGACCTGGCAGCGCGCGGTTACCCGGTCTTCTACGGCGCATTGGGCGAGAATCTCACCATGCGCGGTTTGGATGTGCGTGGCCTGCGCATTGGCGATCGCTTGCGCACCGGTGGTGCGACCCTCGAGATCACCCAGGTACGCGTCCCCTGCGGCCAGCTCGATGTTTACGGCGAATCGCTCCAGGGCGATCTGTATGATGCGCGCGTCAAGGCCGGCGACGGCGGCTCGCCGCGCTGGGGCAGGAGCGGGTTCTATTTGAGCGTGGTGGAGGCGGGCGAGGTGGCGCCGGGCGATATAATTGCGCCAGTGGCCGAGCTTGCCTGACCGATGCTGACTTTGCTCGATCGCGTTCCCGAGCGCGTGGCGGCGCGCATCCGACTGCTGCTGGCTTCGGTGCCGGATCCGGAGGCGGCGACGCGCTACCTCGAGCGGCTACGGCAGGCTTCCCCTTCCGCGTTTGACCGCATTACCAGTTCGCCGGCGGCGCTGCGGGCGGCGGCCAATATATTCGCGTACAGCGCGTTTCTTTCCGATGCCGTGCTCAAGAACCCGGAGCAGATCCTGCAGGTCGCCAGCTCCGGCAATTTTTACCGGGTGCTGTCGGTGGAAGAATACGAGGAGCGCCTGTACGACTTTCTCGGAGCCGGCCATGGCGGCGTGCCTTCCGGTGTCGAGCTGGCGCGATTTCGCCGGCGCCAGTTACTGCGGATCGCGCTGCGCGACGTGCTGGGCGTGGCTGGCCTGGCGGAGATCACAGAGGAGCTTTCGAGCGTGGCCGACGCGATTCTGAGCGTGGCGTACCGGCATCTCCGCGACGACTTCGTGGCGCGCCACGGCGAGCCGCGCCTGGCCGATGGCAGCCCTTGCGGATTCTCGGTGATTGCGCTCGGCAAGCTGGGCGGGCAGGAGCTGAATTACAGCTCCGATATCGACCTGATGTTCGTTTACGGCGGCAATGGCCAGACGGACGGGCCGGAGGTCGTCACTAACAAAGAGTTTTACAAGAAAGTCGCCAACCAATACACCCAGTTACTATCCACTTACACGGCCGAAGGCCAATGTTACCGCGTGGATTTGCGGCTGCGCCCGGACGGGACACTGGGCGAGGTGGCGATTTCCGGCGATGGCGCGCGAGAGTACTACGGCGGGCGAGCACGCGACTGGGAAAAGCAGATGCTGATCAAGGCGCGCGTGGCGGCGGGCGAGCCGGAGCCGGGCGCGGCGCTGCTGGAGTTCGTCGAGCCGCTGATTTACCAGACCTCGCTTGATTTCCGGGCGGTGGAAGCGGTATCCGAGACGCGGCAGCGGATCAGCGAAAAGATGGCCGGGCGGCGCCATGCGGGCGGCGGCATCGACATCAAGCTCACGCCCGGCGGCATTCGCGATATTGAGTTCCTGGTGCAGTGCCTGCAACGGCTGCACGGCGGCCGCGAGGCGTGGGTGCGGCACGGCGGCACCATGTTTGCGCTGTTCCGGTTGCGCGACAAGGGGCTGCTGAGCGGAGCCGAATACGCACGCCTCGCGTCGGCTTACCAATTCCTGCGCTACCTGGAACACCGCCTGCAAATGGAAGACGACCGGCAGACGCACACGCTTCCAGCCGACCCGGAGGCGCTGGGCCTGCTGGCGCGCAAGATGCCGCCGGCGGCGACGGGAGAGGCGCTGGATGTCAATTCCCTGGGGAGGAGTCTGGACGAGCACCTGGCCGCGGTACGCGAGATTTACGAGCGCGTGATTCATGCGCAGAAGCCGCTATACTACACGCCCGGTCTGGAACCGGCGCTGGAAGAGGAGCCGGAGCCGCCGCCGCTGGCGACCAACCTGACGCGCTTCCTGGATCAGAAGGCGCCCGGACTCGCCGTCGCGGTGGCGAAGGCCGGCCTGCATCGCGGGCGGGAGCGCTTCGAACATTTCCTCGAGAAGGCGTTTGCGCAACCGGAGATCCTGGAGCGCCTGGACGGCGACGCGCGCCTGGCGGCCGGCGTGCTCGATGTGTTCGAACATAGCGGGTATTTTGCCGACGAGTTGCTGCGCTACCCGGAGCTGATGGAGGAAATCGGCGAGCCCTTCCGTCTGGAGGGCGGCGCGCTGACCGACGGCGGCTTGCTGCGCCGCTATTACCGCCGCCAGATGCTGCGCATTCAGACGGAAAGCCTGCTCGAAGCTCCACCCATTTTCACCACGCTGGGCAAGACTTCGGTGCTGGCGGACAGCGTGATCGCGGCCGCTTACCAAATTGCGGTGCGGGGCGCCCCGCCGCCGGCCAACCATGCCTATGAGCCGTCCAACCAGATGATGGTGATCGCCCTCGGCCGCCTGGGCATGCGCGAGTTCGACCTGGGGTCGGACGCCGACCTGGTGTTTGTCATCCCCGACCAGGACGCCCCGGAACACGCCTTCTGGACCGACGTAGCCGAGCGCATGGTGCAGACCTTGAGCGCGTACACGGGCGAGGGCGTGATGTTCGCCGTCGATACGCGCCTGCGGCCCAACGGCCGCGAGGGCGACCTGGTGCAATCGGAAGGCGCTTACAAGGCTTACTTTGAGGGCCACGCCGAGGCCTGGGAAGGCATCGCCTATATGAAATCGCGCGCGGTGGCGGGAAACATGGAGCGCGCCACCGAGTTCCTGAACGAACTGCAACAGGTAGACTGGCGGCGCTACGGCCAGAGCATGCGCTCGCGCAAGGAACTGGCCGAAATGCGCGCCCGCCTGGAACGCGAGCAGGGGCCGCGCAATCCGTTGAAGGCCGGCAGAGGAGGGTTCTACGACATCGACTTCGCGCTGATGTACCTGCGCTTGCGCGGTGCCGGCATCTTCTATAAAGTGCTGAACACGCCGGAGCGCATCGACGTGAACGAGAAGATGGGGCATCTGGACCGTGAGGACGCCGGTTTCCTGCTCGAGGCCGCCACGTTCTACCGCGGGATCGACCACGGGCAGCGCGTTTCGCGCGGCCACGCCGAAGGCAGCCTGCCCACCTCGCAGGCGCAAATGGAGGTACTGGCAAGCCTGGTGAAGCGCTGGACGCCGGAGCATTTGCACCAGCAGCGTCTGGACGTGACCCTGCGCGAAATCCGCCGCCGCACGCGCGAGTATTTCAACCGGCTGTTCGGACGGTCATGAAGACGCTGCGATTCGCGGCCTCGCTGGCGCTGGTGGCGGCCATCATCGCGGTCTACCGGCTGCTGCCGGTCAACAACACCACGGTGGCGCTGACGCTGCTGCTGGCCATCCTCGGCATTTCGGCCTGGTGGGGATTGGCGGAAGCCACGCTGGCGTCGGTGCTGGCGGTGCTGGGATTCAACTTCTACTTTCTGCCTCCGGTCGGCAAACTGACCATTCAGGATCCGCAGAACCTGGTGGCGTTCCTGGCTTTCCTGGTCACGGCGGCCACCGCCAGCCAGCTTTCCGCACGGGCCAGGCGCCGCACGGCGGAAGCGGAAGCGCGGCGTCTGGAAAGCGAACGGCTGTATGCGCTGGTGCGGTCGCTGGCGCTGACCGGCAACCTGCGCAAGACCATTCGCGAATTCCTCAATCGGGTGGTGCAGGAGTTCAACTGCGAGGGAGCCGCATTTTTTTACCGGCAGACGGACGAGATCTTCCGCACCGGCGCGGAGAGCCAGCCGGTCACAGACCACGACCTAAGAGTTGCGGCGGAGATCGAGAACGCTTCGGGCGAAGCGACCGGCGACTGGGTTGCCAGCCCCGTCCGCCTCGGCATGCGGAGCCTGGGGAGCCTGGGGCTGGTGGCGCCGTTGCCTTCGGCGCAGATGGTGCGGGCCATCGCCGACCTGGCCGCCATCACCATCGAAAAGGCGCGCGCCATGGAGGAAGCCAGCCACGCCGAAGCCGCGCGGCAGAGCGAGCTGCTGAAGTCGGCGCTGCTCGATTCGCTGGCGCATGATATCAAGACGCCGCTGACGTCGATCAAAGCCGCCGTTACCAACCTGCTCGGCGATGCCGCGGCGGCCGACCGTGAGTTGCTGACCATCATCAACGAAGAAGCCGATCGCCTGAATCAGCTCGCCGCGGAAGTGGTGGCGATGGCGCGCATCGAAGCCGGCAAACTGCACCTGGAAAAACAGGAGGTGCTGGTGGAGCAGATCGTCACCGGCGCGCTGGCCGAAGTGGAGGGACTGCGCAAGGGCCGCCCCATCGCCATCCACGCGGCGGCCGATCTGCCCGCGGCCGAAGCCGATCCCGAACTGGCGCAGCAGGTCGTAAAGCAGTTTCTGGAAAATGCCCTCAAATACACGCCCGAGGATGCGCCCATCACCGTTTCGGCGGAACGAAAAGGCGGGAAAATCGTGATCGGCGTCGCCGACCGCGGTGCGGGCATCGAAGAGCATGAGCGCGCGCTGATCTTCGACCGCTTCTATCGCGGCCGCGAGCAGCGTTTTCGGACTAAGGGAACCGGCATGGGACTCGCCATCGCCAAGGGAATCGTGGAGGCGCACGGCGAACGGATCTGGGTGGAAAGCGAGCGGCGCCAGGGTTCGGTGTTCTACTTTACGCTGGCGGCCGCGGTGGGAGGCAAGGACAATTGAGCGCCGGAAAAGTACTGGTGGTGGACGACGATCCGCAGATCCGCCGCGTGATGAAGGCCACGCTGGTGGGGCACAGCTACGAGGTGCTCGAAGCGCGCACGGGCGAGGACGCGCTGGAAATATTCGCGCGGGAAGCGCCCAGCCTGGTGCTGCTCGATATGAACATGCCCGGCATGGGCGGCCTGGAAACCTGCCGCGCGCTGCGCGCCGCTTCCGATGTGCCGGTGATCGTGTTGACGGTGCGCAACTCGGAGAAGGACAAAGTGGCGGCGCTCGATGCCGGCGCCGACGATTATGTCACCAAGCCATTCGGCATTGAAGAGCTGCTGGCGCGCATCCGCGCGGCGTTGCGGCGTTCCCCGGCGGGGCCGGAGGGCGGTCCGCGCAGCTTTGAAACCGCGGGCCTGGAGATCGATTTTGAGACTCGCCGCGTGCGTGCGCAAGGCCGCGAAGTGCGGCTGACGCCGAAGGAATTCGAGTTGCTCCGCTGCCTGGTGGCGCATGCCGGCCGGCCCGTCACGCACCGCGAACTGCTGCAAGCGGTCTGGGGCCCCGATTACGGCGACGAGCCCGAATACCTGCGCGTCTTCATCAACCAACTGCGCAAGAAGATCGAAGCTAACCCCGCCAAGCCGAAGATCATT
>Ga0181520_10007055_pt1 | contig 16779 bp, 13 predicted proteins | sample PEATcosm2014_Bin_29_FD_132451 | JGI IMG/M metagenome (GOLD analysis project Ga0181520, IMG submission 132451) | Peatland microbial communities from MTU Mesocosm Facility, Houghton, MI, USA - PEATcosm2014_Bin02_30_metaG | ecosystem: Environmental > Terrestrial > Soil > Wetlands > Peat | place... | reverse complement strand
AGCAGCCCTGGAGGCGGCTTCGTCGGAGGTTTTGGCCAGCTCGGTGCGCACGGTGGGAATGCCGTAAGAGGCGAGAAGCTGCTTCGACTCGAACTCAGTGAGGATGGTGCGGCGGCTAGCGCGAACCTGGCTGACGATGGTGTTGGCGAGGTCGCGCCTGGTGTCGAGGACGGAACCGGAGCGCGCAGCCGGGGTTTCGTAGAGGTCGCGCAGGTTGCTGGTGTGTTTCCAGGTGGCGACGAAGGCCTCGGCAGCCGCGTCTGGATAGGGGAAGACGGGGATGCTGGCTTGGGTGAGAACGGCTTCGCCTTCGGCAACGACATCGCCGCCCATCCAGCTGGCAATGACGGGTTTGCCTGTTGATTTGGCGTAAGGTGCGAGGTGCTCCGCAACTTGCGTTGGGTTGGTCATGCCCTGGGGCGTGAGGATGACGAGCATGCCGTCGGTGTTCTTGTCCTGCGAGGCGATTTCGAGAGCTTTGGAATAGCGGCTCGGCTCGGCGTCGCCGAGGATGTCGACCGGGTTGTTGTGGCTCCACGCATCGGGGAGGAAGTTGTTGTAGATGGCGAGAGTCTCGGGAGAGATTTCGGTGAGTTCTCCGCCGGCGGCGATGAGCGCGTCTGTGGCGAGGACGCCGGGGCCACCCGCGTTGGTGAGGATGGTGAGGCGCGGACCCCTGGGGCGAGGCTGCTTGGCGAGGACTTCGGAGATGTTGAAGATTTCGCCGATGGAGTTGACGCGCAGGACGCCGGCGCGCTGGAAGGCGGCGTCGAGGACATCGTCACTGCCGGTGAGAGAGCCGGTGTGGGAGGCTGCGGCTTTGGCGGCGGCGGCGGTGCGCCCGGCTTTGATGACGAGGATCGGCTTGTTAAGGGCGACGGCGCGGGCGGCGGAGAGGAATCTGCGGGCGTCGCCGATGGATTCCATGTAGATAACGATGGAGTCGGTATTGGGATCCTGGCCGTAGTGGTCGATGAGCTCGCCGAAGGAGATGTCGAGCATGGAGCCGGCGGAGACGCAGCCGCTGAGGCCGACGTGTTCGCTGATGCACCAGTCGAGGATGGCGGTAAGGAGGGCGCCGCTCTGGCTGATGAAGGCGAGGCGTCCGGCGGGGACCATGGCTTTGGCGAAGGTAGCGTTGAGACCGCCGACGGGGTTCATGACGCCGAGGCAGTTGGGGCCGATGAGGCGCATCTTGCCCTTGATGGTGGCGGCGATCTGACGTTCGAGGGCTTTGCCCGGCTCGCCGATTTCCTTGAAGCCCGCGGAGATGACAATGGCGGACGGAACGCCGCGGTCGACAGCATCCTGAATGATGGCGGGCACGGTGGCGGCGGGCGTGGTGACGACGATGAGGTCGGGAACGCCGGGGAGATCCTGCATGGATTTGAATGCGGGGACGCCGAGGACGCTGTCGCGCCTGGGATTCACGGGCCAGACGGGACCGCCGAAGGGGCTGCCGATAAGGTTCTGCAAAACGGTGCAGCCGACGCTGCCGGCACGGTCGGTGGCGCCGATGAGGGCAACGGATTTCGGCGTGAAGATGGAAGCGAGCGGGCTGCGCCGGATGCTGACAAGATCGTGAGCGGGATCGATGATGAGGGTTTGTTCCAAAGCGAGCGTGCTGTCGGGGGCGACGGTGGCGGAAGCCATGAGGGAGTTCTCCTTTGCAACTCGTTCAGTGTCCATAGCCGGCTTCGGCGGTGACTTTACCACGGAAGAGGCGGTAGGACACGATGAGGTAAGCCAGCGCCAGGATGAGGCCGAGGGACCACCATATCAGTCCGACGTGAAGAGAATGTGGACCGGCGAGAGCACTGGCGATGGTGATGTTGCGGGCTGGGTCGGACGAGGAAGGCAGGAGGGTCGGATAGAGTCCGACGGCTGCGCCCACCAGCATGAACACGAGATAAAAGCACGAAGACAGAAACGCGGCGAGGGGCTTGCGCTGCTTCGTGAAGCTCAGGATGCCGATGAGGGTGGCGACGACGAGCGCGGGGATCAAGTAGAGGATCTTGTGCGCTTCGTAGTTGTCGAGCGCGGACGGGCGCACGGCGACAGTGGCGGGCAGGCTGATGAGGGTGACGACGAGCAGAGCGACCCAGAGGGCAGAGGCAGCGCCGCGGGCGCGGGCTTCGAGTTCTCCGGGAGCTTTGAGGACGAGCCAGAGCGCGCCGTGGGTGGCGAGGGCGACCAGAGCGACGACTCCGCCGATGACGGTGTACCAGTCGAGAATGCCGGGGTTCGCGCTGACGCGCCAGTTGGTCCACAGGGGCAGGAAGAAGTAGTTGTCCGCGCCGAGAGGCACGCCGCGGATGACGTTGGCCAGGGCCGCGCCGAAGAAGATGGCGAGCAGCGCGCTGGCCACGAAGAAGAGGCCGTCGAAGAAACTGCGCCAGACGGTGTGGTCGATATGCATGCGGAGCTCGATGGAGGCTCCGCGCATGATGAGCAGCCAGAGGACGATCATGAGCGGCAGGTAGAAGCCGCTGAAGGACGAAGCGTAGAGCAGCGGGAAGGCGAAGTAGAGAGTGCCGCCTCCGGCGAGCAGCCAGACTTCGTTGCCGTCCCACACCGGGCCGATGGAGCGGTAGAGGGTGCGGCGAGCGTCTTCGGTGCGGCCGAGGAAGGGAGAGAGAATGCCGACGCCGAGGTCGAAGCCGTCGAGGACGACGTACGCGGCGATCATGACTGCGACAATCCAGAACCAGACGAATCCCATAGCGTTTCTCCCTCTCTCCTAGACCCCGGTTAGGGTTGCCGGTTCAGGCTCGGGTAAGACTGCGGCGGCTGCGGGGCCAGTGCGGATAAAGCGGTAGACGAGGACGATCCAGAGAATCGAGAGCACCGAATACATGCCGAGGAAGCCGAGCAGGGTGAAGAGCGCGTTGCCTGCGGAGACGTGGATCGAGTAGCCCTCGGCGGTGCGGATGAGGCCATAGACGAGCCAGGGTTGCCGGCCGATTTCGGCGGTCATCCAGCCTGCGGTGTTGGCGACGTAGGGGAGCGGGAAGCTGAGCAGGATGGGCCAGAGGATCCAGCGCGCGGTGTAAAGTTTGCCGCGCCAGAGCTGGACGGCTGCGACGAGCATCAGCAGCAGGAACCAGGTCCCGAGGCCCGCCATGATGTGGTAGCTGTAGTAGAGCAAGGGCAGGGCTGTCGGGCGCTGATCCGGCGGAAAGTCGTTGAGGCCTTTTACTTCGGCGGATGTGGTGCCGTAGATCAGGAAGCTGAGGACGTCATTGATCGGGACCGGGTTGTCGATGGTCTGCGTGTTCTCGTTGGGCTGGCCGATGAGGACAACGGGGGCACCCTTCTGGGTGCGGAAGAGGCCTTCCATTCCGGCAATAGCAGCGGGCTGATATTTCGCGACGTAGCGGCCGTGGAAGTCGCCGGTGGGAAAGATCTGGATGACGCAGGAGATGAGGCCTGCGATGACGCCGATTTTCAGGAAGAGCCGGCCGAATTCCTCGTTACTTTTTTCGAGCAGGTAGAAGGCGCCGGTGGCGGCGACGACGAACGATGCTGTGACGACCGCGCCGCACATATTGTGCGCGTACTGGAGCCATGCCCACGGATTCATCAACAAGCCCCAGAAGCTTGAGACTTCATAGGTGTTGTTGGGAAGGAGATGGTAGGCGACGGGGTGCTGCATCCAGGCGTCGGTGACGATGATGAAGAAGCCGGAGATCCAGGAGCCGACGAAGACCATGAACGCTGCGCCGAAGTGGGCGAGCTTCGAGAGGCGCTTCTCGCCGAAGAGGAAGAGGCCGAGGAAGGTCGACTCGAGGAAGAAGGCGAAGACGCCTTCCATAGCAAGGGGCTGACCGATGACGCCGCCGGTTCGCCGCGCGAACTCCGACCAGTTGGTCCCGAACTGGAATTCCATGGGGATGCCGGTGACGACACCGAGCAGGAAGTTGATGGCGAAGATCTTTGCCCAGAAGCGGGAGGCCTGGTTCCAGCGTTCGTTGCCGGTGCGGAAGGCGAGGAGCTTCATGACCACCATCAGCAGCGCGAGGCCCATGGTGAGCTGCGGGAAGAGATAGTGGTAAGTGACGGTAAACGCGAAGTGAAGGCGGTGGAGCAGGAGGGCGTCCATACCGTTCTCACGGTAAACGGGGAGGGGCTGGCGGGACTGTGACCGATGTCACAAATCAGGGTCCAGGGGACAGGGTACAGGTTGCAGAAACGGATCGAAGCAGCAGCGGCACGGCTGAAGCCGTGCCCTTTCAAAACGCCGCTATTGCAGATGCAGTTCGTTCTGGAGCTGGAGGTCGTTGAGGACGCTGGGATTGGTTTCGTCGGTGGCGAGGAGGTTGTGGCAGAGGCTGCAATCGTTCGAGAGCGTCTTGCCGTCTTTCGTGGTGTGGTTGCCGTCGTGGCAGCGGAAGCAGCCGGGGTAGGCCATGTGGCCGATGTTGTTGGGGTAGGTACCCCAGGTGACCTTCATGTTGGGGAAGACGTTGCGGTCGTAGAGGGCGACGAGGCGCTGCGCGGAGGCGTCGATTTGGGCGCGCTGGGTGTTGAAGAGGTCGGGGTATTGGGTGCGGTAGTAGTCCTCGAGCCCGGCGGTGATTTTCTGGTTGGCTTCGGCCTGGGAAGAGTACTCGGCCTGGATGAGCTGCAGGGCTTCCTTGTGCATGAACGGCAGAGCAGCACTGGGGGTGCCGTCGAGCATGGCTTCGTCGATGGCGTCTTCGGCGGTCTGGAAGACGTGGGTGGCCTGGTTGTGGCAATCCATGCAGTCCATGGTGCGGTGGATGCCTTTAACGGGGCCTTTCGCGTCGGAGCTGACGTACTCGGTTTTGGAGCCATCGGGATTGGTAGCGGTGACGGCGAGGATAGTCTGCGCTTCGTTGTCGGTGGCAACGTATTCGAAATTGTTGAGGTGGTGGCCGTGGATGCCGCTGAAGTGGGAGACAGAGTCGACGCCGCCGAGGTGGAGAACGAGCACGGTGCGGGTCATGGAGTTCTTCAGGTCGTCGCCGAAAGTGGTTTTGACGAGGAGCTTTTCGCCGACGAAACGCGTGGGCGAATGGCACCCCTCGCAGGTTGCGCGGGCCGGACGCAACTCGTTCAGAGAAGCGCGGATGGGTGTGGGCCAGGTGTGGAAGGTGACTTCGATCATTTGTTTGGTGCCATTGACTTTGGCCTGGACGTAGGACTTCATGCCGGAGCCGACATGGCACTCGACGCAGTCGACGTGCGAGTGGGGAGACACTTGATAAGCGGCCCACTGCGGGGCCATGACGTGGCAGGACTGGCCGCAGAAGTGGGGTGAATCCATGTAAGCGACGCCGCGATAGGTGGCGGTGCCGACAATGACGAAGTTGATGAAGGTGGCGAGGGCGACGACTTCGATTCCGTGACGGAAGGCCGTGTTGCGGAGGTCGATCTGCGGATAGGTGGAGGGCATTTGTCCGGCGGCGATGAGCTGCCTGCGCCGGAACCAGATGCCGAGGGGGATGAGAACGAGGCCGAGGACGAAGAGGCCGGGAAGGAAGAGGTCGAGGACGATGCCGATGTAAGGATTGGCGGAGCCGCTGTGTCCGAAGATGGAGACGATCCAGAAACCGACAAGGACGAATGCGGAAGCGGTGGTGAGCGCGCCGCCGATGAGGCTGAGAAGATTGTTGCCGAAGAAGAAGAACGGCTGGAGCCAGTTTTCCTTCAGATTGCGCCACGCGGCCATGGATGCCCCTTATTCAGCGATATAGGCGGTCAGAGTCAGTACGAGCAGAGTAAGGCCAATTGCAATCGCGGTAAATCCGACCACCCGGCTGAAATTTAACAGCCAGGGCTGGGGAGCGTCTGTGATCCTTGTCGCAGACTTTCCTTCGGCGACCATGCGCTTATATTCGTCCGGGCGACGGGTTTTGAATTCCTCTTCGCTTTCGCGGCCGGTGAAGATGACCATGTCCATGGGGAAGCTGTCGGGGCGCAGGTGTGTGTTGACGAAGTGGATGGAGAAGATGAAGAGGATGGCGAGCAGGCCTTCTTCGCTGTGGATGACGAGGGCGGCGTTGAGCGCCCAGCCGGGAAGGAAGCGGGCGAAGAAGGGCGCGAACCACATGGCGTATCCGGAAAAGCCGATGACAACCATGCCCCAGAAGACGGCCCAGTAGTCGAATTTTTCCCAGTAGGCGTAGCGCTCGAAGTTGGGTTTGGGACCGAGGCCGAGGAACCAGCGCATGTGTCCGAAGAGGTCCTTGACGTCTTTCCAGTTGGCCACCATGGAGGTCGGCCCCCAGAAGATGCTCTTGTCGCGATGGAAGATGCCGCGGGCAACGATTTCGCGGACATGGATGATGAAGGCGAGGGTGAGGACGAGCGCGAAGAATTTGTGGAAGAAGAGGATGGTGCCGAAGCCCTGGGTGATTTTGGCCATGCGCATCGCCCATGGCGTGCTGCTGAAACGCAACGGAAGCCCGGTGCCGGCGAGGCCGAGGAAGGTCGTAAAGAGCACGGCGTGGAGGTAGCGCTGGCCCAGCGTGAACCGCTGGAACCAGCGGGTCTGCGCTGGTGCGGTAGTTCGCGCTGGGACTTCGGGGGCGGGCGCCGGAACCGGCGTGGCGGCGGAGACTGGCTCAGTCATGTTTTCCTCCTGATGGCTTGCCGTTGAACTGCGGGAAGCGGGATCGAACCAGCCACAAAATGGTGTGCAGCAGGAAGAAGCTCAGCACGCTGGCGAGAAGCAGGTTCATAAAGAGCCGGATGTAGTAGAGCGCCGGGTTCAGCTTGCGATTGCGCGCGTTGGCGTGGGGCTGATACTGGACGAAGCTGGCGTTGGCGCCGGCGTGGCAGCGGCCGCAAGTTGCTATGAGGTTCGCTTTGTTGACGGGCGAGTTTGGATCCGCCGTGGGCAGGACTTCGTGCGCCTTATGGCAATCCCAGCAGCGCGCTGTTTCCGTGTATCCACCAAGGAGGCCGAGCTGCGAGTGGAAGGTGTCGCGATAGGTGGAGAACTTGTCGCGATGGCAGGAGCCGCAGATGGGCGTGGACTGCATGCGGAAGTCGGCAGATGTGGGCTCGACGATGCCGTGCGCGGTGTGGCAGTCGGTGCAGACAGGCGCGCTGGTGTTGCCGGCGGCGACGGCTTTACCGTGGACGCCCTTCTGATACTGCTCGTTGATACCGACGTGGCAGGAGCCGCAGGTGCCGGGGATGTTGGTGCGGTACGTGGAGCTTTGCGGGTCGGTGTGGGGGAGAATTTTGTGCGAGCCGTGGCAGCTTGTACAGTTGGCGGCGACCAGCAGGCCCTCTTTGCCGAGGGCGAAGCCGTGGATGGAGTCGATGTAGAGCGCGTAGACGTTGGGGAGGTGGAATTTCTTCGCCATGGCGGGATCGCCATGGCAGCCGCCGCAGGTTTTTGGAATGTTCAGCGGGTAGACGGTGGAATTTGGATCTGCCTTTGTGACAGTTTCGTGGGCGTTGCCATGGCAGCCGGTGCAGGGATGCGTTTTCCAGCCGGTGGCGCCGGGGACCGAGGTGCTGGCTTTGGCGTGGATGCTGCCGGCGATGGCGGTGGCTTCATCGGCGTGGCAGGTTTCGCACTGGACCGCTGCAGGGTGATCGGGATGCGGATAGTCGTGAATGTCCTTGTGGCAGTCGCTGCATTTGAGACTGCCGTGGATGCTGGAGTGAAACTTGTTGGCATCGACGCCGACGCTTTTGCCGCTAGCGTCCTGCATGGTGGTGTCGCTGTGGCAGGAGAGGCAATCGGCATCCGCGTGCAGAGGCCGCGCGGGGACGATCAACAGAAGCGCTGACCAAAAAAGAGTCAGGCCGAAAGAGGAAAGGGTCTTCATTGCAGCTCCCGTACTGCTTACCGTCGGTGTGCGGAGGCGGAAGAGGCAGAAAGCATCGCTGCCTCTTCCCTGCATTCACCGCACCGGTACGGCGGGTCCCACGTCTGCTACCTGTCCGCTACTTCTGCAGCGTGCGGATGTAGGCGATGACGTCCTTAATCTGGGCATCGGTCAGCTTGCCGGTGTAGGCGGGCATTTTGCCTTTGCCGGTTTTGGTGGTCGCAATCAGGTCCGCGTCGGAGGCTTTGATCTCGGCGGGATCCTTGAAGGACGGAGTCTTCATGGCCTTGCCAGCGGGGGTGGAGGCTGTGCCGTCGGGGCCGTGGCACATGGCGCACTTGGATTTATAGGTGTCGGCACCGGCGCTCTGCGCAAAGGCAGGCGCCGCAATGGAGGCGGCGAGCAGGATCATAGCCGCGGTTCGGATGCAATTCATCGATGATGCTCCTTTGGGGTTCGTTCGTTGGGTCCCCGCCCTTCCCGTTAATACATCGCGGGAGAATGCGTGGTCTGTGATATTTGCCACAGACACGGGCGGGGTCCATCTTAAGCTGCAAACTCTGCGCAACGGGTCTCAGTCGTCGCCCTCCGTTTTGGGATTGGGCGGGGGCTCCTGGCCGGGAGCCGATTCGCCGGACATTTCCCTCACTTCGTGTTCCGGAGCGCGGCCGGTGAGGAAGGTCCATTTGACGGGGTAAACGTCGGGATCGAAGATGACGGCGTAGAAGTGCCAGATGACGATGGCCGCGGTGGCCAGGATCGCTTCATAGAAGTGGACCGCGGTGCTGATGGTGAGGATCGAGGCTGGATGCGGGAGGTGGGCGAGGATCCAGTCATTGAGCCACAGCAACACGCCGGTGATGGCCATGACGATGGTGCCCCAGACCAGAGCCCAGTACTCGGCCTTCTCGGCGTAGTTGAAGCGGCGGTAGCGCGGGAGCTGCTCGCGGCGGCCGAGGTTGAACTCTACGGTCTGAATGGCTTCCTTCGCGTCGCGCAGATCGGGGAGCATGTCTTTGAACCAGCGGCGGCCGGACTTCTTGAAGGAGAGATAAACGATGTGGTAAGCCGAAGCGCCCATGAGAACGACGCCGGCGACGCGATGGACCCAGCCGCGGATCGGGAAGCCGTGTTCCCAGTGGACGAGGGGGGCCGCCCAGAAGGAATGCGGGAATTTGAGAGCGAAGCCGGTGATAACCAGGACGACGAAGCTGATGACCAGAAGCAGGTGTTGCCAGCGCTCGCTGAGGGTGAGGCGAATTTGGCCCGGCTGCCGGCGATAGCCTGCCAGGATGACGTGGGCTTTGCGGCGGAGGTCGATGAGGTTGTGCAGCAGCATGGCGCCGAGAGTGAGGGGGATCACGATGAAGTAGAAGAGCTTCACGTAGTCGAGGACGCGACCGCCGGGGGTGGTATTCGACATGACGTGGACCGGCCCTATAGCAAAGCGCTGACCGGCATCGTTGTGGCACTGGCCGCAGGTCTTGCTGAGGTTGGCGTGGTTGACGGTGGAGCGCGGGTCGCTGGAGGGGTAGATGTTGTGGACGCCGTGGCAGCTGGCGCAGTTGGCGACGGTCTGGCGGCCTTCTCGGGCGGCAAGCCCGTGGTAGCTGTCCTGATAGGTGGGGACCCGATCCTGCGGCATGGCAAAGCCTGCCATCAATTGCGTATCACCGTGGCAATGGGAGCACGCTTCCTGCGAGACGTTGGCCATGTAGACCGGTGAGCCAGGATCGCCGGGGGCAAGGATTTTGTGTTCGCTGTGGCAGTCGGTGCAGGTGGCGGCCTGGAGGACGCCCTTTGCAACGGCCTGTCCATGAATGCTCTGGGCGTAGGTGTTGAAGACGGCGGTGTGGCATTGGCCGCAGGTGGAGGCGACGTTCTGCTTCCAGATCTTTGAGTGAGGATCGGAGACGGGGAGAATGTCGTGGGTGCCGTGGCAGTCATTGCAGGAGGCGGCGCTTTCGTTGCCGTGCAGGATGGCTCGCCCGTGGACGCTCTGCTTATAGGCTTCGACGGGCCGCACCTCGGTGAACATATATTTCGCGGCGAGCTTGGGATCGGAGTGGCAGGAGCCGCAGGTGTCAGGCAGATGCTGCTTGCCGACGGGCGATTGCGGATCGCTGGAAGGAAGCGCTGCGTGCGCTGAGCCATGGCAACTCTGGCAGGTGGGCACGTCGGCGTTGCCGTGGTCGCGGGCGCGGCCGTGGATGCTGTTGCGATACTGCTCCACTTCAGCGGCGTGGCAGGTGGCGCAAAACTGCGGTCCGTAGACGGCCTTCACGACGTTGTTGTTGCCGTGGCAGGCAATGCAGGTTTGCGGATCGTTTGGATTGCCGAGGGCCGCATGCGCGCCGGAGGTCATCGCTTTGGCGGCGTCGGCGTGGCAGGTGACGCAGGAAGCGGAGGCAGTCTTCGCGTTGTGGGTTGGCGCGGAGGCTCCGGCGTGGCAATCCGTGCAGCCAAGGGGGCCGTGCGGGCCTTTCATGTGGGAGGGGCCGACGGTGATGTCCTGGCCCCTGGAGTTCTTCAGTCCCGTAGAGGGACGGTGGCAAAGCAGGCAGTCGGAGGCCTGCTGGGCGCGGGCTCTGGCGCTAAAAAAGAAGGCTACGAGGAAAACTAAGAGAAGAACGACCTCTCTGAGGTGGTATTGGTGAGCCCGGCTGCGGGCGGAAAAAGATTCCGCGGGCAGTTCTTCCGCGTTGGCGCCCATGCTTCTGCTTCCCGATTCCTGCTGGGAGTGGCTGGGGGCTCCCGGTGGAATCTGCGTGCCTGGGTACGCGCCCGCACTCAGACCCGGTCATCGTTCGTGGCGTGGTCCGGCGAGACAGGAGCCGGCCACTGCTCTGTTCTGTGTGCTCGCGCCGATTTGCGGCGTGCGCTTACTTCTGCAGGGTGCGGATGTAAGCGACGACGTCGTTGATCTGAGCGTCCGTCAGCTTGCCCGCGTACCCCTGCATCTTGCCCACGCCCTCTTTGGTCTGCCTGAAGAGGTCGGCGTCTGTGGCTTTCACGTCTTCAGGAGACTTGAGGGAGCGCAGCTTCAGATTTTTGCCGATGGGAGTGTTGCCTGTGCCGTCGGCGCCGTGGCACATCGCGCATTTTGCTTTGTAGGTAGCCTCGCCTGTCTGCTGGGCGATGGCAGGAACAGCAAGAGAAACACTCAGCAGAGTCAGGCACGCAATACGGAAATTCGGTTTCACGTCTGCTCTCCTTACTGCAATGGCCGGGGCGAACGCCGGCCATTTTTTCGCTGTTCAGAATTCGTAGTGCATTCCGAGTGTCAGGTTGTTCGCGCGGAAGGTCCGCGGCGCGGTTTCGCCGGCGTTGGTCAGGGTGAGGCCGGTTTGCAGACCAGCGAGACTCGATGAGTTGCAGGCAACCACGGTCGACGGAGTCGTGGGCGAGGGATTGGCGGTGGCGCAGTAAGGCGCGCCGGAAGGTCCGCCCTCGCCGTAGCCGACGTAGTCGTATTGCATTTTCCAGATCCAGCCGGGTTTGACGGTCCATGCGACCTTCACGAAGGGCGACTGGTAGGTGGAGACCAGCGAGCCGGCGACGTCACGCGCGTCATTGTAGAAACGGCTACCGTCCACGGAGCTGATGTGATAACCGAAGGCCCACTTGACGGAATCGGAGGTAGCGACCCTGATCGCCGCCGAGCCGTACTGGGTTGGAGCATCCATGAAGTCCCTGGTTGGGCCCATGTCGTAGCCGCCTCCGCGGTTGGCGGTAGGAGACGGGCAGGCCGTACCGCTCGCTGTTGAGGCGCCGGGCAGGGTGGCGGTGGCGCCGGCGAGATAGCAGATACTCGTCGTCGCATAGACATCGCTGAAGGAGTAATTCAGGTCGAAGCCATAGTGCTCATTGGGCGACAACTGCGCACCGATGCTGGCTACGCGGCTGTGATCGGCATGATGGAGCGGGCCGTCGAGAGGCACTGTGCCGGTGTTGTTGGTGTTGTTACTCCGTTCGAGGTCGTTAAAGGCACCGGACAGGGTCGCCCACGATTTGGCCTTGTAGAGGGTGTGCACTCTGAAATGCTCCACTTCTCTCGGACCCACAGGAGTAAATGCGTTGTCGTCGAAGATCATCTCGGCGCTGCCACTGACATCCCAGTTGCTGGTGGGCCGCAGCGAGATATTCAGAATGCCGCCGTCTTCGTTGATGGTGACAGTTCCGCAGGTGACGCCGGGAGGATTCTCAGCGGTGCACGAGGCTATCGGAACATTGTGCGGGAGGCCCTCGGAGATAACGTGATTGCGGTGGCGATAGGTGAGCGAAATCGTGCCGAGCGACCAGCCATCCCAGGTCCCGGTCAGATCGTTGCTGATCCACCGCTGGCCGAAGAAGTCGGGGTTGGGCACGCCGACCGAACCGCTGCCTTCAAAGGTGCCGGCACCCGCGGCCGCGTTGGCCGAGGTCAGCGTGGTTGTGTTGATGGTTTCGTTGCCGGCAGTGGCTGGCGTCGAAACCGTGGTCACAGCGGTCATGGTGGTGGTCCCGGGTTGCTGCACGTTGTTGAAGCTCACCTGATCGGAGACGCTGAATTTCGGGGAAGCCTGCCAGACCACGCCGTAATCCGCGGCGGTGACTTCACGCTTCGCGGCAGCGGTGGCGGTGTAGGTGAGCGAGCGGGTGGTTTTGGCCAGCCCCTGGAAGTTGTCGTAGTAGCTGGGCAGGCTCATCTTCGCGTAGGTGTAGCGAAAATCGCCGTTCATCGAGAGGTTGCGGATGGTGGAACTCTGGAAGCGGAGGATTTCAGTGGGATAGATGAAGCGGGTCGGCTGCGTGCGCAGATAGCTGGAGATGACGGCGCATGCCGGGTTGATCACGGGCAGGCCGCCGGCGGTGGGCGCCGCCGAGAGCACGGGCGTGGTGCCTGCGCTGTTTGCATTGCAGGCGCTGGCGGCATAGGGCGTGAGACTGTCATAGTTCGCGAGAAGGGCAACTTTGGTTCCGTCCGGCTCCTGCACGTTGAAGTATGCGGGATCCATGGTGAAGTACGAGTCGGCCTTGTAGTGGTCGATCTGTTCTTCAAGGGTGATGCGTGTGTCGCGGACGGGCTTGAAGTCGACACCAGCGAGGAAATCGTCGGCGCCGTTGCGCTGAAGCTCCTGAAGCAGGACATCGTAGGAGCTGGCGAATTGATAACCGCTGGGAGTGAGGCTGGGACCTTCGAAGGTGTTGTGCGAGTATCCAAATCGATACGTCACCTTATCCAGCGGAAGCAGGGTAAGACTGGTGTCGGTCATGCGGCGAACGCTGTTATTCAGAAAGGGAGATTGCAGAACCTGGGAGTACGGAAGCGAGCCGGTGGGCGCGGCAGCGGGACCGATGGGAGTGGAAAGACCGGACGGAATATTCGGATTGCCCAGCAGATCGTAGTCGAAGTACTGACGGTCGCGGCGGAAGAGTCCGGAGAACTCGTAGAGCTTGCCCTTGTAGAAGTCCATTTTGGCGAAGTCGTAAGGATCGCCGCCAAAACCGCTGCCCGTAGCGGTGAGAGTATCGAAGAGGGTGTTCTTCGCGTCCGGAAGGGCACGCATTTCGAAGGTCTCGCCAAAGACGCGGGGCCCGGACTGTTCATTCACCAGGGTGTCGTACATGGCGCCGCTGCCGTTGACGTTGACGATGCGTCCACCGACGTCGACGGTTTGATGGACGGTGTAACCCTTCGGGGTGGTGCCCGGTTGAGGCTCCGCGGCCGGAGCCTGGGCCCCAGCGGCAACCGCCGTCATGAGTAGAATGGCGACTCCAAAGCCCCCGGCGATGCGCATGAACCTTGCGGCGGAGGACTGTCGATTGGAGAGCCGCGAAAACCAGACTGTCTTCATCATAAGAAGCCTCACTTAAGAACGTCGAACCCTCGAATCCGTAAACGTGCAAAAACCTGGTACAGCATCCGGGCCGCGCCTCTGTGTACGCGCAGCCCGGCCATCGCTCCTACCGGAGGAACGCCTGGTTGATGTTGGAGCCGTGAATATAGGTATGGCAGCTGGTGCAGGGCACCAACTCATCCGACCCCGCGCCCATCCCATTGATCGTGTGGTTGGCCACGCGACTATGGCACTGGTTGCAGAGCGTGTTGATCGCCGGCATGTTCAGCAAGCGAGCATTCTGCGATCCGTGGGGCGAGTGGCAGCCGACGCAGCCCTCGGCCTTGACGGCAGCATGCTCATACACAAACGGCCCGCGCGTTTCGGCGTGGCACTTTGTGCAGACGGCATTCTGATCGGCGGTGGCTTTGAGGTTGTTCGCCTGGAAGGTGCCGTGTGGATCGTGGCAATCGCTGCAGCTAACCGCGCCTTCGTTCACCGGATGGTGGAACGGCATATCGAATGCCGCCTTCTGATCGCTATGGCACTGGAAGCAGAGCTTGGGCTGTTCGGCCTTGAGCAAGCGCTCCGGAGCTTCGGAATGGTGGACGCTGTGGCAGCCGAGGCAGCTGACGCCGGATTTGGCATGCGCGGAACGCTCGAAATTCGGATGGGCGCCGGCGTGGCAGCTCAGGCAGGTGGCACTGGCATCTTTGGCGCTGAGTTTGTCGAAGCGGCGGATCTTGGTGACATCGCCTCCGCCATCGACGTGAGCTTTGCCGGGTCCGTGACAGCTTTCGCAGGTCACGCCTTTACCGGCATGTTCGAGGGCGAGGCGGGTGTGGGGATTGCTGGTATCGGTAAATTTTTTGACCACATCGGCGTGACAAGTGGCGCAAGTCTCCTGACCGACGAAGTTCGCCGAGTCGTCTGCCGCCTTCGGTTGGGAAGTGGACGCTGGCTGCTGGCCGCTGGGGGCAGCGAGCGCCAGCCTGGTTCCTTCGAACCCGGTCAGAAGCAGAAGAAACGCCATGCTGGTAAGAAATCGACGCATGCGTATTTCACCTCGCACAGCAAGCGGAAGGTTTTTGTTGAATCGCACGACCTCTGGCTCGCTGAAATTACAGCTCATGTTCTCGTGGAGGATAACGGTGTGCCGGAACGGGACACAGTGATGTAAATCACAGGGCGGGATTACTTTGTTGCAGTGATATGTATCACTTAGCTGTGGGTGGCGGAAAAAGTGTCAGCAGCCGGCACAAATTCGCCGTGGCGGGCGATCCAGGAGCCGTAAGCCCTGTGGAATGGCGGGCTTCGCGTGGAGGGAGCGGTGTCAGGTCCGGGGCCGGAGCGGCGGAAACGCGGTAATTACTTTGGTTCGCGATGGAGCGGTGGAAAGTGATGCAGGTTGACTCAGCGTTGCTTGTCCGACCCGGCAACGGTGTTGATCGCACCGGCAACAGGGGCCCGATTGCCGCGGCGCTGGTCGAGCCAAGCGCGCCATTGGTCCATCCCCTGGCCCGTGGCGCAGGAGACTTCGAGGATTTCGATGTCTGGATTCACCTGGCGGGCGTTGGCTTTCGCGGCTTCGATGTCGAAGGGGACGTAGGGAAGAAGGTCGACCTTGGTGAGGATGAGGAGCGCGGCCTTGTGGAAGATGGAGGGATACTTGAGCGGCTTGTCTTCGCCCTCTGTGACGCTGAGCAGGACGATCTTGGCTTCTTCGCCGAGGTCGTAGCTGGAGGGGCAAACGAGGTTGCCGACGTTCTCGATGAAGAGGACGTCGATGTTTTCGAGAGGCCAGGGTTCGAGGGCGCGCTGGATCATTTTGCCGTCGAGATGGCAGACACCGCCGGTGACGATTTGCTGCACGGGAAAGCCGTAGCGGGCGATGCGGCGGGCATCGTTCTCGGTTTGCAGATCGCCAGTGAGGACGGCGATTTTTTCTTCGGGGAGGAAGGCGGCGAGGGTGCTTTCGAGCAGCGTGGTTTTGCCGGAGCCGGGAGAGCTGATGAAGTTGAGGCAGAGGATGGCGTTCTCTTCAAAACGGCGGCGCAGCTCCAAAGCAAGGCGCTGATTCTCGTTGAGGACTTTTTGTTCTACGCGAACGACGGTCATGGCTCCTCCACTTCAACAAAGGCAATATCGAGTTGATCGCCGCTGACGAATTTGGTGCGTTCGCAATGGCAACGGGGACACGGGGCATCGGTAAAGGGCGACAACTGCGGAGACGAGAATTCGTCGCCGCAGTCCTCGCAGCGATTCACGCGCGGGCATTTTTCGGTAGTCAGCACAACCTTCTCGTCTTCAGTTTCGGCGGTTATGCACTCGAAAGCAAAACGCAGGGCATCGATGTCGACGCCGGAGAGGACGCCGATGCGGACCCCGATGCTGATGAGTTTGGCTCCGGGACGCAACGCGGTTTCCCGGTGAGCGGCGTCAAGAATCGAGCTGGCGATGCCGACTTCATGCATCAGGCGCACCCCGGCAATGTCTGCATTGGGTTAAGTGAGTGAGTCATCGATCGGTGTGGAACGCGACGTAACAAAACTGGCTTGCGTGCTACCAATACCAGCTTTCTTCGGCGGCCGCCATTTCGAGACCGGCTATCTCAGACTGCAGGTGACCACCCGATTCTGCCGCAATCTCCGCCTGCCAGCGCGCGACCTGGCCGATCGCACACTCCACCAGCGTAACAAGGGCCGCGTTGATCTTCGCGGTCAGCTCCGTTCCCCAACCGATGGTTTCGGGCTGAACGCCGAGAACCACGATTTCCCGAGGCTCGGATTCGATCAGACGCAGGGCCCCCATGAGATCGGAGAAACCGAGCAAATGCACGCTCTTCGAGATGGGCAGATCGGAGATTTCTTCGCCTACATAGCGCAGCAGCGTGCCGGGCTCGGCTCCGGCATCAATCGCGTCGAGCGCCAGCAGGTGGGTGACGCCTTCCAGTGGATAGATGAGGTCGAGGCCCAGCGTGCCACCCTCAATCAGCGCAACGGACTGCGGGAAGCGCGGATCGGCGGGAAGGCGCTGGAGGGCGAGCATACCCACGGCATCGTCGGTACGCATCAGATTCCCGAGTCCGAGCACGGCGATACGCGGCGAGGTCATCGATCCCATTCCCGATTGCGATGGATTTTGCGCTT
>Ga0181520_10007054_pt1 | contig 16781 bp, 7 predicted proteins | sample PEATcosm2014_Bin_29_FD_132451 | JGI IMG/M metagenome (GOLD analysis project Ga0181520, IMG submission 132451) | Peatland microbial communities from MTU Mesocosm Facility, Houghton, MI, USA - PEATcosm2014_Bin02_30_metaG | ecosystem: Environmental > Terrestrial > Soil > Wetlands > Peat | place... | reverse complement strand
GTTATCGTTTAGCAATGCGGAGTTATCGCTGACTGTTGACGTCCCCAAATATCCTCGAATACCTATTACTGCAGATATTGCAGCAATAAGTATAAAACCGGATAATAGTTTTGCACTGATTTTCAGATCTTTGAACCATTTCATACAGATACTTTTTCCTTTTTTATTTATAGTTAGTCAATTGGTTGTAATTCAAGTTCCTCACTTTTTGAAAGCACTTTTTCAAGATCAAGAAGGATCAAAATTTTATCCTCAAGTTTTCCTACGGCTTTAATTAATTTTGAATTTATTCCGGCAGTAATTTCCGGAGGCGATTCCATTAAATTTGCGGGTAAACTTAATACTTCGCTAACCCCATCAAGAAGGAAGCCGGTTGTTCTACCCTGAACATCTACAACCATAATCCTGGTTTCATTATCCGGGTCTCTTTTCGGCATACCAAGCTTTGTCCTTAAGTCAATAACAGAGATAATTTTTCCCCGCAAGTTGATTATACCTTCAACATATGCAGGAGAGTTAGGTATAGCGGTAATATTAACCATGCGATTAATTTCTTTTACATTAAGAATATTAATTCCAAATTCCTCGCTGCCCAATTTAAAGCTTACCAGTTGAAGAATTTTTTGTAATTCATTATCCTTTTGATTTAATATATTCATTTTATAAAACCTTATTGCAACAAATCTTATTTATTGGTTTTAGTAGTATATTCAATTATATCATCGAATTATCAATAAAGAGATTTAATTGAATGAGATTAATGCGACAAAAAGCCAATAAATGAGACAAAAACCCCGATAAAAGCGAAAAACTACATTTTATCATGTGTTGATTTATTAAACACTTAAATATTAATTTTATAATCACCTTCAGGTGATAAATTAATTTTTAAAACTATTATTGAAAGAATATTCGCACTGAATGATTATATCTTATAGAGATTTGAGAATAAAAGAAAGGTTAATGAGTGAAATAAATTATTTTTTCATTTTTAAAACGAAAACTTATCTACCTGATTGAAATTTATAGTTTTACAATGTTAATATTTTATTAAAATGAAAAGCCCTACATTTATTTTTGCATCAGCAATAATTAGTACAACCTTAATTAAATTGATTGATATAATGACGATAACCTTTTATTTTAGATATAAATATTTGAAGAAAAATATTTATGAAACGAGCAGCCGCTACTTTAGCATTTCTATATAGTGTAATTAATATATTTGCACAACAGCCGAAGCTTCCGGCAGATTACCCGCCGGGAATGTATGACGAATCTAAAGTTCCACACTTTACGTTACCGGATGTTTTAGTATTGCTTAACGGAAATAAAGTTAATGATGTGAAAACCTGGAAGGAGAAGAGGAGACCGGAAATTTTAAATCTTTTTACAGAGAATGTTTACGGGCGAACTGTTGCGGGCCGGCCGGAAGAGATGAATTGGGAAATAATTTATATTGACAGCAATGCATTTGACGGTACAGCAGTTACAAAGAAAATAGTAATTTATTTCCTGGGTAAGAAAGACGGGCCGAAAATGGCGGTGGATATTACTATTCCAAAAAATTCTCCGAAACCGGTTCCCATTTTTCTTGTACCGGGCTGGGTAAACAATGAAAAACTTCTTATTCAAAGAGGATATGGACTGGCTAATTTTAATCCCTGGAATGTACAGCCGGATCAAAATGAAGGCGCTTTTGAAAACAGCATTCGCCGGTATTTTGCCAGGCCCGGTCAGAAGGAGCCGGACGCCGATGAATGGGGGGCAATAGGGGTATGGTCCTGGGCGGCGAGCCGTGCAATGGATTATATTGAAACCGATCCTGATATTGATACGAAAAAGGTGTGTATTATGGGGTTATCCAGATACGGGAAAGCAGCGATGTGGGCCGGGGCGCAAGATGAAAGATTTGCAATTGTTATTTCATGTGAATCAGGCTGCGGAGGCGCAGTTATTGTAAGAAGGGGATTTGGCGAAACAGTGAGGGCGATAAATGAAAAATTTCCATACTGGTTTTGCGATAATTTTAAAAGTTATAACGAACGGGTAAATGATTTACCTGTTGACTGGCACATGCTTATTGCTTTGATTGCACCGAGACCCGTGTATATTGCTACGGCAGAAGAAGACTATTGGGGCGACCAGCGCGGATCTTTTTTAGCCGGAAAATATGCCGAGCCTGTGTATAAATTATATAATGAAATAGGACTGGGCGTTGATAAAATGCCTCGTGTTGAAAAACCTGTCGGCGACTTTATAGGATTTCATATGCGAAAAGGCATTCATGACTTAACTAAATATGACTGGGAACAATTTCTCAATTTTGCAGACCGCCATTTTGGAAAGAAATAATCAGCGGTTATAGATTATTTTAATATTATCCTCAATTTTTACTTTTACCAGGAGAATATTGCTAACAGAATCAAGATAATAACCGTTAACGGAATTCTTTAGCTCATTTTCACCTGAAAGTTTTTTCAATACAGTTCCATTACCAGTTATATTAGAAAAATTACCCGGATTTAAAATCTTAAAGAGATAATCAGACCTGCCGGTTTCATAGTTATTATGCTTTTTAACGGCATTTATTACTACAGTATTCTCAGACACCTGCAAAGAAAAACTAGTAACAGAATATATCCCTTTTTTGTAATTATAACTTATTCCATCATCTTCATAAAGGCTATAACTGCCTGACGCGGCCGGATAAACAACCATTTCAAGCTGATTAATTTTTTTCTCACCAACATACTGCTGAACTTCCTGCATTGGAATAAAGCCGCCTGCTTTTAAGAATACAGGTATTTTATTTATAGGTGCGTCAACTATAATCCAATTTTTACCCTGATAAATGGTATTGTTAAACATATCTATCCATGATCCTTCAGGCAGATAAAGTTTCTTTAAGTTACCTGTTTCACTGACTACAGGCGCGATCAAAAGGTTATCTCCCAGCATAAACTGAAACCCGGCATCTTCCGTATAGCACACATCATCATTCTGATAATTTAAAAACATTGCACGCATAATTGGCAGACCGGTGATTGAGGAATTATAGAACTCATTATATAGATAAGGCAGCAGTTTATAACGGAATGAAATAATATTACGTACATTTTCTTCAGTTTCATTCCCAAAAGCCCAGGGTTCCTTATCAGGCTGATTAATTACAGAGTGGCCTCTGAAGAATGGAGTAAAAGCGCCAAGCTGCATCCACCGGGTATAAAGCCGTGCTGAAGGCATGTCAAAGAATCCGCCCACATCGGAACCAACAAAGGGAATTCCGCTTAGCCCCATACCCTGAGGCATAAGACATGCAAGCTTCAGATGCCCTTCATTTGCAGTATTATCGCCTGTCCAAATTGCAGAGTACCTTTGGATACCGGAGTATCCGGCGCGTGAGAGCAAAAAATGGCGCGTATCTGGTGAATATTTTTGGAAAGCATCATAGGCTGCTTTAGCTTCCTCAAGGGCATATACATTATGTATTTTTTTGTGTGAAGCTCCAAATCCATTATCATTAAACATTACTAAATCCGGAAATACCTGCCCCCAAACAGCGGGTTCATTCATATCATTCCAGAAACCAGCAGTACCCTGTTTAAGCATTACATTCAGCTTTTCGCCCCACCAATCACGGGTTTCTTTTTTTGTAAAATCGGGGAAGTACCCCCATGAAGGCCATATTTCACCCTGATATGGAACGCCGTCAGGATATTTTGCAAATAAATCTTCAGCCAACCCTTCTTTAGCCGCAAAGTAATTTGAATCAGCTTTTATTCCCGGATCGATAATAGGAATAATTTTTATTCCTTCAGCTTTCAAATCGCCCAACATTTTTTCCGGATCAGGAAACCTGTCTTTGTTCCATGTAAATACACGGTAACCGTTCATATAATCTATATCCAGATATATAACATCGCATGGTATTTTTTTATCGCGAAAGGTTTTGGCAATTTCTTTTACCCTGGATTCCGGGTAGTAGCTCCATTTACTTTGCTGATAGCCGAGCGACCACAATGGGGGCAACGACATTTTGCCTGTTAGTAAAGTATAGGAAGAAATTACTTTTTTAATTTCGGGGCCATATATAAAGTAATAATTCAGTTCGCCATCTTCGGCGCCGAACCAATAAAATCTATTGTTACTAGCGCCAAAATTAAAGTAGGATTTGTATGTATTATCAAAGAAGATACCATAAGCATTGTTATTCCTTTCCCCAATAAAGAAAGGAATTGAGACATATAGCGGGTCAGATTCAACATCATAATGATGGTCGGTATTCCACATTGTATACTGATTACCGGATTTATTCAACCTCCCTGTTTTCTCCCCGAGGCCAAAAAACTTTTCGTCGTTAAATAATTTTTTGTAACATCTTACTTCGCTGTTGTCAAAACTTGCACCGAAGCTTTTATCATCTTCATTAATAAGATTATTTTCTTTATCATAAATAGAAACCCGGCAAGGTGATTTTGATATTTCAACATTAAGTTCTGCGGTTGAAACCAGGAAATAATCTCCTTTGTCTTCCATTGTAAAGTTCGCATTTTCTTTCTCATCATATATAACAGCATAAGAAGGAGCGTGTGAAAACTCCGGTTTACAGGTATAACGGAATTGAATTATATTTCCCTTAATTATATAAATATTAAATTTGGCATTTGCAAGAATAAATTCCACATGGTCGTTAAATAAATTATGCGACCGGATATCTCCCGCGAACTCAGGATTTGATTTAGCGATGGTTGTAATTAATAAGCTTAGTAATACAAATAATATTTTATTCATTTTAATTCCATTAATAAGTAAATACAATTGAACTTAAAATTTACTCCCCTTTCGGAAAAATTGTTATTCTTAATTTTGAGCAGCCGTATGGAATAAGGGTAACATATTCAACATCTTTAGAAAGCATAGCCGGTAATTTTTCAGGTTCGGGCAAAGGCGGCGTATATTGGAAATTACCTTTTACTTTTTCTTTACCTGTCATTTCCCATCCGACAACATAACCATGATCATTGTGAAGCGGAACCCAATTTTCGTTTTCCACTTCAGTACTCTTTAATATCTGCCAGCCGTTTACTTTTTTAGCAGGTACTATTAATTCAACAGGTGCCTGTTCAATTGACCAGGGATTATCATTAACCGGTTTTGTTACTATTTTAATTTGCGATTCTAATGATCCCGAATTCAGACATAACGCATAATTCCAATCGCTTTTTGCATAAAGATTATATGCCGGGAATCCGGGCTTTGATTTTTTATCTTCAGTATCGAGTTGCCAGTCTTCATTTATTTTTAATGAATAAACAAGCGGCCCTCTTTCAACGGAGATTCCATGATCAGCAGATGGAACAATTTTTAGCTTCTGAGGAAAGATAATTGTTAGTTTATCCTTGCCGGAGAAATTTTTGGTAATAGTACAATATTTTCCGCTTTCGAATTTTTGATTTATTTTTTTGCCGTTAAAAATAACTTCGGGATTGCTGTTCCATTCCGGAATGCGGAACGTAAAGGGAAACTCAACTGAGTCTTTCATAGAAAACCGGAACTCAATTTTATCTTCAAAAGGATAGTTTGTAATTTCATCAATTTTTACATCACTACGGTTTCTGCCAACTTTATATGTAACAGAAGACGGTGCATACATTGCGGCAACCAAACCATAACTTCCGTCATCCATCCACAGCCGGGCAGTGAAATTGGGCATTATTCTATTTACATTTCCAGGACAGCATTCGGTTAAAGGATTAGGCCTGTAAGATTTGGCTTTATCGCTTTTATCTGAGATAACCTGATTGACGGCTGAGAAATATTGCAAAGCTTTAAAATCACTTCGAACGGCTCCCGGAGCGGCGTTAAAAATGGCCTTTTCAATTTTATCGGCATATTCGGCATTTCCTGTGGCCATTAATAAATAACCGAGGCTCCATGAATAATCTGCGATATCGCAGGTTTCATGACTCTGTAATGAATGAACGGGCGAACGGAGATTTTCACATGACACATTTACACCATCAACCATCATATGATATTTATCCAATCTTTGATAAGCATAAACGGAGGGTTTTAAATAATCTTCATTCCCTGTAAACATGTAGAAGTCGGCACCTAATTTTGCAAGCTCGTTATAAGTAACACCATGGGTTGTTCCGGGTTCATCTTTCATATAAAATGAGGGTGTGCCTTCGTTACCTTCGTTATTTTTAATAAAGTTATTATATGTCTCTTTTGCCCAATTATAGATTGAAGTATCACCCGAATATTCATAAACAGAGAGCATTGTTTCGGTATTGACAACTTCACGTCCCGAGGAATTGGAGTAATAATCAGAGAAATAATGTCTCTTCAGTGCATTCAAAATTTCAATATTTCCGGTAGCAGAGTACACAGCCAGCAAAGAACGGAAAAACACGGCATAGGTCCATCTATCGCCTTCATGCGAGGGTTTCATAAATTCAGGGCCTAAAAATCCCGTGGAATCAGGATGATTTAAAACAAATTGAATTTGTTTCTGCGCTTTATTTATAAGAAAATTATCCTGCAATAAATACCCGCAACGTATCATTCCATCGATCCAGTAACCGTTTTGCTCATAGACCCACCATTTTTGAACGCTGGTATTAGTATCGGGATGATCAGTTCCCCACCAAATACCGTTAAACGGGTACCCCGCCACTTCCAAATGGCCGGTAAGACCATCCCGCTGAGTTTCGAGATAATTTTTCAGCCATCCTTCAGGCTTAATACAAGTGATAGGCAAATCAAAAAATTTGGCGTAAGGTTTAATTGTTTTTCTGTCGATGCCGTAATGAATATTATAGTTTTCAACCTGAGCGGAAGAGATTGAGGAGAAGAGACAAATGGCAATAATTATAAAAAAATAATTTGATTTCAATTTTATAAGGTGGATCATAATAAAACTCTATCCAATTTATTTAATAGTCAAATTATATAATACCTTAATATATTCTATGATTATAGCAGTACTCAATGTAATAAAAGTAAATTAATTGTTAATTAATGTTATCATTTATTTAAAATTAAACCAAAATTTTTATTAGGCCGGGGCCCCATCTCAAAGATTAATTCTCCGCCATTAATCAAATCCGCGTGTGATAAAAGAGTAGAATTAAACGGTTTGCCATTCAGCAAAGCAGATTGGATATAAATATTTTTACCGGACTTATTAATTGTTTTGATAGTGAAAGTATTTCCATTATAGTATTTTTTGTCCAGGTGGATTACAATTTTACTAAACAAAGGGCTGCTAAGATCGTAAGCAGGATTAACAGAACAACCGCCATCCATTTCAAATAAACCCATAGCCAGCAAGACAAAATAAGCACTAAGCTGCCCTTCATCTTCTTCGCCTATCCAACCGGTGTATGGAGAAGTATCATAAAAATTATCAAGCACATACCTGGAGTACTTTTGTGTAAGCCAAGGTTCACCGGAATAATTAAACAGGAATGGAGTTTCAAGGCTAGGTTCATTACCAAGGTCAAAATATTTTTTTTGAAATCCTTCTTCCACCCGGCTGTTGAATTTTTCTTTGCCGGTAAGACTAATTAATCCCGGAACATCATGCGGAACAAAAACGGAGTAAATCCATGCGTTACCTTCCATATAACCGGGGCCGTTCCAACCGCCCTGGGTACCGAACGCAAGCAAATCCAACGGTTCAACCCATTTGCCATCTTTATTTTTCCGGCGGAACCATCCGGAAACAGAATCAAACACATTTCGGTAATTTTGAGACCTTTGATTAAAATAGTTAAAGTCGTCAGATTTATTCAACGCGAGTGCAAATTGCCCGGCGCACCAATCATCATAAGCATATTCAAGAGTATTGGATACAGGACCGTCTTCATCGGGCACAAAGCCATAATCCATATAAACCTGCATTTGCCTATTGCCGGCATAACCGCCGCAAGGATAATTTATTCCCTGTGTGGTAAGATCATGCTTGATTGCATCAAATGCTTTTCCGGCATTAAAATCTCTAATTCCTTTTTGATAGCTACTGATAATAAGTGAATTATGATGCTGGGCGCCCATTATTGGTGCATATTTGAGACCGGTTGGCGCTTCGGGAATCCAGCCGCCTTTATCTGCAAGTTCCAACCATGACTTTGTCCAGGAACTTGCATAACCAGGAGTAACTAAAGTCCATAAAGGCGCAAGATCCCATTGTCCGCCCCAGAATCCATCTGCACTATATACGGCATCAACATCTTTCGGAAGCTGCTGAATTCTACCGCACATATCGGGATACTGACCGTTAACATCATTGAATACGCTTTTACCGGTAAAGGACCTGTACAAACACGTATAGAATTTTTCTTTATTATTTTCATTGTCATCAGTTACTTCAATCCTGCCGAGAAGATTATTCCAGACTGTTTTAGCTTTATTAACAACCGCATCAAAATCCCAACCGAAAGGTTTCGTTTCCGATTCAAGATTCAGTCTTGCGTTATCAATGCTAACAAAAGAAATTCCAGTTTTCACAATTACCTGTTCATTAGTTGAGGTTTTAAAATTGAGGATAATACCGCTTCCGGAGGAATCCTTAATTTCATTAATACCCTGTAATAATTTTCTTGGCCTCTGCCAGTCAATTCCATAAATATTTTCAATATTTTTACTGTAATCTGTTTTCCAGCCATCCATAGAATCAAACGGTTTACTCAATTGGATAACATAGTAAACGGTATAGCTGCCCGCATACTGGTTTGACTGCTTTACATAGCCCTCAATTTCAGTTGAATCAATTTTTCTTGAATACGTTTCAAATATTTTTGAATGCTCTTCCGTGGGGAAACTATTATTCATTAAAATATGAGATTGGCCGGATTCCGGGTAAGTAAGACGCATAATACCGCACCTCAAAGTTGCTGTAAGTTCAACTTTAATATTATAATCAAGCAAGTAAACCGAATAATATCCCGGACCGGCTTTTTCAGTTTCTTTTTTAAAACGAGAACGATAACCGGCGGTCCACATTCCACCAAAAGGGCCGTCAGGTTCCCCGGGAAATACTTTTACAAAATCAGGATAAAGATCAAGCTTACCGGTTACAGGCATTAAACTAACTCCGCTGAGACTCATAGCATGTAAGTGGCTAAAGCCGGATATACTGCTTACAGTATACTCATACCCGCCGTTCCAAACATTGTTTTGATTGTCCGGACTAAGTTTAACCATTCCAAAAGGGAGAGTTGGACCCGGAAAAAGCATCCAGCGTGAATTGGATGTGCCGGTAAAAACGTTAACATAATCCAACAGATTTTGTTTTTGCTGCGCAATTAAAAATGACGATGCGATGCATAGTATAAAAACAGAATTAAATAAAAATAAATTTCTTTGGGAATTACATTTCATGTCGATTCTCTCAATTATTTACTTCGAAAATTTGTTAAAACTAATAATTTAGTTTTGAAACCGGCTGATCTGTTACATCAAACTTTAAAGTTGCGCCATTGATTATTTCACTATGACTAAAAAAAGGCTCCTTATATTTTTTGCCGTTTATGGAAAATGATTTAACATAAATATTTTTTCCGGAAGCGTTGGGAGTTTCAATAATAATGTTTCTACCACCGGAACGCTGCATGATAATTTTTTTGCAGAAAGGCGCATTTATAAAATAAGTTTTTTGTCCGGCAAACGGGAAGAAACCCATAGCGGAAAAAATATACCATGAAGACATAGCGCCGCTGTCATCGTTTCCAGGGACACCTGTTTCATCATATAGATTATTCATGATATTGTTTACCCAGTAGCAATTCAGATCAAGACGGCCTGCGATATCAAACATCCTGACTGCTAAAAATGAGGGTTCGTTATCAAGCCCGATCAGGTTATTGCGGAATGCGAAGTCTAGTTTCTTTACAAATTTCTCATTGCCTCCATTTAACCGGATTAATTTTTTTGCCTGACGAGGGACGAAAAAAGAATACGTCCAAGAATTTGCCTCATAAAAATAATTTACCCATGAACCCCAAAAATATGCAGCATCAATGGGTACCCAATTACCATTTACGTCTTTAGGGCATATAAAGCCTTTAAATCCTTTGCTTTCCAATCCGGGATTCCAAAGATTTACCCATAATTGTGAGCGCTTTAAGTATTTCTCATAGTCTTTATTAAACCCAAGTTTTTTAGCAACCGAAGCTATGCAAAAATCATTATAGGCATATTCAAGCGTTCTTGAACAAGACATAATGGATGCGGGTATCCAGCCCAATTTTTTGTATGACCCGTTTAATGAATCGTAAGGTACTTTGTTTGTCCAGCCCTGCCAGCCATTCCTTTCAATATCAGCATCATTTTTCAAAATCTTATAAGCTTCCATAACATCAATACCCGGAACATCCTTCAAAATTGCATCGGCAATAACATTATCGACATTATTGCCGCCCTGTTCGGCAAACATATCCAGCCCTGCTACAAAAGCATCTTTTACATATTTATTATGTTTAAACCTGTTTATAAAGGATTCAACATTATCTTTAATCATATCCGGATTAATAAGAACCATCAGGGGATACAGGGTACGCCATGAATCCCATACAGCATAAAGATCATCCCAAAGAGGTTCATTATCCTGCCATTTTTCAAAATCGCCCGTCTTATTTCTGGGCATAAGCATGCTATGATACATAGCCGTATAAAATATTTTGTTTTGTTTTAGGGAAGCGCCTTCCAGCAGGATACTACTGAGCGCAGTATCCCAAATGGCTTCGTCCGTATTCCTAACCTTAATAAAATTCCAATCCGGGATTTCCGCAGCAAGATAACTTTCGGCTTTTTCAATACTCTTAAATGAAATTGCAATTTTCATTTGAATTGTAGTGCCTTCCGGGCTGTCAAATTTTAGAAATGCCCCAATTCTATCTTTTTCACCGGCAAGCTGTACATTAATTGAATCGAAAAGTAAATTTTCGTTTTTCCACAATCCAATCGATCCGGCCTTCTGAGAGAACCGAGCGCAGAAAAATAACTGATAAGCTCCTTCCCCGAATCCGCCTTCGAATTTTATCATTCCACATACTTTATCTTTTAAGACAGTATCAATAATCACGTTATTATTATAGACAGTTCGGGGCATACCTTTTACGATGTCACCGGCGAGACTATGTGTTGCGTCCAATAATATATATGCACTATCTGTTTTGGGAAAAGAAAACCGGTATATAGCAGAATGACGGGCGGGAGTAATTTCCGTTATAATTCCATACCTGTCCAAGTGTGCTTTATAGTATGAAGCAGTTGCAATTTCACCTGAAACAGGAGAGTCATGATCTTCTTCACGGGTATGGAGTCCAACCTGAGGACTAATAAGGAAATGACCATACTTTCCCCATCCGGTACCACTTACATATATCTGAGCGAATCCCCGTACAGGTTTTCCCGGAGAATAGCCGCCCTGTCCTCCTTCAGGTGTTTCCGGCGATGGATTGATTGTTCCGAACGGGATTTGAGGGCCAATGACACAATTGCTGCCCCTATTATCTATAACTCCAATTCGTGTATCAACGTATTGGACCAAATGACGGATTTTTTTTATTTGGTTTTTCCCTGTACAGTATTGGCTGGAAACAAGGGCACAAACAAATAAAAGAATATATATTTTTCTCATGGCAATATTTCACTTTTCCAAAGTTATTTATTAGTTATTGGTAAATATAAATTTAGCAAAATCTCCTTCCGATATTATCTGTCCTTTTATCTTTTTTCCTTCCTTTAGCACTTGTATTATATACTTCTTACCAACTCTGCTTACAATTAAATCAAATACAAGGTTAAACGCATGTATTTTTTTTAGCTTCATTTTATTCCAATCTTTCGGCATCGAAGGTTTACATATAAACGAATTTAATCCTGCGGGAGTTATTCCAAAGACTCCTTCGGTAAAAATACGCCCATACAAAGCACTCTCTGCCGCTAAATGTGCTTCCTCTCCTTCCGGCCAAGCTTCAATAGCATATGGGACATGGAAACCCAATAATCGATTGGAGGTATAAAGTTTAAGATATTTAAAAGCTGTATCGGGTTCACCACATTTAAAAGTTCCCATAAGTGAGTACTCCGTACCATGATCCCAAAATGTAGAATCTCCGGTTTGAGTCAAAATACCCTCCGGCATCCACAACTTAGTGTATAATGCTTTTATTACTCCGTCCTTTCTTTCATTTATATCAACAACCAGCGGCATGCATTCCCAGTTTCTAAACCCGGTGCTACCGTCGAAATACCTGTATGCATTTATCCCATCTACAGTTCTTCCAAAATATTTCTCAATTGATTGCTTTAATTCTAGTGCACGGTTTCTATATGTTGCTATTAATTGAACATTCTTTTTAAGCGACTGTCCTAAATCGGCGGCTGCATTTAATGCACCGTATGTTATATAGGAAGTTGAAAGATTGGCTGTACTAGTACTACCCAAACGGCCTTCTAACTCATCCGACGTGGAAGATATAACACCGTCTTTCGTGGTTTTCCTGTGACAATATTCCAGGTACCATTCAATTGAAGGCCAATAATGTTCGGCAATTTTCTTATTCCCCAGTTCCATTAGAAATCTCGAACTGCCATAAGCCAACATAGCCGCATCACCCCGGTCCTTACCACAGCATGGTAAATCAGCCTCCATTTCATGGGATGAATATATAGGGGAATAATCGGACGTTCGGCTTTCATCGAAAATTCTGAATGCATTGATTTCGGCTTCATTTACAGTTTGATATCCAATGAGTGGTAAAAACGGTGCAGCGTATTCAATTTGATCATTTGCCCAAATGCCAGCATAATATTGATTTCCTCCGGGCGAGTGAACCAGTCCTACCTTTGTTTTGAAAACACTTTCGGCTGTACGCGTTTTCGCAAACAAAAAAGCCAGGTTCAATTCTTTGTCAGGCGTTTCAAGTACGAGATTGTTCCTGATCAGCTTCAGATAAGCTTTACGTGAGGCAAGTTCTTTTTGAGCGTTTAATTTGAATTCAGGAGTCGAATCTTTTCTTGCTGTAAAGTAAATTCCTACCGATAGGGATTTTCCAAAATTCAATTTAGTATTATTAATTTCATCTGATCTGTTTTCAATTACATACTTACCGTAGTAACCTACCGTCTCTTCAACTGTCTTTACCGGCTTAACACTAATACAGACAGGATCTTTCGATTTATTCTCAAACGACCATTTTTCTACTGCTACTTCTTTATCACAGGATGGGAATAATATTCTTGTTACTCTTAAACCGTTTGGCAGATTATGAATAAAACTTATAGTACCGTCTATCTTAATTGAATCAACTTTATTTAATAAAACCTCTTTGCCGTTTACTTCTATTTTTGGAAGAAAACTATCATCGTAATATCTAACAAGATATGCTCTAAATTTATACCATTCAGGTTCATCTTTTTCAAGATACCGGCGCAACATGGGCCAGATTATTTTCCTGTTAATGGTTAAATTTTTATCTTTATCAATATTATAGTTAATTATGATCGAAATCTTCAGCCCGCTCATTTCGATATTATCCCCGTGGGGAAGATTATTTTCTGATTTTACATCCCATAAGATTGTATTGCTATCAAGAATTTTCCAATATAAAGTTTCCGGAAGGCTTTGTGCATGAGCAATAAATGCGAATATAAGGGAAAGTAATAGTACGGCAAATATATTTTTCATTCAGAATCCACCATTTAACATTTATTGGTTATAATATTATCAGTCAAAATTAAACATCCAGTTGAACAAGCTATAAATATTATTTAGATATTTAGTTATAATAAAAATGAATTGTTAGTAATGCAAATGGAAAAGAACAATTATTTTATAGCAAGCACACTTGCACTAAATATAAGGGCAATACCACTTTGATTAAATATGTTTTTGATCTTAGATTATTATTCCTTTCCATAGGAAGAATTCTCAATTAGGAATTATTCAGATTGAATATTTCCACTATTTTATCTCCAGTTTTTTATACTGAATTTTTCTTTAAGAAGATTTGCAAGCCCCCTCTGTCCCGCCCTGAGCGGGGTAGAATTTAATTTTTCATAAACTTTTAGGCTAAAAATTATAATTAACACCAAATTGTAATATCCATCCATAAGTTTGTTCACTTGTAGGAAGATTTCCTCCAGGATAAACAGTTGTGGCTGTACCCCCGCTATTTGCAAGTTGATAAAGAGGATGTGTATAATAATAGCTATCGATATGATTGCCTATATTTGTTGCATTGGCAAACACTGAAAGATGTTCTATAACCTGCTGTTTCAAAGAAATATCCCACAAAGTAACATCGCCATAATAAGTATCTTCAAGACCAAATCTTGTATCTATTCCTGTAACGGTAGTTTTCTGGTCTCTGTATGATATTCTGGCGCTGAAGCCCTTATAATCCCAACCGAGAATTACATTATATATTGCTTTCGGCTGATTTTGGAGGGGACCTTCAACCGTTTGATATTCAAGAGTATCTTTATTACCCACTTTAGGAGACTTAATCCAAAAAGAAGGATACATTTGATTTGAGCTCATTAAAGAAACGTTAAAGTCGAGAACAAATCCACTTAAAAAACCCGGCAGATACCAAAAATGGGTTTGCCAAGAAAGTTCAACACCTCTGAGGTAAGCATTATCGGGGTTATTCATAGGAATAGAAGTATAAATATTAGATCCGTCAACACTTTTAGCCCAGGCAGTATCAAAATATTTTTTGCCAGGCAGCCGGTTTAAAACAGAAGCAGGAGCAACGACGGGATATGGTGAGAACGGGAAAAAGTTCTGCATACTATAAATAAGATTACTAATATCTTTATAAAAGAAACCTGCAGTGAATAATCCGATAATATTGTTAAACCATGAAGCAGCCAGATCATAATTCCAAGCAGAAGAAGGCATCAACAGAGGATTACTTGTTGATATTCCGGGTCCGCCGCCATATTCATAAAGTATCATTGGAGAAATATCGCCATAACTTGGCAAAGAAACACTTTCATAAACAGCACCCATTACCTGAATATTATCAGTAGCCTTGAATTTAATATTAAGCGCAGGATACCACATAGCATTATCACGTTTGGAGTGAACTAAAACCGGAGCTGCTCCAGCCAATCCGTTTGCGTTAGAAGAATTTAATTGCACATGATAAGCGGCAATATCGGTCATTTCTTCCTGATAACGAACTCCCGGAATAATTATTATATTATTGCCGATGTTAAGCTCTCCCATTATATAACCCGCAAGGCTGCTTTCTTTATCATTATAATTTTGGTCAAAGTCTGCGGGGCCTTCAGAAAAAAATCTATTAGAGTAAGCAGGGTACATCGTATTTAATATAAGAGTTAGTTTATTAACGTCAAACCCGGGTCCGATAGGATATCCAAGAATACTTTTAGTCGTATAAGCAGGATCAACAAATGGATATGCCTGGAGTCCATTTTGCAGAGTAGGATTTGTGCCATTAAGGAAACTAAAGTAATTTATTAGGAATGATCTATTGGATTCATTACCGGTCTGCATATTATAAAACACACTAGAATTATCGCTAGTACGAGTAGTTTCATGATATTTTCCACCAGCAGATAATAGGCCAGAAAAGGAATCAGAAAGTTTGAAAGGCACATTCCAATCCAGCTTTGCATCATAAGATTCATCGGTAAGATTTGTTTTAGATTCAATCATATTGTCAAACATTGAATTAATAGTAGCCGCATTATAGACGCCCATTATATTAATCAAATTTATCGGTTGACCGTAAATAAGAGCCTTAGAAGGAATTGTTGGAAAGGTACTTCCCGATCCATTTTCGACAAAATCAAATTCCTGACCATTGGGTGTATGCTGATCACCTTTAGTGTATGAAAGCGAAACCGGCAGTTCGGTACCTCCAAGCTTAAATAAAGCCTGCAGAGAATGAGTTTCCTGTTCTGTTTTAGTCTCATTGACGAAAATCTGATTCCAAAAAAATGAATTAAAATTTGAGGAATAATCTCTTATTAAGTTACTATCAACTTTAGCATCATAAACGTTAAATAATTTAATATTTACTAAATCTGAAGCATAATCCAAAATCAGGCTAATTCCATAGCGCTGCCGTTTCGTTGTACTCTGTGTAAGTTCCGCTGATGTGGTATTAATATAAAAAGGGCTTCCGGCAATATAATTTTGTCCCGAATAAATAGGCTGTGAATACCCAGCATTAAATTGATCGGAAGGTAGTTGTTTTTCTTCTAAATTGCCAAGAAACTGAACTCCAATCCTATCGTCCAGAAACCTGTCGCTTATACTTGCAGCAAACTTATAATTATTATAAGAGCTATTCAAATCAGTATAACAGCCATTTCCCCAAAAATTATATTTTAGCCCGGGTTCAGCAGTTTTTAATGTAAGGTTTATAGTACCACCCAAAGCATTTGCATCCATATCAGAACGAAGTGTTTTGGAAACCTCAACAGATTTAACCATATTATCACTTAATAAACTTAAATCGATACCACGATCGTAATAATTTGTTGAACTCATAGGTACGCCTTCAATAGTAACTTCATTGTATTGTGGTGATAATCCACGAACAACAACGGCATAAGCTTCACCAGCATTTCTTTCAAGTGAAATACCAGACAATCTGCCTATAGATTCGGCAATATTTGCATCGGGCAATTCCTCCATTTTTTCCTGGGAGACAACGTTTACAATATTATTTGCTGCCAACTGTTCATTTATTGCCTGTAACTGGCCTTTTGCCTGTGCGGTAACT
>Ga0181520_10007052_pt1 | contig 16789 bp, 13 predicted proteins | sample PEATcosm2014_Bin_29_FD_132451 | JGI IMG/M metagenome (GOLD analysis project Ga0181520, IMG submission 132451) | Peatland microbial communities from MTU Mesocosm Facility, Houghton, MI, USA - PEATcosm2014_Bin02_30_metaG | ecosystem: Environmental > Terrestrial > Soil > Wetlands > Peat | place... | reverse complement strand
CGCTGGATTTTAGTGACTGTTGGTTTGAGATCCGTCAGCACAGCCCACGCTGGCTTACGATTTCAGATCCCTTAATAGCTCATCGACAGACGAATCAACCAGTACATGTCCAGCATGGCTGAGCTGGCGTGAGGCGCGGCGGCCTACAATCGGGATATCAGTTTCTTGTAATCCGCGTGCGAGCCAATCCAGTACCAAATCATAGTGCCGCCGCGACGTAGGCCGACGGCTCGCCACCCGAGTCCGACGCGGGCCGAGTAGACGGCTTTGGTCGAGTGGATGCGCTTGAAGTGCAAACTGGGATGCCGAGGGTCTTCCAGCCAGAGGCGGTAGGCTTCTTGCGCGCTCTGCCGGATCTCCTTGGGAAGCTGTTCAAGGGCCTCGCGGAAACGCTCGGTGGAATGAGAATTCACAACTCGCCCAGCGGCTTGGTCTTTCCGGCTTCGAACTCGGCCAGAGCTTCGTCGGCGAGTTTCCCGAGTTGGTCCTGCGAGTTCGCGAAGGCTTCGCTCCAGCGGCGCTCCGAGGCAAGGTCGGAAAGTATCTCGCGAGCGAGCAAATCCTGTTCCTGCTGGGGCAGCTTCGATGCCTCGGTAAAAGCCTTTTCGAGTAGCTTCGTCATAGACTCGACTCCAAAGTTCTTCTTCCGCCTCAGTATATCCCGCGAACGCATCGTTTCCAGCGGTACTCACACCGACGCCTGTTCGGCTCGTCGCTGGAAAATCTCTATGAAGCAATTGACGAGTGATACGGCAGCGGGGGTGATGCCGGGAATGCGCGAGGCTTGTCCGAGGGTCAGAGGGCGCACCTTGGTGAGTTTCTCCACGACCTCGCGCGAAAGGCCGGAGACCTTGCCGTACTCGAACCATTCGGGAATGCGCCGCGATTCAGCGCGCTTCATCCGTTCCATCTGCTTTTCCTGCTGTTGCAAATAGCCTTCGTATTTGAAATCTGTTTCCACTCGCCGAGCTTCTTCGTGGGAGAGCAAGGGCAATTCAGGCAATGGTTCCATCGAGGAATCCCCACCCTTATCCGGGGCGGTCCGCGAGCCGTCCGAGCGCAATCCCTGAAGTCCCTCACTGACCCATTCCATCAAGTCGTCAATTCCCAGTTCTGTGCGCTTGAGCAATTGCGCGCCGGTCAAAGGCGAAGGCGCGGTAAGATGTCCGCCTTCCATCAGTCCCAACCGGGTGTAGATTTCCCGGCCCGCGCGCGACCGTGGATCCAAGCGCGTTTCCAGCAGGAATTTCGATGCGGCACTGATGCGCAGTTTCTTTTCCACGAACGCTTCGTAGTCCTTCTGCTTGATGGTGCCGACCTGATATCCCAAGGGAGTCAAGCGTTCGTCGGCGTTGTCGATGCGTAGGTGCAAGCGAAACTCGGCGCGCGAGGTGAACATGCGGTAAGGCTCGTCCACGCCCTTGCTCACGAGGTCGTCGATCAGGATTCCCGCGTACCCCTGCGCGCGATCGATGGTGATGGGCTGTTTCCCTTGCGCTCGCAGTCCGGCATTAATCCCAGCCATCATCCCCTGGCAGCCCGCCTCTTCGTACCCGGTCGTCCCGTTAATCTGGCCGGCGAGAAACAGATCCTGGATTTTCTTGGTCTCGAGCCACGGATAGAGTTCGGTGGGCTGCACCATGTCGTACTCAATGGCATAACCCGGACGAATCATGTCCGCGTTTTCGAGGCCCGGAATGGATTTCACCATGGCCATCTGCACGTCAATGGGCATGGAAGTTGACATGCCGTTGACGTAGATTTCGTTGGTGTCCAGGCCCTCCGGCTCGAGGAAAATCTGGTGCTGCGCCTTGTCGGGGAACTTTACGATCTTGTCTTCAATGGACGGGCAATAGCGCGGCCCGATGCCCTTGATCTGCCCGGAATAGAGCGGGGCGCGATGCACGTTTTCCCGAATGGCGCGATGGGTCTCCGCGTTGGTGTAAGTAATCCAACAGACCGTTTGCGGCTGAGTGATGGCCTTGGTGCGGAAGCTGAACGGGGTGGGAACGGGATCACCCGCCTGCACTTGAAATTTCGAGAAGTCGATGGTGCGAGCGTCGAGGCGCGGCGGCGTGCCGGTCTTGAGCCTGCCCACTTCAAAACCCAGTCGGCGAAAAGCTTCGCCCAACAACACGGAAGGCGGCTCGCCCGAGCGCCCGGCCGCATATTGATTTTCTCCGCAATGAATCAAACCGTTGAGAAAGGTTCCAGTGGTGATGATGACCGCGCCCGCCTCGACGGTTCGCCCGTCAAGCAGTCGAATGCCGCGGACCCGTAGCGCCGGCATCCTTCCGGCGTGTCCGTCCGCCGTTGCGGCTTCGGAGCGTTCCGGCCGGGGGCCAAGGCTACAATCCTCGAGCACCAAGTCGATAACTTCGGCTTGCTTGATGCGCAGGTTCGGCTCCGATTCGAGCACTTGGCGCATCTTCGCCCGGTAAAGCTTCTTGTCGGCCTGGGCTCGCGGCGACCAAACGGCCGGGCCGCGGCTGGTGTTGAGCAGGCGGAACTGGATCCCCACGGCGTCGATGACCTCGCCCATCACCCCGCCTAGCGCATCGATTTCCCGTACCAAGTGGCCCTTGGCAATTCCACCCACGGCCGGATTGCAGGACATCTGCGCAATAAGGTCGAGATTGATAGTGTAGAGGGCGGTGCGAAGGCCCATGCGCGCCGCCGCCATCGCCGCCTCGCAGCCCGCGTGCCCCGCGCCCACCACCACCACATCGTATTTTTCGGAAAAGCCCATGGCCTTTGTCTGTTTGCCTGCCTAAGAAGGCTACTTTCATTTTACCAAGGGCCTTGGCCGGAGGCCAGCGTCGTTACGACAAAACAGCTCCGCGGGCCGCCCGTTACCAAATCATTTTGCACAGAGGCGATCGCTCGGACCGTTGGCTTCGCCCATCTGAGGGCTCGCCAGATTTGCACCGTCATGGCCGGAAATCCAGCCGCGGGAGTGCTGCTATAATCGGTCACGCAATATCACAAGGCGAGCGAAAGGCGATATGTTCAAAACCATCGAGTGGACCGAGCAAGGCGTGCGCATGATCGACCAGACGCGCTTGCCGGGGGAAGAGATTTACCGAACCTACATGGATTATCGCGAGGTGGCGGAGGCGATTCGATCCATGGTGATTCGCGGCGCACCCGCCATTGGCGTGGCTGCCGCGATGGGCATCGCGTTGGGCGTCAAGAACTCGGGAGCGAAAACGCCAACCGCATTGCGGGCGGATTTTGAGGTCATCGCCGAGACGCTGGCCAAGACGCGGCCCACCGCCGTCAATTTATTCTGGGCGATCAACCGCATGCGGGCGGTCTTCAACAACTCTCTCTCTTGCCACCACACCGATGCACAGGTGCTCGATATGGTGCGCGTGGGCCTGGAGGAAGAAGCCAAGCGCATCCTGGCCGAAGACATCGCCATCAACGAAGCCATGGGCCGCCACGGCGCGGACCTGATGCCGGACGCGGGAACCATCCTCACGCACTGCAACGCCGGAGCGCTGGCGACAGGCGGCTACGGCACGGCGCTGGGCGTGATTCGCGCGGCAATTGGCGCGGGGAAGAAGTTGAGGGTGTTCGCCGATGAGACGCGCCCGTTCCTGCAAGGCGCTCGCTTGACGGCCTGGGAACTGGCCAAGGACCAGATTCCCGTCACCATCATTACCGACAACATGGCGGGGCACTTCATGAAGCAGGGCGAGATTCGCGCGGCGATAGTGGGGGCGGACCGCATCGCCTCGAACGGCGACACCGCGAATAAGATCGGAACGTACTCCGTCGCGGTGCTGGCGCACGAAAATGGCATTCCCTTTTACGTGGCGGCGCCGCTTTCCACCATCGACATGAGCCTCGCGTCCGGCGAGCAGATTCCCATCGAGGAGCGCTCTTCCGCCGAAGTCACCCACCTTGGCGGCGTCGCCATTGCGCCCAACGAGGTGCCGGCACGCCATCCCGCGTTCGACGTGACCCCGGAGCGCTACATTACCGCCATCATCACGGAGAAGGGTGTGGCGCGAGCACCCTTCACCGACAGCCTACGCGCGCTGTTCGCTCAGTAGTTTTTCCGGCTCGTGTGTAGTTGCGCCGGGGGTCCCCTGCACGACACTCCGCAGGAAGCCGGGGATTTCGTAGACGGCGCGGTTTTGGATGGCAGCGGCGTTGTTACGAAAGCGCGCCAAAGTTCCCTTCGCCATCAGCGACTTGATCGCCGCGGGAATTTGGTGCGGACCCCGCACTACCATCCCGAGTTCTTTCTCCAAAACCCACTCGGCGTTATAGCGCTCCTGGGGGAGCGTCCAGGCGTTGCGTTCGACGATAACGGGCAGACGCATGGCGACAGCTTCGCTCACACTTCCAGGTCCAGGCTTGCCAATGAAAAAATCAGAGAGGAGCATGTAGAAGGGAACTTGCGAGGTGAAGCCTTCCACGAAACTCCGCAAGCGGCTGCGCCGCCGGCGAAGTGTGTCGGCTAGCTTTTGGTTGCGTCCACAAATGAAAATGAGCTGAAGATGGTGAGGGCCTTCGGCGTCCAGACGCTCGGCGATTTCGAGCATGGCATCGGAGCCCTGTCCCCCAAACAGCACCAGCCCGGTGGGCAGGTCGGGATCAAGCCCGCGCAGTTTCCGCTCCTCGCGACGGTCGCAAAATTGGGATTGATAAAAGCGCGGGTGCAGGATCATGCCCGAGGCATGAAAAATGCGCCCGCTGTTGATGCCCAGGGCGCGCGCCTGGCTTACAGCGCGATCCGAACCGCAGATGAAAAACTGGTCCTGCGGCTCCATCCAGAAATGCGGGGGGTAATCGGCGAGGTCGGTCAGGACTGTGGCGAAGGGGGTGGCGGGGCTCTCGAGGCGCAGGCTTTCCGCGAGCGCGCGATTGAAATGTGGAACCAGGGAGACTACCAGGTCAGCGCGGCCCGAGCGCCAGAACGCCCGAAGCAGCCGAACTTGGCTCGGGTGCAGCATGCGGATGAGAAATTGCAGCACGCGCACGGTCTGCGGGGTGCCGAGCGTCCAGCCTCTTTTCAACATCAGGTTGTATAGGTCCTGCGTGCGCGTGCCGGTGAGTTTGCGCACCAAGTCAATAGAGTCGAGCTGCTCCTGGAGGTTTACCAGCCGGACATTCCACCCGCCCTGCTCTTCCATCACTAGCCGGAGAGCCTCGGCAGCGGCGCGGTGGCCGCCGCCCGCATCAACAAAAATCAGGTCGGCATTGATCATGCCTTTACCTTTTCATAGTTCATCTATCCTGTAAATAGGCAATAGGCAGTCTTCATAGATAATTCACTGGCGTTATACATTCGTGTAACATTACGGCTGTAGCCTGTATCGTGCGATGTGACCTTCACGTCCATACGATCCACTCCGGCATGTGCACGCTGCCGCTATTGCGGGCCATTTGCCGGGAGTGCTACAGCGAACCGGAGGCAGTTTACCAGACGTTGCGGCGCGCGGGGATGGACCTGGTAACGGTTTCCGATCACGATTCCATCGGCGCGGCAGAGGCCCTCCGCCACTACCCGGACTTCTTTTTGAGTGAAGAAGTGACCTGCCGGATGCCGAGCGGCAATGAACTGCACGTCGGTGTGTACGATCTCACGGAGCGGCAACACGTAGAAATCCAGCGGCGGCGGGACGACCTGCCCCGGTTGGTGGCCTACTTGAGCGAGCAGCAGCTTTTTTACAGTGTGAACCACGCCTTTTCCGCCCTGACCGGCCGGCGGTCGATGGACGATTTCATTTGGCTCGACGGCGCCTTCCCGGGAGTGGAAGTGCGCAACAGTCACGTTCCGGAGCGCAGCAACCGCCTGGCGGAGCAACTGGCGGAGCGTTCGGCAGGGACAAGGCTGGGCGGCAGCGACGCACACACGCTCCTCTCGCTGGGAAGCGCTTGCACGTGCGTGCCGGGCGCGCGCAGCAAGGCAGAGTTTCTGGACGGTTTGAAGCACGGGCAAGCGCACCCCGAGGGTGGATCCGGAACATTCTGGCGGTTGACGCGCGATGTACTAAAAATTGGCGCAGCGCTTATGGAGGAGAAGCCCGCTACCAAAATTCTCGCCCCGCTGGCATTGGGGGTTCCTGTTGTGATCCTGCTCAACTACGCGATGGAGGACCTGTTTGCGCGGCACTGGGGAGCCCGCTGGGAACGCTGGCGGGGGCTGGAAAATCGACCTTCCGCCGGGGGAATGCGGGCTGCCCCTGGGGAGGCGAGCGCATGACTCTCCCGGGCCACATGCTCGATTACATCACCACCCGCGACCATCGCGTGATGCGGCGCGTGCATCGTTGGCGGCCGCCCCGGTGGTTCCGGCTATGGATGATTCTGGCCACGCGCGGAGGCGACGGCTGGCTCTGGTACGCACTGAGTGCGCTGGTGTTAGTCTTGGGCGGTTCTACGCGGTGGGAAGCGGTCACTGCGGCGTGGACGGCGTGCGGGGCGGGGGCCATTCTCTTTCTGGTTCTGAAGAAGCTGACCGGCCGGAAGCGGCCGAATACGCTGGTGCCGCACTGTTGGGCCACGCTGTTGCCGCCTGACCAATTCTCGTTTCCCTCTGGCCATACCATAACGGCATTCGCATTCACTATCGCCGTGGGCAGTTGTTACCCGCACCTGATGGGCGCTCTGCTCTTTTGCGCGCTGAGCGTAGCGACATCGCGAATTATGTTGGGAATGCACTTTCTGAGTGACGTGGTGGTGGGGGCGATTTTGGGAAGTGGTTTGGGTTATGCGGGATTTGTGATTTTTGCTTAGTTTCCTCGGGCGTCGATTCTTTTCCCTGCCTTGAGCGCCTCTCCGCTCACAGAGTACCCCTCCGACGCCCGAGGTTTTTTTCAGTGTTTAGACCTGCCGCAAATCGATTCAAAATTCAAGATTCAAAACTCAAGAACCAACAACCGGATCCGAGATTGCGAATTCAACAAGCCACAATCGGAGTCAGAATTCAAAATTCAAGAGGCTACAATTGGATTCAATTCAGAATTGAAGATTCAAGAAGCACGAACACCAAGCGCGAATCACATTCGAGAATTAATATTAAAATCTCAGCATGCGGAATTTAAGATTGCGGAAATAAGCGCCGATTACGTCCTATTCGTGTCTTAGGGCGACGATGGGATCGAGGCGGGAGGCCTTCATGGCGGGCCACATGCCAAAGAACAGGCCGATGCTCACGGAGGCCACGAAGCCCACGGTAACGGACCAGAGCGGAACGGCGGAGTACCAGCCGAGGGCGCGAATCAGGAAAGTAAGGCTCACGGACAGGAGGATTCCCAAAACTCCCCCGGTGGCGGTGAGGGTCATGGCTTCGAGGAGGAATTGCCATGTAATGTCGCTGCGGCGCGCGCCGATGGCCTTGCGCACGCCGATTTCGCGTGTACGCTCGGTCACCGACACCAGCATGATATTCATCACCCCGATGCCGCCCACCATCAACCCAATGGAGGAAATCACCGCCGTGACCAGGACGATCATCCCCATAATGTCGCGGAACTGGGTGACGATGGTCTGGGCGGAGGCGATCCCAAAGCTGTCGGGATCATTCGGCTTGTCGTTGCGCAGGCGGCGCAGCAGCCCGGTGATTTCATCCTTGGCCTGGTCCATCTTGCCGGGAAGGGCCATGGCCGCGATAAAGTTTTCCTTGGCATTCGGGTAAAGCTTGCGATAAGTGAAATACGGAATGTAAACGACGCGATCGTTGCCGTTGTCACCGAGAAAGGCCTTGCGCTTCCCGAGCGTGCCGACAACTTCATAAGTGTGCCCGTCCACCTGAACGGGCTTGCCGATCGGGTCCTCACCTTCATAAAGCCGTTGCGCGACGTCGGCCCCAATCACGGCCACATCGGTGCGGTGCAGGTCGTCGATAGCGGTATAGAGCCTGCCGTCTTTGAGCTCGGCATTGACATTACGGAAGTCCTCAGGCGTCGCGCCCGTCAGGTTGGTGTCGACCATTTCCTGTCCTTTGTACTTGGCAGTGACCGAGGGCCCCCAGACAACAATTTCCACGGCGACGGATTCCACCGAGGGACAGAAATCCCTGATGGCCATGGCTTGCTCGTAAGTCAGGGGTTTGCGCAGCCGCTCTTCGCGCGTGAGGTGGAATTTGATTCCCGGCTCGAATTTGTAGATGAAAAGTGTGCGTGTCCCAAAGCCCTCGGCGACTTCCACCATCTGCTGATCGAGGCCCTTGAAGATTGAAGCCACACTGATCACGGTGGCGGTACCGATCAGAACGCCCAAGATGGTCAGGAAGGCGCGGAATTTGTGGGTGCGCAATGTGTCGAGGGCGAGAAACAGATTCTCGCGGATGTCATGCCGGCGTTTGGTGACCATGCTCAGTTCTCCGTGCGCAGAGCCTCGATCGGGTCGAGCTTGGCGGCCTTGCTGGCGGGATAGATCCCAAAGAAAAGCCCGACCGCCGTCGAGAGGGCCAACCCCACGACGATGGCGCTCACCGGCACCGTCGACGTAAAGAAATGATCTACGATGGCGCTGACGATGAGCGCCAGCAGGACACCGATCCCGCCGCCAGCACAAGCCATCACGATGGACTCAATCACGAACTGCGTCAGGATGTCGCGCCGTCGCGCGCCCAGCGATTTGCGGATGCCAATCTCGTGCGTGCGCTCGGTGACGCTTGCCAGCATGATGTTCATAATCACGATCCCGCCCACCACCATGAACACCGCCACGATGCCGATGGTCACCGCAAAGATGCTGCCCATGATCTGATTCCATGTGTCCATGATGGTTTGGGAAGCGTTGACGCCAAACGTGTCGTCCTCGCGGTAAGGAATATGACGCCGGGCTCGAAGCAGCGAGCGCGCTTCATCCTCCAGCACCAGCATCTGTTGCGCATCGTAGGCCTGAACACTGATTGCCAGGGAGGGCCGGGGGGCAAAGAACTTACGGTAGGTGGTAAGGGGGACCTGGGCGAAATTATCCTGGCTCTCCCCGAAGGTGCTGCCGATTTTCTGCGCCACGCCAATGACCCGGAAAGGAATGCCGTTGACCATCACCTCTTTATCGAGAGGGTCAACGTTAGGGAAGAAAGCATCCACCAGGTCGCGGCCGATGAAGCACACCATCGATTCATGCTGGTAATCGGCTTCGGTAACATAGCGCCCAGTGTCCACTTTCTGCTGTCCGATATCGATCATGTTGGGGGTAACGCCGGAGATATCCAAGTCATAAACGGTGTGGCCTTGAAAGCGCGCTTGAGTTTCACTGTTTTGGGTTTCGGCGCTTGCGCCAATGCGTTTGTACCCCGCGAGGTTGTCCCGCAGGAACTCGTACTCCTCAATCAGCATGGGCTTATTCCGCCTGCGCGCCTTGAGCCAGGCCTCATAGCCTTGTGCCCATTGCCATTGGTGCAAGATGAAGACGTTGGCGCCCAAATTGGCGATGTGATCCGCGATGTAGAGGTTCATGCCATTGACAATCGACATGACGACAATAAGCGTGGTGGTGGCAATCACCACCCCGAGGAGGGTGAGAAACGAGCGCAGCTTGTGCGCCCGTAAGGCTTCGAGAGCGATCCAAAACGCCTCGCGAGCTGTCACCCACGCGCCCGAGCCGGTTGTGGCGCGGCCGCTAAGCGCGCGCGGAAACGATGCGGTTTGGCCGATGGAAGCCATAAAAGAACCGAAATTTGGAAACTGGAAACTCAAACCCTGTCGTTCGAGTTTCGAGTCTCCAGATTCGACTAACCGATCTGTTCGTCACGCTCGATGCGGCCGTCGCGAACATGAATAATGCGGCGGGCATGAGCGGCGATGTCGTGTTCGTGGGTTACCAAGACGATGGTGTTCCCTGCTTCGTGGAGGCGCCCGAAAAGTGTCATGATATCTTCGCCCGTGGCGGAGTCGAGGTTCCCCGTGGGTTCGTCCGCTAAAATGATCGAAGGGTTGTTGACCAAGGCGCGGGCGATGGCCACGCGCTGGCGCTGGCCGCCGGAAAGCTCGTTGGGTTTGTGGTGCATACGGTCGGCCAAGTCAACCTTGCGCAGAGCCTCCTGCGCTTTCTCCAGGCGCTCTTTGGCGGGCATGCCGCTGTAAATCAGGGGCAACTCGACGTTGTGCAGAGCGCTGGCGCGTGATAGCAGGTTAAAGGTCTGGAACACGAATCCAATTTCCTTATTGCGAATGTAAGCCAATTCGTCGTCGGAAAGTTCACTCACCATCTGCCCGTTCAACCAGTAGGAGCCGCGGGTCGGCGTGTCCAGGCAGCCGATCAAGTTCATCAGCGTGGATTTGCCCGAGCCGGAGGGCCCCATGATGGCGACGTACTCACCCCGGTCGATCGAAAACGAAACCCCGCTGAGAGCGTGAACCTGTATGGCCGCGCCCATATCATAAGTCTTCCAAAGGTCATCCGCCTTGATGACCACGCCTTCCGGGGGTCTCAACGTTTCCTGCATCGAGGTTGTGACGGCGCGCGTTGCCATATGGATTTGCCTGTCCCTCTCCTGACACCCCGCCGATTGCTGGGTGGGGTGGGTGTTGGCGGCCCCCGGCGCGAATCCGGGGATACTGCCGGACTCATGAATCCGCTCAGGACCCCTGCGTAACCGGCGCCGCCGGCGTGTTATCAATCTTCACCTTCGTGTCGTTCTTCAAGGTGCGCAAAATACTGAAGCTGCCCGTTACGATGGTGTCACCGGGTTTCAGGCCCTTCAGAATCTCGATGTCGGTCGAGCCCATAATGCCGCTTTCAACCTGCACGAACTTGGCGTGGCCGTTATCGACAACAAATACGCCCTGCAACTCTTCCTTGCCCTTTTCCTTGTCCTTGGCCGAAACGGCCACATCGCTTACCGGGCTACTCTTGGCCGCTTGGTCCTTCTCTTCCAGTTCGCGGCGCATGCGCACCGTCACGGCTTGGATGGGCACCGCCACAGTGTTCTGTCGCGTCGCCGTGGTAATCTTCGCCGTGGCCGATAGCCCCTGGCGGAGGCCGGGGGGCGGCTCATCGATGGTCACGACAACTTTGAAGTCCTTCGCTTCGTCGGCACTCGTGGTACTGGTGGTGGTGCCGGTGGTGGTACCGGTATCGCGCCCCACGGCGCTTTCGCCGATTTGGGTCACGCGGCCTTTAAAGGTTTTGTTTGGATAAGCGTCGATCAGCACGTCGGCGGTTTGTCCCATTTTGACATTGGGGATATCCGTCTCATCCACCTTGACCTCAACCGTCATGATCGAGATGTTGGAGACCTGGTAGAGCAGGCTTCCCACGGCGTTTTGAATTCCAGGAACAACGTTCTCCCCCAGATGGACGGGGAGGGAGGTTATATATCCGTCCAGCGGAGAGTTATAGACAGTCTGGGCCAGTTGATTCTTGGAAGCGAGAAGCAATGCCTGACTTTGGGCCACCTTCGCACGGGTGGAGTCGCGATTGTACAGCGCTTGCTGATATTGGGCTTTAGCTTGGCCCACCTGCGCCTCGGAAGAATCCTTGCCCGTTTGTGCGACGCGGAAGTCGCTCAGGCGCGTATCGAAGTCCTGTTGGGAAAGCAGATTGTCCTTGAAGAGCTCTTGTCCGCGTTTGAAATTGTCACTGGCTTGATTCAGCTTTGCTGTCGACTGCGCCAAATTCGCCGTAGCGGTCTCGAGTGCGGCCTTGGCCGAGAGCACACTGGCATCTTGCGCCGACAGATCGGCTTGTGCAGTCTTAACCGCCGCGTCCTGAGCCTCCACGTTGGCCGCCTGATAGACGTCCTCGGTCCGCATCAACAGTTGACCCTTGGTGACGTGGTCGCCTTCCTTTACCAGGATTTCCGTGATCTTTCCCGTGGAGTTGGCGTTGACGTTGGCTTGATTCTGCTCAACGGGTTTAATCTCACCGTTGGCGGTGACGATTTGGGCCAAATCTTCCCGTTGGACTTTGCCGGTCTGGACCGATACCACGCCTCGACGGCTCCACGCCACCCCTCCAATTGCCAGGCTGGCGAAGGCGACGACGGCGACAACGGCGAGGGTAACCTTCTTCCACTTCTTCATACCTGTTCCGTTCCTTTGCCGAGTTGGGATCGGCGCGGGTGCGTCCACCCAAGTGGTATTAGTGGTTTTTCCGAGTTCCAACTCTTTGATTTGTGCCATGGAGGGCTCCTCTCACTCCTCGGCCTTGCGCAAACGCGCCACCTTCATCCTTGCAAGAGTCTGATGATGTATACCTTCAGATTGGCCAACTCTTCAGGTTTCTATGCGCGCCAGCTTGCCGGCTCCCACTACGTATACGCTGTTTGAATGCCAAAAGTTTCGTCGACATTTGTACCGCTGTGGCGGCATACAGCGAGGTTAGCACCGGGGGCTCCCTGGGTACGATTCTCCCCCAACTTCCGGAGCCGGATGGAGTGGGCTTGAATGCTCGCTTACGAGCGAGCACGCCAGCAATCTTTCCCATTCTAGCCCTTTATTCTATAGCAAAAAACAAAAATCACACTCCACAGGCACTCCCACCAAGTCAGGATACCAAGTCCGTGAGACCTTCTGGGCGCTGGAGGAGAAATCCTTGGAGTCACTGCCGGGGCTAAAATGGGCCTCTACGCCCCTCTATTAGACGGACACATACTAATAAGGTTGCCTGCCAGCATTGCATTTGTTAAGAGCCTCTCAAGATCATTGGGGCGGCGTCAGGCCACCTTTCCAACATTTCTCGCATCCAACGCCTCCGGCGGACTAAGGTATAAGCCGGCCCCCCGAAACCGGCGGTTTACCCGTGACCGGTTTGGCGAGCTGCATCTAAAGTGGCAGTTCTACCTGGGGGGCTATGGTGTGAGGACACGGGGTAGGACCTTGACTTTCCAAGACGGGAAAAATAAAATCAGGGTGCAAGTCAAGGATTATAACGGGGGAGCAGTGTCTAAGCGCGACGGATTGTTTTTGCGGCGTCGGGGGATGAGCAGATGGGTGTTGGGCGGGTTCGCAGCGCTCAGTCTCATTATTATTGTCATCGGCGTGTCCATCCTGCGCGTATCGGCGGCGCAGGATGATCTGGGTAAAGACGACGCGAATGACCAAAAAACCCAAAGCACCCAAAAGCCCAAAGTGAGCAGGGAGGAAAAGAAGCGCCAGAAGGCTCTCCGGCAGGAAATGGAGACGCCTTACAAGAAGTGGCTGAGCGATGAAGTCCCCTACATCATCAGCGACACCGAACGAGCCGCTTTCAAGAAACTTGCCACCGACGACGAGCGCGAAGCCTTCATTGAGAATTTCTGGGAACGCCGCAACCCTAATCCCGGCAGCCCTGAAAACGAGTACAAAGAGGAATACTATCGTCGCATCGCCTACTCCAACGAGCACTACGCGTCAGGTATTCCGGGTTGGAAGACCGACCGCGGCCGCATTTACATCATGTACGGCCCGGCGGACGAGATTGACTCCCACCCCAGCGGCGGTTCGTACGAGCGCCCGCAATCGGAAGGCGGCGGCGAGACTTCCACTTACCCGTTCGAGGATTGGCGCTACCGCTACATTGATGGCATCGGTGAGAACATTATCCTGGAGTTCGTCGATACCACGATGACGGGCGAGTACCGTCTTACGATGGACCCCGGTGAGAAGGACGCCTTGTTGCATGTGCCTGGCGCCGGCCTGACCATGGCCGAGCAAATGGGCATGACCAAGGGCGGTTCCAAAATGGACCGCTTTAACCGCACCGACGGCATGACGGTCGGGCAGTCACTGGGCGGCCAGCCGGAAAGCATGGAAGAGTTCACCCGGCTGGACCTTTATTCCAAGATCTTCCAGCCCCCTCCGATCAAGTTCAAAGATCTGAAGGCGGTTGTAACTTCCCGGCTTTCCGCCAATCTGTTGCCCTTTGACGCCCGCACGGATTTCATCCGCGTGACCGACCAAACGGTTCTTACTCCTATCACCGTCCAGATCGCCAACGGCGATTTGCAATTTCAGAATAAAGACGGCGTCATGCACGCGGTCCTGGATGTGTTCGGCGAGATCACGAGTCTGGGCGGCCACATCGTGAACACCTTTGAGCGGAGCATGGTGTTGGATGTGCCCGAGCACGAATTCCAGCACTACCAGAATCAAAAGTCAGTTTACCAGGAAGCCGTACCGCTCAGCCCCGGCCGTTACAAGCTGAGCCTCGTTCTGAAAGACGATTTGAACGGCCACATGGGGTCCGAGGAAATCGGCATCACCGTACCCGGCTTCGCCGAGGATAAGCTTACTCACAGTACTCTCATCCTCGCTGACCAAATCCTGCCGCTCCCGACCAGCCAGGTGGGGACCGGGCCATTTGTGATCGGTGGGACGAAAGTACGTCCCAGCGTCAATAACACCTTCACGCGCGATCAAAGGCTCGGAATTTACATGCAGGTGTATAATCTCGGCATCGACGACAAAACGCACAAACCCTCGCTCGATGTGCAGTACGAGGTCGATAAGGATGGGAAGCCGCTGCTTGATCAGCCCGAGGACCCGTCAAATTTGAAGAAGGCGTCACAGCAGTTCACCGTCATCAAGACGATGGGCCTGAATGGGCTCACGCCGGGAAAATATTCCGTGCAGATCAAGGTTACTGACAACGTGAAGAAACAAAGTTTTAGCCAAACGGCGCCTTTTGAGTTACGATAGTCGCCGCTTTCGCGCCGGGGTCCGGCGGAAACCGTTTCCTAAAAGCATAGCGGGATTCATGATGACTCCAAGCTTGGGGTACCGGATGAAGGCCCTGCTCCTCTTGAGCGGATTTCTGCTTCCGTGCCTGCAACCTTCCGAGAGTGTTGCGGCAGGATACGGAAGCCTGGCCGGAATCGTATCCGATGATAAAGGCGTCCCCTTGATGGGAGCGACCGTGCTGGTGATGGGGCCCACGGCCTTCGTCACCGAAGCGGCCACCCAGACCGCCGAGCGGATGCTCACCGACGCGCATGGCCGGTTCACCATTGCCCACCTGATTCCGGGCTGCTACTCGCTGAAAGTCAGCTCACCGACGCGCCTGCCCGAAATGCGCAACGGAGTTCGCGTGCAAGCCGGCGAGACCGTAGTGGCGACGTTTGTCTTGACTGACACCTTCGCCCCGATTCGCTTTCAAGTACCCACCAATTCCGTTTCGAGTTGGGGAGATGATTGGAAATGGGTATTGAGGACGTCTGCCAACACGCGGCCTATTCTGCGCTTCCATGAGGAGCAGCAAAAGAAGCAAGTCGCCGCCCAGGACAAGAAGTACACCGTCCCTTCAAGCGAGCGCTTTGTCGGCATTCTGCCCGGCTCAACCCCCCATGACCCTCTCGCCGAAGATTTCGGCATGGCCAGCGTCTTCGCCTATCTTCATCCGCTCTCAGCGGACTCCGATGTCCTCGTAGCGGGATCGCTCGCGCCCTTTGGCGGGGATGCAACCTCGCTCGGCACGGCGCTGCTCCGCAACCAACTGAAGGGTGAACCCCAGCAGATCGGCATATTCATTCACCAGATCAGCCTCGTCCCCGGAACTTCTGCCTTCGCGGGCGGCGTGCCCGATGGTTTCGCGCAGGCGAAGGGTGTGGTGGCGACCTACTCGGAAACGCGCCTCCTCGCACCCAAGGTCACCGTAACCGCGGGGATGGACATCAATTACCTCAGTTCGATTGACAGCGTATTTTCTGCGCGGCCCCACCTGAGCATGGAATATCAGGCCACGCCGCAAACGATGGTAGCTGCCCAGTTTGGCTCGGCCCTCGCCGAGGGGTCCAGTTCCATGATGGACCGCCTCGGTCTCATGAATGCGTTCCCCCAGATCACCCAGCGCGACGGTCACCTGGAAATGGAGCAACTGAACCATACGGAAGTGGCGGTGAATCATCGCCTGGGCAAGTCGGCTCGAGTGCAAGCGGCTGCCTATCACGACGGCCTGCGCAACTCCGCAGTTTGGGGGCTGGGTTCAACGTCAGGCGGACAGGCTTTCGCGGGGAACGCGCTCCCCAACCCTGCCGGCAGCGGCATCGTGATCAATGGCGGCAATTACCAATCCACGGGCTTTCGGGCTGTCTATGCCCAGACTTTCAATTCGCGCATTGAGGTGCTCGGCGCCTTTTCTTCCGGCAGCGCTCTTTCGGCGCGGGACTTTGTGCTGCAAGGTTCCCGGCCCTATTCTCAGGGAAATCTGATGCCCGAGCAGACCAATTCCCTGATCGGCAAAATCACCGCCGAGGTTCCCGGCAGCCACACGCGCCTTTCCACTTCTTACGTTTGGGTTCCCAATGATCGCGTCACATTGGTCGATCCCGCGGCGCAGGCCAATTTTGACGTTCAGCCCTATCTGGGCGTCCAGGTCCGACAACCGATTCCCACCCCCAGTTTCCTGCCCGTCCGCATTGACGCCGTAGCGAATTTCCAAAACCTCTTGTCGCAAGGGTACGTCCCCGCCGGCCAAAGCGGCCAAAGACCCGTCGTTCTTAGTTCCGGATACCACTACATCCGGGGCGGCTTCTCCGTCCAGTTTTAATTCGATCATTCGCTACACGCAGGAGGGCTGTTGGCATGGGCCTCGCGGTGTCTGGGTGTTTGGTTAGGGGATCGCGAGACGGCGGCGGCCGTAGATGAGGCGATACATGGCTTGCTTGACTTCCTCGGGCGCTGGGAGTTCTGCGCCTCTGGGATTGGTCAGGCCGTATTCGCGCAGGGCCTCGATGGTGACCCGGGCAGCTTCTGCCGGTGTGGTGCCTGCGTGGCGGAAGTGAAGGATCGTCCGCTTAGAGTCTGTGAGGTCTGCGTCATAGTGACCCTCGGCGCGTCATATGCTGATCTTCGTTGCAGTTGGTCGCATGGGTGTTTCCTTCTTTGTTGTTATCGGCGGG
>Ga0181520_10007051_pt1 | contig 16794 bp, 15 predicted proteins | sample PEATcosm2014_Bin_29_FD_132451 | JGI IMG/M metagenome (GOLD analysis project Ga0181520, IMG submission 132451) | Peatland microbial communities from MTU Mesocosm Facility, Houghton, MI, USA - PEATcosm2014_Bin02_30_metaG | ecosystem: Environmental > Terrestrial > Soil > Wetlands > Peat | place... | reverse complement strand
GGGGAACCCCTTCTCGTCCAGCTCCATCACCTCCACGGTCAGCTCGGGACCGTCGAAGGCGGTGATGGTGTGCAGCCAATTGATCCGCACTCCCTCGCGCTCCGCCGCCTCGGCCTCCTCCTCGTGCGCCGGCATCCGCTCCCGGTCACGGCGATAGACGATGAGCGCCTCGCTGGCGCCCAGCCGCTTGGCCACCCGGGCCGCGTCCATGGCGGTGTTGCCGCCCCCGTAGACCGCGACCCGGCGGCCGAGCACGGGACGCCCGCCGGCTGCGACCTCGCGGAGGAAGGGGACCGCGTCGATGATCCGGCCGGCATCCTGGGCGGGGATGTCCACGTGCTTGGAGAGGTGGGCGCCGACCGCCACGAAGACGGCGTCGAAGCCGCCCTCGGCGCGCTCGGCGTCGAGGTCGGTGACCCGGTGGCCGAGCACGAAGCTCACCCCCAGCGCCTCGATGCGAGCCAGCTCGCCCGCCACCACGTCGCGCGGCAGCCGGTATTCGGGGATGCCGTAGCGCATCATCCCGCCCGCCTCGGGGCTCAGGTCGCGGATCTCCACCCGGTGGCCCTGGCGCGCCAGCTGGTAGGCGGCGGAGAGACCGCTCGGGCCCGCCCCCACCACCAGGACGCGCTGGCCGCTCGCCGGCGCGGCGGGGGGCAGGGACCAGCCCGAGCTCAGCGCCAGATCACCGAGGAAGCGTTCGACCGAGTGGATCGAGACCGCACTGTCCAGCTCTGCGCGGTTGCAGACGTCCTCGCAGGGGTGGTAGCAGACCCGGCCGTGGATGGCCGGGAGCGGGTTGTCGGCGACCAGCTGCCGCCAGGCCTCCTCGGCGTGGCCGTCCCGGATGAGGCCGAGCCACGCCTGGATGTTCTCCCCCGCGGGGCAGCCGGCGTTGCAGGGGGGGAGCAGGTCGACGTAGGTGGGCCGGCGCGATCGGGTGGGGCCGGCGCGCTGGGTGCCGTGAGCCAGATCGGGAAGCTGGGTCAGCTCAAGCCGGCGGAGGCTCATCTCACGTGGAGCGGGCCAACCCGCGGGCGGGGAGCGGAGTTCGATGAGCACACGGCGCGGCACATGCTAGCCGCCCCGGGCGCCAGCAAGCCGCGGCGGCGCCGCGGCGAGCGATGAGCGAGGGCCGCGCGCCCTCGTGTGCGAACTGGGGTGACGCCGGGCGAGGAGGTCTCGCCCCGTGTCTCAGCTGGGGTTGCAGGCCTCGGGGGCGCTGCGCGCCGAGCCGGCGTCCATCCCGCGCAGGCCGACCAGCTGGCGGGCCCGGTCATCGCCGGCGAGGCGCGTGCCGGCCCGCAGGAGCAGCTCGCCGACGGCGCGGCCCGGAGCCGCGTGCCGCTGCCAGCGCCACGCCCGGCCCGGGAGCTCTCGTGCCAGCCGGTCCTCGCTGGCGGTGCGGCGCAGGTCGTCGATCCGCGCGTTGGACGCTTGCTCGGTGATCCATCCGTTCATAGCCATATCGGAATCTTTGCATGAAGGCCCGAGCGTGTCAAGCCATATTGTGATATTGTCGTGTGGCTATGCCGTTCTACCACGAGATGGAAGACCCCGCCGAGCGCCAGCCCGACGTGACCGTGGCCGGGTCGATCGCCGTCGAGCTCGACTGGGTCCTCCACGCGGCCTGGAAGCCCTCCTTCCGCCGCGACCACGCCACCCTGGGACGGATCTACGACGAGACCCCCATGCTGGGCGAGCGCGTGCGCGGCCTGTGGAGTGCCCTGGAGGCGACCGAGTGCAGCGGCTCCTGCGAGATGCAGCTGCTCGCCAACCACGGGGGGCTGCTCTTCTCCCTCGACGCGGAGGAGCTCCTGGGACGCTTGGAGGAGCTCTGCGCCACAGCACCGGTCGACCTGCGGCTCGCCTCGGAGAGCGAGGTCGACCGGGTGGCCCTGCGGCATCGGCTGGCCCGGCTCCGTTCATCCCCGGAGGCCCGCCGCAACTACCTGGAGGTGGTGCGCGACGTCTGGTCCGCGATCCGGCCGGACTGGGTGCGCAACGGCCGGCGCTCGGTCGAGGCCGCGGTGGCGGCGCGGCGCGAGATCCAGCATCGCGGCGGCTCGTGGCAGGAGATCGCCCACAGCAGCCACACGCCGGGCGACCACATCCTCGAGGATCTGGTCGACTCCCTCCCCCCCGACGGCGTCATCGCGGTCGTTCCCGCCTACTTCGCCCACCTGGGCTCGCTGACCGATCTGCCCGGGACGGTGCTCATCGGGGTGCGGGCGGAGGGCAGCGGGGCGGAGGCGCGCGCCCGCACCGAGGTCCTGGCCCGGCGGCTCAAGACGATCTCGGACCCGACCCGGCTGGCCATGGTGGAGGTGCTGCGCTCGGCTCCGAGCACGGTCAGCGAGCTGGCCACCCTCTTTGGCCTGGCCCAGCCGACGGTGAGCAACCACGTGAAGATCCTCCGTGACGCCGGCCTGGTCGCCAACTCCACGGACGGCGGGCGCCGGGTGCTGATGCTCCAGCCGGAAGCGCTCGACGCACTCCTCGACGGCCTCCAGGGGATGGTCGCCCCGGTGCGCCAGGCGATCCCCGTCGGTCACGACCCGGACGTGCGCGGGAATGTCGCGTGACCGGCCGAGTCGTGCTCCACTGGGCGGCGCACAGCCGCAGCTGAGCTCTCCAGGACGGCCTCCATCCGGTGTGTCGCACCCGGTTTCGGGGACGCGCCGAGCAGTGGCGGCCGTCTAATGTTCGAGCAGAACCAGGGAGGAGAAAACATGTCGGGACGTCTCAGGGTCCGCTCCATACCCGGCCGCCTGGCGACCGGCGCCTTCATCCTCCACACCGGCGCCGGGAAGTGGAATCTGCCGGCGGAGCGCGCCACGCCTCTCCACGGGATGGCCGCCGGGGCCTTCCCCTTCCTGAGCAAGATCCCGGCGGCGACGTTCGTCAAGCTGCTCTCCGTCTCCGAGGTCGCCGTCGGAGCGGTGCTGCTCGCCCCCTTCGTGCGCGACCGCCTGGCAGGAGCAGCGCTGACCGCGTTCTCCGGGGGGCTGCTCACCATGTACTGGCGCACCCCGACGCTGCGCAAGGCGGGCAGCGTCTGGCCGACGCCCGCGGGTCTCGCGGTCAGCAAGGACGTCTGGATGCTCGGCATCGGTCTCGGGCTGATCGCCGGTGACAGCCGCCCCGGCGGCTGACACCCCCAACGGGCTGATCCCTCCCCTCAGGCGGGGCAGTGCCTCTCCACCAGCGCGGTGGCGGCCGCCTTGGCGGTCAGGGCGGCCACCGGGTCGCCGTCGAGAACCCCCTCGGCGAGTGCGCCGTCGAGCAGCAGGGTGAGCGCCCGCGCCAGGGCCGCCGGGTCACGCGCGCCGGCCCGCACCGCGATGTCGCCCACCCATGCACGAACCTCCGCCTTGTGCCGGACGGTGCGGGCGTGGACGGGGCTGCCCGGCGCCGACTCGGCCGCCGTGTTGATGAAGGCACAGCCGTGAAAGTCGTCCTGCTTGCAGACCGTGAGCAGGGCATCGAACATCCCGACCAGCGCGGCCCGCGGATCGGGACCGGCAGCCTCGGCGGCGTCCCGGAGCTGTCCGCGCCACAGCTCGTCGACGCGGTCGAGGTAGGCGACGGCCAGCTCGTCCTTGCTCGGGAAGTGCTTGTAGAAGGTCGCCTTGGCGACCCCGGACGTGGCGATGATGGTGTCGACCCCCACGCCGCGCACACCGTGCGCGTAGAAGAGGCGGAACGCGGTGTCGAGGATCCGCTCCCTCGCCTCACCCCGCCGGGTCACGGTCGTGCGCGCTGCGACGTTGGCTGCCACCACGCCGCCGCCTCGCCCCTCAGACCCTGGCGATGGCGAAGTTGAAGTCGCCGCTGCCCAGCTTCTGCATGATCGAGAGCCAGACGGGCATGAGCATCTCGGCGCCGCGAGCCGTGGAGAGGCCGCCCAGATCCCAGATGGCGCCGGGCGCCCAGCCGAGCTCACCCAGCACCCCGGCAACGGTCGCCTTGGCATCGCTGTCGTCTCCGGAGACGAACACCACGTGCTCGCCGGGCACACGGGCCGGATCGACCATCACCCTGCAGTTCATCGTGTTGAGGGACTTGACCACCCTGGCGGTGGGGTGGGCTCGCTGGATCTGCTCCGCCAGGCTGTCGGTGTTGACCACGGAGAGCGATGGCGGAAAGCCGCGGGAGAAGTCCAGGCTGTTGGCCACGTCGAGGATCACCTTGCCGTCCAGGTTGGCCGGGCCGGCGGAGGCCAGGGCCTGGAGAGACGCCCCGCCGGCCGTCGCGTTGATGATCAACTCAGCCTGCTCGGCGGCCGCACCGAAGGTCGCCAGTCGCACCGCCGGATGCTCGGCCTGCCAGCTGGAGTACGCCGGTGTGCCCGCGCCCTCCGGCGATGCGGCGCGGGCGAGCGTCGCCTCCGGATCGCGCGTGCCCACCGTCACCTGGTGGCCCAGCGCCGCCAGCCGGCCGGCCAGCGTCTGACCCACCATTCCCGTTCCCAAAACAGCGATCTTCACGGCGCGGCTCTCCCTGAGGCGGTCGACGAGGCTCTCTGCTGCGGACGCTCGGCAGGAGCGCCGCCTCGGGCAAACTAACAGACAGGTCTGTCTATGTCAAGTGCCATCGGCTCCCGGGGCTCGCAACCCCGAACCGGCACGCGAGCCGATACTTGCGCGATGGAGAGCGGCAGCCGCAATCCCGCGATCTTCGTCCTGGTACCCGGGTTCTGGCTCGGCGGCTGGGCCTGGGAAGGGGTCGAGACGGTGACCGCGACAAGGTGACGGCCGTGATCGAGGTCCGGTGTCTCGGCTGCGGGGCGGCGGTGCCGGACATCGACGGCCCGGTTCACGCGTACATGCGGGCGGCCCCGGGCTGCTGGGCACTGTACGGCAGCCTCCTGACGTGGCGATCGTCGCTCTCCGGGCCACCAGGAGTGACAGCCAGCCAGTACCTGGTCGACACCTACGCCGTCCAGCACGCGACCAACCCGGAGCGGCGCAACCGGCAGTCGGTGGCGGTGCATCTCATGAGCCTCTGTGCGGCCCTGGAGCACGGCATCCCAGCAGTCCGCCTGCGCACCATGATCGGGGAGTGGACCCACGGTGAGTACCCGGAGCTGCTGCCGCGGCCGGGGTTCGTCCTCACCGTCGCGGGCGTCGCGGCCACCCCGCCGGAAGCCCGACCGGAGGCGGTGCTCAGCTGGGCGCGGTCGGCGTGGGCCGATTGGTCCGCACATCACGAGCGGGTGCGCGGCTGGCTCGACGCTGCCCTCTCCGGCGTGGCGGGAGGTGCCTGAGCGGGAGACGGGGCTCGAACCCGCAACTTCAACCTTGGGAAGGTTGCACTCTACCGTTGAGTTACTCCCGCGCGGGCCAGAGCGACGAGGATAGCGCCCGTCCCGGCCACGGCGCCAGTGCCATTCGATGCACCACCGGGCAGGCGCGCCGCCGCCCCCTGGAGGCCCCGGTTCAGGCCGGAGGGGTTCGGAGCCGCAGCAGCCCGATGAGGGTCGCGACCACAACCCCCGCCCCACCGAGAAGGGCTCCGGTCTCCCCGATCTGCTTCCAGAGATGGGGTAGCAGGGCGGTGTCGAGGTGCTGAACCGCTGTCTCGAGCGAACCCCCCTTGTACAGGTCGAGAGCCGCGAGGGACATCCCGAGGGCGATCGCGACCGCGGCGATGACGAACGCGCAGATGGCGGGGGCGATCCCGCCCCGGCGGGCAGCCCGCCGCAGGATCAGGCCCGACGCCAGGCCCACGACGACGGCCAGCTCGGCAAGCAGCAGGCCGGTCTGCACGGTCGCCACCACCCACAGCGCGGCGACGATGAGGCCGACCACCAGCCCGGCCAGGGAGGCGAGCCAGAGGCTCGGCCGGCGGGTCGAGGTGGGGGCGGCGGTCTCGAGTGGGATCGGTCGAGGCCCCGGGCGGACCGGCATGGCGGATGGCTGAGGGGACTCTTCGGACACCGGGGCGCCCGCTCCCGGCGCCGGCCTCGCCCATGGTGAGAGCGCCGAGCCGGAGTCGCCCTGGGCGCCCGCCGCCAGGCTTGTTGAGGACCGGGGAGCCCAGCTGCCGGAGGCGCCGACCACCGGCGTGGCCGTGCCGGGCCATCCGGGCACCGCCGGCTCCGGGTCCGGGCGGGGGGCCGGCGGGGGCGTGGGCTGCACCGGGTAGGGAGCGGTCGAGGACGGAACCGGGGCCGCAGGGGGCGCGGGAACGTAGGAAGGCGCGGGCCGCGAGGACGCGGGGGTCGATGGAGGGGCGAAGCCCGCCGGAGGTGGGGGTGGCGCTGCGGACAGCGGGGGCAGCGGCGGTACGAACGCGGGCAGCGGCGGTACGAACGGGGCCGGCGGTGAGGGGGGCGCGGGAGGGTCCGCGAACGCCGGGGGCCGCGCCGGCGGAGGCGGAGCGGTCGGTGGCGGGGTGGCGAAGCCCGAGGGCTCGCACGGGGCCGGCGGCGCCCACGGCGGGACCGTCGATGGCGGGCCCGATGCCGGTGGAACCTGGAAGATCGGCTGGCCAGACACCGGCTGGGGACGCCCGAGCGGCGGCGGGGACTGCCCCGAAGGTGGTGGTCCCCAGGCTCCCGGCGGCGCCGGCGCCGGGGCGACCGGTGCGCGGCCGAGTGGCACGCCCGGGCTCCAGGGCGCCGGAGCCGGAGCATCGCGGAGAGACGGCCCCTCCGGGAGCGCTGCAAGTGTCCGAGGGGTCCAACCCGGCGCCTCGAGGGGTATGCCGGCAGGCTGACCTGCGACCCCCGGGGCCACCTGGGCGGGCACTGGGGTTGGGATCGCCGGGTTCGACGGCGGTGTCCCGGGGGCGACGCCCTCGGCAGATGGCACACCGCTCTCGGGCGATGGAGGAGCCGCGGTCGGGTAGGTCACCCCGCCGCGGTAGCCCACCCGCTCGCGCGTTCCCCAGGTGGGCAGCCCCAGGCCGGCGGGATCGGCGTCAGCCGCGAGGGGCGCCGCGTTGGACACGGGCGGGCTCTGAGGCTGGAGGTCGATCGGTGGGGGTGGCGCCATCCGCGCCTGCAGAGGGCCGGCCGGCGCCAGGGCCGCCGCCTGGTCATCGGCCAGGATGTGACGCATCTCGGTCCGCGTCGGGGCGTCCAGCGGAGTGCCCGCGGGATAGCCCGATACCTCCGGGATGGGAGGGGCGTAGGCGTCGGGTAGGGAGCCGGTGACGGGCGCCGCACCGTACGGCGCCGGGGCGGCGAAGGCGGGGTCGTCGGCCGCCGCAACCGGGTCCGCAACAGGTTGGCCGGTCCCCGGATTGATCAGGGGAACCTTGCAGTTGGGGCAGACGGTGCGGCCGTCGTACCACTTCCAGCAGCGGGTGCAGACAAGCTGGTTCGGCACTTCGAACGCATGATGCTCCCCAACCTGGCGGCCGTCCCACTTCGTCACTCCGGCGTAACGGGCCGTGATGGGTATGCAGGGGGTGGCGGCGCGAGGGTGCCCCCCAGGCAGGCCGCTGCGAGCACGCGGAGCGTGCCGGCGCGGAGTCGCGCCGAGCCGGGGTGAGCAGCGTGTGGCTCAGCCGCGGCTGCGAGGGGGGTTCACTGCCGCCCTCTGAAGACGGGGTCCCCACGCAGCCCGCTGCGAGCGCGCGGAGCGCGCCGGCGCGGAGTCGCGCCGAGCCGGGGTGAGCAGCGTGTGGCTCCGCCGCGGCTGCGAGGGGGGCGCGCTGCCCCCCTCTGAAGACGGGGTCCCCACACAGCCCGCTGCGAGCACGCGGAGCGCGCCGGCGCGGAGTCGCGCCGAGCCGGGGGTGAGCAGCGTGTGGCTCAGCCGCGGCTGCGAGGGGGGCGCACTGCCCCCCTCTGAAGACAGGGGTCCCCACGCAGCCCGCTGCGTGGGGTGAGTACCATCGCCACCGTGCTCACCGCGTTCCTCTTCATCGTCTGCGAGCCGGGGGCGATCGGCCGCCTGGGCAGGGCCCTCGCGGACACCGATGGGGTGTCCGAGGTGTACACGACCACCGGGTCCGCCGACTTCATCGCGGTGGTCCGGGTGCCCGACCTGGACGCCCTGGCGACCGTGGTGACGCAGCACATCGCAGGGATGCCCGGGATCGTCCGCACCGACACCCACATGGCGATCCGTTCCTACGGAAGGAGCGACGAGACGGCCGGCTTCGATATCGGGGTCGACTGAGCCGATGGCTGACGAGGGTTCTCAGCCGGCTCCTCACGGCCCGGCGAGTGCCGGCGTCGCGGCCATGACAGGGCGCCGGCGGATGGTGGCGACGCTCCGGCGGCAGCCGGTCGACCGGACCCCGGTGTGGTTCATGCGCCAGGCCGGGCGCTGCCTCGCCGCCTATCGCGAGCTGCGGGAGCGCTACGACATCCTGACCATCACGCGGACCCCGGAGCTGTGCGCGCGGGTCACCCTGATGCCGGTCGACCAGCTGGGCGTCGATGCCGCCGTGCTCTACGCCGACATCATGCTGCCGCTGGTCGGCATGGGAGTCCCCTTCTCCATCGACCCCGGCCTGGGACCGATCATCCACGAACCCCTCCGCTCCGCGCCCGACATCGCCCGTCTCATGGTGGTCGAATCCGCGGAGGAGGCCACGCCCGACCTCTTCGCCGCCATCCGCAGCATCCGTGAGGAGCTCGGCGAGAGAGCGGCGGTGATCGGCTTCGCGGGGGCGCCGTTCACGGTCGCCTCCTACCTGATCGAGGGCCATCCGTCGCGCGACTACGCCCGCAGCAAGGCGCTGATGCACGGCGATCCTGAGCTGTGGGACAGGCTGATGGAGAAGCTCACCGAGGTGACGGTGCGCTACCTGCGCGCCCAGGTCACGGCGGGGGTGGACATCCTCCAGCTCTTCGACTCGTGGATCGGGTCGCTCAGCCGGCGCAACTACGAGGCCCGGGTGCTGCTCCACGTCCAGCGGATCTTCGCCGGGCTGCGCGGCACGGGGGTGCCCCTCATCTACTTCGGCACCGGCTGCTCCCACCTCCTGGAGACCATGGCGGCGGCGGGCAGCGACGCCGTCTCCGTCGACTGGCGTCTCCCGCTCGACGAAGCGTGGAAGCGCATCGGTCCAGGGCTCGCCATCCAGGGGAACCTCGATCCGACGGTGGCGCTCGCCCCCTGGCCGGTGGTCGAGCGCGAGACCCGGCGGGTGCTGGCCGAGGCCGGCGGCCGCGACGGTCACGTCTTCAACCTCGGCCATGGGGTCCTCCCCGACACGGATGCCGCCACCCTGGCGCGGGTCGTCGAGCTGGTCCACCGGGAGACCGCGCGCTGATGGGCTCCCCCACCGGCATCCTCCTGCTCACCTTCGGCTCCGCCGTCACCGCCGACGAGGTCCCCGCGTACCTGCGCAGCGTGCGGGGCGGCAGCGATGCCGACGCCGAGCTGATCGCGGAGTTCGAGCGCCGTTTCCGCCGCATCGGACGCTCCCCGCTGCTCGAGATCACCGCTCTGCAGGCGGCCGGGCTCGACCGCCTCCTCGCCGAGCGCCACGGGGCAGGTGCCTACTCGGTGTCGGTGGGGATGCTCCACTCCGCCCCCTGGATCGCCGACGCCGTGGATGCCATGGTGGCCTCGGGAATCGGGACGATCCTCGGCATCGTGCTGGCGCCGCAGTACTCCCGGCTCATCCTCTCCGGCTACGAGCGCGAGATCGACCGGGCGCGGAGCCGGCACCCCGGGCTGGCGATCGCGGTGGCCGGGGCCTGGCACACCACGCCGGGCTGGATCGAGGGGCTGAGCGATCGGATCAGCGAGGCGCTCGCGGAGGCCCCGGCCGGCCCGCCGGGCGTGGCGACCCTGATCTTCACCGCCCACAGCCTGCCCCGCAGCGTCGTCGATCGAGACCCGGGCTACCTCGATCAGCTCCACGAGACCGTCGACGCGGTGGTGGAGCGGCTCCACCTCCCCGAGGGGAGCTGGACGTTCGGCTGGCAGAGCGCGGGCCACACGCCCGCGGAATGGCTCAAGCCGGACCTCCTCGACATCCTCCCGGAGCTGGAGGCAGCGGGGGCGAAGGAGGTGCTGGTGGCGCCGGTCCAGTTCGTCGCCGACCACCTCGAGACCCTCTATGACATCGACGTGGCCGCCGGCGAGCAGGCGGCCGAGCACGGCATCCGGCTGCGCCGCGTCGCCATGCCCAACGCCTCCCCGGCGATGATCCGCGGGCTCGCCGAGGTGGTGGAGCGCGAGCTCGCGGGGGCCGTGACCGAGTAGCCGCCATGGGACGGCGCCGCGCATGAGATGGTGGGGCGGATTCGTCTGCCGGCACCGCTGGATGGTGCTGCTCGCTTCGCTCGCCCTCTTCGTGGTGAGCCTCGGGCTGCTGAGCCGCGGCGGCACGCTGAACAACAACGACACCTTCCATTTCGAGTCGAGCCGCGCGCTCACCATGGAGTCGCACCAGCTGCCGAACTCGGTCGCCAACGGATTCGAGCTGGTCCTGGGCAGCCCCTCGCTCACGGTGGGGAGCCCGGCCTTCGAGTCGGCGGTGTCGAGGGCGGTGGCTCCCCTGCGCCACGACAGCCAGGTGGACTCGATCATCCTGCCTCCACTCGACGACCCCACCGCCCAGAGCTCGCTCATCTCCACGGACCGGCACTGGGTGGCGGTCGAGGTGGGGCTGAACGTGGCCAGCTTCGACACCGCCACCCAGATCTACCCGAGCCTGCGCGCCGAGGTGCGCTCCACCGTGCTCACCGTCCACGCCGCCGGTGACGTCGCCCTCAACAGTTCCTTCAACATCCGGAGCGAGCAGGACCTGCAGCGGGCCGACGTCTCCATCCCGGCGGCGCTCATCCTCCTGGTGATCGTCTTCGGCTCGGTGGTGGCAGCGGTGCTCTGCCTGGGGGTGGGGCTGGTCGCGGTCGTGGGTGGACTGGCGGCGATGTACGCGCTGGCCCACGCCACCGACGTCTCGACGTACGCCCTCAACGTCGTCGTCATCCTCGGGCTCGGGGTCGCCATCGACTACTCGCTCTTCATCACGAGCCGCTTCCGCGAGGAGCTGCGCCGCCAGGAGGGTGTGGAAGCCGCCCTCGCGGTGACGATGCGGACCGCGGGCACCGCCGTCGCCTTCTCGGGGATCACGGTCGCGGTCGGAGCGACCGCCCTGCTCTTCTACAGCGGCACCATCCTGACCAGCATGGGGCTGGCGGGCAGCTTCATGGTGCTGATCTCGGTGGTGTACGCGCTCTCCTTCCTCCCGGCCCTGCTCGCCATCCTCGGGGAGCGGGTCAACCGCTGGCGTCCGGGCAGCCTGTTTCGCCCGTTCAGGCGCCCGCGTCCCACCGCCGGGAGCACCGCGCCTCAGCCATTGGGTACCGCGGCGGCGCCCGGCGAGAACCGGTCCGACCCGGGGGCGCGAGGATTCTGGGCGCGCCTCGCCCACTTCGTGATGCGCCGTCCGGTGGCTGTCCTCGTGCCCTGCCTCGCCGTGCTGCTGCTCGCCGGCTCCCCGCTCTCACAGATCCGCCTCGCCGAGGCCGACGTCACCCTGCTTCCCCCGGGGGACGACGCCCGGCAGGGCAGCGAGCTGCTCACCCAGCAGTTCGGCCAGGGCAACGCCATCGACGTCGTCCTCGACTTCGACGGGTCGCCGTACAGCGCGGCCCACGTGGCCACCGCGTACGAGCTCGGCCAGCGGCTCACCACCTTCCCCGGGATCAGCACCGTGACGAGTTACGTGAACGAGCCCGGGATAGCCGGCGTCAGCACCTACGAGGAGGTGTATGCAAACGGGGCGACCGGGCTGCCCGCGGGGCAACGGGCCCTGGTGACCCAGCTCACCGGCAGCAGCATCGCCGTCCTGCGCGCCTACACCCCCTATGCGGAGTCCAGCAACCAGGCGCAGAACGTCGTCAGTTACATCCGTTCCCACGACGCGATCGCGGGGGCCCAGGTGCTGGTCACGGGCAACACCGCTTTCGACATGGACTACGTCCAGTACATGCTGGATCAGACTCCCTGGGCGATCGTGTACGTCATGGTCACGACGTTTCTCCTGCTCATGGTCCTGCTCCGCTCCCTGGTCCTGCCCGTCAAGGCGGTGCTGATGAACCTGCTCTCCCTCTCGGCCTCCTTCGGGGCGCTCGTCTTCATCTTCCAGCAGGGGCATCTGAGCGGTTTCCTCGATTTCAGCCCGGCGCCGCTCGACCCAACCATCCCGGTGCTCGTCTTCTGCGTGGTGTTTGGCCTCTCCATGGATTACGAGGTCTTCCTGCTCACCCGGATGCGCGAGGAATGGAGAGCGCATGGGGACAACCGGCGCGCGGTCGCCGCCGGGCTCCAGGCCAGCGGGCGGCTGGTGACCGGGGCGGCGGCCATCATGGTCACCGTCTTCCTCGTCTTTGGCCTGGTCTCGTCGGTGGTCGTCATCAAGGCGCTCGGGCTGGGGATGGCGATCGCCGTCTTCGTGGACGCGAGCCTGGTCCGCGCGCTGGTGGTGCCGGCGCTGATGCGGCTGATCGGGCCCGTCAACTGGTGGGCTCCGAGGTGGCTGCGGAACCGGGAACCCGGATGGCATTGACCCGTCGAGGCCGGCTTCGCAAGGCGCTGGCCGAGCCCTTTCCCGAGGCGTGGCGCAACCTCCTCGCCGCGAACTTCGCACATTGGCAGGTGCTCGCCGGTCACGAACGGGAGCAGCTCGAGCGTCTGATCCGCCTGCTCCTCGTCGACAAGCTCTGGGAGGGATCGAGCGGCTTCGAGCTGAACGTCGAGATGCGCGTGCTGATCAGCGCCATGGCCAGCCTGCCGATCCTCGGCCTCGACTACGACTACTACCATCGCGTCACCTCGATCATCGTCAGCCCCACAACCGTGGTGTTCGAGGGCGATCGTCACGTCGGCGGCGGCATCTTCACCAGCGAGCCCCAGCGGATCATCGGGCAGGCCCGCTTCGAGGGCCCAGTCCTGATCGCCTGGGACGCCGCTCGTGAGCAGGCCCGCGATCCGGAGCAGGGGCACAACGTCGTGTACCACGAGTTTGCCCACAAGCTCGACATGCTGGGGGGATCCGTCGACGGAACCCCGCCGCTCGAGTCGCACGCGGAGTACGAGCGCTGGGTCCACGTCTGCAACGAGGAATTCGCGGCGCTCCGCGACGGGATGGGTGGGGACCTGCTCGACCCGTACGGTGCGGAGAACACCGGCGAGTTCTTCGCCGTCGTCACCGAGGTCTTCTTCGACCGGCCGATCCGGCTGGAGCAGGAGAAGCCCGAGCTGTACGCGGTGTTCCGCGACTTCTACCGGCAGGATCCGGCCGCCCGCCAGCGCCGGGCCGCGGCTGCGCCCTGGTGGGCGCGGCCCTGACGGGCCAGGACGGTCCGCGAGGGTGGCGCGTGCCCCGGAGCACGCGTCCGGGCTCCGACCCTTGGGAGACCGCTGCCGGTTAACCGCTCGATAGTCGGCCCATAGCTCGACGTTGACCATGGCCTTGGGATGATCCGGCGCGCCCACATCCGATCCCGCGCGCGGGGTCGCCATCAACCAGGAAGGGAGGAGTCGCATGAGAACCCACCGTGCTGCCCTGCGCCCGCTGGGCCGAGCCGGCCTGATCTCGATGCTCGTCGGGCTCGGCGCGCTGGCCGCTCACTCCGCGGCCGCCGACGGGACGCTGTTCCCGCCTTACGGGGGCACCCCCCTCATCCCCGGCACCCTGCTGGTCGCCACCAGCACCTACCAGGACGATCCCAACATCGTGGCCGGCGTGACCCAGCTTCCACCGGGCTGCGGGAGCTCGACCGACCCGTGCGCCACCGCGGTGGCGAGCGGCGACTACCCCTACGTCTTCAACAACGATTCCGTGGACGGCTTCTTCGGGGTGACCTCGCCGATCACCCTCGAGGAGCTGACGCCCTGGGGCCTTCAGATCGGGTCGATCAGGGTGCCTTCGGGCCCCGGTGGGGTGGTCACCAGCTTCTCCTCCAAGTCGGAGCTGGCCCTCAACCTCTCCACCGACGGCGACCAGGTTAGCTTCGTGGGCTACGCGGCCCCGCCGGACAGCACCGACGTCTCCAACGGGAGCACCCCCGGTGACGTCGATCCCACCGATGGGGATGGCAGCACCTACTACCGGGTGGTGGCCACCCTCGACCGGGACGGGAGGTTCACGTACACCGAGACCAACGCCTTCTCGGGTGACAACGGGCGGGCCGCCATCGTCAACGACGCCGCCGGCCTGATCTACGCCGCCGGCAACGCGGGCAACGGCTCCAACCCAGAGCCCGAGGGTGTCGTCACCGGTGCCGGCGCGCAGCTCATCCAACCGTCGACCCTGCCCGCGTCCGACCAGGATCCCGGGCAGCCTGTCCCGGTGGGCAGCTTCAACATCTCGCAGCTCGGCGACGCGCTGGACAAGAGCGCGAAGGACGACAACTTCCGCGGCATGACCGTCTCCGGCAACGTCCTCTACTACACCAAGGGCAGCGGGGGCAACGGTGTCGACACCGTCTACTTCGTCGACACGAGCGGCGCCGCCTGCCCCTCCGGTAGTGGCCTGCCCGCCGCGGGGGCGAGCCTGCCCACCACCTCGACGCTTGCCTTCGATGCCAACGAAGGCACCAGCACCAAGAAGCCCGACCCCGGCCTGGTCCCCCAGAACATGTGCATCCTCGAGGGCTTCCCGACCGCGCTGGCATCGGGGGCCACCGATTCCAGCGACTACCCGTTCGGGATCTGGTTCGCCAACCCGGACACCCTCTACGTGGCCGACGAGGGCGCCGGCGACAACACCTACTCCACGACCACCGACACCTACACGGCGGCCGCCGCATCGACCACCGCGGGACTGCAGAAGTGGGTCTTCAACGCCTCCGCCGGTGAGTGGCAGCTCGCCTACACCCTGCAGCAGGGGCTGAACCTGGGCCAGCCGTACACGGTGTCGGGCTACCCGACCGGCGACAACGCGGCCACCGGTCTTCCCTGGGCGCCCGCCACGGGCGGTCTGCGCAACATCACCGGCCAGGTCAACCCCGACGGCACGGTGACGGTCTGGGCGGAGACCTCGACGGTGAGCGGTGGCGGTGACCAGGGCGCCGACCCCAACAAGCTGGTCGCCATCACCGACCGGCTGGACGCGACCACCCTTCCTTCCCACGAGTTCTTCCAGACGGTCCGTCCCGCGCTCAACGCGACGGTGTACCGGGGCGTCTCCTTCACCCCGGGCACCTCGCCGACCCCCGGGCACCAGCCCATGCCTCCATTCCCCTTCCCGACCGACGCGGTCCTGCCGACACCCCCGAGCAGGTCCTGAGCGCCGGCCCATCCTGACAGCCGCCGGCGGGGCGGGGAGACGTTCCCCGCCCCGTCCCGCGCTCAGGTCAGCCGGACCGGGGCCTCCGGCGCCGGAGCCGCGCTGCCGATGACCTCGGTCGCGGCCGGGGCGTCGTCCCCTCCCCGCGCCTCGCGCACCCGCCGGCCGTATTCGTCGAGCAGCTCCCGAGCCCGCACCTCGTCGCCGACCGAGGCCACGATGTGGCAGGCGGGCTCGTCCGGGTCGGGGCGGACGAGCACGAAACCGTCGTCCACGAAGACCTTGATGCCGTCCACGAGATCGACGTTGCTGTCCCGATGGTCCTCGAGCAGGGTGCGCATCACCCGCCCCTTGGCCTCCCAGGGGACGAACTCGGTGGCGCTCAGGTAGGCGGCCCGGGGCAGGCGGGAGGTGGCCTCCGAGAGCGGCTCGCCACCCGAAGCCCTCAGCTCGAGGAGCTTCACGAGGGTGTACATGGCGTCGAAGGCACCGAAGAAGTAGGGCCAGACGAACCCCCCGTCGCCGTCGGTGGCGAGGCATGTCGACGGGGACGCGGCGGCGCGCAGCACCTGGTTGGGCTCCCCGATGGTGGCGACGAAGCTCGACCCCTGCTCCTCGACCAGGCCGCGCACCCATTGTGGGGAGCTGGCCGGGGCCAGCATCGTGCCGGTGTGAGACCACCATCGCGCCAGCACGCCGAAGAGCTGATACGCGGTCAGCACGCACCCCCGGTCGTCGATGACCGCGAGGCGCTCCCCGGTGGCGTTGAAGAGGCAGCCCAGGTCGGCGTGCACGGTGCGCGTGATCAGCGCGGTCTCCTCGGGGACGGTGCGATGGCGCGGCCCCTCGGCGACCCCGGCGTTGAGCGGCACGGTGATGACCCCGAGGCCGTGGAGCACATCGGGAAGCACCTGCGACGCCTGGCTGTAGTCGTAGTCGATGACCAGGCGGAACTGGGCGGCACGGATCGCCTCGGCATCGACGCTGCTCAGCAGGTGGGTGACGTAGTCGGGCATGGCCGGGATGTGCTCTTCGATGTCGCCCATCTCGTAGAACGCGGCCCGGCGGAAGTCCTCCCGGAAGTAGAGGCCCTCGAGGCGACGCTCGGCTCGCTTGTCGATGGGGAGGCCGTCGCGGTCAAGGAAGCGAATGTCGGCCGAGCGCTGGTCAAGGGGCGAGACGAGCACGTGGATGCCGGCCTCGGATCGTCCGTAGCGGGTCGCGAACTGGGTGACGGGCACCGGCAGCTCGCCGAGATCGCGCACCTTGGCGCCACCGCTCACGATCCCGGAGACGATGGCGCGCTTGATCATGCGCGAGCTGCGCGCATGGTCGCGGGCGACCGCGATGGCGGCCCCGCGGGGCAGGGTGGCGGCGAACGCCGCTCCGAGCCGGGCGCAGAATTCCGGGGTCAGCTCGACGTTGATCAGGCCGGTCATCCCCCACGACGAGAAGAGCCCGCGCCGCCACTCCCCGGCCCACACCACCGACTCGTTGACCGTCGAGCCGGGCTCGATCTCCTTGTGCGGCCAGATCCGGATGCCGGCCTGGATCCGGGAGCCCTGACCGATGACGCAGTCG
>Ga0181520_10007050_pt1 | contig 16794 bp, 13 predicted proteins | sample PEATcosm2014_Bin_29_FD_132451 | JGI IMG/M metagenome (GOLD analysis project Ga0181520, IMG submission 132451) | Peatland microbial communities from MTU Mesocosm Facility, Houghton, MI, USA - PEATcosm2014_Bin02_30_metaG | ecosystem: Environmental > Terrestrial > Soil > Wetlands > Peat | place... | reverse complement strand
CGCAGGCAAGCCCATCGATTGGGCGGTGCGCTGCGGCGTGGCCCACGGCGCATTGGCCATGACCACCCCCGGCGATACCAGCATGGCCTCGCTGGCCGAAGTTGAACGCATCATCAAAGGCGGGTCCGCACGGATCGCGCGATAGAGGAAACCATGCCCGAAACAACACAGGAAACAATCGAGCGCGTAGGCCTGATTCCCGTTCTGCGGGCGCGCAATGCGGCCCAAGCCCACGCCATTGTGAAGGCCATGATCGCAGGCGGCGTCACCGTGGTGGAAGTCACCATGACGGTGCCCGGTGCGATTGATGTGCTGAAGGAATTGAAGAAAGAATACGGGTCGCAACTCTTGCTCGGTTCGGGCACGGTGACCACGGGCGACGAGGCGGAAGCCACCATCGACGCAGGCGCGGAGTTCGTGGTGAGCCCCAGCTTCCATCCCGACGTTGTCGAACGCACAAAACGGTTGGGCAAGCTCTCCGTCCCCGGTTCATTGACGCCCACGGAGGTTGTGACGGCGTGGCGGGCGGGTGCGGACTACGTAAAAATCTTTCCCTGTTCGGCGATGGGCGGGGCGAGCTATCTGAAGGCGCTGCTGGCGCCTTTCCCGCACATCAAGCTGATACCCACTGGCGGCGTGACGCTGCAAACAGCGGAGAGCTTTTTGCGAGCCGGCGCGCGCGCGCTGGGCGTGGGCAGCGATCTGGTGAATCTGGCCGCGGTCGATGCGGGTAAGCCGGAGACCATCACCGAGACTGCTCGTGAGTATTTGAAGATACTGGCCAAGTTTCGCGAAGAGACGGGCGCGGCGAAGTAAGGACGTGGAATGCGTGCCGTCGCACTGGGCAGGTCGAGGGTCCTGGATTCCCACCCATGCGCAAAGTGCGTGCATGGATGGGGCGCCCGGCGAAGAGGCGGGCGCGGCAAAATGAGGCGCGAAGGAGGAATGAAGATGAAATCTGCAGGGCGGCGGGATTTTCTGAAACAAGCAGGATTGATGGGCTCGGTTGCCATGATGGCGGGGTTGCCGCAGGGCTCGATGGCGCTGGGCGGCGAAGCGGGCAGGGTGATTGAGGATGCGGTGCTGCCCGCGCAGAAGGAAGAGAAGCCCGAGCACCACATCAAGTTTGCGGTGTGCGGCATGAGCCACGACCACATCTACGGCATGGTGGGCGCAATTCAGCGCGGCGGCGGCGAACTGGTGGCGGCCTGGGGCGGGGAAGCGGACAAGCTGGCGGTTTTCGCAAGGCGGTTTCCCGGCGTGAAGATGGTCAAGACCCAGGAAGAGATTCTTGAAGATCCTTCGGTGCAACTGGTGCTCAGCTCGCAGATCGCCAACGAGCGCGCTCCGCTTGGGGTGCGGGCGATGAAGTCGGGCAAGGATTTTCTTTCGGATAAGCCGGGCATTACCACGCTGGAGCAACTGGCCGAGGTGCGCAAGACGATTGCCGCGACCAAGCGAATTTACGGCATCATGTACAGCGAGCGCCTTGAAGTGAAGGCAGCCGTCTATGCCGGAGAGTTGATTCGGCAGGGGGCCATCGGCAAGGTGATTCAGACCATCAACATTGCGCCGCATCAGATCATGCAGGGCCATGGCGATATGGGCGGCGGCGCGCGGCGCCCGGAGTGGTTCTGGAACCCCGAGCAGTACGGGGGAATCCTCTGCGACATCGGCTCGCACCAGGTGGATCAGTTCCTGTTCTATACGGGATCGAAGCAGGCCGAGGTTGTGGAGTCGCAGATTGCCAATGTGCGCCATCCAGATCGCCCGAAGTTCCAGGATTTCGGTGACATGGTGCTGCGCGGGGACCGCGGACTGGGATATGTCCGGCTGGATTGGTTCACGCCCGATGGGCTGGGAACCTGGGGCGACGGACGGCTGTTCATCCTGGGAACCAACGGCTACATCGAAGTGCGCAAGTACATCGACGTGGCGACAAAGAAGCAGGGGAACAATCTCTTCCTGGTGGACGGCAAAGAGGCGCGGTACATCGACTGCAATGCCATGCCGCTGCCCTTCGGGCTGCAGTTTGTGGCGGACATTGTGAACCGTACGCACGTGGCGCAAGACCAGGAGCAGTGCCTGCTGGCAGCCGAGTTGGTGATCAAGGCGCAGAAGAGCGCAAAGGTCGTGACGCTGAAGGACTAGAGCGTTTCTACTGCTCTTGTGAAGCAGGCAGTATGCGCACCCGCCCCAGTGTCCTGGCTCTTAAGTTCGCATCGGAAGCGAGGGCGGGAGAAGAGCAGATTCTTCGCTCATCACCCTCGAACTGAAAGACGTTCGGGGCCCTGTTCGCCCAGAAGGATAGCCGAAGTTTTGATAGGAATTCGGGACTCAGGACACTTGAGAGGAACCACGATGAACAGACGCGATATGGTGGTGGGATTGCTGGCGATGCCCAGCGCAATGAGCCTTCTGGCGGAGGCCGCGCCGGAGCAGCCGCCGATGGGGCCGACAGTCTTCAACTGGAGCGATATGAAGGCGGTGAAGACCGCGGTGGGAGAGACGCGGCAACTTTGCAAGGCGCCTACGGCGACGGTGGATCAGCTGGAGATGCATGTGACCACGCTGAATCCAGGGCAATCGCCGCATCCGCCGCACCGGCACGTGAACGAGGAGATCATCGTCCTGCGCGAGGGCGATTGCGAGACGCTCTCGAACGGTAACTGGGTGAAGATTGGGCCGGGTTCGGTGGTGTTCAATGCTTCGAACAGCCTGCACGGGTTTCGCAACATCGGGACGACGCCAGCGACCTATCACGTGATCAACTGGAGCCCGAACAAGGACCTGGCCGCGAAGAAATCATCGGGGCTGTGAGGCCCAAGCTCTTGACTGTAAACAGGGACCCGAACAACGGGTCCATCGGCTTGTTGCGCTCGCTCTGGACGACAGGATCTTTCTGGAGCGCACTTTGAAGGAATCTGATTAGACTGGCTTCAACTCCACACCGGCGCGGGTGAGAATCGCAGCGAGCGCCGCTTTCTTGTCCTCGGAGAGCGGTGTGATGGGTGCCAGGGTCGCGGCGGAAATGTCGAGGCCGGTCATGCGCATGGCTTCTTTGATCACCCCGAAGTGTGCGGGCTCCAGCGTGTAGAGATGAACGAGCTGGGCCAGCCGGCGCTGCAGCGGGATGGCTGCTGCCAGGTTCCGCTCCTCGAAGGCTTGGAAGATTCCGCAGCAGATTTCAGGAGCAATATTGGAGCTGGCAGGGATCGCGCCGTCGCCGCCCAGGACAAGGTTGTCCCAAAGATATTCGTCAAAGCCAGAGAAGACCTTGAAATCGGGACGCTCGGCCTTGACGCGAGTAATGATCTGCCGCGTATGGCTGATGGTATCCACTGTATCTTTGATACCGGCGATATTCGGGAAATCGTTGGCCAGGGACGCAATGAGAGGGATGTTGAGGTCCTGGCCGGTCAGCGCGGGGAAGTTATAGAGGAATACAGGAATGTTCAGCGCCTCGGCGATCCTGGCGTAGTGACGATAAAGATGGTCCTGGCTGAGCAGGGCATAGTATGGGTTGACCACCAGGACGCCGTCCGCGCCGCAGGCCTGGGCATGAAGTCCAAGGTCGATGACTTCTGCCGTGCCGGGCGCGCCGATGCCGACGAGAACCGGAAGGCGGCCATTCGTGTAGGGAACTACGAACTCCGCTACTTCTGTTCTCGTCTTGTTGCTCATGTGGCAGAACTCTCCGCCACTGCCGAGAAAAAGAAGCCCATTGACGCCGGATTCGGCCAATGTGTCGATGACCTTGCCCATGCCCTGCTTGTCGAGGCTCTCGTCTTGCCGCACGATGGTGGGGACGGGAGGAATTACGCCGCGCAAGTTCTCGATCTTCATAGTGCTCCACCGGGCCGCTGAGATTGGGTGAAGAAGGCGAACCGGTTCACGTCAAGTCGGGATTCTACCATGAATGCCGGGGGGCCTTTGGAACGCGATAGCGGTCAATGCGCCGAATTCGAGGCAATCGAGGGTCTTCGGGTTAACTCTTTCGCATTTGTTGGCCGATGAGTTTTTCAGCGTGCCGATTGTCGGCATATACTGTCTTCTCTCAACCACGGAATTTCAGGGCCGGCGTGGTGACCCGGCTTTCAGGGCTGAGGCAGCAGGACGAAAGTGGACGAAAAACAATCATCGGAGATAGAATCCGAAGTTCCCAAGGCAAAAAACCAAGCCGCGGGAACGAGGAGCGGAGGCTGACCATGGAAGTGGAGTTCACCGCCAGACAAGTGAAGATCTCTAAGGCTCTGCGCACGCAGGCTGAAGAGGGTATGGAACGCATCGCCCGGATTATGGGCAAAACCGCACGCGCCAGCATCACTTTCAGCGTGCAGCGACACTTGCAAATCGCCGAGGTAAACCTGAAGGCCCGGCTGCAGACGATTTCCGCTACGGGCAAGGCCGACACTTTGATAGCAGCTTTGCGGCAGGCCATGGAGCATGCCGAGAACCAGGCGCGTCGCCAACGCGATAGGCGGCTGGAGGGCAAGCGCCTGCCCAAGGGAGAGAAGGTCCTGACCGCCCCTCCTGTGACCCGGGCGAAGGCGCGCGCCATCCAGCCGGAACCGGAGCCGGAGGAGGTCAAGCCTGCTCGCGCGGTTCGCTCCAAGGCCCGCGCGCCGATTGCGGTGCATTCCTTCCCGGTACGTAAAACGGTGATCGAGCCCCACATCGTCAACAGCGGCGAAGCCATCGCCATCAAACCGATGACCGTGGAGGAAGCCGTGAAAGACGCCGAGTTCCGCGACCGGGATCTGCTCATTTTCCGCAACTTGACCGGCGAGATGTTTGTTCTCCATCGCCGCCGCAACGGGCAGATGGAATTGGTGGAGATTCCCAGTTAGTGTTCTGAGTCTGAAGTTCGCATCCTAAATCAGGAGGGAGAAAAGCGGAATCTTCGCTCACCACCCCCGAACTGAAATACCTTTGGGGCGCCGATTGCTCAGAGTGACAGTCGCAGTTCTGTTAGGCACTTTGGATTCAGCACACCGGCTCCCACCCTCTCAACGCAAAAGGGTGTTCTTGCGCCAGCCCCGGGGGCTGGCGCAAGAGCGCGGTTTGCAGCAGTGCAAGTGCCCTGCGCCGAAGCGCAGTTCCGGCGTTTCCCGAATTTGAACACCCGCGGCGGTTTTTCTGCGGCACGCCTGAAGTCGTGCCCTTTCAAGACATAGGTGACCATCAGTGTGGCGGATATCGCAAGTGTGCGGCTGGGGGACACTCGGCCTACGTTCGTGCGAAGCTGGAACAGACTTTGGTTGCACTCCTTACCCGGTTTAGGGGATTTATGTAGACTTGCGCCCGGCTTACGATTCTGGGAGTGGCAAGAAATTGCCGTTGCGGCGCGAGCTTGCAGGCCGCAGAAGAGTGACAACCGGGCGAGGACAGTTCGCGGGGCAAAGGTTCATCTCGATTCTTTTGGCCTAATTTTATGGCGAATGCTCTGACCCGTTCGTTCTGCAATCTCTCGAAAGAACCTTTCGAAGCCTGCTGGGAGCGGCCCCGGAGCGATCAAGTCCTGGGAGCAGCTTCCAAATGTCTTTTCCGAAAGAGAGCCGCTCGGTGGAAGTGCCCACGGGAAGATCCACTCTGGTTTGGTTCTCGTGGAAGGCCTGGGTTTCACAGTGGATTTCGGGGTGCGTTTTGGGCTGGAAGGGGAGCGAACTAAGATGGCAACTGCAGCTCTTCCTTGGAGCGAAATGAGTGTGAATCTCCCGGCAAACTTCGATTCCGTGCAACAGCAGGAAATCCTCGACGCGTTGCCGGTGCTGGTCTTTCTTGAGCGAGCAGGCAAGATCGTCTATGTCAATTCCGAAGCGCGGGACGCCCTGGGCCTGGCCGATGGCGAGTGGACTCCGCTGCCGGTTGAAGATGTTCTTTGGGGTTTGTTTCCCGGCACGGCCGAGCCACAGACGCTGTTGATGGGTTCCAGGCGAGGCAGCCCATTCCATGCCACGCTGGCTTGCAAGGATGGCCGGCTGATGCCGGTCGAAGGCACCTACAGCCTATTGAGTTCAGGGTTGCGCGAGGCGATCATTGTGGCCCATCCAGGCGGCCGCGAGCGGGCTCCGAAGCCGCGGTTGATGGAGGACGTGCTGTCGAGCATGCCCGAGGCCGTTGCGATCGTCCATAGCAACCATGTGCTGTATACCAATCCATCCTTTTCCCGGATGTTCGGCTACACCGCCGATGAGGTGAGCGGAGCGAATCTGCGCGACTTTATCGTCCCCGAGACCCGCCGGCTGGAGAATGCCCTGCTGGAAAAGACAGTGGACGAAACAGGGAAAGCTTCCATCGAAACTGTGCGCATGAGCAGGTCCGGCGAGTTGGTGGACGTCTCGCTGCTGGTGGCGCCGCTCATGGTCAACGAAACCAGGGTAGGCTACGTCTTCAGCTATCGCGACATAGGCGACCGCAAACGCGTGGAATCCAAGCTGCGCTATGACGCCATGCACGATGTGCTGACGGGACTGCCCAATCGCGCGCTCTTTCTCGACCGGCTAAACATGGCTCTGCTACGCAAGGCGCGCCGGCGGGATCAAGCCTGCGGAGTGCTCTACCTCGATCTGGACTGCTTCAAGGAAGTCAACGATTCGCTGGGCCACGCCGCGGGAGATGTTTTGCTGAAAGCAGTGGCCGGAAGGTTGCGCACCATGCTGCGTCCGCAAGACACCGCGGCACGGATGGATGGCGATGAGTTCGCCATCCTGGTGGAGAATATTCTCTCGGCGCCGGAAATGGAGATCGTTGCCGGACGCGTCATGCAGGAGATGAGGCGTCCGTTTGAGGTTTTCGGTCATCAAGTGGAGGTGGGCGCCAGCGTCGGTGTGGCACTGGCCGGGCCGGACCACACGACTCCCGAGCTGTTGCTGCGCGATGCGGACTTTGCCATGCATCGGGCCAAGCTGGACGGCGGAGGGCGTTTTGCCATCTTCGACAAGCGCCTGGAGGTGCAGACCTCCAGCCAGCAGGAGCGCGAACGGGAACTGCGCCAGGTGCTGGAGAAGCGGCAGTACGAGATCTGGTATCAGCCGATTTACCGGCTCATGGACGGCAAGTTGCAGGGCTTCGAATCGGTGTTGCGCTGGTGCCGCCCAGACGGCTCGGTCGACAATTCCCGCAGTCTCATTTCGCTTGCCGAAGACACCGGGCTCTCGATCACCGTCGGAAGGGAGACATTGCTGGCGGTATGCAGGCAGTTGCGGGAATGGACGGAAGGCAAACTGCAACCGGACCTCATCTTGACGGTCAATCTGACGCTGCGGCAGTTCTATCATCCGGAGATGGTTGCGCAGTTGACGCGAATACTGGCGGATACCGGAGCAGACCCCGCGCGGCTATTGTTCGAGGTGCCGGAGAGCGTGTTGAGCGATAACCCCGATGCGGCGGTTGCAATTCTGCACCGTGTGGCGGAATGTAACGTGCGTGTCGCTGTAGATGGTTTTGGCGCCAGCCTGGCGTCACTCAACCAACTGGTGCAACTGCCCATCGATGTGGTCAAACTGGATCCAAAATTGACTCGAGCGGCAAACTCCACCGGCCGGCAATTTGCGCTGGTGCATTCGCTGGTGCAAATGGGCCGCGCGATGGAGATGCAGGTGGTGGCACAGGGGATCGAGAATCCCGAACAACTGGACGCGCTTTGCGGCTTGGGTTGCGAATTGGGCCAGGGTCCGCTGCTGTCTTCCCCCATGGAAGCGCCGCAGGCGCAGAATCTGGTGCGCCGCGGTCACTGGCCGCTGCTTCCCAGTGTGGGAGATTAACACTAGGAAACCAGCTTTCGCACATCGCGCCCGGCGCAATCCGGTGTAGCATGGGCGCATGAGGCCTTCATCGTCAAAGAAGCGGTCGACCACTCCGCGATCGGCAGCCAAGCCCAATCGGCGTGTGAAACAGCCTGCCAGAGAACTGGTCATTGTGACGGGAATCTCCGGTGCGGGAAAAGCCTCTGCCCTGAAGGCATTCGAGGACATTGGGTTTCATGCCGTCGACAATCTGCCGCTGGAATTGCTGCCGGATTTTGCTGTTTGGGTGTGCAAGTCGCAGGAGGTCGAGAAGGCCGTCATCGTTGTGGATATCCGCGAGGGAACCACGCTTGACCGCTTCCCTGAGATATTGAAACGAGTGAAGACATTGCTACCCACGCGCGTGGTGTTTCTCGACGCGCAGGATGCGATGCTGGTCTCGCGCTATTCCGAAACCAGGCGGCCGCATCCCCTGGGAAAATCGGAGACGGTAGCGCGTTCCATCGTGGAAGAGCGGCAGTTGCTTGACAGCGTGCGCGACGTTGCCGACACGCTGATCGATACTTCTACTTTCAACGTGCATGAGCTGCGCGCCCACATCCTGGCGCGGTTTGGACAAAAAGAAGAGACCAAGCGCCTGCTGGTCTCTTGCCTCAGTTTCGGCTTCAAGAATGGCGTGCCGCTGGATGCGGATATGGTCTTCGATGTGCGCTTCCTTCCCAACCCCTATTTTGTGCCGGCGTTGCGCAAGCTTACCGGGCTGGAGCCGAAGGTGGCCGCGTACATCCGCAAGTTTCCTCAGACCACGGAATTCCTTAGCCGCGTCACAGACCTGATGCTCTACTTGCTGCCCCATTACGAACAGGAAGGGAAGAGCTACCTGACCGTGGCCTTTGGCTGCACCGGCGGACAGCACCGCAGCGTGATGATGGCAGAAGAGATGCGCAAACGATTGAAGAAAGCTGGCTACAAAGTGAAGGCGCTGCACCGGGCGATTCCGAAACAGTTGAGCTAGACGGTCAACGCAAGCCCTCCGCAAGACGGACGCGTTCTCGCTGCTTGTGCAGCGAATCCGAAGCCCCGATCCTAACCTGAACCCTGAGCCGCGGGCCGGCGATTTCGTGCAATCCCAGGAGACCGTATCGGGGCACTTACACACTTCGCTCAAATGTTCTATATTGCGTTTTGCTATGACATTCCAAAAACGAACCATGCAACTGTCCTTGCTGGCGTTAGCCGGCCTGTTCTGTTTTGTCCCCAATGCACAAGCGCAAAGCGCGCCCGCTGCCAAGCCCACGGTGGCCGAGGCGCTCGCCTTCATCGACAGCGCCGAGAAGGAACTGAACGATTTGCAGATCGATTCATCCCGGGCGGGGTGGGTGGAAGAGACTTTCATCACCGATGACACCGTCACCCTGCTGGCTGAAGCTGGCGACCGGATGGTTGCGCGGCAAACCGAGCTGATCGGCGAGGCCAAGCGCTTTGATGGCATGACGCTTCCGCCCGATGCGGCCCGAAAACTGCTGCTACTCAAGCTCGGCATTCCCCTGGCTGCGCCGCAGGACCCAAAACTGCGCGCCGAAACCATGCAAAAGGCCGCGGAACTGGACGCCGCCTACGGGCGCGGAAGGTATTGCCCCGACGCCGATCCAGAGCATTGCCTGGGTATCGACGAGATCGGCGTCAAGATGGCACACAATCGCGATCCCAAGGAGCTGGCCGCGCTGTGGGCGGGCTGGCACGCGGTGGGCAAGCCCATGCGCGGCGACTACGTCCGCTTGGCGGAACTGAGCAACCAGGGCGCGCGCGAGCTGGGCTTTGCCGACACGGGAGCCCTTTGGCGCTCGCAATACGACATGACGCCCGAACAGTTTCAGGCGGAGATCGAGCGCCTGTGGACCCAGGTCGAGCCGCTCTACCGCGAGTTGCACACCTACGTGCGCCACAAACTGATCGAGAAGTACGGCGACCAGGCGCGCCGCCCTGACGGCATGATCCCGGCGCATTTGCTGGGTAACCCCTGGGCGCAGGAGTGGGGCAACATCTACGACGTGGTTGCGCCGCCTTCCGGGCCGCTGCCCTACGACCTGGGCGCGATTCTGAAGGCGCGCTCCACAGACTCGGCGCATCTGGTCAAGTACGGCGAGGGCTTCTACAAGTCGCTGGGCTTCGACGCCCTGCCCGATACATTTTGGAAGCGTTCGATGCTCTCTCATCCGCGCGACCGCGACGTCGTCTGCCACGCCAGCGCCTGGGACATCGACAACGTGAAGGACGTGCGCATCAAGGCCTGCTTCCAGCCGACCTCGGACGATTTTGTTGTGGTGCATCACGAGCTGGGCCACAACTACTACCAGATGGCCTATCGCAATCAGCCGTTTTTTTTCCGCGACGGCGCCAACGACGGCTTCCACGAGGCCATCGGCGACTCGATTGCTCTGAACGTCACGCCGGATTACCTCAAAAAACTGGGACTCATCGACCAGATTCCGCCCGAGAGCGCGGATATTCCTCTGCTGCTGCACACGGCGCTGGACAAGATCGCTTTTCTGCCCTTCGGCCTGCTCATCGACAAGTGGCGCTGGCAGGTTTTTTCGGGCGAGGTAACTCCTGAGCACTACAACAGCTCCTGGTGGACGCTGCGCGAGAAGTATCAAGGCGTTGCCCCGCCGGTGGCGCGTACGGAGGCCGACTTCGACCCCGGCGCCAAGTACCACATCCCCGGCAACGTTCCCTATATGCGCTACTTTCTGGCGCGGGTCTACCAGTTCCAGTTCTACCGCGCCATGTGCCAGGCGGCGGGCTACAAGGGACCGCTCAACCGCTGCTCGGTCTACGGCTCGAAGGATGCCGGCGCGCGTCTGAACGCCATGCTGGAGATGGGCCGCAGCAAGCCATGGCCCGAAGCCCTGAAGGCCATGACCGGTACCGACAAGGCCGACGCCTCGGCCATCGTCGAGTACTTCCAGCCGCTGATCGATTGGCTCAAGGAGCAGAACAAGGGCCAGAAGGAAGGCTGGACGCTGCCAGCGGATCCGATGAAATAGCGCACTCAATCCCTGGTCCCAAAGTCGGGACCCGGGTTAACAAACCTCCCGTACCTCATCTTAGATGTGGGCCATCCTGCTGGGCCCAGATGTGAGGGATCAGGTGAGCAGCCAATGGGTGTTCGAGATGGGTAAAGGAAGATTCAGCGGATGGGCCTTGGCCGTGGCAATCTCGGCCGTGGCCGCGCAGGGAATCTCGCAAGAGGATGAAGGACCTATCCTGCGCCCGAGACAGAAGCCCAAACATCTGGCAGGGGCCACATTGCTGGTGGTGTGTGATCTGGCCTGCAACTGGAGGCTGGACGGCGAGGCGAAAGGGCAAATCGACGCCGGGAGTTCGGCCAAGACGAGAGTCGAAATCGGGCAACATTTGGTTATTGCGACCACTGCCGACGGCGTCGATCAGGTCAAGCAACTCAGCGAAGTTAAGGGCAACGGACAGACGGTTGCGAATATGGAGCTCAAACCGGTTCGCGATGCGCGGTTCAAAACCGAGCGAGAGACGCGGGACAGGGTCGCTCGCGAACAGCAGGAGAAGAAACAAAATGAGCAGGATGCGATGACCTGGACTGACCCAGCAACTCGGCTCATGTGGACGAAATCGGACGGTGGTATCGAATTGAATTGGAGTGAGGCATCGGCCTATTGCAAGACCCTGCAATGGGCCAGCTATTCGGATTGGAGGCTCCCATCGATCGACGAGTTGCAGGGAATCTATGACCCTGATGCCACTGTCAACCACGCTGGATATGTCTGGCGGGTGAAGGGAGGTCTACTGCTATCGGGCGGACAATGGAGTAGGAGCGCCGGTGCTGTCGAAGGGGAGGAGTGGTGCTTCCGCTTTGACGGTGGCTGGAAGATCTCGGCCAAGATCGTCAACGGGAGAGGAGCTAGTGCTTTGTGCGTACGCCAAAATGTAGACTGATATAGAACATGATTGGCCGGCGGCCCGCTCATTAGCCCGTTAGATTCGATCTGAGCCTTGAGAAGCTGTGCCGCGTTCATCGCGGTTTTATCGCGATGAGCGGGTCTTAAGTCCAGATCGTGGCTGGGCAATGATAGAGCCATGCGGTGCGGTCTGAAACGGTTCCAGAAGGCGGAAGCACTCCACTTCATAACCTTCAGTTGCATTCCCGGTGGGAGCAGTTTCACCCACTACGCAACCGACGTTCTAGCGGAGGATGGAATCGAGTCAGAGTGGACGGCGAGACTTCGCGGCCCACTCATCGCGAAAGAGCCGCGATGAATTGGGCACAGCCTTTCATCTTGGCTGAGGATCGATGGAGGCGAAATCGGCACCTGGGCCAAAAGCCTGTTGACTCCGCACGATCCGCCCGCCAGAATAATCTTCGGAGGTCGTATGAATCGTACATTCGCATCCGTCGCAGTGTTCGCGCTGGCCCTTTCCCCGGCCGCCGCGCTGGCGCAGCAGGCCGCCCCGCAGCAAAAGCCGGCCGAAAACATGGAGATGAAGCACATTGCCGCGCCCAACTCGGCCGAGTGGCAGCAGCTCCGTTCTCTCGTGGGCCTGTGGCAGGGGACCGCGGAAGAGGGTGGCAGCAAACATGCAACCACCGTCGAAGTCCGCATGACTGGCGGCGGGTCGGCGATCATGCACGTGATGGACAAGGACGGGCCGTACGAGATGGTGACCATGTTTCACCCAGACGGCCCCGCGCTGCTGGCCACGCACTATTGCGCCGCGCACAACCAGCCGCGGATGCAGATGGTCGCCGCGCCAGCGCCGAACCAGGTGGCCTTTCGATTTAAAGATGGAACCAACATCGGCCCCGGCGACGGGCACATGGTAGGCCTGGTCATCACCTTCATCGACGCCAATCATCACGACGAGGCATGGGCCTACGAGGACCACGGCAAGGAGATGCCGGCAACGGTGTTTCACTATTCCCGCAAGCCGTAGGCTGTCGCTCCGCACGAGCGGTCATAGTCGATGAGCGAACAAGGGCGTACATTGTGGACAAAGCGCGCAATGACCGTGTTTCGCAGCGCCCCTACGGGGCGCGAGACATTTCCCCTGCCTTATCCCAGGGCTGCGCTTCGCTTGCCCTCTACCCCGCGAACTGAGGGCTGTTCGCGGGGACCCCGGCCTGGGCTACTCTCCCTGCCTCCCTAAGGGAGGCAATGTTGCCTGTTCATACCTCGCCGAAACGCGCCTGCACGCCGAGATTCAGGATTACAGGCGTTTTCCACAAGCCAGAGCCCAAGCACGAGCGACCAAAAGCAAGAAGTTAGGAGCTAGCAGCTAAAAGCTAAAAGCTAAAAGCTAAAAGCTAAAAGCTAGAAGCTAGAAGCTAGAAGCTAGAAGCTGCCTTCCTCACACCACTCGCCGCACTCCCGGCAGGCGCACCAGCGGATCGGCAATCAGCCAGCAGGCGATGACCGCCAATGCGCCTACCACGCCCCATTTGACCAGCGCGGGCGCGACCCATCCGCGCAAGAGCAGGCTCACCGCTACCAGCACTACGGGGTGAATGATGTAGACCGCGTAGGCGCGGCGATTGAGCCACGTCCAAAGGGCCGAGGGCTGGTTCATGCACGCGCGAAAGACCAGCAGCCACAGGGCGATCAGGCCCCACGCGACAAAGGGCTCCCAGAAGGCGTAGAGAATCGCCGGCCAGGAGTAGCCTCCGGAAAAGTTGGATTTGCCAGGGCCGAACATCTTGATGGCCATAAAAATGCCGATCGGCAGTGCCGGCCAGGCGACGACCAGCGTGGCGATCCAGGGCCGGGCGTGGCTCCAGGCGAGTTGCCGCAGCCAGTCATAGCGCCATGCAGCAATGCCCAGCGTGAAGAGAAAGATGTAACTCGAAAAGAAGCCGAGTTGCAGTCCGATTACGTTTTGCCCGGTAGGCACGAACTGGCGAATGGCCAGCGACGCTGCGCCTACGCCCACGGCGCTGAGCAGCCACCAGAGATAACCGGGCAGCGGCTTCGCTGTGCGTTCGACCTTCTCAATAGGAGAGCCGAGAAGGGCGCGCCAGACGCAGTAGCCGATGCTGAAGAGGAGCAAAGCCTGCGTAAACCAAAGCGGGCCGTTGATGAACTCTTTGTGGTTCCATAGCCAGACAAAGGTGGACCAGAAGCCTTTGCCCCCGGCCGCGTTCACCATGGCGGCGGTCAGAGGCCCCAGGACCAGCCCGAAGGCCAACAGCGGCAGGCCCAGGCGCAGAAAGCGGTCGCCAATGAAGCGGGCGTACCCCTTGCGTCCCAGCGAGGCGGGCGTGAAATACCCGGCCAGCAGGAAGAAGAAGCCCATGAAATAGGCCTGATTGGTGCCGCAAAACATGGTGAGCAGCAGGCTGGAGGGGGAGGCGGAGGGTTGAACCTCGTGGTAAAACCAGCCGCCGGAGCCACCGTAGGTGATGGCGGCGTGGAAGACGACGACCAGAGCGGTCATCACTGTACGCAGACGATCAATGTACAGGTCGCGTTGGGCCATGAGCCATGATACGTCGGGCCGCGAACGCTGGTTCGGGTGGGATGTGAATTCTGAGTCTCGGGATCGAGCGATCCCACCCTAGCCGCAAAACAACCACGCGGCTTGGGTGGGGTACCCGGCTGAAAGCTGAAAGCTAGTAGCTAAAAGCTGCCTTTAGTACTTGACGATCTTCTCGAAGGAGTCGGCCTTGAGGCTGGCGCCGCCCACGAGGGCGCCGTCAATCTCTTCCTGGCCAATCAAAGCCGTAGCGTTGTCGGGCTTGACGCTGCCGCCATAGAGAATGCGAACTGCAGCGGCGACTTCCGCGCCCAGCAGCTTGGCCACTTCCGCGCGGATGATCTTGTGCGCTTCGACGGCCATCTCGGGCGTAGCGGTCTTGCCGGTGCCGATGGCCCAAACGGGCTCATAGGCAATCACGATAGGCGCGGCCATCTCGGCGGTGATGCCCGCCAGTGCGCCAACGATCTGGGTGGTGAGCACTTCGCCGGTCTTGCCGGCTTCGCGCTCGGCCAGAACTTCACCCACGCAGACAACCGGGACGACGCCATGCTTGAGGGCGGCGTGCAGCTTCTTGTTGACGATTTCGTCGGTCTCGGCGAAGTATTGGCGGCGCTCGGAGTGGCCGATGAGGGTGTGCGTTCCGCCGACAGCCTTGAGCTGATTGAGAGAAGTCTCGCCGGTATAGGCGCCTTCCTCGGCGAAGTGGATGTTCTGCGCGCCGATGGCTACATTGGAGCCCTTGGCAGCTTCAATCACGGTAGGCAGCAGCACGGGCGAGGGAAAGAGGGCGATCTCGTCGCGGGTGTGACCTGCAACGAGGGGCAAAAAGGCATCGACGAAAGCCTTGGCTTCGGCGGGCGTCTTGAACATCTTCCAATTGGCGGCAATCAGTGCTTTACGGGCCATTTTGTTAGAACTCCTCATGGGTGATTTTAGTGGTTGGGGCACACGCTTGGGGGTGACGGCGGGCACAGGGCCGCATGGAGGCGATCCGTGCGGCTAGTTGCGCGGGCCGGAGGCCAGGGTCGAGGTCAGATCGGGCGGGACTTCTCCGTTCAGGAAGGCTTCGCGATGATCGGGATCGCCCAGGTCCATGGTGAAGTGATGCCAGACGCCGTCCTGCAGCACGCCCATGTTCCAGGGACCTGACACGGAGTCGGAGAACTGCCAGACGATGTGGAAGCCTTCTTCGTTGGTGAAGCCTTCACTGTCGGCCTGGACGATGGCGTCGCCACGCTCCCAGAGGGCCGAGCGCAGGGCGTGGAGGGCGTTGCCGCCGTCTACGAGTTCGGCGCCTTGCAGGTGCTGGAAGGCGTAGACGGTCTTGACTTCGGTAAAGTACTCCTCCAGCCATCGGACGGCGCTTTCGGGTTTGCAGTCCTGGAGGTCTTCGAGGAAGTCGGCGATCTCGTCCTGGCCGGCGGAGCCGTCGAAGACGGGATTGCGCTCAAGGAGAGCAACCTCGACCTCGTCGTCGCTGGAAAGCAGCAGTGTCTCCCATTCCTCCTCGTCGCCATCCTCGATGGTCAGCTTGAATCCGGGGTGCTGTGCTTGAAGCAGATCGGCAAGCTCTTCGACGGTGGGGAACTCTTCATCTTTCGACAGGACGCGCGTGTAGTAGGCCATGGTGGGTCTCCACTTCGATTATCCGCCAAGCCAAGCCGGTTTCTTGGGTTGAGAGATGTGCGCGGGGTCAGAATCGTGGCCTGGAGATCTGGAAGAATTGGTTCCCGCTTGTAATCAAAAGCGAGACACTCCGCTACCAATCAGACAGAGTGCATTTTGTTTGGAAGGGACTCGAATTGAATCGCGGAAAGCTCAGAATCTTCATCGCTCTCAGCATCGTTGTCTGTATTGCAATTTTCACTACGGGATGCGGTTCCACAAGTAGTAGTTCGGGAAGCACTACCAGCACCGCGAGCGCTACCACCATTTCGCTTTCATCCTCCAGCACCACGACGACCGCGGGGACGAATCTTACGCTGACTGCGACCGTATCTCCTTCGGAGGCAACCGGTACGGTGACGTTTTACAACGGATCAACCTCACTTGGCACGGCAACATTAAGCAGCGGCACTGCCACGCTGACCACATCGTTCGGTACCGCGGGCAGCTATTCGGTCACTGCGTCCTACGGCGGCAACACCAGCTATGCCTCCAGCACATCGAGTGCGGTGGCGTTGACCATTAGCAGTTCGAGCAGCAGCAGCGGTGCGGCCCCGGAGGGCAGCGTCGTCAGCGTGAATTCGTCAAACGAAACATTTATTTTGCAGGAATCAGATGGAACCGAGATCACCATCGACACGGTTTCTGGTACAACCTATCAATTCACGACCACTGCAACCGCGGCAACCGCGGCCGTCGGCGGGTGGGTAGCGGCCCAGGGCACCGTCTCCAACGGACAACTGGATGCCGTCGAAGTTGCCTTCATCCCCGTGCCGCCAACGAACATTTTCACAACCGGAGGCACCGAAACCACAACCGGGGGGACCATCTATTTTGGGCCGATCACGGCAATTGCGAATGGCATTTTAACGAT
>Ga0181520_10007047_pt1 | contig 16799 bp, 14 predicted proteins | sample PEATcosm2014_Bin_29_FD_132451 | JGI IMG/M metagenome (GOLD analysis project Ga0181520, IMG submission 132451) | Peatland microbial communities from MTU Mesocosm Facility, Houghton, MI, USA - PEATcosm2014_Bin02_30_metaG | ecosystem: Environmental > Terrestrial > Soil > Wetlands > Peat | place... | reverse complement strand
CGCTATTGTTTACCAACGCGGGAATGAACCAGTTCAAGGACCTTTTTCTGGGTGCGGAGAAGCGCGATTACAAACGCGCTACCACGTCGCAGAAGTGCGTAAGGGCGGGCGGAAAACACAACGACCTTGAAAATGTGGGTTTTACGCGGCGGCATCATACGTTTTTCGAGATGCTGGGCAACTTCAGCTTCGGGGACTACTTCAAGCGCGACGCGATCCGTTTTGCGTGGGAGCTAGTGACCAGCGAAGCGTGGTTTGGAATCCCCAAAGACCGCTTATACGTGACGATCTTCGAGGGTACGGCCGATGTTCCGCGCGACAACGAGGCGGAAAAGTACTGGCTGGAAGTCGGCGTGCCGAAGGAGCGGATCGGCGAGTACGGGGTGAAGGACAACTTCTGGCAGATGGGCGAGACGGGGCCTTGCGGGCCGTGCTCGGAGATTTTTTACGACATGGGCCTCGAGGCGGCGGAGACGCCTGGCGTGGATTTGCCCTTTGGCAAAGACGAAGCGCGGTACGTGGAGATCTGGAACCTGGTCTTTATGCAATTCGACCGCTCCGCAGTGGTAGATGCGGCGGGAAAGACGACGGGGTACAAGCTGGCTCCGCTGCCGAAGCCTTCGATTGATACGGGGATGGGGCTGGAGCGCGTTGCGGCGGTGCTGCAAGGGAAGGTGAGCAATTTTGAGACGGACCTCTTCACGCCACTCATCGCTCGCGCGGAAGAGCTGACAGGCAAGCGAGTGAGCGAGTCGGCTATTGAGCGGGAGAGCAGAACGGCCGATGACACAGCGGCTAGCTTACGGATTATTGCGGACCACGCGCGTGCGGCGACGTTCCTGATCAATGATGGCGTCGTGCCGTCAAATGAGGGACGCGGGTATGTGCTGAGGAAGATTTTGCGGCGCGCGATTCGGCACGGGCGGCTGCTGGGGCAGGAAAAGCCTTTTCTATTTGAAATGGTTTACGCCGTGCGGGATTTGATGAAGGGCGCTTATCCGGAATTGGTGGATTCGGCTGAGCGCGTGGCGAAGGTGGTGGAGGCGGAAGAGAAGCAGTTCGATCGTGTGCTGAAGATCGGGCTGACGCGGCTGGATGAGGAGCTGAAGGGCAGTTTCACGGGCGACAAGGCATTCCATCTGTACGAAACGTTCGGTTTGCCGCTCGACTTCATGGTCGATGCGGCGCGCGATGCGGGCATCGTGTTCGACCAGGAGGGATTCGAGAAGGCTCGCGCGGAGGAGCAGGCTCGGGCGCGGGCGAGTTGGAAGGGCGGAAGCCAGAAGACAGCCAGCCCGGCGTTCCGCGATTTGCCGAAGACGGTGTTTGAAGGCTACCGGCAACTGACGTCAACCAACTGCGAGGTTCTGGCGATTGTGAAGGGCGGCGTGGGCGTTCCGGCGGCGAAGGCCGGCGATGAGGTTGAGGTGGTGCTGGACCACACGAGTTTCTACGGCGATTCGGGCGGGCAAGTTGGCGACACGGGAATTTTTCTAACCGTGGATGGAAATTCCACCGTGGCCGAGATCGTCGGCTGCGTGTTGCCGGTGCAGGGAGTGAGGGCGCACAAGGCGATTTTGAGGCAAAGCCTGGCAGTGGGCGACCGCGTGAATACGGTGGTGGATGGAGTGAGGCGCGATGCGATCCGGCGCAATCATACGGGAACGCATTTGCTGCACGCGGCGCTGCGGCAGGTTCTGGGCACGCATGTGAAGCAGGCGGGGTCGCTGGTGGCTCCCGACCGGCTGCGCTTCGATTTTTCGCACTTTGCGCAGGTGGCCGACGAGGAGTTGCAGGAGATTGAGGACATCGTAAATCGCGAGGTTCTGGGCAACGCGAAGGTGGAGACTCTGGAAGACGTGCCGATCGACGTCGCGGTGAACGAGTACCACGCGATGGCGCTATTTGGCGAGAAGTATGGCGATAAGGTTCGGGTGGTGAAGCTGTCAGACGGCTTTTCGACGGAGCTGTGCGGTGGCACGCATACGGCGGCGACGGGCGAGATCGGATTAATGAAGCTGACGGGCGAGGAGTCGGTTTCGTCGGGAGTGAGACGCATTGAGGCGATCAGCGGGATGGGGTCGCTCGATACGTTCAGGCGCGACTTTGAGCTAGCTCAGTTCGCGTCGTCCATTGTTTCGGCGGACGGGAATCTTTCAGAGGGATTGAAGGCCAAGCTGGCGGCGCAAGAGGACGAGCTGAAGAAGCTGCGGCGCGAGATTGAAGAGATGCGGATGAAGTCAGCTGCCGGCGGGCTGGATGAGGCGGTTTCACGCGCCGTCGAGGTGAAGGGTCTGAGGGTGCTGACGCATCGCGCGGATGAGCTCGAGCGCGGACAGTTGCGGACGCTTGTGGACAATCTGAAACAGAAGCTGGGCGAGGGCGTGGTGGTGCTGGGGTCGGCACAGCCGGAGGGAAAAGTGGCGATTATCGCCGGAGTGACGCAGGGCCTGACGAAGCGCATCCAGGCGGGCAAGTTGGTGGGCGCGGTGGCCAAAATTGTGGGCGGCTCGGGCGGAGGGAAGCCGGAGATCGCCGAGGCCGGCGGCAAGGATCAGTCGCAGATTGATGCGGCGTTGAAGGCGGCGGCGGGGATTGTAGGAGAGATGCTGGGATAGAGATTAGTGAACAGAATCCGGGCCTGACGGCCCGGATTTTGTGTTTGATGCCGCCAAATTAGCGGATCTTGAAGTTATATCCAATGCCGATGGAGAAGATCGGGTAGACCTTTAGCGGGTTGAGGTCGTTTTGATATTTGGCGACCTGGGCGGCGACGTTGGATTGCGCTGTGGTATTGGTCGCCATATTCACGCACGAGGCGCCCGCGCCGCTGGTGCCATCATCGGCTTGGTTGGTGCAGCCATAGCCGCTGAGATTGAAGCCGAGCGTCGGCGTGCCGGTGAAGATGGCTCCGATCTCAAAGGGGACGGAGAAATGGCCGCCCTTCCGTGAAATCAGGTTTCCCCAGCCTGTGGTCATGGTGAACGCCTGCTTGTGAGTGTTCAAACCCAGGCTGGCGTTGAGGGCCATGGCATTGGCGCCCCCTTCGGAATAGTACTTTGTCGAGTCGAGCGAAATGCTTGTTCCGAGAGACGCAACGCCGCTTGCCGAGATTGCGTTCTGGTTGAGGAGCATGACGCCGGGACTCAATCGGAAGCCATGGTTCGGGAAGGGAAAATAGTCGAGGGTGATGCCGGCGGAAGCGAAATTCAGTTTGCCGCTGACGTCGATGCCACTCGATCCGCCACTGCCACTGACACTGACGTTGTTGACCGTGTAGTTGAAGTAGTTTCCTACGCCGCGAATGTTGAGGTAACGGTTGGCGTTGACTGCGGCCTGCATGTTGATGCCGTTGGCGCCGATGCCGCCGGATAGAGCGAGGCGGGAGAAAGGAGCCGGTGGAACCCCTTTTTCGGCTCTGGTTTGGGGCGGAGTGGGCTGGTCGGAGTTTTGGGCGAGCAGGCCGGAGGATGCGGCCAGCAGCGTAAGCGTCAGGCATAAAGTCGTACGTTTCACAATGTCTCCTATCGATTCACCGGCGAATCCGGCAATTGCGTGGGCGATTCTTCAGCGTAGATGAGCCGGAGTAAACTGGCCCACAAAATCACCAGCGGACTGGCACGCCTCTGCCAGAAAGGGAATTTGAGTTCAAATTTAGCAATGCAGCATTGAGCGGGCAATACACCGTTAGAGTTACTGAACCCGATTTGTCACTCCGGGATCAGAAGTTTACGCGGCGGGAGCAGTCGTATGCGTCGCGTGCGATAGGCTCTCAGGATATCGTAAGCTGGGCGCATGGCAAGGCAGGACGAGGACCAGGGGAAGACACGGGCGTTGCGCGCTGGATTGCTGGAGTGGTACGGGCGCAACCGGCGCGACCTGCCATGGCGGCGCAGCAGGGATCCCTACGCAATCTGGGTTGCGGAGATCATGCTGCAACAAACGCGCGTTGCGGTGGTTGTGGAGCGGTACCAGCAGTTTTTGGAGCGGTTTCCCACGCTGGTATCGCTGGCGCTGGCGCCGGAGCAGGATGTGCTGGCGATGTGGAGCGGGCTGGGCTACTACCGACGGGCGCGGATGTTGCATAAGGCGGCACAGTTTGTGAGCGAGAATCTTCAAGGAAATCTGCCGGTGAAGGCGGAGGAGTTGCGGGTTCTGCCGGGGATTGGCGTGTATACGGCCGCGGCGGTGGCGAGCATCGCTCACGGAGAGCCGGTGGCGTTGGTGGATGGCAATGTGGAACGGGTTTTGTGCCGGTTCGCAGGGTGGGGAGCGGGAAGCCGCAAGGGCGGCGGCGCGACGCTGCGGCGGAAGGTGGAAGAACTGGCGCAGCGATTCCTGGATCGGGCGCGGCCCGGTGATTTTAACCAGGCCATGATGGAGCTGGGCGCGACAGTTTGCACGCCAAGGAATCCGCAATGCGCGGCGTGCCCGCTGTTGGCGGAGTGCAAGACGCGGGGCGAGCACAAGACCGCGCGGCGCGCTCCAATGACCAGTCGGAATGCGGCGTATGCTCTGGCGCTGCGCGCGGACCCAGCGAAGAGCAAAGGGCGCAGTGGGAGCACACGGCAAGTGCTGCTTGAACAGCGGCCGGCGCACACAACGGTGATGCCGGCAATGTGGGAACTGCCGACGCTGCTTCATGGGGAAGTTCCCGCGAGCGAGTTGCGCATGACCCTGCGGCACGCGATCATGCAGGTGAACTATTACGTGCGCATCCGCATGGTACTTGAGGAGGATGTGGAGGCGATGACAGCAACGAGCGGGGAGCGGCGTTGGGTTACGCTGCGCGAGGCGGCAGGTATGGCTTTGACGGGGCTCACGAGAAAAGTGCTGATGCGCGCTCGCTTGCTGCCGTCGCCGGCGATGGACGCGATTGCACGGCGGCGCAGTGAAGCCGTAGTCTGAAGGATCAATTTCACGCATTTTGAGCGGGTTTTTGACATAGTTCAAAGATCGAAATGGATTTGGAAGGAGATCGAATGCGTTCGAGATTCATTCTGGCTTTTTTGGCAGGGACGTGTTTGGTAGGAGCGGCGCTGGCTGCAAGAGCACAGGATGCGGGAGCCAATGCGGTTCCGGCAATTGCGGGGCTTCCTGCTGGGGCGCGCACTGCCGCGACCGGCATCGATGGCGAGAAGATTCGCGCGCATGTGCGGTTTTTGTCGCTCGACTTGCTGGAAGGGCGCGGTCCCGGGACGCGCGGCGGCGAGCTGGCGGCGGAGTATATTGCGACGCAGTTCGCGCTGGCGGGCGTGGAGCCGGCGGGGGATGACGGCACGTACTTCCAGCGCGTTCCGCTTTACGCGGTGCACACGGTGGAGGATAAGACGAAGTTCAGCTTTGTGCCGGCGGATGGGGCGACTCTGGATTTGGCATACGGCGACGAGATTGTGGCCAAGGACCAGACGGGGCAGGCAACAGCGGAGATCGACGCGCCGATTGTGTTTGTGGGATACGGAATCGATGCGCCGGAGTACAACTGGAACGATTACGCGGGCTTTGACGGAAAAGACATCGACGTGAAGGGGAAGGTGGTGCTGGTGATCGTGAACGAGCCGCCTTCGAACGACGAAAAGTTCTTCAAAGGCAAAGCACTCACTTACTACGGGCGCTGGACGTACAAATATGAGGAAGCTTCACGGCGCGGAGCCGTGGGTGTGCTGATTATCCACCGCGAGGACCTGGCCAGCTACGGCTGGGATGTGGTGCGCAACTCGCAGGCAGTGGAGAAAAGCTACCTGGAGGGCGACCCGAACGCGACGTTGCGCGCGGCGGCGTGGATCCAGCACGAAGTGGCGCAGAAGCTGCTCACGATGGCCGGGCTGGGTGATTTGGACAAGGCGATCGCCCGCGCCGGTGTTCCCGGGGCGTTTCACGCCGTTGAGCTGCCGGTGCGGCTTAAGGCGCACATCGAGAGCCGCGTGCGTCGCTACGTGAGCGCAAACGTGGTGGGGCGGGTGGCAGGCGCTACGCCGGGCGGCAACGCCGTCTTGTATACAGCACATTACGATCATCTCGGCATCGATCCCGACATGAAGGGCGACAACATCTTCAACGGCGCGGCAGACAACGGGACCGGGTGCGGAATCGTGATGGAACTGGCGCGAGCGTTCGCGCAATCGCCGGTGAAGCCGCCGCACGATATGTACTTCGCTTCGGTCACGGCGGAGGAGCAGGGTCTGCTCGGTTCGCAATTCCTCGGGATGCATCCGCCGGTTCCTGCAAGCCGGATGGGCCTGGACCTGAACTACGATATGCTGCTGCCGATCGGGATTCCGCGGTCAGTGAATCTCGGCGGCGCGGAGCGGATTGATTTTTGGCCGACGGTGGAGCGAGTGGCACGGGCGTTCGATCTCGAGTTACTGCCCGATCCATCGCCGATGGCGGGCCACTACTACAGGTCGGATCATTTTTCGCTGGCGCGCGTAGGAATTCCGGCGTTCTCCGTCGACCAGGGGGACTTATTCGCGGGGCACGACCTGGCTTGGGGAGAAGCGCAGATGGCGGACTATGAAACGCATCACTACCACCAACCCTCCGACGAATACCGCGCGGACTGGGACTTCCGAGGGAACGCCAAGCTGGCGCGCTTTGGATTTGTTCTAGGCTGGCTGGCAAGCGAGCAGGCGAAGCCGATCGAGTGGCTGCCGGGCGACGAATTTGAGGCGCCGCGTAAGGCGAGCGAAAGGATAGGGACTAAGGACTGAGTTGGTTGGCGGCGATGCCGATCAGTAGTAGTCGGCGCAACTGAGATAGTAGCCGCAATGAGTGCAGACCAGCTTGCAGTGGTGGCCTGTGAGGCGATGGCTGCAGGTGGGGCAGATCTGGCAGTGGTGGTCCACGGGGAAAACGTCCGCAGTCGTGCTTGGCGCACCACTTTGTGAGATTCCCAGCGCGGGATCGGCTGGAAAGTCGAAATTCAGGGCGCGGGGCCGCTCCGGCAACATGCCGGACAGATTAGCATGGAGAAGCGGCTGCCTGTTCTTTGAAATTCCCGAAGGCGCCCGAGAGATCAACAGAAACGCGGCGTGACGGTCTTCCCCGACGTGACGCGCCAAGAACCCACATACAACTGAGAACAAGGCACCCCAGACGGGGCACCCCAAGGAGGAACCATGGCAAGCAAAGCGAGCGCGGTTTGGACTGGATCACTGAAGGAAGGCAAAGGAACGATTTCGACGGCGACAGGCGTGCTGAAAGACGCCAACTACTCGTTCGCCACCCGGTTTGAGGGAGCTGCGACCGGCACCACGCCCGAGGAACTGATTGCGGCGGCTCACGCGAGCTGCTTCTCGATGGCGCTGGGCGCGCAATTGGGCGGGGCGGGATTGACGCCGACGAAGATCGAGACGCAAGCGGCAGTGACGCTGGCAAAGGTTGACGCGGGCTTTGCGGTGACGAGGATTGCGCTGACCACGACAGCCACCGTTCCCGGCGCGACGAAGGAAGTTTTCGACAAGGCCGCGGCCGACGCCAAGGCGGGTTGCCCGATTTCGAAGCTCTTCGCGAACAACACCGAGGTTACGCTGGACGCGAAACTGGTGTAGGGACACCGGGGAATCAGATCGAGAGCGCTCTATCCCACCCTCATCGCACTTCCGACCGGCGGCTGCGCGGTGCAGGTGGGATGGCTGTTTGTGCCAGAGAGTCGGCGGGTGAAGGCTCGCATGGACCGCCGATCGTGCAGGAATGCGGGACGATTGAATTACGGGGAAGGCACGTGGCGCACTTAACGCGATGAAGGTTGGACGATGAAAACCTACAAGTTCAGAGCGAAGATACAGGAAGCGAGCGTGGGCACAGGTGGCGCATTCGTGCTTTTTCCTTATGACGTTGAGAAGGAGTTCGGCATCAAGGGCAGAGTTGGGGTGAAGTCCACTTTAGCAGGCGTGCCGTACACTGGGTCGCTCATCAAATACGGCAGACCGCAGCACATGCTCTGCGTGCTCAAGTCGATCCGCGACGAGACCGGCAAGGGCCCGGGCGACACGATCGACGTGGTGGTGTGGAAGGACGAGGCGGAACGCCTCGTCGCGATCCCGGCCACGTTCAAGGAGCTGCTGAAGAAAGAAAGCCTGCTCGCCGGCTTCGAGAAGCTCAGCTACACGCACCGCAAGGAGTACGTGCGGTGGATTGAGGGAGCGAAGAAGGAAGAAACGCGGCAGAATCGCATGGCGAAGGCCGTCGCGATGTTGAAGAAGGGCGTGAAGACGCCGGGGTGAGTTCGCTACCTGGGCCGGGCCGCGACTTTCATACCTCCCAAATTCTCTCCGCGCGAAGAATTCAGCAAGTTCTCCGCCCCTCGCAGGCGGAGTTGCGCTATCCTTGCGGCATCTCTCATGTTCCGGGAAAGTGAGGCGCAGAATGAAACGCGCGTGTCTGTTTGCCTGTCTCCTTTCGAGCGCCATGTTCGCTCAACAGCCGCCAAAGACGATGACAAAGATGGTGGTCCAGATCCAGGGTCCCGATGCGCCCGAGGGGAGTTTCGCGGCCAAACCAAAGGTCATGTTTCGTGCAGGCACAGGGTATTGCCGCGTGGAAGAGGAGCCGGACCCGGAGCACGGAATTCATGGGCTAATCATCATGAATGAACCGGATGTTTGGATGGTCAACCTTGCATCAAATTCCGCGGAGCACATTGTAGATGCCGGACCAACGTTTAATTGCCGGATGCCGATCATCTTTGAGGATTTGCTTTCAAAACTGCCCGAGGGCCAGGCAAAGCAAGTTTCTGGACTTGAATTCGGACATGAAATGGAGTACTTCAAGAACCACGGTGCAGCTCCTCGACCCGGGCCTATCTCTCAAGGCAAACAAACCGTGGCATACTTGCTCTCATTCGGAGATATAACGCTCGCGCTCTTTACCTGGGGCACACCTGAACGCCCGCTGTCGGTTTATTGGAGTCAAGGCGGCCGCCGTGATATTTTCTGGTTTCCAGGGTACGGAGAGGTGCCGTTCGATGCGACGCTTTTTGCCAAGCCGAAGAACGTGAAGATAGAAGAATCGAAGCAGTGAGGGCCGGCCGCGCAGTTCCGGGCTGGAAATCAACAGAAATTTGACACCAACCACGGCATTTGCGAGACTCAGGATTGCTGCCCGCTCGGCGGAACCCGCCTGAGCAGTCTCATGTGCCGAAGTGGCGGAATTGGCAGACGCGCGTGGTTCAGGTCCACGTACTCGCAAGGGTGTGGGGGTTCGAGTCCCTTCTTCGGCACCAAAACCCATAAAATAAGCCACATATAACGCATTCCGGCGCGAATTATATGAGCTGGCACGACGGAGCGCGCAAACGTCTGGAGCCAGTTCGGAGCCATCCGGAGGTCGCGCGGGCGAAGCTTTCCGGAAATAATGCCGTGAACTCGCGTGCTCGGCGGCCGGTGGCGAGATCATGCAGAGCAACAAGCTCATAGCCGAAAAAGGCGGGAGGCCCGATGTCAGGGGCAGGTGCGGTTCAACGCTTCTCGTACGGGTGGAAGATGTAGTCCTTCGCTTTCACGACCGAATGGCACGCATTTCCACAATCTGAGAGGCTTTTCGCGTCTGCCGAGAACTTGTTTGACGGAGCATCGTAGTTGAACACCGCGTATCCCCACCCGCCGGTTGCCGGAAATCTCTTGCTGTCCTTTTCCATGACGAAAGCCTGGGTAAAGACATCTGGCACATCCACGGGGAACTGCGCCTCCGCGCTCTTCTTTTGCGTCCACTGGAGCTTAACGATCATGGAACCATTCGGGAAGGACTGGCCGTTGCCGGGAACGCCGGCCTTGAATGCCGCGATCATGGCCGGATTGGCGACGATCACTTTTTGTATTTGGTCGGTCCGCGCTGAAGATACCACAGCCCAGTCCTCGTATCCCCTGAAGTCGGAGAACGCGATTCCGCTCGGCGATATTAGCGAGTACTTGTCCGGCGGGTAAGCGGCCGCGGCGACGAGGACGGCAAGCACTGCCACGGCTGCCGCAACGATCGTAAAGCCGGCGAGTCGCTTTATGGCGGTGCGTGTCCCTACTTTGTGTGTCTCTAGCTTCTGTTCTTCTTGTTCTTGCGCCACAAAATTCTTCACGATTTCAGGCATGGAGAGTTCTCCGTCACATAGAGTTTTCCAAGCTCGAGCAACGTGCATTTCGAACGGTTGCGATTAAGCCAGGAGGGAAGGGAAGTAAAACAGTTGGCCAATCGTATCGATCAAGACCAAAGTGCTGGCACGACATTGCGGCCCGGAAGGCCTAAAGAGAACATCCGCAACCATTTTAAATCCGAATCCTATCTGGGCCGAGCGTTAACCGTACGTAAGATCGGTGCTCTGTCCGACCTCGATGATGTAGCCGTCAGGATCGCGGATGTAGCAGCGAATCTCGCCATACTTGGGGATCGGCGCGGTGATGAACTCGGCGCCTCGACTTTTCCACAATTCATAGCACGCCTGAATATCCGCAACGCGGAAATTCATAAAGCTGTTGATGTGATTCGGGTCGGGGACGCTGAGCGTTACCGTCGGCTTGTCCGGTGTCGGCCCGCCGCCGACGTTTAAAATCATCCAGATGTTCGCGAGCTGAAGGTACGCAGGTGCGTTGCCGTCACCCAAGCTCAGAATGTGAGCGCCGAAGACCTTCTCGTAGTAGCGGGCCGATCGCTCGATGTCGGCGACTGTCAGAAAATGAGCGATACTGATTCCCTCCCGTGGGGGCATCTCATAGCTCTTCTGTTCGACTTGAATCGCGCTCATGGATGGCTCCTTTCGATGCGGCGCTCATTACAAATAAGGTATCCCGAGTCCGGCTGCCATTGATGAAAAATCGATCAACACAAATCGGTCGACCAAAATCGATGAGCGGCAGCTAGTTCAGCAGCGATTCCCAGTCGGCGGGCACTTTTCCCCGTGGGCCAGGAGCAGGCTGACTTTGCGGGTGCGAATGCGGTGGAAGCAAGTTCGCGCCCTTGATCATCGCCTGCTTCTCGTAATCGAAGAACCAGTCCTCACCTGGCTCGAAGCTGGCAATGATCGGATGCCCTGTAGCCGCCGCATGCTTTGATGCATGCTGACTCGGAGAACTGTCACAACATCCGATATGCCCGCACTCGGCACACCGGCGGAGATGGAACCACCAGCCACTCGGTGACGCCAGGCATTCCACGCACCCATTGCCACTGGGTTTGGAGGCGAGATTGATTCCGCGGCGATCTTTTCTCATCTTGATCTCTCGTCTTGATGGCGCATGTGTGGCTACAGGTTCAAGGCACCAACAGAATCTTCCCGATTCCGCCCTTTTCTGCCGCTGCGTGAGCCTCGGCCGCTTCGCTGAGAGGCAGCTTGGGGCCGATCGGAATGACCAGCTTGCCATCGCGCACTGCTTCGCCCATGAATTCGAGCGTCCGTCTGTCGAAATGCGAGAATACATGCACCATCTTCACAGAGGGGTAATTTGCGGCGTTCTGCGGCGCCTCGACAACCGAAGCATACACTCCTCCCGGCTTGACCTTCGCGATCAGCTTTTCGGCAGTCTTGCCGTTCACCGTATCGGCAACGGCATCGAGCGGCGAAAGACTCGCAATCGCCGTGTCGTCGTCAGTTGCAATCAGACGATCCGCGCCGACAGTCTTCGCTTCCTCCATTTGCCTCTTTAAGACTCCCGCAATCACGGTCGCTCCCAGCTGCTTTGCAGTGAACACTGCCGCACGCCCGACATTTCCCGCGGCGCCCGCGACAAGCAAGGTCTGCCCCGTCTTGATTTCCGTAGCCGAAGCAAGCTGGTTTCCGGTCACCGTCACCAGCGGCAGCGCCGCCGCCTCGATCAAATCAAGGCCCTCAGGAATATCTGCCAAAGCGTCCGCTTTCACCACGCAGAGTTCGGCATACGTGTTGTCCGCCATTGCGAACACGCGGTTGCCGACAGTAAAGGCCTCGACTCCCGGTCCAACCTGCACCACGGTCCCCGCCATATCGACTCCGATGAGGGCGGGGAACTGGAGGGGATAAAAATCCTTCGTTAATCCAGCACGCCGCTTGTAGTCGATCGGATTCACGCTCGCAGCGGCGACCCGGACCAGCACCTCGCCGAGGCCCGCCACTGGATCGGGGTAGTCCTCGTACTTGAGCACTTCAGGACCACCATATTCGTGGACAACAATTGCCTTCATACGTCATCTCCAGGTTGGACGAACGAGCATTGATGAACCGTCGGACGAAGAAAAGCGGAATTTGTCGCGCTCTACCTTTTCGACTGGCGGTTCGCGTCCATCAAGGCCCAAATTCGTTCCGTCGCCGAAAGCCCTTAGAGGGGGCATACGTTCCGATCACCCGCTGTGAGCTCGAGGGCGCATGCCCACGTTCGCATTATTTGCTATTAAGCCAGAAGCGTTGTCAAGAATCAATTGGAAGATGGTATCGGTCAGCATTTTCACACCCGGTGCAGCGACAAGAAATGCGGAAATCTGAAATTCCTGGAAACGGAACTGCCAATCGTCGAATCGCTAAGCTCGTTCTCGAAGGATCTATCCGAAGTATCCCGCGCCTCTGCCTTTGAGCAACTTAGCCTTGACCATGGCGGCTGCCTCTTCCTTAGTTACAGCGCCGTCTTTGTTGGTGTCGAGGCCGGAATTGCGATCGTACTGGGCGCTCGGCTTTCTGAAGAGAACCCACGAGTTTTCCTTTCCGATTGCGGCCGGCCAAAGGATGGCCATGTAGACATCCTCGATGGTCTTGAGCTGGTTCTTGTAGGGATTGAAATACTTCTCGACGTAGTCCATCTGGTCTTCGGCTGACATGGTGGCCAGGTCCGCAGTGCTCGTGCCAAGCTCAGTGGCTGTGTCTGGTAGGAATTGAATCAGGCCGGTGGCTCCGTTGCGATTCTTGATCGATGGGCTGAAGGTCTCGCCAGTTTCGAAAGCCATGGCCGAGATCAGGTAGTTGGGATCAACGACAATGTTGTCGGCAATCTCGATCAGCTTGGCCTTGAACGCGGCGTTCACACTCGCTCCCCAGGCGATCTGCTGACTACCAAGAGCCTCGGCGGTGATGCCGCGCGTGAGGAATTTGAACGTGGGGTCGTCGGGTTCCACCCTTCCAGCGGGCTGGGTGATGTGGAGATGGCGCTGAACCTTTTCGATCGCGGAGATTGTCGCCGGCCCGCAGAGCCCGTCAACATCGATGGGGCGATCTTTGGTGCGCAGCCGGGCCGGTATATTGAGGTTTATAAGCTGTTGGACGACCGTCACATCACCGAAAAGGTTCGCGCCCAACCGCCCGACCGAACTGAAGATATTGATCTTGCCTTGCATGGTCGACGAATCACCAATTCTGGTGCGGCGCTGTTTCCCTTGTCGTGCGCCTCTTCACCCTCAGTCTTTGCCCCGGTTACTGGGGGGTGCGAAAACGGTTTGGTCCGGGTCGCGTGGCCCGGCCAGGCTCGGATTCCTCTCGCCCGGTCCACGGCGATGCCAATAGTTGCCAAGAACGCCGTTCCAGGCCGCGTCGTCTCCGTACCAGGCAGCTTCGCCCGCGGGTTTCGGGCAAGCCTCAACAAAGATTCCCGGATGATCGATCGTTAACTCATGTCCCGGAAGAACGACGAAGAGAAGGGAAGTCGCTCTGTCCGGCATTTGCTCAGCGAGCACCTGGTAGAGTTCCAGGGCTTGTTGTACCGATGGGGTGTCACGACGTACGAACAGGATTGTTTCCTTTTGTATGGCTTCAAACCAGCGGCGAGCGAGAAAGCTCATCTTCGCGCTTTCCCGGCTGTACTCCCTCTCGATCGCCAACGGGTCAATCGTTTTCTTATCGGCGCTTCTGGAAAAGTTGTGGTGATACTGGACGCCCGTCAATCTGTCGCAAACCGTTGTGCCCTCCTCTACGACAACGAGATTTTCTTTGGCAAAACAGCCGTCAAACCGTAAGCGCAGTACCTTGACTAATCCGGAATGAGGAGTGACCAGCCAATCGAAATAGAAGGCCGTTTCGATTCCAGTGAAACGGCGGATCTGATGGGCGCAGTCGCATCCCCTGCCAAGGGAGATAAGCCTTGAATACATGGTTTCAGCCATCGTTCTTTTGTCGCAGCACCAACCCGATGCGGAGACAGCGTCAACTAAACGGAAGCCCACCCTGGGCACGGCCACCACGACACGGTAAACCTGCCCGCTCGGGATTATCTTACATTGGAACTGACTTTCGATTCATCATAGGTCGCTTCGGCAATGGCCGGCGCCATCTGCGCATTTCCGCCGCGGTGTACCATGATTGCGAATGTTGGATGGAGGCAAGAGGCGTATGGGGTCATTTCGCTCGGGGGCTGCCGCCCCTTATTCAGGCAAATCGGCCATTCGGGATATTGTGGATGTCGTGCGGCGGGCACGGCCAACGGCCAAATTGACCATGTTCGTTGCCGCGGTTCTTCTGCTGGGGGCAGTGTTTGTCGCCGGCTGGCGTTTTGGCGGCTTTCTTGGCGCTCCTGGCGGCACTGATCCCATCGCGGCCACACGGCCGGACAACCAATTTCAACTGGCGATCCGCAATCGCCCATCCGTCAGGGTCTTTGAAAACTATCTTCACGACACGGCTGAAAAAAATTGGCCCGCCGCGTACAGCCTTCTCGGACCATCCTGGGCAAAATTCAATATCAGCAAACCCAGCGACCTCGAGAAGATCCACCGCAGAACGCTTCGCTCTGAAGCCTATTACTACATCCCCGACACCATTACCGACGACAAGGAAGTCTATAACGTTGACCTCGCGTTCTGGGACGCGGTGCCCAGTCTCCCCGTTTTCGATGAGGTCACGAATTCAAACCTGTCTGCGGTGCTGGCGAGCGGGAAGATCGATGCTCTGACGCAATCGCTTGTCGACGAGCTTCCCAACGACTTCGTGGTCCCGGACGCCGAGAGAAACCAGTTGCCCGCGCTGACGGAGAGATTCGTCGGCCGCCTGAAGCTGAGCGATATGGTTCTTCACGAAGACGACATCGTTGAAATGCTGGGTGACGAGCTGGGATTTCAGCCGATTGTGCAGGGAAGTTCCTATTTCCAGACCGCCTCAGCCGGCAAGCAGTTTCGCCGGATGCTCAAGGTGGTCCTGGTCAAGCAGAACGGCCAGTGGCTGGTTGACTCTTACGATTCATACATGGTGGACAAGAGATAGCGCGCGGTACAAAGCTGCTTGGCATTTCACCGGGAGCGCGACGGACCGCCCGACCGAACTGAAGATATTGATCTTGCCTTGCATGGTTCACGTCTCCCACCTTCCGGGCATGGGCGAGGTGCTGCCGCCCAGTCATTATAGGAGAGTTATGGCGATGAAACAATGGTTTACCGCAACGAAGCCATTTGAGAGCTCTCAGATCGCTGGAATAAGACGATGAAGTATATATTGGTTGAAACGAATTCCCGTAAAAGACTCGCGCGTCGTTGCGATCGTACTGCGCTGCGGCAGTGCCAGCCGCCTATGGTGAGATTCGCCGCAAAAACTCGGTGGGCGAAATGAAGGTCATTGAACCGCGGGATCCGACATTCAAAAGCGTTGTCACGGCGGTTGGAGATGGCTGGAAGCCAGGATCCGGCGCGGGCGATGAGCAGGAGACTAGAAAGATCTCGAATGGAGTCCCGCTGGGTCCGCATACGTTTGACGATCGTGCCAATCCCGAGTCAGGCGCGCGACAACTGAAACCGGCCATCAAAAGCTTCATCGAAAGCCCAAATACCTCCTCGCGCAATGGGGCCCGCATCAACATGATTGTGCTGCATTCGACGACGGCGGAGACTGTCGAGGGGACGATCAACTGGTTTTTGGACCGCAAGTCGCAAGTATCGGCTCATTACGTTGTTGATAAGAATGGCGACATCTACCAGATGGTCAGCGATGATCGTTCCGCGTGGCACGCAAAGGCCATTAATTCCAGATCGATTGGCATCGAGCATGTCGCCACGGCGACCGATCGGCTGACGGATGCACAGAGCAAGGCGAGTGCGCAGCTCGTTCGCTGGCTCGTCGCAGAATATGGAGTTCCCGCCGCGAATGTGCTGGGTCACAGATTTGCACCATGTAACGAAAGAACGACCGACTGCCCTAACCACCTCTTCGGCGATGCGACAGAGGACGCCGTTGTGGAATGGGTGAACACGAATGTTGCTGATGCTTCGGGAACGATAGAGCCCCGAAAGAGCCGCGAAGTTGCGGCCGGGCCGGTTGCGCGGAGAACATTGCAGCTACCTGACCGAGCCCGGCCTTCGACGTGGCTCGCCAGGCTGCGAAACGACCTGTCGCGAATCGATCAGAACGTGCGGCCATTGCCGCAATCGACCGCGGCAGCATTGACGGCTTTGGAACTGATGACCATCGCCATCGAAGACAGAAGATTCTTTCGTCATCCCGGTGTGGACGTGCTCTCAATTCTCCGGGAGGCGATCAAGGTGCTCAGAGGCCGCAAACATGGAGGGGCAAGCACGATCGATATGCAGTTTGTGCGCACTGTGACTGGATACAGGGCGCCGACGCTGAAGCGGAAATTGTATGAGGCATTCTTAGCCCTCGTCATCCAATCGCGCCACAAGAAAATTGAAATTCTCCGGTCTTATTTGGCGTGCGCCTTCTTTGGCTCCGGCCTTATTGGAGCGGATGCAGCTGCACAACGAGTTTTCAATAAAAACGCCGATCGACTGTCGATGGAGGAGGCGTCGTTTATCAGCGCAATGCTGGCTTATCCGCGCCCCTTGCATGGATTGCCCCGCTGGGAACATCGAGCGCGACGGCGGGCCGCATATGCGGTTGCGGTGTGTGACCGACGCAAGGGCCGTTTGACTGG
>Ga0181520_10007046_pt1 | contig 16800 bp, 16 predicted proteins | sample PEATcosm2014_Bin_29_FD_132451 | JGI IMG/M metagenome (GOLD analysis project Ga0181520, IMG submission 132451) | Peatland microbial communities from MTU Mesocosm Facility, Houghton, MI, USA - PEATcosm2014_Bin02_30_metaG | ecosystem: Environmental > Terrestrial > Soil > Wetlands > Peat | place... | reverse complement strand
GCACCATCAGCGCGCGATGCGCCGTGCTCTTGTGGAGGACCATCCGCTCGCACACGTCCGCAAGGCCCAGCGGTCCTTCGCTCTCGCCCAGCAGCTCCAGCACGGCCACCGCGCGATCGAGGCCCTGCAGCTGATAAGGATCGGCGGCTCCGCTTCTCTCCTCGCGGCTCTGGGCCGGCGGTTCGACTGCCTTCAATCCCTGACCCATCCTCAACCTCCTTTGCGGCCAGCTCTATCGAGCCAGCCAGCCGCCATCGACAACAAGAACGGTGCCGGTTACATAATCGCTGGCCGGCGAAGCCAGGAACACCGCGGCCCCGGTCAGGTCTTCGGGCTCGCCCCAGCGTCCGGCTGGAATCCGTTCGAGGATCTGGCGGTTCCGGGTCTCGTCCTTCTGCAGGGCAGAGGTATTGTCGGTTCGGAAGTAGCCTGGCGCAATGGCATTGACCTGCACGTTGCCCGGAGCCCACTCGTTGGCGAGGGCCTTGGTAATCTGAGCAATGCCGCCCTTTGAGGCGGTGTAGGCCGCAATGCGAATGCCTCCCTGGAACGACATCATGGAGGCGATATTAATGATCTTTCCATGCTTTCGCTGCAGCATTTCCCGGCCAGCGAGCTGGCACAAGCGGAACGCGCTGGTGAGGTTCACCTGCAGCACATGCTTCCACGCATCGAGGTCGTGGTCTATGGCGGCTTCGCGATGGATGGTCCCCGCATTGTTGACCAGGATGTCGGGAGCGCCAATGGCGGCGCGCACTTCCGTGAAGAGGCGGTCGGCGCCGTCGTCCGCGCCGAGGTCGGCGGAAAAGCTGGCCACCTTGTGTCCCGATTCGCGAATCTGGCGGGCCGTCTCTTCCGCCGGACGTCGATTACCATGGCATGCGACTGTGGCGCCGGCATCCGCCAGCGCCAGCGCGATCGCCGCGCCTAGACCGCTGGCTGCACCGGTCACCAGCGCAGTCTTTCCTTCCAGCCGGAAGCGATCGACAATGCCCACGTCAGCGACTCCGCCCTATTTCGCAGCAAGGTACGCCGTACCTCACCGCGAATCGGACAAAGTGCCATTCTCAGGACGATATGGAGTGCTTGTCAAGCTGGATAGAACGCGGAACTGGGCCATTGGGCAGCTACTGACGCAACAGCCGTCTCGTAAGCCCCCGATGAACTCGAAGCTTCTCCACCAGCGGCGATTTTAGTTACTTCCGGATGCGGCGCTGTCGACGAATTCGTTCAGAGCAGCCAGATTGCCGGCGCCATTCTTCGGATTCTTGCGGACGAATACCGCCGCCACCTTGTCCTCGTAGGCCAGCTCAAAATGTTCGTCCATGCGGAGCAACTGGGTCAGCGCCGCGTCATCGGGAGCAATCACGACGCCTGCGGATTCGAGATCGGGATCCGACTTCCACTTCGGTCCGCCGCTCCATGTATGCCGGGACCGATCGATCAGCTCGTCGCCGTATAGCGCAGCCCGCCCGTCGATGCTGACCGGCTCGCGGAGGTTCCAGATCAGAAATCCGCCCCAATCGTACGTGTTGAAGATGGCCCCGGTATAGTGCCGCTCTTTGACGACCTGGACCGCCTGCACCGGCATCTTCTCCGCCAGCAGGGATTGCAGCCGGCCATTGTTCAGGTGAAGCAGCGCCAAACTGGCCATGAATGCGGCGATGGCCGACACTGCGCTGAGCGCTACGGCCCATCCCGCGAGCTTTTGCTGGTGTTCCTTATTTACACGCCCGGGCAGTCCTGCGGCAAGAATTGCACCCGCGGTAATGGCCATCACCCACAGGTCGCGCCGGGAGCGGAAAGAGAGAATCGCAGCCATCGCCAGCATCAGCGTCTCGAAAGGGGCCAGATGCCGATAGCGGAAGAGGACGCCGGCCGCGGCCAGCGCAAGAAAGAGCAGAACGAAATCGCCCGACGCGCGGAACGGCAGCGCCATCATTTCAGCGACGCTGTCCAGCACGCCGGACTGCGAACCCAGCTGCCAGGCGATTTTGTAAATCCCGGGACCGTAAGGATTGAGGAAGGTTGCGCCGACGCAGGCGCCCAGCGTCAGCCACAGGTTGCGCGCGCGCGGGCATTTGGCATCCGACTTCCACCAGCGCGACAGCCAGGGCTCGATGGCCGCGATGGCCAGCACCAGCAATCCATCGACGAACTGAATATGGACGTTCGCCCACACCGCAAAGAGAAGAGGCAGCCACAGCAGCTCGCGACTCCTGCCGACGCGCCGCGCGCGCATCAGGATGTCCATCTCGATGGCAAAAAACAGAATCGTGAAAAGCCACGGCCGCGGGGTACTCATCCGCGAGAGGCAAAACATGACTGCGATGGTCAACACCGCACGCTGGGTGAAGTCCGCCTGCAAGCGGCTGGTCATGTGATAAAGGGCCGCCGCGATCAGCGCCATCATGGCCGCGGTAAAGATCATCAGCCCTTTCAGGTTCATCCATGTGTACAGCTTCAGGATCACCAGTTCGAACAGCCAGCTGTAAGCCTGCCAGGGCGTACCCCCGGTTACGCGGGAAAAGGGATCGGCGTGCGGAAATGCATGGTGCTCAAGAATCCACTGCCCCGTCCGCAGATGCCATCCGATGTCGGGATCGACGACAGATTCCGACGCACCGCGCAGACAGACGAAAGCAAATACCGCAACCAGAAATCCGATCAGGAGCGCTCGCGCGGCCTGGTCCGCGTGTTGTGCATGGGTACGGCCCGATTGCAAGATGATGCTCCTATGCCGGGGTGGCTCCTCGGCCAGTGTCGCAACGACGCCAGGTACGCCGCGACGCGGCCACACACAAACAGTCATTCGCGCCGTAGCGGAAGCCGGTGGGAACGCCCTGCATTATGCTCGTGGCCCCATGGCACGCAGTCGATAGCACTCCACTCCTCCGGCGTAACACCATCGTGGAGACATACCACTAAGGTGGGGTTAGCCCGCCGACGCCTGTAAAAACTCAAGAATCCGGTAGTTACAGCTCTTCCGACCCGGGAACCGCTGTCTGAATGGTTGGGCGGCTGCCCCAAATGGGGTGCCACTTCGGTACTAATGAGTCATGGAGATATCCGGCTGATTCGGTTACTTCTGATCGTGGTAGGACATGCTCGCTAGTGGCTGACCGGGACTTCGAGGTTATTGCATTTCAACGCTACGAGCAGGGAGGCCCAGGTTACTCGGCAATCTCCGAAATCTCTGCACGTAGTCCATCGTCATGGAACTGGCGGCAACAAAAAGTTAAACATTAGTAAGAACAGTCCAGGAAAATCCGCAACGGTGAATCTTTGGCGTGGTTTGTCATCCACGGCCCGGTGAGTAATCAGCGGTACTGTTCCGCCGGTAATAAAGCCTTCCCGGCCCGGATGATCCTGAATTGCTTTGTTTTAGCACCGAAGTTTTGGACAAAAGTAGCAAAGGGTAACACTTAAATGGCATTGCGATGGAGCCTCCATCCGGCGCAATGTGATGACAATCACCACCAAAGCGGCGCGGTCCGGGGACAGGCAACATGGATGACCGTGCAGCTACAAACCCCAAGGAGAACGGAAAATGAACCTGAAACAGCTCTTTAAAAACCTGCTCAACGACGAGTCCGGCCAGGATCTGATCGAGTATGCTCTGATCGCTGCCCTGATCGCGCTGGGCGCAATCGTGGCCATGCAGTCTCTCTCGGGAAAGATTGCTAACGAGTTCAACACTGTCGGCAACAGCCTGTAACCCTTCACTGATGTCCTGGCGGTTTCTGTTTTGCCGGTCTCTGGTTGGGTGTTACGGTTCGGCCGCTCGCGTCGTGATGAGCTCGCACGGATCCGATTAACTCGCTGAGGTCGCGGCCATCGTTCTTTCGGCCCCCGGTCGCGACCACCCACCTCTGCCGCAATTCCGGAAACGTTAGTTATCGGCGTGGCGACGAGTCTTCAACCCTACCCATCGCACGGCATTTCGGACCTGACTTGCCGGACTGGGTACTAACCGATGGACGACGCTGCATCATGCGGATTTCCTGGCCGCTCCCGCGAGGGAAAGCCCCAGGCCGGGATGCCGCGGCGCGATGTGCTGGCAGCCGTCTCGGAATCGCTTGTCGGCCGGACGTCCTCCCTCCCGCATCGCTATGTCCCTCCGCCATCGGCTCGGCGAGCCCAGCTCACCTGGCTGGCTATCTGGGCATGCAGGTCTGATAGGACGTTTAGCTTGGCCGCCGACAGGCGGATAGCGGGTAACGGGGATCATCGCATGTTCAACCTTCATAACGAGTGGCTGTTCCCGTCTGTCGCGCTGGTGTGCGCGCTCATCGGGGCTGGATTCGACGTCCACAGCCGCCGTATTCCAAACTTCATCACCCTGCCGGGAATTCTGCTCGGCCTTCTCCTGCATTTGGCTTTTGGTGGATGGAAGCAGCTGGCTCTCGCAGCCCTCGCCGGCCTGATCTGCGGCGTGCTCTTTCTCATCTTCTGGCTGGCGGGCGGCATGGGCGCCGGCGACGTTAAGCTGATCACCGCCGTCGCTGCCATCGCCGGCATGCCCCTGGTTCCCTGGCTTCTGATTCTCACCGCGCTCGCCGGCGGGGTGATGGCCCTCGGCCTTGCTTTATGGCGCGGCCGGCTCAAGGACACCATCAGGAACGTTGGCGCTATTGCCCTCCACCATCGTATCGAGGGCCTAACCCCCCACCCCCAACTCAATCTCGCTAATGCGAGGACGCTGCGTCTTCCCTATGCCCTGGCCGTTGCCGCGGGCACTGCGACGACGCTGTTCCTCACGGCGTTCCAGAGGTGATCTGATTATGGCTCGCCGCATCGTGCTCGCTCTCTTCGTCGCCCTCGTGATCTCTGGCCTTTTTACTTTCTGGCTCAGCCGCAGAGTTGCTCGTAACTCCCATCCACCGGTCCAGCTGCCCAACCAGTATGTTGCGGCCGCACGCTCGCTCGACCCCGGAGAAACCATCCGCCGCGAGGACCTGTCCATGATCAACTGGCCAAAGACCGATCCCCTGACGGGGAGTTTCGTCAAGGCCGATGACGTGGTCGGCCGGGCGGTGCTATATCCGCTCGCAGCCGGACAACCGATCCTCGATCGCCAGCTGGCTGCCGCCGGTTCCGGCATCGGCCTCACCGGCAAAATACCCAGTGGCATGCGGGCCATCGCGCTCAAGTCGGACGAAGTCGTCGGTGTCGCCGGTTTCCTGATGCCCGGAACCCATGTTGACGTCATCGTCACCTATGTCGACAATTCCCATCCCGAACCGGTGACCGCCACCGTTCTGCAGGACGCCGAGGTGCTTGCCGCTGGGCATCAGGTGCAGCCCGATCCCTCCGGCAAACCGGTCGCGGTCGATGTTGTAACCCTCCTGCTTTCCCCCGAAGACGCGGAAAAGGCCGTTCTCGCCAGCGAAAGAGGCACCATTCATTTCGTTCTGCGCAATGGCGGAGACCATCGTCAGGCCGATGCCCTGCCTGTGGCTCTCGCTCAACTGGCCACCCTTCCCTCGGTCAAAGCCGCCGAAGTGACAGTAGCCGCCAGGCCCAGACGACTCGCTCCCAAACCATGGGTCGTGGAAACCATGATGGGGGATAAACGTTCTTCGGTGAGTTTCAACTGAGGCCTTTGCAAATGAGCAGACAGAGCACAATTCGAAGACTGACTACCGCCCTGCTGGCGGCCGCGACCTGTACCGCCGGGAGGGCCGGGGCATTCGCGCAGGCCACCTCGGTCTCCCCCGCACCCCTGCCTCTTAACGGCGCGATGAGCAGCAGCACTCAGGTGGTCGGAGAGCCGCTCCACATCCTGGTCGGTCGCTCGATGTTCGTCAGCACCGAACACCGGCTGCGTCGCGTATATGTAAGCAATCCCGATGTTCTGGATTCGTTCACTTCCAGCCCCCATCAGATCGTCATCACAGCCAAAGCTCCTGGCCTCAGCACCGTTGTGCTCTGGGACGAATCCGGCGAATCGCGCGCTTATCTGATCAATTCCGATGTCGACGTGGGCTACCTGCATCACGCCCTCCAGGATGCGTTTCCCAATGAAAATATCCGCGTCGAAGGACGCGGCGACCAGGTCGCTCTTGCCGGTACCGTTTCCAGTTCCGATACATCGGACGCCGCAGTCAAGCTCGCCGGCCTCTTTTCCAAGGATGTCGCGAATTCCCTGCAGGTGCTCCCAAAGCACACTCCTCAGGTTCGACTGAAAGTACGCATTATCGAGATCGACCGATCCCGCGCCGAGCAACTCGGCTTCAACTTCTTCGGTCCCGGAGTGAACTCTTTCAGCTCCTCCACCGGGCAGTTCGGCGCTGTCACCGTCGGCAGCACCGCACCCGGTTCCGGCTCCGCTCCTACGTCGGGCACCTCTCTCTTGTCGTTGAGCAGCCTCCTGGGCCTGTTCTATTACAACCAGGACCTGCAGCTCGGCACAGCCATCCAGGCTCTCGAGAATAAACAGATCGCTCAGATTCTCGCCGAGCCCACTCTCACCGCGATCAGCGGAGAGAAGGCTTCCTTTCTCTCCGGCGGCGAGTTCCCCTACCCCGTCGTGCAGGGGGGAACAGGTGGATTTACGTCGGTCACGATTCAGTTCCGTCCCTACGGCGTGAAGGTGGACTTTACCCCCACAGTCCTCGCCGACGGCACGATCATGATGAAGGTCGCGCCCGAAGTGAGCGCTCTCGATTACTCGAATGAAGTTACGATCTCCGGATACACCATTCCAGCGCTTTCGACACGGCGCGCTGAAACTCAGATCGAACTTAAGAGCGGCCAGAGCTTCGCCATCTCCGGACTTCTGGATAACCGCACCACCGATCAGCTCGAAAAAATCCCCGGTATCGGCGATATTCCCATCCTCGGCAAGCTGTTTCAGTCAAAGGATGTGAAGCATTCCGTGGCCGAGCTGGCCGTCATCGTGACCCCGACACTCGTGGATCCGCTGTCGGACAACCCCACGCCCACTCAGCCGAAAATGGTCGTTCCGTTCGACAGCGAATCGAAAGTCGATAAGGGTCTTGCGCCCAAGGTCCCTCCCCCTCAGCCGCAAGCGGTTCCCCAGCAGGTTCCGATCCAGTAACGGAGAGACTTCCCTTATGAGCCAGCCGTCCCCCAATCCGCAGACTCTCACCGTTGCGCTGCTGACCGTCGGTCTTGACCGCGATCTGACGGATAAAATCGTCCAGGCCGCCTCCCAACACCACTGGTCAGTCAGCCACGACGATTTCGATGAATACGTCTCGGCTGTTCGCCGTCCCGCCATTTCTGGGGAAGCCAAAGCCGCCGACGCTGTCTTTGCGGTCATTGACTTCGATCGCGACCCGCAGGGCGCCGCGGAAACGGTCAGCTATCTGAATCAGCTTTTCTTCGGAAAGTTCTTTGCTGCTGCCCTGTCCGGCCGCAACGACCCGGATCTCCTGCTCACAGCCATGCGAGCCGGATGCAATGAGGTCCTGAAAAATCCCCTCGATGCCCGTCAGCTGGCCGACACTTTCGATCGCCAGGAAAGACAGTGGTCCAATTCCATGGGCCGCTCGCGGTCCACGGGTCATATCCTTTCCTTCTTCGGCGCCAAGGGCGGCGTGGGCACGACTACCGTAGCCGTTACCCTTGCCTACTATCTGGTCCGCCAGAAGAACAAACGGGTGCTGCTCATCGACAACCACCCCGAGTTCGGCCATGTGTGTCTGTACCTAGGGCTCGACGGAACTCGCTATCACTTCGATGAGCTGATTCGCAACGTCAACAGGCTCGATTCCACTCTCCTCCGCGGCTTCATTGCCAAACACGGAAGCGGCCTCGAGGTTCTCTCTTCCCCGGAATCGCACGACCTTTCCCGTTCCGTCGATCCTGACGCTCTTGAACGTACTCTCGAGTTCCTGCGCGGCGAGTACGACTACATCATTCTCGATTGCGAAACCTCTCTCGAGGAAGTCTCGCTCGCCGTCATGGACCGCTCCGATCAGATCTACCTCGTCGCCACTCCCGACATCGGCGCGATTCGCGACCTTTCCCGCTACATCGACGGTCTCAGCCGCAATGAATCCACCTCGGCGCGCCTGCATGTCATCATCAACCGCTATTCGTCCCATGGCGCCATTGCCATCGAACAGATCGAGAAAGCCATTCGCGTACCCGTCGAAGTCCGGCTGTGCAATGCCTATACCGAGTGCCAGCGTGCCATCAATGTAGGCGAGCCGATCAGCATGGACAAGAAGTCGGAGATCTCTACTCAGTTCAGCCGCTGGACCACCATGCTCACGGGCGATGAAGCGGTCAAGACTCCGCCGCCAGCCCGCAAAGGCTTCTCTTTGTTCGGACAGAAAAGGACTGATTAGCGATGAGTGACCTGACTCTGAACCTCACCCAGTCGCGTCCTGACGGCGGCAATCTCCGCAACGGCAATACCGGATTAAGGACAGCCACGCCCGCCGCAAGGCCGCTGCGCGAAAAAGAACAGCAGGAGCTCAAATCAGCTGTCCATGCTGAGCTGATCAATCGTCTCGACCTTGAAAAGCTCGGCGAGGCGCAGGAAACTCGTGCCGGGCAGCAGCAGCTCTTTGCTCTCATTCAGCAGATCATCAGCGAACAGGGTGTTCCCCTCAGCTCGGCGGAACGGGATCGCGTCGCCCAGGAAGTCCTCGACGAAGTCTTCGGCCTCGGGCCCCTCGAGCAACTGCTCAAGGACGAAACGATCAACGACATTCTCGTCAATACCTGTAATGCGGTCTATGTGGAACGCCGCGGCGTTCTCAGCCGAACCAGCGTCACCTTTCGCGATAACCGCCACCTCCTCCAGGTGATCGACAAAATCGTTTCCGCTGTCGGCCGCCGCGTCGATGAATCGACGCCCATGGTAGACGCCCGCCTCAAAGACGGTTCCCGCGTCAACGCCATCATTCCGCCGCTCGCCATCGATGGCCCGATCCTCTCGATCCGGCGCTTCGGTTCCTCGCCTCTGACCGCCGAAAAACTTATCCAGAACAAAGCGATGACCCATCCCATGATGGAGATGCTGCGCTCCGCCGTCCAGGCCCGGCTCAATATCGTCATTTCCGGCGGCACCGGTTCCGGAAAAACTACGCTGCTCAATGCCCTGTCCAGCTTTATCTCCGAGCGCGAGCGCATCGTGACCATTGAAGATTCAGCCGAACTCCAGCTTCGCCAGGACCACGTGGTCCGCCTCGAAACGCGCCCCCCCAACGTCGAGGGCAAGGGCGCCATCCGCCAGCGCGAGCTGGTCATCAATGCACTCCGTATGCGCCCCGACCGCATTGTCCTCGGCGAGGTCCGCGGCGAGGAAGCCATGGACATGCTCCAGGCCATGAATACTGGCCATGACGGGTCCATTACCACCATTCACGCCAACACTCCCCGCGACGGCCTGGCTCGCCTCGAAACCATGTGCCTCATGGGAGACATTCGACTCCCCGAGAAAGCCATTCGCCTCCAAATCGCGTCCGCCATTCACCTCATCGTGCAGGTCGCCCGTATGAGCGACGGCAGCCGCCGCATCACCCACATCTCCGAACTCACCGGCGCCTACAGCGACGTCATCAGCATGCAGGATATTTTCGTCTTCGAGAAAGAAGGCATCGGCGACGGGGGCAAAGTCAAAGGAAGATTCCGCTCCACCGGCATCGTGCCGAAATTTACCGAACGCCTGAAGGCCGCCGGCATTCCCATTCCGCACGGCTTGGTCGATCACTCTGTCGAAGTTTGAGACTCTCCGCCCATGTTGATTATCGCCTCCAGCTTCTTCGCCGTCCTCCTGATCACCTTCGCCGTAGTCATTTCGGTGGTGGCCTCCCCTACCCGCGTCGATAAGGTCCTCCAGGCCCGCCTTGCTTCTATTTCCACCGGCAAGGGAGGCATCTCCGCCGCCGCTCTCGGGGCCAGCGAACTCCTGCGCAAAACTGCGACCAGCCGCTTCGACTGGATCGGCCAGTCCATCAGTAAATACATCTCAATGCAATCGCTCCAGAAGTGGATCTCCCAGGCCGCTATCAACACCACGGCCTCGGCATTGCTGGTGCAGACCGCCGCTGCCGCCGGAATCGGCTTCGTGATCGCTTTCTTCTTTTCCCACATCTTCGGCGTGGAACTGGCCGCGACGGGCGTCTTTGCCACTCTGCCCTGGGCCCGCATCGCCTTTGCCCGCTACCGCCGCTTGCGCGCTTTCGATAAGGCCCTGCCCCATGCCATCGATATGATGGCCCGCTCCCTGCGTGCAGGTCATTCTACTTCCGCCGCTATTGAAATCATGGCTGAGGGCGCCCCCGAACCCGCCAACTCCGAATTTAGTGAGGTTTTCCGCCAGCAGAACTTCGGCCTCCCCCTGCGCGATGCGCTCATGCAGCTGCTCGACCGCGTACCCTCCCAGGATCTCCGCGTTATGGTTACCGCGATCGTCGTGCAGCGGGAAACCGGCGGCAATCTCGTCGAGGTTCTCGACCGCACCGTCTTCGTTATCCGCGAGCGCCAGCGCATTCAGGGCGAGATTCGCACCCAGACTGCCCAGGGGCGCCTAACCGGCTGGATTCTCACCTTGCTCCCGGTCGTCGTGATGGGGCTGATCAACCTCATGGATCCAGGATATTCAAAGCCCCTGCTCAATGACCCCATCGGACACAAACTTCTGCTGCTCTGCGCCTGCCTCATCCTGCTCGGGGCTTTTTTCATCAACCGCATCATCAATTCAATCGACGTATAGGCGAAGAAAACCATGATGATCTTTTTCTACATTGCACTCTCCTTCACGGTCTTCTTTGTCATTACCCTGCTGTGCGCGCCCTTCCTGCTTCGGCCCTCGCTCCAGGCCCGGCGCCTGCTGGACATCGTCACCAGCAGTCGCCCCGATAAACGCACCGTCCGAACCAAAGAAGTTGCCAGGGACCGGCTCCTCTCCCTGGCCCGCGCCTTCCGAGCACGCCTCGGACTCTCCGAAGACGAGAAACTGAAGGAACGCTTCGTTACCGCCGGCCTCAAAGGAGGCAGCCAGGTCGACCTCTATTTCACCGCGCGCTTCGTTGGGCCGGTCGCCGGCATCCTGGGCGGTACATTCATCCACTCCAACACCGCTTTCTGGTGCCTCGCCCTTGCCGCCGTAGGCTACCTTCTTCCGGATATCTGGCTCACCCGAGCTGTCAATCGCAGGAAAAAGAGGATCCAGAAGGGCATTCCCGATGCAATCGACCTACTGGTGATTTGCGTGGAAGCCGGCCTCGGCCTCGATCAGGCGCTGCTCCGCATCGGCCAGGAAATTTCCGTCAGCTACCCCGAACTCAACGAGGAGTTCAACCAGGTCAATCTTGAACAGCGCGCCGGTAAACCCCGGCTCGACGCATGGCAGAGCATGGCGGACCGCACCAAACTCGAGGAATTCACTGCCCTCGTCACCATGCTGCAGCAAACCGATCGCTTCGGCACCCCTATCGTCCGCGCGCTCAGCCGTTACTCCGAAGAGATTCGCATCTCCAGACGCCAGCGCGCCGAGGAGGCCGCTGCCAAAACCAAAATCAAGATTCTGTTTCCCCTTGTCTTCTTTATCTTTCCCTGTCTGTTTATTGTCCTTTTGGCTCCAGCGATTCTTACTCTGAGCTCTAACCTTAAATGATCATGGAATTCCAGAATCGGCTTCAAATCGTGTGCGCCAGTCGCCTCCGGGTGCACCTGAAAGGAGATTTGCTATGGAATCGTCTCTGATTGTGCGCGTTGTTGCGCTGACTTTGGCCGTTGTCGTCGGCGTCGTCATCATTCTGCGTAGAAGGAAGTCGAAGTCGGCCTGATCTATGGTCGCTGACAGAATCACGTTCAATTTCGGCGCCAGCCGGGAAAGGAGTATTGCTATGGGTACGTCCCTTATGATTCGTGCAGTCGCGGGTGCTCTCGGTGTCCTCGTGTTGGGCGTTATCGTCCTGCGCAGAAAGAGAACCAACTGAATTTTTCAGGCTGCAATACGTCCTGGTCCCGGGACCTCACTTACCAGCGTCGATCACGGCCGCGAATAATGAGCTCCTTCGCGTGTGCGAGATTATCGCGCATCGACGGCAACAGACCGCCTGCAACCGGCGGAGAGGCAGAGCCTTGTGCAATTTCTGACTGTTACTATTCCCCAGAAGGCCGAAACCATCGGTTCTCGCATCGGTCTGGCAGATACCTTTCTCTTGCGCTTGATCGGCCTTCTAGGGCAATCTTCACTCGACGATGGTGCCGGCCTTCTCATTCAACCCTCCTCTGGGGTGCACACCCTCGGTATGCGCTTCGCCATCGACGTCGTCGCCCTCGATAAGAACCTGCGCGTCCTCAGGACCTGGCAGCGTCTCCCCCCTTGGCGTGCCACCAGCATCAATCTCAAAACCCACAGCGTGCTCGAGCTTGCTCCCGGAAAAATCCGCCAGCACAATATCGAGCCTGGCGACCAGCTCGTCCTCTCCCCTGTTTAAGCTATCTGCCTACCCATCTATTCGGCTCAATTCAGTCTCAATACCCCACCGTGAACCTCTCCCGCACGTACCTCGGCTGCTCCAGCTCATCGACGAGCGCAATCGCATAATCCTCTGCCGAGATCCGGCTCTGCCCCCCGTCATCCACTACGAGGTGGTCCTTCCCAAGCCGGAACGTCCCTTTGCGCTCACCGGGCTCGATCAAACCCGCCGGGCTGAAGTAGGTCCAGTCCAGGCCGACTGCTGCGTTGCTTCCCCGCAATAGCTCCAGCAGATCGCGATGCGCACCGGCAATCGCCTTCCACTGCTCCGGCAAAGCGCCCGACTCCAGCAACGTGACGCCTGTTGACACAAATAAGCTGGCCGCCCCGCCCACAACGATGACCCTGCGAACTCCCGCCTCTCTTGCCGCCGCCAGAATTCCCCGGGTAATCTCGATAAGCTGTTGTTCGGCGCCATTCGGAGGACTGTATGCGCTGATCAACGCATCTGCCCCCTCCAGTATTTCCTCTAGCGCCCGGCCATCGCTCACATCCCCCTTCACGACTTTGACACCCTCCCGGCCTTCAACCTTCGACGGGTTTCGCACTACCGCAGTAACCTCATACTCCCTCGAAACCAGTTCCTCCAAAATGCGGCTTCCGATCATGCCGCTTGCTCCAATCAGCGCCACTTTCATCCTTTGCCTCCGATATAACGATGCTCGCTCAAATCGCGGTCTTTCTGCCGTTCATTTCGAACTTTTTGAGACTTGTTCGTTCCAACAACCATCCTTAGTACAATGCCCCGCTCCGCTCTCAGTCCCGCCAAATCCGGTAAGTGCGATGAGGAGTCCGTTTTCGTCGAGCTCGCTCGAACCTCAGACCTGCTCTCCCGCGGCCCGGCACAGCTCCTCAAAGAACACGACCTTTCCGCGAATCAGTACAACGTACTCCGCATTCTGCGCGGCGCCCCGGACGGCCTTCTGTGCGGCGAGATTGCCGCGCGGATGATCTCCCGCGATCCCGATATTACCCGTCTGCTCGACCGCCTTGAAGAGCGCGACCTCATCGGTCGATGCCGCCAGCACCCCGACCGCCGCAAAGTCCTTGTGCACATTGCACCGCGGGGCCTTGACCTGCTCTCTCAGCTCGATGAGCCGGTCTGCGCCCTCCACCGTCGCCTGCTCGGCCATCTCGGCCCTAAGAAGCTTCACCAACTCGCGCGGCTGCTGTTGGCCTGCCGGAAGTAAACAGGACGATTTTTGTTTTGCCATTATTTGTTGCAACGAATAACCTCACAATGAATCCAAAGCCAAGGAGGACAACACCAGCCATGAGCGCTACCGCCGTTTCGCCCACCAATGCCACAAGCACCTGGACCATCGATCCCGTCCATTCCATCGCGGAGTTTCGCGTACGACACCTGATGATTTCAAACGTCCGCGGCCACTTCACCGGAGTCACCGGCAAGCTCACCTTTGACCCCGCAGACTTCGAAAAGTCCCGCGTCGAAGCGTCCATCGATGTCAATAGTATCGATACCCGCGACCCCCAGCGCGACACCCATCTTAAGAGTCCCGACTTCTTTGATGGCGAAAAGTTTCCCGCTCTGACCTTCAGCTCTTCCCGCGTCACTCGCACCGCCGCCGGGCACGTCCTCGTCTCCGGACCGCTCACGATCCACGGCGTCACACGCGAAGTCGAATTCACAGTTGAGGGACCAACTCCGCCCGTAAAAGACCCCTGGGGTAACACGCGGGTCGGAGTCTCTGCATCGACCAAGATCGACCGGAGGGAATTCGGCCTGACCTTTAATGCTGCTCTCGAAACCGGCGGCGTGATGGTGGGCGAAGAGGTTGCCATTAACCTCGAACTTGAATTCGTCCAGGGCTGAAGCGGATCGAAACGCCAACCGATATATTTACTTGAGCCGGGAATCGTCTGTAAAAATATGATCGACAGACAGGGGTTCACCGGCGATTCCCGGCAGCGCGATAATTCGGGCCCGCCTGCGAGTGCGCGGCGTAGTTCAGGGCGTTGGCTTCCGTCCTTACGTCTATAAACTGGCGCGTAGCCAGGGCCTCGCGGGATTTGTATTGAATTCGTCCCGTGGCGTTTTCATCGAAGTGGAAGGCGATCCGGCAACCATCGACGCCTTTGTCTCCGCGCTGCCGGCCGAGGCCCCGCCGCTGGTCCGCATTGCCGAAATCATCCGCTCGGATATCCCCGCCGTTGGCGACTCCGGCTTTACCATCCACGAAAGCGATGCCGAAGGCTCGGCGTTTGCCTTAGTCCCACCGGATATTTGCGTCTGCAACGATTGCCTCTCCGAATCCTGCGATCCCGCAGATCGACGCCATGATTACCCCTTCACCAACTGCACCAATTGCGGTCCGCGTTACAGCATCATCCTCGACGTCCCCTACGACCGCCCCATGACCACCATGGCGGATTTCGCCATGTGCGACAACTGTCGGCGCGAGTACGAGAATCCCGAAGATCGCCGCTTTCACGCGCAGCCGAACGCCTGCCCAGTTTGCGGACCCCACCTCATCCTCGTCGAATCCGGTCAGCCCGGACCGGCTGAACCGCAGACCTCTCGTGAAATCCTCCAACGCGTCGTGGATCTGCTCCGCGCCGGCGGAATCGTCGCCTGGAAAGGTCTCGGCGGCTATCAACTGGCCTGTGATGCTCGACAGCCTTTCGCGGTTGAACAGTTGCGCCGCCGCAAACGGCGCAGCGAAAAACCCTTCGCCATCATGGTTGCGGATGCAGATGTCGCCGCCTCTCTCTGCTTTGTATCGGACCAGGAGCGTTCCGTTCTGGAAAGCCGCGAGCGCCCCATCGTGTTGCTGCGCCGGCGCCCAGCCCCAAAACTCGGCGCGCCACTCGCCGATGCTGTTTCGCCCGGCAATCCGGCTACCGGCGTCATGCTACCCTGCACCCCCATGCACGACATTCTGTTCAGGATCCTGCGCGAGCGCTGGGCCACTAACGCCGCGCTCATTATGACCAGTGGCAACATCAGCGAAGAACCCATCGTCATCGACAACGCCGAGGCTGAAGAACGTCTCGCCGGCATCGCCGACGCTTTCGCCCACCACAACCGCCGCATTCACACCCGCGTCGACGACTCCATCGTCCGCATCGTCTCGAACGTTGCCGTGCTCCTCCGTCGCGCTCGTGGATACGCTCCCCAACCCGTCTGGCTCGGCCGAGGAGAAGCGGAAGTCCTGGCCTGCGGCGCTCAACAGAAAAATACCCTCTGCCTCACCCGCGCCGGATTTGCCCTGCCCAGCCAGCATCTCGGCGATCTCGAAAACTTCGAGACCCTCTCCTTCTTTGAGCAGACCTTAGAACGCATGTGCCGCCTTTTTCACGCCAGGCCCACCGGTGTCGCCCACGATCTTCACCCTGGCTACCTCAGCACCCAGTTTGCTCAGAAGATGGAGGGCGTACGCCGCATCGGCATCCAGCACCACCACGCCCACATTGCCAGTTGCATGGCCGAGCACCATCTCGAAGGCCGCGTCATCGGGATCGCCTGGGACGGCACCGGATTTGGCACCGACGGCACCATCTGGGGTGGCGAATTCCTCGCAGCGGATTACCTCACCTTCGATCGCTACGCCCGCCTCCGTCCCGTGCTGCTCGCTGGCGGCGACTCCGGCGTGCGCGAGCCATGGCGTGTCGCCCGCAGCTATCTGCTGGACACTTTCGGCGCAATTCCCGACACGTACGGTGCGTTTCCGGACCAACCCACTTGGAGCCAGATGGCCTCACCTGAGCGCCTCCGCGTCATCGATACCATGCTCCAGCGCCGCGTGAACACCATCCCCACGTCGTCTGCCGGCCGCCTCTTCGACGCAGTCGCTTCCCTCATCGGCCTGCGCCACACCGTCTCATTCGAAGGCCAGGCTGCGATGCTGCTCGAAGCCGCGGCCGACGTCAACCCCGTCTTAGCCGCCGACCCCTATGCCTTCTCCCTCGCTGGCGCATCCCCTGTCGAAATCGATCTGCGCCCCATGATCTGCCAGATCGTCGGGGACCTTGATCGCAACCAGGCACGGACCCACATAGCGGCCCGCTTTCACAACACCCTAATCGCCGTTATCGCAGCGGTCTGCCGGCGCATGCGCGCGGATCTGCAACTCAACCGCGTCTGTCTCAGTGGCGGCTGCTTCCAGAACGCACTGCTGCTTTCGGGCTGCCTCGAAGCCCTCGGCCACGAAGGATTCGAAGTCTTTTTTCAACGCGAAGTCCCCGCCAACGACGGCGGAATTTCTCTCGGCCAGGCAGCCATAGCCTGCGAACAACTCCGCCAGCTAGGCTGACGCGGGGCGCCCTGCCACCGCCCCGCGCCGACGTTCCAGAAAGCCGATCAGGCGGCG
>Ga0181520_10007043_pt1 | contig 16806 bp, 12 predicted proteins | sample PEATcosm2014_Bin_29_FD_132451 | JGI IMG/M metagenome (GOLD analysis project Ga0181520, IMG submission 132451) | Peatland microbial communities from MTU Mesocosm Facility, Houghton, MI, USA - PEATcosm2014_Bin02_30_metaG | ecosystem: Environmental > Terrestrial > Soil > Wetlands > Peat | place... | reverse complement strand
TACTTCTACTTTTTTTCTTAACCCTGCTATTAAATGATTTACATCATTTTTAGTTCGCGTAGATTTTCGCTCATCCCAAACAGCTTCCATTATATCTTCAAATGAACACATAACCGGGTTGTTTCGGTTGTTATAGTTTTTTTGCTGCATGAATCGAATCAGTTTATGCTCCTGCGGCGTAAGCCCGGCAATTTCTTTCTTTTGCTTTTTTTCATAGACAAATAATTTTGCTTGTGCCCACTCATAGTCTAAATAATCTTGCTGAAAAATATTTTTTATGTTTTCTGTTGCATGAGGATCGATAAATATTAATTTCCAGTATTTAGGCATCCCATCTGAATCAATTCCGCCTAATATCAATATCGTATCGTTATTATTTAATTTTTCTTTACCATAGACTTTTTTAATCTGCTCATTCTGTTGAATGAATGTACCGTTTTTACTTGCATTATCAATTATCCAAAAGGAATTTATTTCATATTCAATTGAACAATGCATGTACCGTGTAACAAGTTTATGAGGATCCGGCTCAAGTGATATATCATTTCGATTTTTAAGCCTTCCGATTATCAGCTTGGATTTATTTAATTGAATTGTACGTATGTGATTGTTAGGACTTTCAATTGTTAGAAGAGGTGGTGCTGTTGGTGTTTTTGTTTCCAGATTTTTTTTCATGTCAATTGTCCATAAATTCTTGATTAAACCTAACGCATTTATCCTTTAGCTTCAATTGAAAATCAGTTTAAATTTGTGGGAAATTTTTCTATTAAAGGAATCTCCTATTTCGATACATAAATTAATTATTAATAAATAAATGAGAGATTAATTTTATAATATAGATAGAATACGCTTTCTTAAACCAATCCTGAACTTCATCTAAATATCTGCCTGCATAACTTTAGCTGGAATGGTTCCCTAATCAAGATCATCTATAATTCTAGATTGATTTACTGGAATATTATTACCCTCTTCTTTATTAATTTCCAGCAAGTCTAAAGTTAAATATCACTTATAAATTTTATCTTTTTTCCTTGTTATATCTAACCACATATTTATTAGCTCCATTGATTTAATATTTTAATGTTTATTTTATTTCCGGTGGTTGATAAAACAAAATATTTATTGAAACATTCAGAAAGTGGGTTTCTGAAAATTGAGGTAGAACTTTTAACTTCATAAATATTCCACCTGTTTTTCACTTTTAAATTTATGTCACTTATAACCAAAATTTCCCAGATTAGGCACAATAATTATCTGTATGTATTTTCTTATTTCCGGTTTTATCGACTTTATAAAAATGTAATTTAATAAATACTATATAGCTTAAAGCCAATGGCTTATAAAATTTTACACTATTATAATTATTTCAACTGTTTTCAAAAACAAAAATTTTAAAGTGATTTTTAATGCGTGCCCGAACCCTTTAATTCCCTAGCTTCATCTTACATAGTGGCGCTGAAAATGATATTGTAACTTAAATGTTTAGTGGCATATTGTCAATGTTTTGGATATGGGAAAATCATCCACGATGAGCCGCATTTGATGCAGGAGTCAAATGACTTAAGTAATCCAGCATTTTGAAGATAAATTTCCGCTTCAGTCTCATAAATGAACATTTATATACACAGAAAGACTAAATTCTTATTTTTAGCTTTATTTTAACTCTTTCGCATCTGACGAGGTATCAGCAGCTTAGGTTAAATAATCTCAATGTAGCGTTTCATTATTCCTTATCCTGAGAACGTTAACCAACCACGGATATTTTGTAATGCTGTTTATGAGTGTAATAATAATTTTTGGAACTTTCCTGAGATTATTTTTTTTAAATAATTCAAGCAGGTCGACCATTAAAACTTAATTTCTAACTCGCAGTAATATTTGTCAGAGATTGGTCTTCATTATTTCTTTTCGAACTTAATTCTGAGATAAGTTTAAAGCCAGTTATTGCTTTTGCAAAATTAAATTAATATTAATGAACCAGACAATGATTAAAATATGTTTCTACATAATCCGCTTCTAATTCCGTAATGCAATCTAAATCTTCTAAAGCTCTTTTATAGAAAAATTCTTCAGTGTGAACTAGTCCAAAATTATAGCAAGTATTAGTATCATTCATTTTTAATTTTAAAGCTTTACCTAAATCCTCTTTTGCTTTTTCATATTTGGTTAAAAAATAAAAAGCTTTACTACGACTAAAATAAACTTTGGCACATTCAGGTTTTAATTCGATGACTTTCGATAAGTCATCTACCGCTTTTTCAGAGTGGCCTGATTCAATATAAATAATTCCGCGAAGAAAATGCCCATAAGCATCATCCGGATTTAATTCTAATACTTTATTTAAAACTTCAATAGATTTTTCCGGATTACCATGTTTATAATTGGTTAAATAACGATTACTATATATAGCAAAATTTGTTTTCATTTTTTAAATTAGTTCCCTTTTTTAATATCCAATTAATATTATTGCAACTTATTTCCATATTTAACATCAATAAAATTTCTGAATAGTATTTATAACTTTTTCTGGGAAAAATTCAAGTAAGAAATTCTTTTGTTCTAAATTTTAGGAATAAAATGATAATTCTAGTGAAGAAATAATAATCTTCTATAACTATTTTATGTTTCTGAAGAGTATAAGTAGCTCAAATAAAGGTTGCTGTGCCTATTATTATCGTTCCTGTATTGCTTTTGTATTTTTTGTTTTTATTCTTATTTGTGGTTTATAAATGATAGATTTAACAGGTTAAATACATTGGATAAATACAGTCTTGTAAGTTAATTTAATGTAGAATAGCCCTGAAGTGCTACTAGTTTCATGTTTTTTGTTGCCGTAGGATAGCAAATTGAAAGGTTAGCAATTTGTAATGTTTATGGATATATGGGATCATAATATTGAAAATAATTAGCGTAATTCATATCAGACGAACAACTGCTTCCATTTTTCGTGTGGATTAAAGTGAATAATCCTTTTAGAAGATGTTTTAATAAAATAGGTTTATTGAACGAGAAAATACTCAGGCGGAATTTACAATGATAAGCGAAATAAAAATTGATGAGAACATGACAATCTGTAGTGGCGGCGGCTGCAGCTCTGTTGTATTGCGTTCACAAGACAGACAGCGGGGGATAATTGTAGATACGAAGAACTTTGGCGGCGCCAAAGAATTGAAGTGATTAGTGATTGCCCCAAATGTTATAGTAATAAATAAACATTTCCATCTTGATCACGCGCGCGGCAATAAATACTACCCCAATGCTCTTGTTATTTCAGGAGAGACGAACTGGAGGCAGTGGGGCTTCGATACAGCGCATAGTAAGCGCCCGGATGTAGTACTAAAGCCCGGTGAGAGAAGGCGCATCGAAATGGACGATGAAGTCATAGAGGTGATTGATTTTGGTAATGAACATTCGCCAAACGACTTAGTTGCGTTTTTTAAAAAAAGGAAAGTTCTTGCTGTTGGCGACCTTGTCTGGACAAATATGCACCCGATGCTGCTTGATGGAAATTCGGACTTAGGACAATGGTCGATTTATTTACAAAGAATTTTAGATGAGTTTGATGCTGATAAAGTTGTCCCTGGGCATGGGAAAATATGTGAGAAAGACGCTGTTATTAATATGCTCGAATATTATGATACGATCTCCGAGTTGCTCAATGATCCTGAAAAACTGAAATGACTTAAGAAGAAGTATAAAAAATATAAAACATTTCCAATCTTTGAAAATTTTGGTGGACAGTGCAACTCCTTAAGCGCTCAGCTAAAATGAGTACAAGTAAATAGTGTGTTCGGAGAACTATTCAGAATTGAAACCACCCGATACCCTATTCCAACCCGAATCTGAGATTAACTGCTTGTCCCAAATAAAGGCTAAACGCCTCATGATGACTTAAATTTTGGTATGCATAGGTATGCCTGATAACTACTTGATGACTTCAAAATGTAGCTTCGCCCTTCTACCACAAAGCCATCCAAATTATGCTTTACAACATATGATGACAGATCATCTATCTTGTTTATAAATCCCCTTCCTTTGAAGTTCAGCGAGGTATTGCATAAAACACCATAACCGGTAGGCGCCTTGAATGCAATAAGCAGGTTGTACAAGCTTCGGTTTGTCGCTGATGAACAGTCATACATAAAGAGTTTGCTCCTTCGTATAATTTATACTTTCTTCTCTTTGGAAGGATAGGCATAACATCGTTAATGATTAATCCGTGATGCTTGAGTAATCGAGTTATAAACTATTGAATTTGTTCGCCCATGCATTTCTAGACAATCTTTAAAAGAAGATAATTTGAATTGCATTAAATATATTGAAATTAATTTGATATTGTCAATAATATAAGTTCTCGATTTGAAATTTTACCAGGGTGCATTCGTCCATTTGTTATCCTACCGATGTCCATATAATTTATCAAACGTATAATATTACTCCCAATATCTATCTTAATATATATACTGATTGCGAACATCCTAAATTATTTTACCTTTAATAACATCTTCGCTTTTTTCATAAACTAGTTTAATTTATTAACACAAAATATTAGTTACAATAAACATTGACTACAAAATGGTTAATAAATATTTCATAATTACTCTAATTCTTTTTAAGAAAAATGAATTGTTTATAACTTGTCATCGACTGCTTAATGAATGCGATTGTCATAGAAATACAGGGAGCTATCAAACTTTTGAATCCATTCTGGATGTCCGTCGTAGTATTCGATGCGTCCGTCATCAAGTAGTACGAGTGAATCTATTTTACATATAGTGATTACTTGAAAAGGAGGAGAGTCATCTCGAGAATCCCTCATTTTAGCACCTTTACCGAGATATGGATAAGAGATATTTGACACCAATGTACTGTGTATAAACAAACCAGTTGTGCCGTTAATTTTTTGAGAAGTGTCAGCACCAGGTAAGTGCTCACCATTCTCATCGTATTCAAAATAATATATACCACTCGTCAAATTAGAACCAGCATAATACTCAGTATCAAGACGAATTTCAGACAAAGGACTATTTTTTGTCCCTGCACAAAAACGTAACCTCACCCACAGCGCCATTTCTTTGGACGCTGCATCCCAACTAGGTGGGAAATTATTATTATGATTTGCGGCATATAATTCCATTGCGTACCCTATACGCTTAAAATCGTTCTCATACAAAATGCTCCCTCTCTCCGCTCGTTGTGGTATTAAAATATATCCAGCGATACAAGCGACTATAACAAAAAAACTAACCAAAAGAATTTTCAGACCAATTTTATGGTTTGTTTCTATTTTCGCATCGGGTTCTTTCTCCAAATTGCTATCACTTGACTTTAGAATAAATATCTTTTCCATAGCAGCATTCCGCACGTTATCTCTTAAATCATTTTTAGCTATATGAGATAAATCATTATTGTCGGTTAATTTACTTACTACTGCTAAACGTACTTGCCAATCTTTAATATAATTTACTACATCGACTAATACATTTTGATCGGTTATCTTTTCAACCGCTGCTTTACATACATTAGGATCCTTATCACTCTTGGCAATATCAGCTAAAATTTTTTGATCAGTTATCTTATCTACTGCTGCTTTACGAACATCACTAATTTTATCATTTTTAGCAATTTTACTTAAGATTTTTTGATGATCAGAATTAAGAGAATTAAGTTCTGCTATTCCTTGAATTCTTTTTTCCCAATCGTCGCATTCCCATTTAGGTTTGAATGGCCACATAATCTTAATCCTTTATTTCTCAGAATAAGCGGTTTTGTTTGTTGTTGTAAAAATATATTTATTTTATTATTTCACATAACGTTCTCTGTCGAGTAGCTCGGTTAATCTGTTCGCTCGATCTCCGCAGTCATACCTTTCTATCGATACACATCTCAGTTGCTAACAGTCAATCATCACGAACACAATATGTCCGAAACATACCTGAGGTATGGTTCTCGCTTCTTGGCACATTTAATCCTTGACGCAACGAATGCTATACCCGATGTTCTCACCATTTTGGACATTGAGAATATTAATTTGATCACCGAATAGTCCCAGATACGTAATTTCCGATGATGTACTTGTAATAGTTCTATAATGAGGAGGAGAATCATAAATTCTGGCATTTATACTATGATCTAGAGCCGTATTGCTCCAATAGTAAGCGGAGGACTCAAAATAACTAAAGATACCACCATTGCTGCGATAGCCAGCCAGCATTGCGGAAAAGCCACTTGTGTTTGTACCAAGTCCGAATCCTGTTTCTTTCGAGATTAAAGCAGATGCTTCGCCTTTTATTACCGTTTTTAAATTTTCAAATTCATCTTTCGTTGCAACGTGCCATCCTTCTGGGGCCAATCCTCTTGGATCATCTACAGCATACCAATTATATAGTTTGCCATATTTTTTACCATTTTCTGGATCATTATTATAATAACACCAAGCTCCATTTTTCAGATTTGACCATTGTTCAGGATCTCGTACTTCCCGTATAGGATCTCCATTCTTATAATGATCAACATTTAAGTTCTCTGCCATCCAGGTTTGTCCGCCAATTTTGATAGTTTTATATCCTTTGATACAACGAACGCTATTTCCGTAGTCCTTATAATCGTAGTCTAGGTTAATGTTATTACCATCATTGACTAGGTGTAAGTAGTTTACGTAGCCCTTCTGATAATGGTGCTCTGTAGCGCTCCAAAAGTAAGCTTCTTTCGATAAGTCACAAAAGCTACCATCGTGAACGCGGCTGCCCCCTAATAGCGCTGAAAAGCCGCTTAAGTTCGTGCCAGTTCCTTCTCCGATTGCTTTTAAAGTATTTCCATCATTGTTGACTGTGGTTACTAATATTTGGAAATCTGATTGCGTAGGTATCTGCCAACCTTCTGGAGCCAATCCTCTCGAGTCACTCACAGCATACCAATTATATAGTTTGCCATATTTTTTACCATTTTCTGGATCATTATTGTAATAACACCAAGCTCCCGATCTAAAATTTCTCCATTGTACTGGATCTTTAAGTTCTGGAATTAAGTCTCCATTTCTATAATGATCAACATTTAAGTTTTCTGTCATCCACTCTTGTTCCCCGATTTTTACGGTTTTATTAATATGATCAAATATTTCGGTTGATTTTTTTTCAGATTGATTAGTCGATTTATCGTCACCACTCAAGCAACGAATACTAAACCCATAACCTTTAGTGTAGCCGACTAAGCTGATATAACTACCACTGTCGTCCAGGTGCCAGCTTATCGCATTGTTTATACCACTGCTCTCTGTTATACTCCAAAAGCTAGTGCTACTACCTGAATTGTCGAAGTGGCCATAGTCATTACGGGAGCCTACCAACAGCGCAGAAAAGTTGCTTTTATTAGTGCCTACTCCGTTTCCTAAACCTTGTCCTATAGCCTTCAATGCATTTCCATCTTGGTTTACAGTTATCGCTAATGTTTCAAATTCCGCTATCGTTGGTACGTGCCAGCCCTCCGGAGCTATTCCTCTCGGATCATTCACTGCATACCAATTATATAGTTTGCCATATTTTTTACCATTTTGAGAATCGTTATTATAATAACACCATGCACCTATTCTCGTATTTTTCCATTGTTCAGGATTTTTAACTTCAGGTATCGGATCGCCATTACGATAATGGTCAACATTTAAGTTTTCTGCCATCCAAATTTGTTTACCAATTTTAACAGTTTTGTATTTACTGATAACATTTTCAGTTAACTTTTTCTTAGACTTAGAGGTTGATTTATTGTTTCTTGTTTGCGCTATCGTTTTGCAACTAAAAGAACAAATCAATCCAACCAATAGGATCGCTAATGTAACTTTGTTTGAGTGTTTCATTTTATCACGCTCATAATTTTAGTTAAGATTTATAAAATTGTCTTATTCATTAAGTCTAAATTTAAAAGGAACAACAACCCACACCATAATGGGTGATTTATCCTTAATGGCAGGTGTGAAAACAAACTTCAACGCTGCATCAATTGAAGACTGATTAAAAACTACGTTATCACTTTTCATTATAATTGCCTTAAGAGGCCTACCTTCTTTGCCAACAAGTATTTTAACATAAACAGTTCCTTCAACACCTGCTCTTTTTGCAAGATCAGGGTAAACCGGCGGAACCTGAACTACAACCTGGGGTTGTTTGTCCACATGCACAATTGAATTTATGTCAGGAGCACCTTTGACTTTAGTAGTCTCAACATTTAAAGTATTATTCTGGGGAGAACTAAAAATATCCTTCACGCAACGGACGCTAAATCCGCAATTCTCACGAAAGTAGAGCGAGTAAGTACTGCTATTATCGAAGTGTAAACCTAAGCTATGTGCTTGGATAAAGACTTGAACCGAACTCCAAAAATTTGTTACAGAATATAAATCAACGAAGCTACCATCGATATCGCGAACTCCTGCCATCAATGCTGTAAAGCCGGTTGTGTTTTTACCTGAACCTACTCCAATCCCTTGCCCTATTGCTTTCAGTTTGTTTCCATCTCGTATTACTGTTGCTTCTAAAGCTTCAAATTCCTCTTTTGTTGGTATGTGCCATCCATATGGTGCTAAACCTCTCGGGTCATTCACTGCATACCAATTATATAGTTTGCCATATTTTTTACTATTTTGAGAATCGTTATTATAATAACACCATGCACCCGTTGTAAGTTTTGCCCATTTTTCAGGATCTTTAACTTGTGGTATTTTGTCGCCATTTCTATAATGATCAACATTTAAGTTCTCTGTCATCCAAGTTTGTTCATTGATTTTAACAGAATTAAATTTACCACTAACTTGTTCAGTCGATTTTTTCTTCGATTGTTGAATTGATTTATCGTTACCTGATATAGCTAAAGGTCTGAAACCAAATGAACAAATCAATCCAACCAACAGGATAGCTAATCTAGCTTTGTTCGTGTGCATCATTTTATCAAGCTCATTATTTAATTTTAAAATGTAATATTTATAGTTCGTTTCTCTTTTGAATATTAACATTGGACTAAAACTCTTTAACTTCTAAAACAACATCTTACTTAGAAGTGCTGGAAATTATATTTTAATTCAATTATTTATTAAACGTGTAGGGTTTCTCTAATAGCTGATTATTTCAAAAATTATATCACAATGCATTTACAAGTTTCCCATAACTATGAGTTAGCATAAAATAAATAATATCATAAATATAGACATTAATACCGAGACAGATTTAGTATAGTTCAAGATTCCTGACCTGTTTTCTTTATTCATGTTTGGAGTGATATAAATTTCAACATATTATTTTACTTCGTCGTAAGAGTTGAAGATTTGATTACAGCCGTAAAAGTATTCGATGCCTTAGCTTGATCCCAGTCTTGCGGACAGAGTAACGTCAGTTGAATCACCGTATTTTTAAGCTTCTTATACTCTAATGCGCCAGAGATTTCGATTGCGCCATCCTTTCCAATTGCTTTGGTGTAGAAGCTAGAGAATTTCTCATCATCAATTGATACGAAACCTAAATACTTTCTTAAGTAACTACTTCGAACGCCCCAATCCATTTTCTCGCCAATCTGGTTTTTCAGCAGGGTAATGAGATCTAAGTGTTCCGGTGCTTTTGCAGAAACAATAATGAATGTACCAGCATTGTTGAGAATGTGAAATGCAGCCACTTGAACTGACTTGGCGGGGAAATCGGAACCTGAATATTGTTGCGATATTTGGTTGCTTTGCTCAATATACTGTCGGCGTAAAGAGGCAACCTCACTAGAATTGAAATTTAACCACTCAGTTGGAACTTTGATCCTAAACTTACCAAGAGAGATGCTCTTGGGACCGCTTTCAATTGTAGTATTATCTTGAATTTCGGGATTTTTTGCTAAGCTCTGATTTGGGCTTGCTTGGTTAGTCTTGGTGACTGAACTTAACCATTTTTCAACGTCTAGAACCGGTTGGTATTCATTCCCATCTTCTGTAACCCAAATGGGGGTACTATCTGGTTTCTTTATTGTCAATCTATGCGTTTGGCCTTGAAAATAACCGGTTATAGCTTTGGTGTTTATATCAACAATCCATGCATGGGGTGTCATTTCGCCTACCCAATTCAAGTAGTTGTTTGAACTTTGGTCAATGAATTCAAACCCATTGTCGAATATTATTAATGATTTGGCTTCCCAAATCGGGTCAGCCGATTTCAGTTCATCTCGTAAATACCCTGTTGTTCGAGTGGCATATTGACAATTATTACAGCGTTCCCAGGACATGTATTTATCGCTACAGGTTGTGGGTTTGTTCCATGAGTGAGGAAGGGTCGGACCGAGTTCAGCAACCAGTTGATCAATTTTATCGAGGAAATCGTTTTCTTTCTTCTCCTCGACGGGATCCCGCGAGCAAGAAACAAGCAGCATAACAATTGTAACCGAAGCAGCAAGAAAAAGGAAATATTTAATATGATTATGCAAAACAATTCTCCGTGTGTAATAATTCTGCTATTTTCAGCCTCCTTATTAAATTATCTTTGTTTTTCTATTTAGGTTTGATTAGCCAAATAATCGTAATTCTTTAAAAGTTAATATTTTATCAAACATTCTTTTAGTTTTTAAGTTTAAGTTAATTCTTAGCTCTTGATATTTCTATAATGCTAAAAATTCAATCTAAATATCGTACTATCAATACAGAAAAATTTTTTAGAGAGTTGGGCTTTTAATTTCACAACCCTCAATTTGGGACACAATTCAAAAATGACTATTCGACTGACAAGATCTATAGAGAAATATAAGAGCAGCTAATATGCACACATTTATAATCCATAGAACAAACTTCTTAGCTAATGGAACAGCAATCGTAGATACAAAAGTCTCTGGTGTAGCATCTGTGGATGCTTGACCTCCATGCAGACGCAACAATTCTACGACTTCTTTCTTGTGTCTGCGTGTCGCTTGGTCTAAAGGCGTCATACTTTCATTATTCTTGGCATTAACTTTCGCGCCTTTGGCTATCAATAATTCTACTACTTCTTTGCGTCCATAACCCGCCGCCATCCATAAAGGTGATTTACCGTAGTAATTCCGGATATCAACATCTGCTCCCATGTTCAGCAGTAATTCCACTATATCACTATACCCTGCACTCGCGGCATAGTGTAAAGCTGTTTCACCGTTGAATTTATTTATTCTGACCTTAGCGTTAACTTCGGCATTGTTGATTAACAATAATTCTACAATATCTTTGTGTCCATAAATTGCCGCACGATGCAAAGGTGTATCTCCGGTTCCATTTGAGGTGAAAACCAAATCAGGATTGTCTTTTAGCAGCGCCTTGACTGTTTCCAAGTTGCCTTTGCTAACCGCCTTAAAGAACGAAGTTGCATTATCAATAGTATTATTTAACTTTATTAATAAATTATGATCAGTTATTTTTTTTGTTGCTAGCACACGTATATGTTCTTCAAATGGTTCTGTCAAAGCAATATTAGCCAATAGCTTTTGGTCGGTTAACTTTTCAAGCGCTGCCTCACGTTCCTCCAATTCTTTACTATTATTTTTAACAATATACGCTAAAGCATTTTGGTCGGTCAATTTTCTTATTGCCGCCTTACGTATATAATCATTCATGGCATTTTTAGCAACATCAGCTAACAGGTTTTGGTCAGTTAATTTATATACGGCTTCACATCTAACTTCCGAGACTTTATCATTTTTAGCAATCCAAGCTAATAAGTTCTGATCGGATAATTTTATTACAGCTGTAACGCGTAGATTATTATCTTTTTCATTTTTAATAAAATCAGTAAGAATTTGTTGATCGACCAATTTAAGTACCGCTGATTTACGTATATCACTACCTTTACCATTCTTCGCAATATCAACTAAAATATTTTGGTAAGTAATTTTATCTAAAGCTACCTCCCTTACCTTCAATACTTCATCATTTTCCGCGACATCTGCCAAAATATTTTGGTCAGTTAACTTTTTAACTGCTGCTTCTCGTACATTACTTTTTTTATCATTTTTCGCAATATCTGCCAAAATATCTTGGTCAATTAACTTTATAGCTGCTGCCTCTCGTACATCACTTTTTTCATCATTTTTCGCAACATCTGCCAAAACATTCTGGTCAGTTAACTTTTCTACTACTTCAATACCCACAGACCAAGCTATATCATAATTAATTACATCAACTAAAACTTTTTGATCAGTTAGCATTTTTACCGAGGTTCTTCGTACATCACTATTTTTATCATTTTTAGCTACATCAGCTAAAACTTTTTGATCAGTTATCTTTTCTACTGCTACTTGACGCACATTATCATTTTCATCATTTTTAATAACATCAGCTAGAATATTTTGGTCCGTTAGATTATTTACTGTTTTCATCCCTATAGACCAATCTATATCGTACTTCATAACATTAGCGACAACGCTTGGGTCAGTCAACTTTTCTAATGCCGTTCTTCGTACATCACTATTTTTATCATTTTTAGCTACATCAGCTAAAACATTTTGATCTATCACCTTTTTTACTGCTGCTTTACGTACTTGCCAAATATTATCGTTCTTTGAAAATTCAATTAAAATACTTTGATCAGAAAACTTTTCTACAGCTGCTCTTCTTACATTATAATCCTTATCAATTTTAGCAATTTCAACTAATTCTTTTTGATGTTCGGGATTTAGAGCATTAAGTTCTGCTATTCCTTGCAACCTTATGGAAGGATCTTTGCTTTTCCATTTTGGTGTGAAGAGTGACATAATTTTAATCCTTTAAAAGGTAATAATAAAGTAAATTATTATTTAGTGTTAGAAAAATCTATTTATTTTTAATTTCCAGTCTACAAAAGATGTTACAGTCCATGTTTATGCACTACATTCCATTTGCCCTATTATTCGGGTTGCTCAAAAATTCCGTCTTTGTCTCTTCCAAATACACCTTCTGGCGTGTGTATGATAAAGTAAAAGAATTGCTTGTCTACCGGATTCGACTTCAGAAACTCTAAAGCCGTTTCTTTGGTCGGCGCCTTGTAGTGCCTCTTGATCGCGAATTTGGTTCGTGGTTCACCCACTCTTGCAATTTCTATTTCTATCCCGCGAGCTTTCATCTGGGCCAGCATGTCTACCTTTTCCTCAAAATCGAATATTACAGCGGTTGAGTTAGTCTTCGGCGAATTTGAAATGATTGTCACAGAATCTTTAGGCGGGTCGCTGACGCGCGGGTTTGTCCCATTGAATTTCTTACAACTCGTAATGGCTGTATCATAAAGCTCTAGTGAGATTTGGTTTCCAGCTAAAAAGAAGCCCCAAGAAGTGATCTGACCTTTTACGACTTGGGGATAGATTCCAAATTCCAAGATTTGTGTGCTAATCAGCTTTCCACTATCAGATGCAATTTTGATGGGTGGAAGTGAAAGCATCGCATCCATTGCGTCTTTTTTCTCCCGCATATCATAAAAGATGAAGGGGAACTTGGGGCGGTTCAAATAATATGGTGTCCAGAAATTTTCTACTCTCTCTTGCGTATCATAACGTGTGCCAATGTTGTCGCGTTCAGAAAATCCACGACTCGACATCGCAGCTTTTTCTAATTTTGGGTTTGCTTGTGCGGTCGACTGTGAGTGGTTGCCAAACAATCGTTTCCAGAAAATCATTGTTTTGCTCCTTTCATTATCATGCTGGTTTTTTTATTTACACATAGAGGTGCCTAAGTGTTTAAATTAACCCGCAGTTCAAAATAGTACTTATTATGACCGTAGCTAAATATTTTATTATCCGAATACCTTTTCATTTGTTAAAGAGATTATACAATTTACAGGATATATTCCTTTAAGATATTATTTTAGTTTAACATAATCATATCACCACTGTAAAGTTATCGTAAGTCTTTCCCGACAACTTATTAGTTGTGTCGTTCATCGAGCTATTTCCAAAACTGCCACCACCTCTTTCTCAGCGATTGTAGCTTTACATTTTTCGAAATACTGGCCGTTTTTACGCCAGTAATAAATTCACTGGGAATAGCACGTTTCACCTGCACATTGCACTTAGGACATTTGCCGTATCCGGGATTACTCGTTAGTGGTAAACGACCATAACAATTATCACAGAATAAAAGACCACACTTGGGACAAAAATAAAAATCGTTGCCAGAACCCATTTGCAATGTCGCTCGAGTAGTTCGTTTCCTACACATATCACAGTATCCATTTAGAACATGGTCGGCGTTCAACGGAAACAAAGTGGAACGATTGTCATAAATTACTTCTGCATCATTGCAATATGGACTGGTCAAATAGCCTCGAATATCCGATTCCGTATTGCAACATCCAATATTTGTGAAATCCGAAGCACTAGGGAAACTTTTATATCGGACCATTGCGATATAGCCGTATTTCTCAGCGAAGGCTTTTGCCGCGTCGGCGTCAGAACTACCTGGATAATTCTCACGTATGTAACCTATTTCTTGTGAACCCATAATACTTAACTTTCTATGATTGTTGTTTGAATTATATGACTTAGCAAAGACATTCCACATTTGTCCGCATCGTACATAAATATATCTCCATTTTTTGTCTTAGATTATTGATTGCTTCTCGCACAATATTATCAACTTGACTAACAGGAATCTGTTCTGCTGCTTTAAGAGCAACTAAATAATCCTGCTTCAAGTGGGTATCAAGTGCGATATTATTCAATGCAGCAAAAAGGCAAACATCACTCTGAGGCCATGCATGCCAAAAAAGTGAAGACTTAAGAATATTCATGACCCTAGCTGCCAGTTGATGTCGCCCTCCTGCCTCTAAGTAAATAGCAAAATCTCTCACCAAATCACACAATTCTAAATGGAGTTCGGATCCGTCATAATCAGAAATCTTGCCAACTAAACGAGGAAAAACGATGTCGCCAAACTCGGTTGGTACTTCCTTTGTTGCCATATAAATCGAAACAGCGAAAACTTGTGTTATAGCTCGGCCCATCTTTGCACTAATCCCCGGTCGTTTTAGGTTAAGTGCCTCAATAGGAAGTGCACGACACATAGTACGTAGCTGTTCAGGTGTCCGAGTTTGAAACATATCGCGATACGACATTTTCCCATCAAATTCTGAGGGTAGTTCTAAATTATCACCTGATGGCGGTCGTGAAGCTTTTACAGTTGCAGTTTGTCCAATAAATCGCTTAAAGAAGTTCATAGTTATCCTGCCATATTTTTATGTTGTTTGATATTCTACTAAACGATATTTACGGTAAGTTGTCGTCAAATACAAAAATGCATCTATGATCAATTAACGTTAATAAAAATTTACAAATTTATTTTTTACTCAAACTAAATGAGTAAATGAATTTAATGAAACATCTTTATTGGCTCAAACTTATTGCAACCTTTTAATATGGCCGCGTGAGCATTATTGTTTTATTGGTAACGTCCCAACTTATTCTGGAAATAATTTTTTGATTGTTTTTACATACCCGAACCCTTTAACTTCCCTAACTTCATCTTGCATAGTGGCGCTGAAAATGATGTTTGAATTTAATTGTTTAAAGGAATATTGTCAATATTATTTGATAATGCAAAATCATTTTTTCGGGTATCGATTTTTCCTGTGAGCAATTCTTTGAACATTAGAATTAGTTTTGAGTATATATTTTCAAGTTATGTGCATACAATCTTATCTTTCAAAAATTTGACTCAGATAAACTACCCTTGAAACGAATAGGCGGTTTCTATCCATACTTCCGCCGGCAGGTGTGCTGTATGAGTTTCCTTCGCGATCAGTTTAAATTTGGAGTTACGCCCTCATTAGATACAGGCTTCATACAGAAATTGTTAAGCTTTTCATGCTAACAAAATATCTACCCGGGTATTTTCTACCCGGGCATTATGGTATATTGAGCCTCCAGCTCACGCCGGATATAGATAAATCCGGACTACCAGTTAATGAATAATTATGTTTATTAAGATATCAGTTAGATTTTCGTCTTGTGATTATGATGGAGGGCTAATTTTTGATATGTTGCTCTAAAGGTGTAAAATGTGCGCGCGCGGAATTTTAATAGTCACCGCTGGAAGATTGAATCTTTACTGCTTCGGGATTTAAGGCTCGGAGGATAAACTTAAGGCCTCGGATATACATCCTTCAACTATGTGATTAATTGTTTTTGCATGGGATAATATATCAAACTGAATATCTGTGAATTTACTTTCCCATTTTCTACTGTGATTCAAAGCCTCCTGCTTTGAATTATAAAAATTTACATCATGTATTTCTAAAACATGATAATTCCCTGAATGCATATCCTCCGGATCCTTAAAACTCTTGGCTGAAATGAACTTATTAAATTCAAGATACTTGCAGACCGGCTCATTTAGAGCAATAAGCCTATCAATATTCACCAACCCATGAATTGTAGCGAACTTATTAAATTCCGGATCTTCACATATATAATGGTAGTATATCTTTCCGTCTCTATGGATGCAGGACTTTTCATGTACGGTGGTATATAAATGTAAACTGAGTTTCATGTTTATTCTTTCTTTATTAGTTTGTTCATTAGTAATTCGAATAGATCAATGTCTCGATTGTTATACCGGTATATTAATTCCTGGAGGGTTTCCGCAAGCTTGTTTAGGTCCCGCCCGCGAAGATTTAACAACTTTTCCTGGCAGAAACGGTATAATATATCCAGACTATCAATCTTATCGATCTGATTAAGCATCTTCTCAGCACTTAAGTTCTTATAGCTAATCCGGTAAAAGTATGAAGTGCCATTTTCCATTGTCAGGGTAGCTGTAATGGCTGCGCCGGCTTTGATGGGATTACCGGCAGCTAATTC
>Ga0181520_10007041_pt1 | contig 16807 bp, 7 predicted proteins | sample PEATcosm2014_Bin_29_FD_132451 | JGI IMG/M metagenome (GOLD analysis project Ga0181520, IMG submission 132451) | Peatland microbial communities from MTU Mesocosm Facility, Houghton, MI, USA - PEATcosm2014_Bin02_30_metaG | ecosystem: Environmental > Terrestrial > Soil > Wetlands > Peat | place... | reverse complement strand
GCCTGAGCGGCACGATTGCGAGTTTCGTCTTGTTGAGTCTGCTCGCCGACAGCTTTAAGGCTCAAAGTTGCAGCGAAAGCACCCAATCTCAGGCAAAATCTTCTTCGACCGGTCGGTTCCACCAACCTCTCCTATCGATGCAATGCGACCGACGCCGGCTCTGCGGGAGGATCTAGCCGCAATTGAGTACGAGTGCGAGCGAAACGCCCTTAGACAGCGGCATGAAGCTCAGACTACTTTGCCCACGCCCGATCGGGAAATATCGGAAAGATCATTCCTAGGGCGCGCACAACCAACGAGCGCGCCCCGAGACTGAGTCATGGTTAAAAATTGATTTTCGCTGCTATTTGGAGGAGGCGAGCATTTGTTCCGGCTTGTGGAGAGAGGATTTCGCCAACCGCTCCCGAGCTCAGTGAAGTCGATCCCGGATTCGCCGTCCAGAGGTGATTCAAGACATTGAAACCCTCAACGCGGAAGAGCATGCTATATCGTTCGTTGAGCCTGAACGTCCGCCACAGCGCAGCATCGAAGTTCCAGTTTCCAGGCCCGAGCAGATCGGCTCGATGCGTGTTGCCGAACGTTGTGGCAGCCTGCGTTTGATATGCGCACGGATTAAACCACTTTCCGGTCTTCCCGATCCCCCCGAGAACTGAAGGAGCAGCACAGGATGGGTTCGCCGCGACCGGCCCAGCCACAAGCGGATTTCCTACTCTGTTTGGCCGATCGTTGCCAACGCCAGTGAGCGAAACATCGGTTCCATCGGTGACATTCAGCCACGAGCCTGAAGTAAGTGTGTAGATACCTGACAAACTCCAGTCACCAACGATTGCCCGGGTCACGCGATCGCCGACGGTTGGGCTTTGAGCTACAAACGACGCATTGAACTGTTGCCTACGATCAGATGCGCAATTCCCCCAATCGCCCTTTGGGTTTGATGGATTCTGGAACGATGTCACGAGGGTTTGGCCGATGTCGCCGTCGTCAAGGCAATGCGACCAGGTGTAATTACCGAGAACGGAGAAATCGTGGCTTAGTCGATGTTGCGCGACCAGCAAGAGGCCGTTGTAGCTGGCGTTGGCGATGGACTCATCCTGGATCATCGCCCCAGCGAAGTAGGGGCCGACGGTGGGATTGTCGAGCGTCAAAGCCTGCCTTGCAGATTCATTGTTCACGGTGACGCCACCGACTGTCACCGATTCGCTCGAAGGTCCGTTGCATTGGCTATAGGTATACGACTGACCGCGATAGCTGAGCGTGCAGCCACCCGAAGTACCGTTGACGCCGGGGAAGCCATTACTTGGTCCGAGGATCACAGACGGACTAAGATTCACTCCAAGCCACATATGAGTGGTCATGCTTCCCAGGTACGTCGCAGACACCATCCAATTTGCAGTGATCTGTTTCTGAATCGAAAGGTCCCATTCCTGGGTGTAGGTTGGCTTAATATTCGGCTGCGCGGACCGGTAAGTTCCGCCAACTGGGAAGGCGTAGTTGGATGGCTCCTGCAGCGGCGTCGGAAACGGATTGCTGACCGATTGGCCAAACCATGGATTTGCCAAGCCCGCGCCCTGCGCAACGGACAGCGGCGTGAAGGTTATGTTCGATCCGTAGGGCGGATCCAAAACAATCTGCGCGTTGTTCCACATCGTGCTGGTGTCGTAGAAAATGCCGTATCCGGCACGAATCGTTTCAGTGCCCCTGCCACGCGGATCCCAAACAACTCCGAAGCGCGGCGCAAAATTGTTCACGTGATTGTTCGTATCGGAGGTGCCGGGAAAGCCCGGATCACCTGGAAACGTTAATCCGACCGGCGCGTTGGTGTACACCTGGCTGCCTTTGCCCGCAAGGAAGCGAGACATGTCAAAGTTGATATTTTCCCTATATTTGTTGTATTGCGCGTAAAAGGGATCCCAGCGCAAACCGAGGTTCAATTGAAGGTGTTGCAAAATCTTCCAGTTGTCCTGAATGTAGAGGGATGGAAGATTCTGTGAGTCGCGAGCGAGGTTTCCATTCGCCTGCTGGAAGGAATCCAGATTCCCGGTAATGAAATCCGCCATGGAGTTCCCTGTACGTGAGGCGGAACCGCTCACGAATGCCAACGCCGGATTGAGATTTGAAGTGCCGTCGGCATTCACCTGATTGTGGTTATAAACTACTCCGGCATTCATCGAATGCTTTCCAACCAGGATGCTCAGATCCTCCGATGCGCCGAAGACGTTGTCATAGTCATAACCCGGAAAGGATGGAAACGCGGAACTGAAATAGCCACTGACGTTAAAGGTTGAAAGGTAATTCGGGACTTCAGAGGTTACGTTCGAGCCAAGTTGGGTGATTGTTGGAATTCCTGGTGCGGTGCTGCGATCGACCCCCATGCGCGTGAAATACAACCGTGGTGCGCTCACGATTTTGGAGCTAAATACGTAGGTGTCACCGAGGACAAACGTCTGCGCCTGATCCTGAAGACCCGGATTGACTGCGGAAAATAAATTTCCTTTCGCATAATAAGGCAGCAGACTGTAATTCGATATGAAGTAACGCCCAAAGAGCGAGTCTTTCGAGGTCCGCTGCCAATCAGTACGAAGCACTCCCTGCGCTTCGTTATCGTGAGTGTACGGTGCGACAAGAACCACTTGGCTGCTGCCTGGAAGCACAGGAAGATAAGTGGCCACAGCCGCCGCTATTTTAGCGGAAGACGTCTGCAGAAGCGCGGGCTGGATAATGTTGCTGCAGGGAGACGTGGTAAAGGCTTGATTCAGATAACCGGAAGGGCAGTTGCCTCCGGTGGGCGTGGTTGACGGCCCCAATTGCGCTGTGAAATTGCCTGCGAGATTTGCCGTCGTAGGCGACAAATAGGATGTTGGCGTTCCAAGGACGCGTTCCATCGTCTCCTGGTAACCGCCGAAAACAAAGAGCTTGTCTCGAACAATCGGACCGCCGGCAACGCCGCCAAACTGGTTTCGCTTTAGTCCGTCGTTGGCTCCTGAATAATCGACCTTGGCATCCATTGCGTTGTTTCGGAGGAACTCGAAGACATCGCCGTGAAATTTGTTTGTCCCCGATATCGTCGTGCCCTGAACGGTTCCGCCTGGAGATCTGCCGTAGTTTGCCGGCATGGCGCTCGATTCGACCTTGAACTCCTGCAATGCATCCGGGAACGGCATTGGCAAGCCGATATTCGTGCGGATGTCCTGGTTGGGCGCACCGTCAAGATAATAGTTGGTTGCATTGCCCTGCGCACCGGCCACTGAAATCGCAACAGCCGTCGGATAATCCAAGGTTACGATCAACGAATTTGTGTTGTTGCTTACCGCTGCACCGGAAAGCAAAATCAGCTGGTTGGCCTGCCGGTTGTTCAGCGGCAGATCAACGACCTGTTCGGGGTTAACTACCTGGCCAACGCCCGTGCTTTGCGTCTCCACCATGGCAGCATCCGCTTCCACCTGAACGACCTGCGTTGTCTGGCCAACCTTCAATGCCACAGGAATGACAGGGCTGGTGTTCACCTCCAGCACAATCCCCGATTGCACGTAGTCGGCGAAACCCTCCTTCGTTACTTCCAACTTGTAGGTTCCAACGGCCAGGTTCGAAAACACGTATGCCCCGGTGTCGCCGGTTACGGTCATGCGAACCGCGTTGGTGCCAGTGTTAGTCAGTTGAACTTTTGCACCTGCAATCACCCCCCCGCTTGCGTCCTGGACCGTGCCTGACACCGAGGATGAAACGACCGTCTGAGCGCTGATTTGCAAACATGCGAGGCCTACCAAAACCAGCAGCAGGATGATGTACCTTTTCATTCTTGTTCTCCTCGGTCCGCTAAGGACCTGGTTGAAGTCGAGTTCCGGGATTGCAGCATCTGGGAAGTTCTTCGGACTATGCTTCAAATCAAGGGAAGTGAAGATACTAAGCCGCAAATAGTGCGTTCAGTCAATCACAGATCAAAAAAGCCTGTCAATAAAAATTTCTAGCTGAAGAAATAATTTCTTCTATTGAAAACTCTGTCAGAAGCCCAGGGGCACTCTTAGTACGCAACAATGGATGGCGCGCAGCGGCCACCACGAAACACCGATCCCGCAGTAAGTCAGACGAAACTCACTCGCACGCCGAGAGTTTCCCGCAGCGACGAGGAAGCCACGGAGCGTTCGTGGCGTGCGCGAGGAAATGCGCGAAGTTGAGCACCCGAGCGAAGGGCTTAAATTTCAACAATGTTTGTAGTGGAGGATGCCGTCAGCTACATCGACAGGCATGGAAGCACGCGAGACGCGTGATGAAATCGCTTGAGACGAGAAACACGCGACTGTTCATAGTGTCTATATACCATAAATCTGAGACGAGCTGTCAATGTTTTTGCCTTGCAAGATCACTTCCGCGCCGGAATATCAGGCGCTGCGAGGTCTTCCGATGCCTTAGGCTCGGCCCCCTATCTCGAGCGCCTATCGAGGATTGGGGCCAATCTCGTCAAGACCATGGGATAAACGCATTCTTTCGGGCAGGTCCAGTTTGTCGGAGCGTACCATCGATCAATCAACCAGCAGACTAACGGGACTCGATGCGGAACAAACCAATAACGTGCCGTCGGTTTTTCGGAACTTCTGCTTCAGATCGTTCTTGAAAAACGCAAGCCTCCGAGAGGTAGTGCTGTACTATCTTGTCTGAAATGCTGGTTCCATAAACGGTTTGAATCCGCTGCACCTAAATTCCGACCAAAACAATTGCCGCTTCATTACCGGTGGTTTGGTCGCTGATAAGGGAGTGAAGGACGGTGACTCTGAACGACGATAGTTTCGATCAAAGCGCAGTTCTCGTTGCTGACTATGCGTGCGAAACTGGCGAGAATCCACTATGGCATCCGATCGAGCAACGTCTCTATTGGACCGACATCCCCAATGGACGCCTCTTCCGGTACGATCCCCTTACAGATTCACACGAGCAATGCTACGAAGGCAGACCGGTAGGCGGATTCACCGTGCAGCGCGATGGAAGTTTATTGCTGTTTATGGATCAAGGAACGGTCGCCGTTTGGCGGGAGGCGATGCGTCTCCACATCATCGCTGAATTAGGCCGCGAGCGTAACACCAGGTTCAATGACGTAATCGCGGATCCATCGGGGCGTGTCTTCTGTGGGACGATGTCTGGGCCAGACGGCGCCGGTCGGCTGTATCGAATGGATATAGACGGGACAATCGACGTCGTTTTGGAAGACGTAAAATGCTCAAATGGAATGGCATTTTCAGCTGACCAAAAGACCTTCTTTCACACCGACTCTTTTGCGAGACAGATTTACATTTACGATTACGACAAGCACAGTGGGGCAATCCAGAATGGGCGCGTCTTTGCTGAGTTCAGCGAAGCGGATGGATTCCCGGACGGAATGACAATAGACTCGGACGGGCGCGTTTGGTCAGCGCTGTGGGACGGTGGGCGAATCGTTCAAATCAGCCAGAACGGCAAGATTGAAAACAAGATTGAATTGCCGACGAAGAAGATTAGCAGCCTCACTTTTGGAGGAAAAGAATACGCGGAGATCTACGTCACAAGTGCTGGGGGTGATTCTAAAGCCGAAAACGGGGCATCGGCGGGTGGTCTCTTCCGGGTGAGAGGAAAGGGGCGCGGTCGCGCTGAATTTCTGTCTCGCATTCGAATCCCTTAGTTTGATTGCCATTCTCTGTTACTCCGCTTGCATCCGGCTCATTGAGTTCCGGTTGCGGGGTTCGCCTTCTATTGATTTAGGCGATACAAGCGCACCGTGAGGGCGAGCGTGGGCGCCGCCTCACCCCAATCTCCGAATCAACTACTTTTGCTCCGTCCCACAACTGAAAGTCATCCCAGTCCATCCACACCACATTGGTTGCACTGGTCTCATAAACGACGGAAGTCCTATCCAGTGGAACTCGGGATGTTTGGCAGCGGGCATCCCTGCATCGAAGTTCTCTGCCTCATCGATGCTTCCGCTGCCTTTGTAGTGGGCAACCTCGGGATAGGGGTAGACCGGCCGGCTCCTATACGACTTCGAGATGCTGATTGCCGTTCCGTACGGCCCGTATTTGCCTCCCTTCTGATCGATGAACGGCAAGTAATAGCTGATCAGCCGGTACGGTGCCGTTCCATTTTCGACCCAACCGATCATCGCACTTAGCAGGTCGCAATCGATGGGACCGGGATTCCCGTTGCCGTGGTATCCGCCGGGGAACAGATACAGCCGCGTGAACCGCTGGGCGCGTTCCTTTCCCATGTAGCTCTGCATGGCCTCATAGTAAGCAAGGATGTTGGTCGGAGCAGTGGAGCCGTCTGCCAGACCTGACCAGAAAATTATCTTGTGTCCCGCACTATCGAACTTCGATAGGTCTGGATTCAGGGCGTCATAAAGAGCATGCATCGGAGTCAGTGCTCGAAATGTTTCCTCATCAAAATGGAAGTCGCGGATGTCATAGTCGAGCGGCAGGTTCTGAGGAAACGCCAAGTATTTGATCGAGAAAGTCGCGAGACTATTGCTGATTGTCCTTGAGCGATCTGGCACAGCAGCGACGAATCCAGCATTGATCCACTGCAGTTCAGACCCTGGAAGGGGGCCGCTCAAGACCAACGGTGTTCCCTTGCTGTCGTGCGCGCCTTGATAGATCAACTGCGCAGCACGGACTTGTGCGGGAGTAAGGCATGTCGCTGGATCCTGGCCCTCCTTGCATTGCACGACCGCCGGGTCAACATGGCAATTCCATGGATCGCTTATAAGACCATCTTTAAGCCCATCCTTCGCATCGCACGCGGCCAGAGCCGCCGCATGAAGGATCGGAAGCTTGTCGGGCGTCAGGATGATGTGGCCCTCTTTATCGGAGTTCGAGAGAATATTCCACGAGTGATAGATCGTGACCTGGGTAAGATAGTTGACTGCTGGAGCCCCGCAGACGATCCCGTCGAAGTCTTCCGGATAGCGCTGCGATTCCACTGCGGCTTCCCGGCCACCCTGCGAAATACCCATGAAATAAGAAAATTTCGGTCCCTGACCGTAATACATCCGCATCAAGGCCTTGGCTGCGATGGCCGTGACGTGCGCGGCGCGGTAGGCAAAATCGACTCGAAGTTGCGGGTCGGCAGCCAACCAGGTTCCGTCAAGTCCGTCGTCGGTGGGATGCCCCATATCCGTCGCGGCTAAGGCGAGTTCGCCTCGCTCGATCTGGGCGTTTCCCACACTTCCTGTGTTTGGAACCTGGATGGCGAGTGTGCCGCAAAAAGCTCCACAACCCACCTGCAGGAAGCGTTGCGTCCAGTTCGTAGTCGGCAGCCGCACCTCGAAGTCCACCATCGGCGAAACATAGCCTTTTACGTCGCAATAAGGTGCTGGTGCGTCCTTGGCTACCGCGGCCGTATGCACCTGCAGGGGAACGCCCGCCATGAGCGAGAGCTTTTGACCCATCCAGATAAGGTCTGCGCAATCCATCACGGGTCGCACGACTGCGAGGTCCGCAGAGCCGGTGCTCGAAACCTGGGCTTGCGCCGCCAATCCCCACAGACCTTCGAGACCTCCAAGCAAGGTTGCCGCGCAAAGCAACGAGAACTTCAGCCGTTGGGATGGCATCGATCGCATTAGGATGGCTCCTTCCGTGCATGCAACTAAGAAAACGAATCCTCGTCTGCGGATTCCGGACGGGGTGCCCATGGAACTAGACAAGCTCGAACTCAAAGGTACCCGCCCCGAGAACTCTTGCTCGCACTGGCAAAGGCGGAAGTTTCCTTGCCCGCTAAGAACTTTTTGACAGCGATCAAGCGCCATCATGAGAGTTCACCCGTCAGGGCTTTGATCACACCTTCTAGCCTGACATTGCCGGCAATGTCAAGAGATTTTCCTTTAGGGGACGATATTTCCTCTATTGGTAATGAGGAGCTACGCTTTGCTGTCGCCGGGGAATATTTTCTGCGCTTCTTCGGAATGCTCCAAGAGGTCCAATCATCTTCGGCAACAGAGGCGGAAAGCACGCAGCGCCACGTTTTTTGATTTCAATTACCCAACCGCAGCGACAGTGGCAGAGGCTTTGCCCTTTGATCTTCTCGCAGGCGAAACGATCGGTTCTGTGTTCGAGGACCGAAACTGAACCGGTTTTAATGTAGAAAGAATAATTTTATTTCGCCTGAAGCGACTGGATGTAATCCGCGAGATTACTGACTCTGAGCGTCTGGAGGCTCCGATTCTCACTTGAGTGATCCAAAGTGCCAAGGATCGGACCCCACACTGGCATTCTGCGATTCAGCCCATACTGCCGGTGTAAATCGTAATCTCCGTTATCATTCACTCTCCCGATGAAGAGGCGGCCCCTCGGGAAAACGAGACCATAGCGGATGGGCGAGCACTTGGGTGGCCAATGCGATGAAAACAATCCATGCAATGGGGGAAACCATTGAGAGTGCGTTGCTCGATTCCGCAGCAACCTGGGTTTCCTTCGGCTGGGCATCGAAGGTTAATTGCATTGATCCACGATCAAATTAACGTTCCGCGATCTTAACGATCTTACTATCAGGTTCACTCCAGCCGGCGGCGCCTTCGTGCGTCAGCATCTGCTTTGCGTCGTCCCAACGGAGCCGCGTGATGGAGCCCGCACCCTTCTCATAGGCATAGCTAGTACCGTCGTCGGAGAAGAGCGTAAAGCTGGCATCGGCGCCGGGGTAGATGTTGACCTGCGCAATCGCCTGCAGTTGATGCGTGTTCTCAACGGGAGCTCCGAGTGGAATGATCGAGCCGGCCTTTACGAACAGCGGAATGGTGTCGATCGGGGCAGCGACCGTGATCGTCTGACCGCCCTTTACGCGCTCGTTCGTCCAGAAGTTATACCAATCGGTTCCAGCCGGCAGATAGACGTCGCGGCTGGTGGCGCCCTGGTCCGTGACGGGCGCAACCAGAAAGGCCGGCCCGAACATGTACTCGTCCCGCAGATCAACAACTTTTGGGTCATTTGGAAAATCTAATGGCAGCGCGCGCATGAACGGTGCTCCCGAGAGCCAAGTTTGGTAGCCGAGCGAGTAGATGTACGGCATCAGCTGATAGCGCAGGCGCAGGTATTTTTCCAGAATCGGCTCGGCCTGTTTGCCATACGACCACACTTCATTCGCCAAGCGGCTGCCGTGCGTGCGAAAGATGGGCAAAAACGCGGCGTACTGGAACCAACGGGTGTAGAGCTCCGGGTAGTCGTCGTATCCGCCCACGTTGGCACGGGCATCGGAAGGATCGAGCAACGGCGGATGCTCCGGATGATGCACTGCGGGAAGATACTGCCAACCGCCTGTGTCGTTGGACCAATACGGAATTCCCGAAGCCGCAACGTCGAGGCCGGTGGGAATCTGCCGCTTGAGCGTGTCCCACGTGGGATAGATGTCGGAGGACCATACAATCGCGCCATTGCGCTGCACGCCTGTGAACGCGTCGCGAGAGAGGATTAGCGCGCGCCGATCAGGCTCGTCGCTGCGGAAGCCGTCATAGAGCGTCGCGGTGTGGAAGAGCGGATAGACGTTGAAGAATTCCGTGCCCGGGCCGATGTGGAAGTAGGCGCCGGAGGGTGGTAGATCGGGTTCTGTTTCATCAGCCCAGATCGAGTCGAAACCTTTGCTGAGAATGTTGTCGTGGATGGTCTTCCAGTACCAGTGAGCGGCGTCTGGGTTTGTCGTGTCGATGTCGGAACCGGCGCGGTCGTAAGGCAAGCCGTCGACTGGCGTGCCGTCGGCGAGATGAATGAGCCAGTTCTTCTCCCGCAACTCAGCATAGAAACGGTCATCGGGCACGAAGCGAGGCCAGACGCTGATCATGGTTTCAAAACCCATGTCGTGAAGCTGCTTGTTCATCGCCAAGGGGTCAGGCCAGAACCGGGGATTGAAATCCATTTGACCCATCTTTGTGTAGTAGAACCAATCCACTACCAGCACGTCGGCCGGCAGATGGCGGTCGCGATAGCCTTGAGCAACCGATAGCACCTCCTGCTGGCTGGCATAGCGTTGCTTGCACTGGATGTAGCCATAAGCCGCTTTAGGCAGTAGATGCGCTGGGCCCGTCAGCAGCCTGTAGCCCGAGTAAATCTCGTCAGCGGTGGCGCCGGCGATAACGAAGAAGGAGACACGGTTACCCGCTTCGGAGACCCAGCGCGTCCGCTCGTTGAAGCCCGGCTCGATTGTGGTCTTCGAAGCGTTGTCCCACAAGAGCCCATAGCCCTTATTGGTGATCAGGAATGGCACGCAGAAACTGGGAGCAGCAGGAGCAGTGTAATCAGCCCAGCAATGGACTGGGTGTCCGCGATGGTCCAGAAAGCCCTCCTGATTCTGCCCGAGCCCGTAATAGTGCTCGTCGGCGGGCGAGACAAAAGTCGCGCTTATGGTGTAGAACTGCGGGTCGTTGAGACGGCGATCATGCTCCTGGCCTGCCGTACCGGATTTGTAATTAAGTTCATCCTGTGCCCAGCCGGTAAGCTCCAGCAGCTTTTTGCCGTCGGTGGTGCGGAAGGTGATATGCGTGGCAGGAGCAGAACCGTTGAAGTACTTGGCTATGTCGACCATGGTGTGAAGCGGCGGCGGGTCGTCAGGACGTTCGTTGTCCACGGTGACGACCATCCGCGAAGAGCTGTATACACCGGCATGTGCAGTCTGGCTCGCACTCCAGCCGATTGCATCGGGCGAAGCCACAACGCCGTATCCCGGCGCAGCGAAAGCAGATTCCCGCTGCAGGCTGAGTGTGACGCGGAGAATGTTGGGAGCGTAGGGCTCAAGGACAATGGTGCTTTTGCCGCGCGTAAGGACAAGGGGGCTCTGCTGTGCGACCATAGGCCCGCACTCGAGCAAGAAAGCGAGCGCACAGAGCAGGATACTGCTGCGACGAATAAAAGAGATCATTACTTGCACTTTCTCCTGACGTAAGGCAACGCGAGTACGTCGCGCCACGAAATAAAGCGGCTGAGAAAAAGCGCGGACACACTGCTCTCGCCAGGTATAGGCTTTAATCTCGGCTCCCGCCAGGCCTTGACCTCGGTCGACAACCTACCCAGTCGTAATCAGCGCATCTTCTTTCGGATCCAATTCGATGCTGAGGTCCTTATATTCATCGAACAATCCGGCGTTATGCATTTGCAAAGCAATCGGGCCGATTTTGCCCGCAGTCGCATCTTTGAAATCAAGCACCTCGACCGCTTTGCTCCCAGGCGGCTGGGCGACAGCCATCCTGGCCGTCCCGGTTGTTGCATCCACAAGAAGTTCGATTCGGCTCCACTCATGAACATTGAACGGGGGCTTCGACAGCGTCGTGTACTCAGCCCCGCCGTCTTTGTTCATCCCAGGCCGGTAGTCCCAGTGGCCGCCGCCGGGGACATCGAATTGAATCCCGCCGAGAGCATCGAGCGGCATTTCGCCCGGTTGCGGTCGAGTGCAGAATATGAGAACGCAGGCCGGATGGTCGGGCTTGCCCGACACATGCCTCATCGTTAACATTAAGCGGTAACGTTTGTAGTCGTTCACCGTATAAATGACGCCGCGACCTGCGCCGGTACTTGCGATGATTCCGTCCTGCACCGACCAGCCTGTCGCTGCGCTCTTCGCCAACTCCGCCGGATAGGCGTCTTCAAGCAGCAGCTTATTCAACCGCGCCAGTTGTGGACCGTAGACATTCTGCTGGAGCAACTGCTCGGTTTCGGGCCGCAGAACAACTCGGCTGAAACGCTCTATGTCATAGATCGAAGGCCCGGAGATGACCAGGTTGATGTCTTTGGCGAGTGTGGATATCAAGGCTTTCGCATTTGCGTTCGAAGGGGAATAAGTGGCTAAGTCCGCCATTACCAGGGCCTCGAGTTTGCCACGTAGGAATACGGACACCGCATCTGTGCCATTTACAAGTTTGCCGGCAAATGCTGACTCGTCGATAATCCCGTGAACGGACAGCGATATGGCGTCGTTTTCGATCTGAATCCAGCCGTCGAGCGTCTTGCCGTCGAAGAGCGGAAGTGCGATGCCCGGTTCCGCTTCTGCCCTGGCACCGCCGGCGCTCATAAAAGAACACCCGGCCGCCGTAAGGCCCGCCAGCTGAACAAACGTCCTTCGGCTCAGATGATTTATCTCGCTCTTCATCCTCATGCCCCACTTCCTTGTCTTACAACCAGATTCTTAAACAACCACTCCGTTTACGTTGTCTGCGTATCGTCGACTTACAGAGCCAGCGTGGCACATTTTGCTCGTTCATGCCGTATAGATCTTACAGTCCCCTGGATGCCATGATGTCCCGCAGCGCGAGTTTGTGCAGGCACAGTTCCGAAACGAGCTGCCTCACATTCGCGCTCTCCTGCTCCAGTTTTCTGAGTCGCTGTATTTGGCCGTCCGTCGCATCGCTGCACTTATTGCGCCTTCTAAAGTACATCGACTTGGTGATCTTACCCTCATGCAGCTCTCCGCAATCGTCTTTCGGTTCGCAATACCTTCCTCTATCTGCCGCAGAAGCTCCTCCGTCTGCTCAGGACTATGGCTCTTCTGCCGTGCAATGCTTCGCTCCTTCGATCCAATGATTCAAAAGTATTAAGTGTTCCAGGAATCAGAGCCGTCACCTCGCATCCATTTGCCCCATCGGCATCCCTGAGAGCAGAGTGTTAATACCAAAGGCTGAGGATTACACGCCGTCAATTGTCTGTTCATAGGTGGCGTTGAGGCAGACGCGCCCCGCTTGGAAGTTCGAAATGGGCACGTTAATGGTGAGTCAATCTCCAATCGTGCCGGTTGATGCGTCACATGGAAGACGGTCCTCAGGCTTGCCTGGAAGACTTGGGCCTCCACCTGAATCCGAAATCATATTGCTGAAATTCGGATTCAGGACAAACAGGTAAATTTCCAGCGGGCTAAAAGATGAACTTGAGGCTCCCCTGGAAGATTCTGGGGCCGCCGTTGGTCCCCGAGACCTGGCCAAAGGTTCCGTCCGTGAGTTTAGCGTCCGGGCCGCTGAAGGTCGGATGATTAAGCACGTCGAAGGATTCGATGCGTGTGTCCAGGCTTAGGCCTTCACGGATTGGCCAGAAACGGCTGACCTGAGCGTCAAAATAGACGATGGGCGGAGCGTGGAATTCGTTCTTACTGACGGGTGTATAGCCGCTGGTGTTGTATCCGAAGATCGGCATCGTACTCGTGTTTGGTGTAACCGCGGGCTGTGCGAAGGCAGCCGGGTTGAGATATTCGCGGTTGGCCTCCCCGCCTCCGTGGAGAAACTTGACTTTCTGGTAGATCGGGACGCCTGGGACGAGGACGGGGCGATCGTTGCCATACCCAGTTAAGGAGTCGTCCTGGCCGGCCGTGACATTTACCACGCTGCCGGTATGGATTGTAGATAGACCACCGAACTCCCAGTTGTTGAGGAGGTAGCTTGCTAGGTGATTGCCGAGGTGGAAGTCACTCGTAGCAACAATCGAAAAATTTGCCCAATTCCGGTAATCCTGGCCGCACGGACCGTAATCCGTTCTCGGATTGGCAGGATTCTCACCGGTGAAACCGGAGACATCGCCTTGGTTATCCTCAACGTCCAGGCACTTCGACCAGGTGTAATTGGCGAACATGCTGAAGGTGTTGGAGAGGCGGTGGTTGACCGATAAAATCCCGCCTTCGTAGGTGGAGTATGCTGAATCGCCGATCCAAAGCGAGGTATTTCCACCGCCGAATGGATTTGCAAGGGCAGGATTTCCCTGCGCTGTGGCAATCAGCGTCAGAAGATCGCGCTGCGGGTTTTCGTTGCCGGACGTAGAACAGTTTGCTCCATTTGCGGGAATATTGGATCCCCCCTCCGCACCCAAGGAGGTGCTGTAGCTTGCGCCGCCAACAGTCACGGTTACGGGGCAGGCGCTCGAAGTCCCATTCGATGTTCCGGGAATCCACACTGGTGGATCGAGGGGATAACCAAACTCTTCATGCGTGCCCTTGCTTCCGATGTACTGGAGTTGCGCCTGCCAGCCGTTAGGAAAATCGTGCTGGAGGCTGACGGTCCACTGGGCGTACGTAGCGATGTGAAACTTGGGAGGCAGCACAATGTATTGACCGCCGTTCGGGAAGATCGCGGTAGCGGCGCTCGGCTTGCCGACGAACGATGCGCCGGTTGGGAACGGGTTAGCGGCGATGGTAGCGGCAGTGGTCGATCCGGGGCCGCCGGTCACACTCGGGGCGCTCCATGGGTTGTTGAAGAGGGTATACGAGTTGAGCGACTGGTTAACATTCGTGGCGAAGGGCGGGTTCTGCTGTTCCCGCTGTGACGTAAAGGTGTTGGCCGTGTCGTAGATGTACTCCGCGCCACCGCGCAGCACGGTCTTGCCATCGCCGATTGGATCCCAGGTGAACCCGAAATTCGGATCCCACTGGTTGGGTGAGTTCTGGGTGAACGCCCGGGGTTCGCCAGGGTCGCCATAGAAGGACACTCCGGCAGGGGACAAATGCCCCGGGGTGTTGTAAACGGTGCTTTGCGAGCCCGCTGCGAACCCCGCATAGCTGAAGGATTCCCCGCGGTTGAAGACATCGAAGGGTTGATAGTTTGGATCCCAACGAATGCCGGCTACAAAGGTCAGCCGCTTGTTGAGGTGGAAGGTGTCCTGAACATAGAGGGCAGGAATGGTCGACCGCAGAGCATTCTGCTCCTGTTTGCTCTGGGAGAAGCCGGTCATAGTTCCCTCGAGGAAGTCAAGCTGTCCATTACCAACCTCGGTCAAGCCAACATCCGGATTGTCCGCAGTCTGGGTCTTGCTTCCGTACGGTCCATAGGCGCTGTAATTGGTGCTGAAACCGAAGACCCCGTTACCATTGAAGGCATTGGAGATATTCAGTTGATTCTTGACGAACTCTCCGCCGAAGACCCACAGGTGCCTGCCGCGCACCCATGTGACGTCGTCGTCGATTACGCCGGTGTTGTCGTTGAAGTAGGCGAGAGAGTTGGTGCCGCCCCCCATGCTGAAGCCGCTGGCACCCAATTGGAGACCGACTGGTACGGCGCAGGTCATCGTGGAGATTTGCAATCCGGTGCAGGCATTGATGTCCGCCGGGTTGTAGCCACGGGTTTGATATCGGCGCATCAGCGCGATATGTGCCGAGTTCACCACGTTTGAGGAAAAACTATGGTTCTCACCGATGGTCTCAGTCTGCACGCGCTCTTCAGGATTTGCCGAGGCTGTAGTTACCAGGATGTTGGTCGGGAAGAAAAAGGCCGGCAGCTGATAGCTGTCTAAGAAATAACGGCCGTAGAGGTTGTCTTTGGGGCCGATGTTGTAATCCTCGCGGGTAACAAACTCCTTGTCGTAGTGCTCGGACGGAATGGCGTACTGGACCCCGCCGCAGACGTTCAAGCCGCTGGGAATGGGCACAACCGGCGGCAGGTATGGCAGCAGCGCCTTTGAAGCCGCATTCCAGGTGGGCACTGATCCCGAGGGATATATGTTGTTGGGGATTATGGTGCCGGTCATTGGGTCTACCAGTTGCGTTTGCGAAAGCGGCTTGGTGCTGCAGAGGGGGTTCGGCAGGATTCCGGCGGTAGGTTCTCCATTCTCGACGCTAAAGTCACCGTTCAGGTTGGCCGCAGTGGGCACGGTCGCGGTGGTGGTTGACGAGACGTCATCGTATGTCAAGCGCTGAAATCCAGCAAAGAAGAAGAGCCGGTTTTTGCCGTTATACACCCTCGGAATCCACACCGGGCCCCCGATCGTTCCTCCGTATTGGTTCTGATGCAGGCGGTCATGGGAAAGCCCGTAAAAACTGTTAGCGTCGACAAGATCGTTGCGGATGTACTCAAACGCATCGCCATGGAACTGATTTGTGCCCGACTTCGTGACGACCTGGACCATGCCACCCGCTTTCATTCCATCCTGCGAGCCCAGTGCGGACATCTCCACTGTGGTCTGGCCGACCGCATCGGGAAAGGGATTGGGCAGATTGCCGCCTGCCATGTAGTCGCCGTTGTCGGCGCCATCGAGACGCCACAGCGTGGAGTTGCCCATGCCGCCCCCGAATGAGAATGCGGACGTTTGATAGTTGTATTTGCTGCCTGTAAAATCACCGCCCGGAGCGGATACGGCGCCACCTGTGAGTGTCAGCAGGCTCGTGATTTGGCGCCCGTTGAGCGGCATCTCGTCAACCTCGTTGCCGGTGAGGGTCTGCTTGAAAGTTGGGTCCTCGGTCTGCAACTGCTGAGTTCCCGCCGCATTCACCTGGACAACGATGTCGGCGCTGCCCACGGTCAGGCTGGGGTTGATGGAGATGTTGCTTCCGACCTCAAGCACAACTCCTTTCTGCTCGTAGGTCTTGAAACCCTTCGACGCCACGGTGAGGTCGTAGGTGCCAGCCGGAATATCCGGGAAAATATATATGCCGCTGCCGTCGCTGTGCGTTGCTCTCTTTACCAAAGTAGCCTCGTCGGTGAGTGTTACGCTGGCATTGGCGACGACGGCGCCCATTGAATCCGACACGGTTCCCTGGAGATCGGCGGTGCCTGCAATCTGTGCCCATGTCGCGCTAGGCGCCAGAATGATGACTGTTAGAGTCACCAAGGCGATCAGGTACTCTGCCCACCTTGTTGAGTGCTTAGCAAATCGCACTGCTTGCTTTGTATCGGTACTGTCCATTGTTGCCTCCTAAAATTTGGCCGCTTCCTCGGCACGCAAAGCCTCACTAATCCCCTCAACCTTCGCTCCGGCAAGGCTGCTCGACTGCAGAACCTTGCCAGAAATCAAATTGAATAAAGGGCGGACATACCTCGACTGCGGCATCGGTATGCAACCTTCTGCCGCAGTGCGGGGCTTTTCAAGTAGGACACTGTGTATTACAGTGTGATGGCAGGAAG
>Ga0181520_10007040_pt1 | contig 16810 bp, 10 predicted proteins | sample PEATcosm2014_Bin_29_FD_132451 | JGI IMG/M metagenome (GOLD analysis project Ga0181520, IMG submission 132451) | Peatland microbial communities from MTU Mesocosm Facility, Houghton, MI, USA - PEATcosm2014_Bin02_30_metaG | ecosystem: Environmental > Terrestrial > Soil > Wetlands > Peat | place... | reverse complement strand
CCATCTCCATGTTCACGCCGGCGCTGAACGCTCGAATCGCCGCATCTTGGGAATCCTTCGCGAAACCGTGAGTCTTCAAACTCTTCACCGCGTCAGAATCGCTGACGACAAAACCCTTGAAATGCCAATCGTCTCGCAAAACATCGCGCAGCAGCCACTTGTTGCCGGTAGCTGGAACCCCATTCAGATCCATGTAGGCGCTCATCAGCGTCCCGACACCCGCATCTACTGCGCTCTTGAATGGCGGGAGATAGACATTCCAGAGCTGGTCGTCCGAAATGTCGGACTCGTCGTAATCGCGGCCTCCCTCGGCCGCGCCGTATCCGGCAAAGTGTTTTGCACAGGCGACAATGTGATTCGGCGCTCCGAGGTACGGGCCTTGAAAGCCTCGGACCTGGGCTGCAGCCATCGCCGAACCCAGATAAGGATCTTCGCCTGCTCCCTCGACGATTCTGCCCCACCGGGGATCGCGCGCGATATCGAGCATGGGCGCAAATGTCCAATGGATTCCCGCCGCCCTCGCCTCTTCGGCTGCGATCGATTGCGACTTTTCGACCACCGACGGGTCCCAGGATGCAGCCATCCCAATGGGAACCGGGAATATCGTCCGGAAGCCATGGATGACGTCGAGCCCAAACAGGAGGGGGATATGCATGCGCGATCCGTCTACCGCTGCATGCTGAAGCTGATTGATCAGTGCCGGATCTGTTACGAAAAGCACCGATCCGAGTTTCCCTGCCCGGGTCAGCTCTTCGGCACGCTTCGTCCCGAAGACAAAGATTTGACTTAACTGGCCAATCTTTTCATCAGTCGTCATCTGCTTTAGCAGGCTGTTTGCGCGTTGTGCGACAGCAGAGTCGCTGGGTGGAGTCAGATCCTCTGTAGCCGAGGAATTCTGAGCGTAAACCCTGACGGACAAAGCGAACACGCTGACCGTCAGGGCCATCGAGAAAAACCCGGAAAGGCACGGGTAGAGCTTCATTCGGTCCACCTCGGACGTCAGAGTTGCCTATTTCACCGGGGAGGCAGTGAAATCACCATCGACCCCGAACTGCTCCACATTTACGGTTCCAGTGATCTTGCCCGCCGCTGAATCCAGCGTTCCGGTGTACGTCGTCGTGAGAGGTTCGCCGTTGTACTGGGAGAGGTATGACCAAGTCACTTTCGTCCCGTCGACCTTCCCCGTGATCTTTCCATCGCCATTGTCAGATGTGCAAGTTCCACTCAGGTCATTGTCTTTCCTGGTGAATGTGCAGCTCATGTCACTTTCATTCCCCATTACGGTGGTGTGAACCGTCCATTTGCCGTTGAGGGAAACACCATCGGCCGCGACTGCCGCAACCGACATAAATGCAAGAAGAACCGAAATTACCAGTGATTTCATTTGAATGCCTTTCGTTGAAATCGTTGATGCTATGGGCCAACGACGTCAAGTCTACTTGGCGGCGTCTGCCATTGTCAACATGTAATGCCACATTATCTCCCTCCGACCGTTAATGGACCCATTTCGCGCCGATGCCGTAAAATCCTGGACTCAAATCTTCATAGCTCGGCGTTCTTCAGGGCTTCCCGAGTGCAACTCATTTGAGGCAAAGCTTGGAACTTCGCATACAAATTGGAGAACGCCGTCTTTGGCAGTCACCGATCCACCTACTGCCAGTCATCTGTGCGGAACGGCGAGGCCGGCAATTCAGCTTTGTTGTATAGATTGCAGACCGACGGCGGATTCCATCCGAATCGCACGGCTACCGGCTCCTTCACGTCCGCGCTCGACACTACCACGGTAACCTACTCAGTCGGCTATGGCTCCAGTCTTCATCATTTCCGAGTGAACGGTCGTCTAGGTACATGGGAGCCGCGATTCAACAAGGTCATGTCTCGGTCATTGAGGATTGCATGATCAACTCTTCTTCGTGGATCGACCTGAACGCGGTGCGACAGGTGTTTTGAGATCGCTTGCCTTCACAGTGGGGCTTGACGTGAGTTCCGTCGTGTCACAAAGGATTCGTGTAAGGTAATGAAACACTTGCTTCGACGCAGCCGGGAGACCCTTATTTTCTCCCGAAGACCACGAACTGATCGCGACGTTCGAGGCCGCCAAGGTTAGCGCAGCAAGCAGCCGTGGCTTCATGGAATCCCTGGAAGCAATATGCAGGCGCGACGCAAACGCATCCGCCAGCCGATCCTCGATTTCCATCAACCGCGAAAAGTGTGCCTTTCTTGCGGATGCGCTACGTGTGGCGATTTGAATGACCTGTCGCCCGCGCGATTGTGCGCCAGCGAACATGACACCCGCCAAAACCACCTCATGCATGGTCTCAAGAAGCGTGAGACCTGCGCGACAAGCTGCAATACTCTCAACGAGGACTGCACCATAGTTGAGCGTACTCTGCGCGAGCAAATCGTCCTTAGTTGCAAAATAGCGGAAGAAAGAGCGTGGTGAAATCCCGGCGACACGGACTATCTCGTCGACCGTAACCTCGTCGAAGCCCTTCTCTGCGAACAAGCCGATTGCAGCATCGTAGATCGCGTCACGTACGACCTGCTGCTTACGGGAATGGAGGCTTTGCGTCATTTTATTCCGTACCTTTCGTGAATCTGCATTATACCTAATGCCAATGGCAGCACATTGTGACGCGCATGACAACTGCCCTAAAGTCAGCGCAGACCAGACCGCCGTGCTGGATTGGCCTCTCGCACTCAATAGAAGCTCGGTGTCCGAACGCAAGACTCGTGGATGCAATTCATGACCGTGTTGATAGTTGGTGAAGAGCGTGCAACTAAGAATGATTCGATGAGCCTAGGCTCGATTTGGGGCCTCTAAACGTCTGGCTCGGAGCGTTGCTGAGAGCAGCGATAGGAATGTGGTTGTCCCTTACCTGACTTCGCCCATATTGACGGATTCATATACTCAAACCATCATTTGTACATCAGAGCTTCTGCGCTCGTAAAAGAAGAGCAGTCCATACAGGTAGTCCGTTCGCTCCATAAACTGGGCTGCCTTACAGGCCATCGCCGCCGTCTTTCTGTTAGCCGCGCCTACCTCGATTTGGCGCGACAATCCTACAATCGACTCCGGTACCTGTTTCCTTCCTCCTCCCATATCAGGCTTTTTTATTCCGGTCTCAATTACTGCAACTGGCTGAATGGGTCCGGCAGTCCAGTCAAAGAACGGGACGGTCCGCGAATCTCACGGGAGGCCTAGAATTGCGTGACAGACTCTGTTGACAATTGCACTTACTGCCATATATACTTCTTTAAATTACGGAGACTTACAAAACGCCTGCATATGTTTGCGGACGGATTGCAGGCTTCAACGAAGGACGCAAAGATGAGCAAGTCCGCGCCTTTGAGTTGTATGACTTGCAGGGCTCTTTGCGGCGCAGCTGCGCCGCAAAGATGACTTAAGACGCAAGTTTTTCTGGTACCTGTTATTAATTGCTTTCATTTGTTTGAGATGAGGTTTTGAGGCGCGGTTTTTCATGCCGGGGACATGGAGAAGCGAACTACAGCCAGAACGCGACAGCTCAACTAAGCGCCTTCGGAATAAAATTTGCGACGCATGACGCTACGCTTCAGGTTTAACGGCCAGATTGGTCTGCGGTTCACGGCCGGCAATCGCTTCCGCCCTTCGGATCACTGACCTTCACGGTTATGATCATAGATTTTTTTAGGCAGGATGGTGCTTTTTGGCAAATGAGGAAGCAGTCCCGGAGTGGCGGCCGAAATTCAGTCCATGGCTGATCGCTGTTGTGGTTGCCATTGCGGCTTTTATGGAAGTGCTCGATACGAGCATTGCCAATGTCGCGCTGCCCCATATTGCAGGAAATCTCGGTGCCAGCATGGATCAGGGCACCTGGGTGTTGACCACATACCTTGTGTCGAACGCGATCGTTCTCCCTATAACCGGCTGGTTTACCAGCATTCTAGGGCGTAAGCGATTCTTCCTGATCTGCATTACGCTTTTCAGCGTCGCGTCGTTCATGTGCGGCATCGCTCCCAGCTTCGGTTTTCTGCTTTTCGCTCGCGTGATCCAGGGTGCCGCCGGGGGCGGTCTGCAGCCGATGGCCCAGGCCATCATGGCCGATTCCTTTCCACCCCGGTTGCGAGGAATGGCTTTCGCGATCTTTGGTCTCACCGTCATCGTGGCGCCTGCGCTTGGGCCGACCCTCGGCGGACTGATCACCGACAGCTATTCGTGGCGATGGATTTTCCTCATCAATCTGCCTGTCGGTGTCGTGGCTCTTACGCTGATATCGCAACTGGTCGAAGATCCTCCATTCTTGAGGCGATTGAAGGCTGGCCAGATGCGGCTGGACACGATCGGCCTATCGATGCTAGTGCTGGGCGTCGGAGCGCTCCAGATCATGCTCGACAAAGGTCAGGAAGATGACTGGTTTTCCTCCCACTTCATTTTAATCCTGGCAGTAATCGCAGTAGTTTGTCTGGCTTTCCTGGTGTTGTGGGAATGGGACGACAAGGCGCCGATCGTTGACGTGCGATTGTTTAAGCACATCAACTTCGCCGGTTCCTGCATCATCATGTTTCTCGCCGGAATCGTGTCCTTTTCGGTCAGCGTGGTGATGCCTCAATTTCTACAGATTTATATGGGATATACGGCGCAAAAGGCCGGTCTCGTGGTTTCTGCCGGAGCCGGAATCATGCTATTTACCATACCGTTGGTCGGCGTGCTGACGTCGTTCATTCCGGCAAAATACCTCATCGCTTTCGGTTGGCTGGGTTCTGCGGTCGCCATGTTCTGGTCCGCGCACGTCATGTCCATGCAAATCGACATCGGCACAGCTGCCATGGTGATGGTGGCTCAGTTTGTCCCGGTCGGTTTTATCTTCGTTCCGGCGATCACGGCTTCCTACATTGGTGTGCCGAAGGACCGCAGCGACTCGATCTCAGGCCTGACGAACTTCATGCGTAACATTGGAAGCGGCATCGGCACCTCCATCGTGCTGACGGTGATTGCCCGGCGAACGCAGTTCCACATGACCCGCATGTCCGATCATACGGGGATCGGGAACAGCGACTTCACGAACCAGGTTCAGGGCCTTGCCTATTCCATGCATATGCAGAGCGCCGGCGTAGGAATGGCCGATGCCGTGCCAGGCGCTCTCACCCGGTTTTCTCAGTTTGTTTTCGCGCAGGCATCGACGCTTTCCTATATCGACGCCTATTACCTGATGGGATCCGCATCCGTGGTGATGCTGTTCCTGTCGTTTTTTCTCAAGACCAACGACCCAAGGCATACGGAGCAACATGCAGCACATTAATGAAACGCGGGGATTTGTGAAAGCGATGGCCAGAGCCGCTTGTCTACTGCTCCCCTTGACACTGTCTGGCGGCGTGGTTCTTTTTCAGCAGGCTGCGGTGGGGCAGTCTCCACAGGCTCTGCCCTTACCTACTTCTGGGCGCGGCGCACAGTCGATTGGTCAGATCAGCACCCAGCAGATGACCTTGCCGGCCGGCGCGAGCGTTGTTCAGCCGTCTGTAATGGTTGTTGGAAGTTACGCGGGCAGCGTTCCAGGAGCGCCGGTCGCGAACGGCCCGCTGCGGCTCTCAATGGCCGACGCGATCAAGAGGGGCTTGCAGACTAACCTGGGCGTCATTACTTCCAATAACGTCTCCTCCACGGTGCGGGCGGCGCGGATGCAGGTTCTCAGCCAGATACTCCCGCAGATCAGCGCGAGCGCCGGCGAGAGCGTTCTGCAGCTCAACCTCTCCAGTTACGGATTCAATGCCATATCTCCGTCCATTCCTGGAGTCATTGGGCCATTTCAATACGTACAGGCGCAGGCGAACTTCAGCTGGAGCGGCTTGAGTCTCACCAATTTGCGCAATGTGCAGGCGGCAAATGCGGTGGATCGCGGCACACAGTTGAGCGCACGCGATGCACGTGAGCTTGTGGTGCTCGCGGTGGGCGGCTCTTATCTACAAGTTGTCTCGGGGGCGGCGCGGATTGAGTCACAGCGCCGGCAGGTGGAGTACGCGCAGGCCATCTACGACCGGGCCAATACGCAGTTGTCCGCGGGAACCAATACTCGCGTCGATCTGACGCGAAGCCTGGTGCAGCTGCAGGTGGAACAAGAGCGGCTGCTCTCTTTTCAGGGAGACTACGAACAGGAAAAGATAGCCTTCGCGCGGTTGATCGGCCTTGCCCAGGATACCGACATAGTGTTCACTGAGCCGATGGAATTTAAACAACTCGCGGTCGTGGAACAAGAAGAAGCCCTGCGAACCGCCTTTGGACACCGCTTGGACCTGCTCGCCGCCGCGCAACAGCGAACGGCTGCCGAGCGCGCCCTCTCGGCTGCCCGCGGCGAGCGACTGCCGTCGGTTTCCTTCAACGGATACTACGGGGCCAGCGGAACCCATCCGGAGGCTTCGCACGGTGATTTTGCCGCTCAAGGGACGATCAGCATTCCACTGTTCGACGGCGGCAAGATCAGCGGAGATATCCGCCAGGCGCAAGCGACTCTGCGGCAGCGGCAGGCCGAATACGAAGACCAGAAAGCGAAGATCGAACAGGATGTGCGGAACGTCCTGGTCCAGCTTCGCGTGGCTGCGGGCCAAGTGAAGCTCGCGGAATCGAATCGTCAGTACGCGCAGGAAACCCTGACCCAGTCGCGCGACCGCTACGAGGCCGGCGTAACCAATACGGTTGAGGTTGTTCAGGCGCAACAGCAGGAAGCCAGCGCCGAAAACAACTACATTTCCAGCCTTTTCGCGTGGAACCTGGCACGGCTTAGTCTGGCGCGCGCGATAGGGGATGCGGAAACGGAAGTGACCACTCTCTTCCCTGGCGAACAACACTGATTATGCAGGACCGAGTCAAGAGGAGCTTCGAATGAGCGCAGAGCAAGATCAACTAGAACAGCACACTACCGAGCTAGAACAGCAGGACGCACAGAACGGCAACCGAAAGCGCAATGTGACTGTTTTCTTCATTGTGCTGGCGGTTGTAGCGCTTGGCGCATTCATGTATTGGCTGCATGCCCGCCAGTTCGAGGACACCGATGATGCCCAGATCGACGCCAATTTGAGCCCGATTGGAACCCGCATGGAAGGGACCGTATTGAAGGTCTACGTCGACAATAATCAGTTTGTTCATGTCGGCGATCCGCTGGTCGATCTCGAACCTAGCGATTACCAGACGAAACTGGATCAGGCGCGGGCGCAGTTCGCTCAGGCTCAGAGTGGCCTGTCGGGAGAGCGCCCCAGCGTACCCATTACCGAGGTACAGAACTCGACGAATATCATCTCCGCACACGCCGAGGTGGAGTCCGCCCGAGACGCGGTTGCCGCGGCGGAACGTGATCGCGATCGAGCAGCGGCGCAGGTGCTGCAACAGGAAGCCGCGAACGCACGCGCACAGAGCGACCTTCAACGGTATAGTCAGTTGGTTGCGAAGCAGGAGATTTCAAAGAGCGACTTCGATCAATACGACGCGACTGCGAAGCAGCAGGCTGCGGGCCTGCAGGCAGCGAAATCTGCGCTGCTGGCCTCCGAGCAGATGGTTGATGTGCGCAAGGCGCAGCTAGAAGAGGCGCAAAGCAGGGCTGTCCAAACTGAAAAGAACGCCGGGCCGCAGCTCTCGATACGAGAGGCCTCAGTCGAGCTACGGCAGGCGGGTCTTGAGAGTGCGCGGGCGCAACTGGAGCAAGCTCAGTTGAACCTTGGCTACATGAAGATCGTGGCTCCAGTAGCCGGGATTGTTATGAAACGTTCCGCTCAGATCGGAACACGCGTTTCACCCGGCCAGCAGTTGCTCACAATCTCCCAGATCAACGACTTGTGGGTCACTGCGAATTTCAAGGAGACGCAGCTTCTCCACATGAAGCCAGGCCAGCCGGTCACGATTCATGTGGACGCGCTGGACCGCGACTTCACCGGTTCGGTCGCGTCCATCGGCGGCGCAACTGGATCGGTGTCGAGCGTATTGCCTGCGGAAAATGCTACCGGCAACTTTGTCAAGGTTGTGCAAAGGATTCCCGTGCGGATCAACCTCGACCCAAACCAGGAAGCGATAGATCGGCTGCGGCCAGGCATGTCAGTGGAGTCGACCGTGCGTGTCAGGTGATCTCGACGATCCGATCTATGACGAGCTTCTGCCGCCGGGTTAGACGGCAGAAGCTCGCCATGATAGAACTGTCGGCTGTTTACGTAAGATCGAGAGAAGGCAGGAGCTACGGCAAGGACGACCGTAAACCAACTGCGCATTCTCCGGTTGTATTGGAACTAGATTATTTCCGAAAACGCCGCAGGGGGTTTGCCGCCAGATTCTTAATGGCGATTCGATCGTTTACATGCAGCTAGCATTCCGTGCCGACGCCAGCGTAAAAAACGTAATGCTTGCCGGGGCGAGTTCAAGGGTTCCTGGCTTTACTCTCTGACCCTTGATTTCCGGAATCGTGCCGTCTTGTCCAGCTTGCAGTGCAACGCCGTTGAGCAGCACCGTCGTACTGGTGAGACCAGGCGCGGTCAGCGTGTAGCGCTCCGAGGGCAGCGGAATGGTTAGCGTCTGTTCCTGTTTTGGTTCGATGTTCATCGCAAGAAGAGTGACTCCGCCCTTATGGGCCTTCATGCATTGGGCATAGACCCGAAGGCTCGGCCCGCCCGTTGCTCCGGGGTCTAGCACAACGGCGCCCATGGTGCGCTTCCAAAGCAAAGCCGCCCAATAATCCGGCCTCGGCTCGTAGGTTTTCTCGTCTAGAAGCCCGTAATCGCTGGATGCTAGCGTGTTATGCATGACAGCCTGCACGCCTTTTTGAGCCATAATTCCAAGTTGGTTCAAATATCGGAAGCTGTCGACGAATTGGCCAGCAAACTGGTCACCGCCGCAGGCAGCCTCGGCGGTCTCTGTGAGCCAGATTGGCTTCCCGGGAAGGTATTTGTCCCGCGCAGCCGCGTAGAACGCTTCGCCTGCAATGGTCCGATCGAGCCAATCTGTGGTGAATGCCTGAGCAGCAGTGGTTCTGCCCCCACACCGGCTCGAAACGGACGGGTAGAAGTGGTATGAGAATGCGTCGAAGACCGGTCCAGTCGCCTCCATAATATGGTCGGTGTTCAGCGCCAGCTTCATCATGGCTCCATCCGGCATCAGCGAGCTTCCTTCGCCAATGCTGCCAGGGCCGAGAAAGATGGTCGTGGGAAGCTCTTTGCGTAGGAACGGCTCGAAAGCCTTCACGTCTTTTGCAAAAGCCGAAGCATCGTAGCCCTTCGGCGCGCCGCCCGGACCAGGAAACGTGGGTTCATTCATGAACTCTGTGGCGGCAATGCTTCCGCCGATGCTCTTCGTGTAATCGAAGAGCGCTTTGGCCTGCTCCGGTATCCAGACTCCGCCCATATCCCTGGTGCCGGGGCTGATGGCGACCGAAGTAACGAGCTCTGCATCAACTTTGCGCGCGAAGTCGATTACGCCCTTCCACTCAGCGCGCGTCAGAACGCTTTTGAATCCCTTGGGCGGTTCTTTCAACGCGGGAAGATCGTCATCCTGGAAGTACGTGCTGTTCGCCCAAGACCCGCTCACCCGCACGTACGCCGGCCCCAAGGCCTTTGCTAGCTCCCGGAGGCGCTGATTGCTCAGGTCGATCGCCGGACGATATTGGAAAAGGCTCGCATTCTCTCCAACTGGCTGATTTGCATCCGGTGCAGTGTTAGATTTCGCAGTATCGTGTCCCGTACCGTTCGATTTGTAGGGCTTCCAAAACCGTCCCCCCGTTACTTCAACCATTTCCACGTTGTAAGAAACAAATCGCTGATCCACAGTGCCAAGCTTTGACATTTTGGACGGAGCTAGGATTACGCCGGGCTTTTCTTGCGCCGCAACACTAATTGCCATCGTTGAGGCCATCCCCAGACATACGACCCATTTAAGCTTTGTAGTTCCTATCGCGAAGCTCATCTTTCTTCTCCAATTCCGAAAACGCGGTGCGGCTCAATCATTGACCACCGATTCCACTCGTAGATTCATGCCAATCTCACCAGCGCCAAGCACTTCGGTGGAATTCTAATCCTGACCTGGCGGTATCTTTCGACATGCAAGATTTCAGACACTGGTAAAGCATCTGCGCGTCTTAGCTCGTCAATCCGTTCCACAGTCGGACATCTAGGGCTTTCCATCTTTTCGATCGATTCTGAACACCCGACGGTCTCCCTGAAACCTTTGACTAAAACGGTGCAGTCTGCGGGTTCCGATAGCTCACGCCGTCAATGGTCGTAACCATAGTTCCAGAGGTAGTCATGCCTCCTGTAGGCTTCAGAACGTCAGTCCTGACGCGGTAGCCGTCCTTGCCTGTGACCTTGGTCCCGTGATGGCAGCCGCTCAGATTGAGATTCGAATGCCACTCGAGCGCTTCTGCAGTCATTTTTGAGATCGGGAGCCGCGTGACGCTCTCCGAGCCGTTGATCACATTCAGTCCGTCGAGGCTAAAGTCGTGGTAGACGGCCGCGACCTGGGTGACTAGAGGCCTCGTTCCCTTATCGGAGAGCGTAATGGTCACAACCGCATAGCCAGACTTCCCCCGCAGTTTATAGACGCCAGCAGGCGGAACCATGCTGGCGCGGTAGGGTTCCGGATCCCCTGGCTTGTACGGCTTGGCCCATGGCACCACGTCTGCGGCCGACGGCGGGGGCGACCAGTGAAAAGGCTTCCGATCTACAAGCCGGGCAATGACCAGCCGGGTATTGCGGCCACCCGGCTCGTAATTAGCGCCTGTGTAGTTGAACTCGCCGTATACGATCTCCGTGTCATCCGGCGAGATGCGCGGATCGGACACGGCGTTCCAGCCATGGTCGCACAGGCCTCCAGGTTTCTCGCCTTCCGGGCAACTTCGTTTCAGCGACTGGCCCTGATAGGCCCCGCGGTCCCCGTAGATATCGATAAGAATAGGCTGGAAATAGCCTGAAGGCGGAAATCGATTATTGTCTCTCACCGAGGAGACCACGCCGGTGGTGAGCAGGTCAGTCAGCGATGGAATTCCGGGCATGGCACTCAAGAATAGTTCGGGCGCGTCGTCGCGCGTATCCTCGACGATAAACCATTGGTTGTCGTAGGAGATGTCGATCGGCTCGCTGTAACTTGGATTCCGAGTAATTTGACGGACCTCGCCGGTCTCCAGGTTACGCATGAAAATATCGATGTTGCTCGATTGCGAAGGAAAGCCGAGGTACGCCGCCCACTTGCCGTCCTTGCTCCACCCCTTGAACTCGCCAACCTGAGGCGCCAGGGGACTGAACTTCAGCTCTCCGGGGTGCTTCGGATCGGGCCAGATCGTGCCCGGCTCGTCAGGGTCGTACATCTGATTGACGTTAACGAAATCGTAGCGCGGAACGCGCGGTTCCCCCGACTCCGGGTCCGGATCAAACACCAGACGTCCATAGTACATGAACTCGTCCAGCCTGCCGCCAGCCATCACGAAGTGGCTTCCACCAAGGTGAACACCATCCGGATGAATACGCAGTTCGCGTAACTCTCTCGAACGCCCAGACCCATCCGGCGAACCGTTCCATCGAATCGGGTAGCGATAAATGTTCTCCGGTGTGCAGGCATCCGAAGCCAGCGAGTGGTCACAGTGGATGATCGTATTGCCTAGAAGGATGTCATGCCCGTCGTGAAAAGGTTGCGAGTAATCGCCGCCCCCCGCCGACCCTGCCGCCACACCACGGTGGTTCGGGGCAGGAATCTCGCAGGTGATGCACTTCCACGGCATGCCGTTCGAGAACTTGCTGCCATCCGTCCTGATGGCGATGAGCTGATGCCCGGAAAAGACGCTTCCCGGAGCGCCAGCGAACGTGACCTCCGCTGTAACATTTTGTGGATCGATGAACCCGCCCGGCTCGTCCACGCTGCTGATGCAACCTTGGGTGTTCGCCTTGAGGTCGCATACGCCGTTGACAGGCGGCGGCGGCAGAGGCACACGCTCAAGCACAACTGTTTCAGGTTTCGGCGCGGGCGGGTTGTTTCGTACGTATGGGTTGCGGCTATTTGCACAAGCCGCTTTCGTCTGCGCCAACACTTGCCCTGAGACCACACCCTGAGCGACAAGAGCGATAAAGATGACTGAAATAAATAGACAACGGGTTGCATCCAGTCTCCGAATACCTTGCATGAATCCACTCCTATTTTGCTTGTTGCGCTGAAGACTTGTCGAACTGCGCATTCCAGAGACAAGCCGCGCCTATCGTGCTTCAACTCCTATCCGCACCGGCCGATGGATACGCCGTCGGCAACGGAGGAAAATCGTAAATGACAGTATATGCCATCATCAACCGTTACTGCCAAGTTATACAATTTTTGCGGATACCTCTGACCGCACGGGTAAGGGCAATAGAGAGAATCAACCAGTATCCCCCTGCCTTTGCGCCGGCACACCTTATTCCGCAGGCAAGCGCATCTCAACGATCAATCCACCCATTTCGGCGTTCCTCGCGACAATATCTCCTCCGTGAAGCTGAATTGCACGCTCGGTGATCGCGAGCCCTACGCCAAACCCTCCGGTTGAGCGCCGACGAGAGTCGTCCACCCGGTAAAACGGATGGAAGATTGACTTCAAAGCGGTCTCCGGCACCCCTGGGCCGTGATCCTTCACCTGGAGCACGACAAGGCTTTTTCCTGCCTTATGCTGACGCGAGAGCTGAATCTCGACAGCGGTCCCCTCAGCCGTATAAGCGATTGCATTTCGAACCACATTTTCGATGGCCCTTACAAGCAGCTCTGCACTACCTAATACGTCGTATCGTTTAGAGCCCTCACTCTTGAAACTCACCCGGCAATTTCGTCCATGTGCCTCATAGTCCATGTCAGGAATAAGTTCTTCCACAATGCGCACCACAGAAACGCGCTGCTTCACAGGCAAGCTAGTTGCGGACTCCATATGCGACAAACTCAATAGCTGCCCGATGAGTGCATTCAGACGGACGGTCTCGTTTTCGATTCTCTCTAGTTGCTCTTCAATGCCGGGCGACGCTTCTTCCTTAGCCCACTCGAGCGCCACGCTCAAGCGGGCCAGAGGCGACCGAAGTTCATGGGAGACATCGCGAAGCAGAAGTCTTTGCGAATCAACAAGCGATTCCAGCTGGTCTGCCATCACATTGAAGTCGTAGACCAACCCACGCAGTTCGTCTCCAGTTTCTCGGTTCTCCGTGGTGTTCGGCCCTTTGGCGCGTGCTCTGAGATTGCCTGCAGCGAGCTGCCTTGCAGCTTCCCTTAGGGATCCGATCGGGCGCGTGATTACCATCGCGATACCGAAAGTGACCAGCACAGAGACAATAAGGCCGATCAGGATCCGCGGCACTACATCACGGAATGGGATGTAAATGTGCGTTGGGTACGTTCCGCGCATGAGGTAGACAAAATTCCGACCTTTCAAATCCTGCACTTCCACGCCCAAGAGATAGCCTGTTCCATGTTTTTCTCCGAGCAGGAACCCATTCCTTCGTATCTTCTCCACGAACGGAGCTAGAAAACTTTGATCAACGGTCTGGCATAACGGTCTATTGGACGGATCGAAGAGGACAGCGGGCTGATCATCGGGGCCCCGCTTGTCCAAAACGAAAGTGTTAGGAACCGAATTGAGCGCCGCGCAACCGCCGGAGTCGTAAGCCTGCATCGACAGTCGTGCGAGAGTCTGCATCATCGCGAAACTGGATGCGTAGCCAGCGGTGACCGATTCAAACTGGCGGATTGAGATAAAGATCGTGCAGATCAGAATCAGAAACTCCGTGAGCCAGAAAGAGAGGAATATCTTGAAGAATGTGCTTCTCATACCGGTTAGTCTTCCTGTCTCTCGGGAATGTCTCTGTCCGGATAGGGTGCCGAATCTGTTAATCCAACAGCCGACGGCGTTGTTGATCCTGCTGCGGAAACCGCCAATTGATAGCCCACCGAGCGTATTGTCTTGATGCGGCCTCCATCATTGGCAGCGTCGTCCATTTTGCGGCGCAGACGGCAAATGTGCGTATCTAAACTGCGATCAAAGGGAGTGAACTCTCTGTCCAGAACCAGTTCCGACAGAAATTCCCGCGTGAGGATGCGGCCCGGCGCCTCCATCAGCGCCTGGAGCAGATCAAACTCAACGCCTGTCAAATTCAATTCAATGCCGTTGCAGGTTGCGTTGCGCGCGCCCGCGTCGAGTTCAAGACCGCCCGAAGACAGGTGCTTGATTGCGGGACGTTCCGACTGGTTAGTCTGACTTCGCCGCAGGATGGCTCGAATGCGCGCGAGCAATTCTCGCGGATTGAAAGGTTTCGGTAAGTAGTCATCCGCGCCGATCTCCAAGCCCACAATCCTATCTACATCCTCGCCACGAGCGGTGAGAAGAAGGACGCTGATTTGTGAGCTGGCCCGCAGCCTTCGAAGCACCTCGAATCCATCCATCCCAGGCAGCATTACGTCCAGGAGAACCATAGCGAAATCGCCACTCAGAGCACGCTGTAATCCAACTTCCCCACTGTTCTCGGCAATTACGTCGAACCCGTATCGTGCGAGATAGCCCTGAAGGATCGAGCACAACTCCTGGTCATCGTCAATCAAAAGTAATGTGTCCACACTCAACCTCTTGCATCTCGCAATAGCTTTATAGCTGCCATCTTCCTTCTACTCCTATTGAGATCCTTTTACTGTAATAATTTGTGACGGTCAAAACCATTCCTTAACACTTCTTTACAATTCACAACCCTATATAACCGTGCCGCTGCTCATTCCGTGGTGTCATCAAAAAGACGATAAGCACAATCGCTCTTGAACGCACTTCACAGGAGCATACTCCTGGGGATCCCCAGAGCAGTTTGAGGAGAGATTCGATGAAACGTGAAGGTGACGAGCTTGTGGAACTTTGCCTGAGTGGCGATGCCGCCGCCTGGGCGAGCCTGATTGAACAGTATAAGAGCCTTATCTACCGAATTTGCCATCTCTCCAGCATTTCCAATCAGGATGCCGACGATCTGGCACAGGAGGCATTTATCAGAATCTGGATGAAACTGGCTAGCTACAATCCAGAACGCGGCTGCCTGAAAAGTTGGATCGCCTCAGTGACCGGCAATTTGCGCATTGACCGCTTTCGCAGGCGGAAATATGAGCGCATCACAGATTCGATGGACAAGGGCTGGGAGTACTCCGCTGTGACGCCTTTGGCCCAGCAACTGGTCGATCTGCGACCAACACCATATGAGTCAGCCCTTTCAAATGAAGTAACCGTGATCATTTCCGAGGCGTCACACAAGATCTCTCCGGTGACGCGAGAAGCGCTGATTCTGCGCATCGTTCAAGAATTGGAAGAGCTAGAGATCTCCCGCAAGCTGCGTATTCCCGCAGGCACCGTGAAATCACGGGTGAATCGCGGCCGTAAACAACTCGCATCTTTGCTCACCCCGATGCGAGCCGCCCTCGGTGCTGCGTAGAATTCAGGAATAGCGTCTCGCTGGACCATTGCAAACCATTCCGTTCCTGAACAATGGAGCGTCATGCGTTACAGGATTTCTCCGGTCTGTCACCGATTCAGCCGAGAGAGACCGCCTACTGCTGGTGGAGGTCGTAGTTCAAGTAGACAACGTGCGTCTGCAAATATTCTTCCAGTCCGTGTTTACCGTCGGCGCCACCGATTCCGGATTTGCGCCAGCCAGCATGAAAGCCCTGCATGGCCTCGAAATTCTCGCGATTGACGTAGGTTTCGCCAAACTTCAGTTCATTGGCGGCGCGCATGGCAACGCTCAGGTTCGTGGTGTAGATCGAGGAAGTCAGGCCGTACTCGCAGTCGTTGGCCATCTCGATGGCTTCGTCGAGGGTCTTAAAGGTGGCGATGGGCAGCACCGGACCAAAGGTCTCCTTCTGCAGGATCGCGCTCTCCTGCCTGCAGTTCGTGAGAACCGTTGGCGGAAAGAAGTATCCGGTCTCACCCTCGCAGGCGCTGCCGCCACACTGGAGTTGCGCGCCATCCTGAAGTGCCTGACGCACAGCTGCGCCGACCAGTTCCTGCTGCCGCTTGCTGACCAGCGGCCCCATTTCGGTGGCAGAGTCCATGGGATCGCCGACCACGGTTTTCTCCATCGCGGCAACGATCTTGCCGGTGAACTCCTTGGCAATCGACTCGTGGACGTAAACGCGCTCGGCGCAGTTGCAGACTTGGCCGGTATTGATGATGCGCGAGGCACGTATGGCGCGGACGGCGAGATCAAGATCGGCATCGGCCATTACGATGGCCGGAGCCTTGCCGCCGAGTTCCAGCGACACCTTAGTGACATTTTCAGCGGCGGCGCGCATCACCGCGACGCCACCTTCCACGCTGCCGGTAAGGCTCACCATTCCCACTTTCGGATGAGAGGCCAAGGCGTTGCCGATCACCATGCCCGAACCGGAAACGAGATTGAAAACGCCCTTGGGCAGCGACGATTGGGCGACCAGTTTGGCGAATTCGAAGGCGTTATTGGGGGTTTCGCTGCTGGGCTTGATGATAATGGTGTTTCCGGTGATCAGGGCCGGTGCCATCTTGCGCACAATCAGGAAGAAGGGGAAGTTCCAGGGCAGAATGCCGGCGATGACGCCAATGGGCGCCTTGTAGAGGAGAATGTTCTCGCCGGGGCGGTCACTCTGGATGATCTCGCCTTCATAGCGGCGGGCAAACTCCGCCATGTAGTCCAGATAGTCGGCGGAGAAGTCCACCTCGACTTGGGCCAGGGAGAGGATTTTACCCTGCTCCTCGGTGATAACGTGCGCGAGATAGTCGCGCCGCTTGCGCAGCTCCACCGCAATATCGCGCAGATGCGCGGCGCGCCGGATAGCGGGCAGTTTGGCCCACGCGGGCTG
>Ga0181520_10007039_pt1 | contig 16810 bp, 16 predicted proteins | sample PEATcosm2014_Bin_29_FD_132451 | JGI IMG/M metagenome (GOLD analysis project Ga0181520, IMG submission 132451) | Peatland microbial communities from MTU Mesocosm Facility, Houghton, MI, USA - PEATcosm2014_Bin02_30_metaG | ecosystem: Environmental > Terrestrial > Soil > Wetlands > Peat | place... | reverse complement strand
TCATCCGTCGATTTGTCGAGTCGATAATTCAATGAACCCTGCTTTCCACCTCCAAATAAGGCGGTTTAAATCTCACAGATTCCTGAGGCATTGGATTCGTAAAGTGTATTCCACTGAAAACAGTGAAGAACCGTTTTTTGAACTAAATGCGATTCTCGTTCAACCATTTACGCATTTCCCGTTAGCGAGAGCCAACATTGTGGTTCGGCCAACCCTGCTAAAATCGCGGTAGCTGGGAAACCGTCCCGCCACAATGAAGCCGACATGCTCGCGATTGAACCGGGATACGGCGCGTCGGAATTGCGTGGGGCGTCATGGACTGCGGCGGGAAGTGCCACGCCGCTTTCGTGCGGGCAACGGTCCGCAAAAGCTCCGGCTCGCGCGGGCGGGCGAAAGCGCCGTCGCCGCTGGCGCTTTGCCGGCACAGTCCATGACGCGAATGGAATTGCCGGGCGCGTCGGCATTGTGCGGGCGTCAGCCTTGCGCCGAGAGCACGGCCCCGGCGACGCGCGCGACGGCGATGCCGTGCATGCAGCGGAAATCAATGGGGCATTCGCGGAGGAAGCAGGGGGAACAGGGGACGTCCGATTTGAGGAGACGCTGGCGCGGGTCGCCGGGGAGGCCGGGGCCCGTAAGCTCGGGCGAGGTGCTGCCGAAGGGCACGACGACGGGGGTGCCGAGGGCGGCGGCCGCGTGCATGGGGCCGGTGTCGTTGGTGAGGAGCACACGACAGAGTTTCAGGAGCGCCATCAGTTCGCGCAGGGTGGTGCGGCCGGCCAGATTGACGACGGCCGGGCCGCCGCCGAGGGCGGACTCGATTTGCGCACCGAGAGGCGCGTCGTTCTTGCCGCCGAAGAGCAGCCAGACGCAATGGGTTTGCGCCTGAATCTGTTTGGCGGCGGCGATGAAACGGTCCACGGGCCAGCGCTTGGCCGGGCCATATTCGGCGCCGGGATTCAGGCCGAAAAGCGGGCCAGCAACAGGGTCCAGGCTGAATTTTTTCCGCGCGGCGGCGAGCTCGTCGGCGGTGACGAAGAGTTGCGGGGCGAGCGGTTCGGGGCGGGCCCCGAGGGCGGCGGCGAGGTGAAGATATTCGTGGATCTGGTGCGCCGCGGCCGGCAGGGCGGGAGCCGGGGACGTGGGTGCGACCACTAGGCTTTGGATTTCCGCGACGGAGCGCTTGTGCATTTTCACGGCGCCGGGGCGCGGGGCGACGGCCTGGGTGAGGAAAAAATTGCGCCAGGGTCGCGCGTAGCCGACGCGCCGGGGGATGCGGGCCAGAAAGACTTCGAGGGCCGAGCGCGGCGAGTTGGGCAGGACCAGGGCCAGGTCGAATCGGGCCGGACGCAACCGGGCGGCGAGATGGAAGAGGCCTTCACCGGGACGAAACGAAAGCACCTCGTCCAGGGCGGGATGCTGGAGCCAGAGATCGCGCAACTTGTCCGGGCAAAGCAGGGTGATGCGGGCGTCCGGGAATTGCGCGCGCAGGCGCAGGAGCGCAGGCGTGGTCATGACGGCGTCGCCGAGCCAGTTGGTGCCGCGGATGAGGAGGCGGCGGGGAGGCGGCGCGGTTTCCATGGGGCATCTTTTAGCGGTGAGCGGCGCCGGGGTCAATCCTTCCAGCGGCGATGGACCCAGAACCAGTTGGCGGGGTCGCGGCGGACGGCGGCTTCAAAGGAGCGGTTCACCTCGCGCATGATGTCCTCGGAGGGGCGGGGATGACCGTCGGCGTGGGTTTCGATTTTTTGGGCCACCTCGAGGCGCCACTTGGCGGGGGCGACGCGGAAGCAGAAGGCGGTGTAAAGCTCGGTGTGATAGCGCAAGGCCAGGATGGCCGGGGCGAGGCCGGTGTTGCAGTCGTGGCCGAGGAACGGCGCGTGCAGGCCTTTGGAACTCTGGTCGGCAAGGAGCCCGAGAATGATGCCGCCCTGGCCGAGGGTGGCGCGGAGCAGGGGGCCGTCGGCCCGGCGTTCGAAATAGAGGCAGCCGCTGCGCCGGCGGAGGGTTTGCATGAGGCGGTTGAGCGCGGGCTGGTTCAGGGCCCGGTAGGTGGTGGCGCACTGGTAATCGGGGCGGACGTCATGAAAGCGGGCGTAGAGCTCAAAATTGCCGAAATGGCCGATGGCGATGACGACGTTGGGCAGGGCCTGGCCGGTGGGCTGCGGCAGGCACTCGATGCCCGCGAACTCAATGTGCGGCTTCAATTCCTCGGCGCTCATGCCGGCGGTCTTGATGGCGCAGACGTAATTCTCGCCGATGCGCCGGAAGTTTTCCCGGGCGAGCTCCCGGATTTCCACCGGCGTCTTTTCGCTGCCGAAGCAGAGCGTCAAATTCTGGACGGCGACGCGGCGGTAGCGGGGGATGGCGTAAAAGGCGAGGCTGCCGCAGGCGCGGCCAAGACGCGCCGCGGCGGGCAGGGACAGCATTTGGATGATGCCGATAAGCGCGCGAGCAAAGGCGTAAATGAGCGGGTCCATGGCAACGATCATTTAAAGCAGATCTTGCGGACGCAGTCCTGAAAGTCGGCGGCGCCGGCCACGATCTTAATCTCCACCCGCATGAAATAAAACGGAAGGTCGCGCCGGTCAATTTTCGGGAAGCGGACGGCGTCCTTCTGGGTGGTGACGATGATGTCGGCCTGCCGTTTGATGGCGCGGTTGATGGCATTGAGAATCTCCTGCTGGGAGAAACGGTGGTGGTCGGCGAAGCGCTTGGAATAAACGTGCTCGCCGCCGAGTTTGACGAGGCTTTGCTCGAAGCTCTGGGGCTGGGCGATGCCGCTGAGCGAAGCGACCTTTTTGCCGACGAGCAGATCGAGGCCCTTGCGCTCCCCGGTGAAGACGTCCTCGAAATAGAGGGGGTGGTGCACGCACTCAATGATGGCGGCGCTGGAATTCAAGGCGGCGATGCGTTCGCGGAGCTCGGCGGTGTTGCCATCGCTCTTGGTGATGAAGATGGTGTGGGCGCGCGCCAACTGGGAATGCGGTTCGCGGAGCGTGCCGCGGGGGAAGAGATATTCGTTGCCGAAGGGCTGCTGGCGGTCAATGAGCACGACGTCGTGGCGGCGTCCGCGCAGGCGCCAGTATTGAAAGCCGTCGTCCAGCAGGAGGGTGTCGCAGCCGAATTTTTCGATGGCGTAGCGGCCGCTTTTGACGCGGTCCTTGTCCACGAGCACGATGACGTCGCGCAGGTTGGAGGCGAGCATGTAGGGCTCGTCGCCGGCCATTTCGGAATCAAGGAGCAGGGAGCGTCCGTCGGAGACGACGCGGGGCGGGGTCTGGTCCTCGCGGAGGAGGATTTTGTTGAGCAGGCGGCGGTGGAGGGGGGCGGGGCGGGAACGGTAGCCGCGGGACAGGATGGCGACCTTGCGGCCGGCGTTTTGGAGCTCGCGCGCGAATTTTTCGACGACGGGGGTTTTGCCGGTGCCGCCGACGGTGAGGTTGCCGACGGCGATCACCTGGACGCCGAGGGTCTTGTCGCGAAAGATGCGGACGTTGATCAGCCAGCGGTGAATGGTGATGCCGAGGTGATAGACCTTGGAACTGCCGAAGAGAATGGCGCGGGCGAGGCGGGCCTTGAAATCGTGGCGCTCCTCGAAGACGACATCAATAAAGAAGGTTTCGAGATATTCATTCCAGACACGAAATTTTTCACGCATTGAAATTTCATATTGCCAAGCGCGCGGGGGCGCGGCAAGGCGAAGCGATTAACCGGGGCGGTGGGCCAGACGGGACGCCGCCGCCCGGGGGCATCAATAACCGAGCTTGGCGACTTCCTGCTGCAGGGCGATTTGGAAATCCTGGACGTCGGGCTCCGAGGGTTTGTAGCCCTGCTGTTGGGGAATGACGGCGAGCCGGCCCGCCTGGTCCAGATACCATTCGGCCGTCTGGGCGTCGCTGAAGGTGACTTTGCCGCTGATGATGGATCCGGGACGGGTGATTTGGTCCACGGTCACGGAGACTTTGCCAGTGCCGGCCGGGAGGGGCTGGTTCTCCGGAGCGGCGGCATCGGCCGGGGCAAGCGGGGCGGCCGGCGCGGGAGTGGGCGCGGGGGCCAGGTCGGGGGTCTTGGGGCGTTCGGGGTCCTTGGGGACGAGCTTCAAATCATCCACCAGGAAACGGGTGTCCATGTAAGTGAGCTTGATGCCGAACTCGGCGGCGAGCCGGGTTTGGACTTCGGACAGCCGGGCGCCTTGCGTGATCCACGCCGTCACGCGCTGCCGTTGTTCTTCCGTCAGATTCATGCAGGTAGTCTAATCAAGCGTGTTTGATAAGCCAGTCATAACCTTTGGACTCCAGCTCGAGCGCCAGATCCTTGTCGCCGGACTTGATGATATGGCCGTCGGCCATGACATGGACGACATCGGGGATGATGTAATTCAAGAGGCGCTGGTAATGGGTGATGACGAGCTGGGCGGAATCGGGCCGTTTGAGCTTGTTGACGCCGGCGGCGACGACCTTGAGGGCGTCGATGTCCAGGCCGGAATCAGTCTCGTCGAGAATGGCTAGGCGGGGTTCGAGGATGGCCATCTGGAAGATTTCGGCGCGTTTCTTTTCGCCGCCGGAGAAACCCTCGTTGACGGACCGCCGGAGGAGGTCCTCGTTCAAGTCGAGCAGCTTGAGCTTCTCCTTGACGACGGCAAGGAATTCGATGGCGTCGAGCTCCTGCTGGCCCTTGGATTTGCGGATTTCGTTGAGGGCGGCCTTGAGGAAATAGGTGCTGTTGACGCCGGGAATTTCCACGGGGTATTGGAAGGCCAGGAAGAGACCGGCGCGGGCGCGCTCCTCGGGTTCGAGGTCGAAGAGGTTCTGGCCGAGGTATTGGACGGAGCCGGCGGTGACCTCGTAGCCTTCGCGGCCGGCCAGGATGGCGGCGAGGGTGCTTTTGCCGGAGCCGTTGAGGCCCATCAACGCGTGGACCTCGCCGGCGTTGATGGTGAGGCTGAAGCCCTTGAGGATCTGCTTGCTCTCCACGCCGGCATGGAGATTTTCAATCACGAGAATCGGTTGCTTACTCATTTCTAAAAAGTGATCTTAACCATTAACCCGGCCGGATGCAAACGGACAAAAATTTGATTCGAAACGCTAAATTGGTTAATTTGCGGGTGTGATTTACGACGCATCACTGGATGAACTGCTGCAGGCGGTCTGGGACGGCCGGCGCATTGACGCGGCCGGGGCGCGGCGGCTGTACGGGCTGCCGCTGGAGGAGCTGGGCGCGCTGGCGGATCGCCGCCGGCAACTGGCCAAGGCCAAGGCCTACGGCGGCCGCGGAAACGAGATCGTGACCTTCAACGTGGACCGCAATGTTAATTACACCAATGTCTGCAACGTCTATTGCAAGTTCTGCGCGTTTTACCGGGTGGAAAAAGACAGCGACGCGTACGTGATTTCGCTGGCGGAGATGGACCAGAAGATCGCGGAAACGCTGGCGCTGGGCGGCACGCAAATCCTGATGCAGGGCGGGCATCATCCCAAGCTGACGAAGCAGTGGTATCTGGACCTGCTCTCGCACATCAAGCAGAAGTGGCCGCAGGTCAACATCCACGGGTTCAGCCCGAGCGAGTTTGTGCATTTTCGCGAGGTGTTCCACGAACCGCTGGAGCAGATCATCGGGGATTTCAAGGCGGCGGGCCTGGGCTCGATTCCCGGCGGGGGCGGGGAGATTTTGGTGGACCGCGTGCGGCAGCGGGTTTCACCGCTGAAGGCGATGAGCAGCGACTGGCTGGAGGTGATGGACGTGGCGCATCGGCTGGGCCTGTATTCCTCGGCGACGATGATGTTCGGCCACGTGGAGACGGTGGAGGACCGCATCGAGCACCTGGAGCGGCTGCGCGCGCAGCAGGAGAAATCTTTGCGGCGGAAGGCGGAAAACGGAAATTCGGCGATGGGGAATTTCACCGCGTTCATTGGCTGGACGTTCCAGGCCGAGCACACGAAGCTGAAGGCGCCGACGGTAGGGGCGCACGAATACTTGCGGACGCAGGCGCTGAGCCGGATTTATCTGGACAATTTTGAGAACGTGCAAAGCTCGTGGGTGACGCAGGGTCCGCAGATCGGGCAGGTGGCGCTGAAATTCGGGGCGAACGATTTGGGCAGCATCATGATCGAGGAAAACGTGGTGTCGCAGGCGGGCACGACGTTTAAGCTGACCGTGGAGGACATGCACCGGCTCATCAAGGAACTGGGCTACGAGCCGCATCAGCGGGATAATTGGTATCGGCTGGTCAACTAAGCCTGCGTCACGGCGGGGGTGTAACGACCACAGGGTGATCATCCGGCACGACAACGGGGTGCTCGACGTCCTTTTGGGTGTGTATCGAAAGGCAGCCCGCCCAAGTGATGGCGAGGACAGCCAGGATGGCGGCCAGCAGAACCCGCTTCACGGTTCCATTGATCCTTTGTGTTTGTTTCCTCATAAGTCCTCTTCTTTGTTCAAGCCATTCCGAGATTAAAAGCAAAAGCGGGGCCAGCGGGTTCGTCAGGCGCGCGGGGCGGCGGGCGATTGCGTCTTGCATGGAACCGGGTGGCGGCATTGGTTTTTGCAAGGTGCACGGGAACGGTTGGGCTGCAAAACGGGCTGGTTTTACTGGCGGAGAACCGACAAATAGCTTGCAAATCTGCGGAGCGGGAAGAGAATCGCAAAAACGGCCCAACCCAGTCGTGGGCAAGCCACCAAATCGGAAATGTGAAGTAAGGTCGAACCACGATAATACGCCTATGAAATTTTCATTCCTATCCCGGGTCATGCTTGCAATTGCCGTCTTGATGGTTGTGGCCGGTGGGGCGCGGGCTGAATTGATGGTGGGCGACCCGGCGCCAAAACTCCAAACCGGAAAATGGATTCAGGGCCAATCCGTATCGGGCTTCGACAGCAATCACGTTTATATCGTGGAATTTTGGGCGACTTGGTGCGGGCCGTGTGTCCAGTCCATACCGCATCTCAACGAGCTGTGGCAAAGGTTCAAAGACAAGGGCGTGATCGTGATCGGGCAGGATGTTTGGGATTCCGATGCAGCGGTTGCGCCTTTTGTGAAAAAGATGGGCACCAACATGACTTACCGCGTGGCCCTGGACGACAAAAGCTCGGATGCCGACGGCTGCATGAGTTCCACGTGGTGGAAGCGCGCGGTGAATCACCACGGCATTCCCACGGCTTTCATCATCAATCGCGACGGGGTCATCGCCTGGATCGGCCATCCGATGGGATTGAAGGAGGAAGTTTTGGATGAAATCGTGTCTGGCCGGCAAGACTTGGTTAAAGCCAAGGCGGATTACCAAAAGGATCTGGCAATAGGCAGACAATTTCAAGATCTCCAAGGAACGTTGAATTCTTCCATCAAGCAAAAGAAATGGGACGACGCACAATCGGCGCTCGACAAAATCCACCTGCTGATGCCAAGAATGACCAACGGTTTTAGCGTCCAACGGTTGGAAATTCTTTTGGGCCGAAAGAATTTCGATGAGGCAATCCAATTCGCCGACTCCCTCGGCAAGTTACACGCGGCCGATGACTATTGGCAAAACGAACTGGCTTGGACGATCGCCACCAGCGAACTTCCGGATCAGCGCTGTCTTGCCCTCGCCAAAACGCTGGCCGGGCGCGCCGTGGATTTGACGACAGGGACCAATTCCGCCCCGCTGGACACTCTGGCGCGGGTGCAATTCATGCTCGGTGACAAGCCGGAGGCGATTGCCACCGAAGAAAAGGCCGTGAGCGTGGAGCAAAACCCCGGGGAAAAAGGAGCGTTGGAAAAAACGCTCGCCAGTTATCGCGACGGAAAGTTACCGAACGCGGATAACTAACTGCGTCACTTCTGCTGGAAGGCCAAAGTGGGACCACTACAGTTGCGCCAGGATTGTTGGCGCGGAAATAGACGCAGCTTGCGACGTCAGAAGCCACTGGTCTGACTTTTTGGTCCGCCAGGGAAGTGGCTTCAGTCAGTTGGCGGCGAGGAAACGTCGGGCCATGTTTTCCAGGACGGTGATCCAGGCGGGATGTTCATTGAGGCAGGGGATGACCTGAAAATCCTGGCCGCCGGCGGCGAGGAAGGATTGCCGGCCGCGAATGCCAAGTTCCTCCAGGGTTTCGAGGCAATCCGCGACAAAGGCGGGCGAGGTGACGAGGATGCGTTTGACGCCGGCCCGGGCGAGCCGCACGAGTTCGAAATCGGTGTAGGGTTTGAGCCAGGGATCCTTGCCGAGGCGGGACTGGAACGAGACGGACCATTTGCCGGCGGGCAGGCGCACGGCGGTGGCGAAGGCTTCGGCGGTGCGGTGGCACTGGTGGCGGTAGCAGAATTGATGGGCTTCGCTGGGCGTCTGGCAGCAATCCGGGACGGTGAGGCAGTGCGCGTGGGTGGGGTCGGATTTTCTGAGGTGGCGCTCGGGCAAACCGTGGAAGCTGAAGAGAAAGTAATCGTATTCCCGCTGCAAATACTCGCTGGCGCGGGCAACCATGGCGGCGATGAAGTCCGGAGCATCGCCGTAAGGGGGCTGGACGGTGATCTTCATTTGCGGCGCCAGCCGGCGGGCGACTTCACGGACGCGAACGACGGCGGTTTCATAACTGGACATGGCGTAATGCGGGAACAGCGGAATGAGCAGGAGCTGATCCACGCCCTGGGCGGCGAGACTTTTGATGGCGTCGGGAATGGAAGGCTTTTGGTAACGCATGGCGAGCTCGACGGGCACGCCGAGGCGGGCCTGGAGCTGGAGCTGGACGTTGCGGCTGGTGACGACGAGCGGCGAGCCGGCGGGAGTCCAGATGCTTTGGTAGGCGCGGGCGGCTTCGTGCGGGCGGCGAAGGAGGATCATGCCCACGATGAAGCGGCGCAGCAGCCAGGGCGTGTCAATGACGCGGGCATCCATCAGGAATTCATTCAGGTACCGCCGGACATCGGGAACCGACGGCGAATCCGGGGAGCCGAGGTTGACAAGGAGAACGGCTTTGCTCATGGCGACAATTATTTAAGGGCTTTAGCGACGCGGTCGGCGATGTTGGCGCCGGAGACAATCGAGTCGCCCAGGGAGACGCCGTCGCGGTAATGGCCGGCAAAGTAGAGTCCGGGGGCGGCGGCTTCGAGGTCGTTGAGCAACTGGCGGTACTTGCCGTAGCCGAGATTGTATTGGGGGATGGCGCGGGGATAGACGGCGGTTTGGGTGAAGACGGGCGGGGCGGCGACGCCCAGCAAGACGCGGAGATCGGCGAGCACGGTTTCGGTCAACTGGCCGGGCGGCAGCGCAGCGAGTTCCGGGTAGCGCGCGCCGCCGACATAACAGGTGAGGGTGAGATGGCCGGCCGGGGCGCGATTGGGAAAGAGGGAGGAGGAAAAAATGGCGCCGAGGATCTTGAAGCCTTCGATTTTGGGGATGAGCATGCCGAAACCCTGGCAGGGATGCCTGACGTCTTGCCGGCGGAAACCAAGGACCACGCTGGCGACGGGGGGATAGATGATTTCGGAAAACGGGCGGGTGTCCAGGGCCTGGGGGACGCCGATCTTCAATTCGGCGAGGCGGTAGGCGGTGCCGCAATAGACGACGGCGCCGAACTCGGACTCGCCGGCGGCGGTGGCGACGCGCCAGCCGTTGGCGGTTCGGGTGAGGCCGCTCACGGGGGTGCTCAATTTCAGCGAGCCGCCGAGCTGGGCGGCGAGGGAATCAGGCAGCACCTGGAGGCCGGCGTCGAAGGAGAACTTGGGGGCGCGGTCGCGGGCGACCTCCTTCGATTTTTTACGTTCGCGGGCGCCGAGGATCTGGCCTTTGATGAGGGAGCCGTATTTATCTTCGACCGCCTTGAGTCGCGGAAAGGCCTGGGGCAGCGAGAGCTGATAAGGGTCACCGGCGTAAACGCCGGCCACTAGGGCGTCAATGGCTTGGTCGAGGAATTCCTGGTTGAGGCGGCGGACGACGAATTGGGCGATGGATTCTTCCACGCCGTCGCGGCGGCGCGGGATGAAAGGTTCGCGCAGGACGGCGAACTTGGCGCGGAGACTGAAGAGGGGCGTGGTGAAGAAGCCGGGCGGGGTGGCGGGCATCTCGATGGGGCGGCGGTAGCGGACCACGTAGCGCGCCTCGGCCGCGGGGTCGGTGGGGAGCTTGTGGGTTTCCAGGCCGGCATCGCGGACGAGTTGGCCAATGAGGGGCGAGGTTTCGAGAATGGTATTCGGGCCGAACTCGGCGAGGAAACCATCGCGGCGCAGGGATTGGATGACGCCGCCGGGGCGGGCCGCGGCGTCATAAACGGTGACGGCGTGGCCGGCGCGTTTCAGGTAAAAGGCGGCGGTAAGTCCGGTGATGCCGGCGCCGATGATGGCGACGGGCGTCATGGAATTGCCTGGCGGTGAAATTTGCGGAGCGCCTCGTTGGCCGGCTGGTCGGTTTGTATCATTCGGTCAATTCCTTATACCGTGTTGATTCGCGATTTGCAACCCGTGGATGCGCGGCGGCTTGAAATTTAAATGCCGGCGGTTATATTGGCGCCGCTTTTACGGAGGCATAGTGCGGACGGTTCCAACAAACCCATCAACCAAGAAAGGAACGGTACAACATGAGCACATTCACCACCAAGGACGGCACGGAAATTTATTACAAGGACTGGGGCACGGGCCAGCCGGTCGTGTTCAGCCACGGGTGGCCGCTGAGCGCGGATGCCTTTGAGGACCAGATGTATTATCTGGCGGCGCGGGGCTACCGGTGCATCGCGCACGACCGCCGGGGCCATGGGCGGTCGAGCCAGCCGTGGCAGGGGAACGACATGAACACCTACGCCGACGACCTGGCGGCGCTGGTGGAGAAGCTGGGGCTGAAGAACGCCGTCCATGTGGGGCATTCGACGGGCGGAGGCGAAGTGGCGCGGTACTTTGCGCGGCACGGCACCAAGCGGGTGGCGAAAGCGGTGCTCATCGGGGCGGTGCCGCCACTCATGCTAAAGACGCCCGCGAATCCGGGCGGCGTGCCGCTGGAGGTGTTCGACGGGATCCGGGCGGGAGTGGCGGGAGACCGGTCGAAGTTTTTCCAGGAGCTGGCGGTGCCGTTTTACGGCTACAACCGGCCGGAGGCGAAGGTTTCGGAAGCGGTGAAGGAATCGTTCTGGCTGCAAGGGATGCAGGCGGGATTTCCAGCGTGCTTTTTTTGCATCAAGGCGTTTTCGGAAACGGACCAGACGGAGGACTTGAAGAAGATTGACGTGCCGACGCTGATTTTGCACGGGGACGACGATCAGATTGTGCCGATCGCGAATTCGGCGCTGCTGTCGGCCAAGCTGATCAAGAATGCGACGCTGAAAGTTTATCCGGGGGCGCCGCACGGGATGTGCACGACGCATAAAGACCAGGTGAGCGAGGACATCTGGAATTTCATCCGGGGCTGAAGCAGCGTATCAGATGGTCTTGGAATGCCGCCGCTCGGAGGCGGGCGCCAGGGTGTTGTCGAAACACATGGCGATGTTGCGGATGAACAGGCGGCCGGCGTCGGTGATTTCGAGGCCGGTGGGGTGGCGTTTGACGAGGCCGTCGGCTTCAAAGGGGGCGAGGGCGGCCAGCTCTGATTCGAAGTGCCGGGGGAAGTTGATGCCCAGTTTTTCGGACATGACGGTGAAATCCAGCGAGAGGTCGCACATGGTGCGCATGATGGTTTCGCGCCGGATCTGGTCCTCGGCGGTGACGAAATAGGCCTTGTGGAGCGGCACGTTGCCGGCGTCCACGGCGGCCTGCCACTTGGGGAGCTCCTTTTCGTTTTGCCAGTAGGCCTCGGGCACCTGCGAGACGCCGCTCATGCCGAAGGCGTAGATGTCGGAGCCGGCGCGGGTGCTGTAGCCCTGGAAGTTGCGCTGCAATTTTTTCTCGCGCTGGGCCACGGCGAGCTCGTCGGTGGGCCGGGCGAAATGGTCCATGCCGATATACACGTATTGGTTGCCGGCGGTGAGTTTTTCAATCACGAGCTTGAGGACCTGGAGCTTGGTCTCGGGGGTGGGGAGGACTTCGCGTTCGAGGATTTTCTGGGACGGCTTGATCCAGGGCACGTGGGCGTAGCTGAAGACGGCCAGGCGGTCCGGCTTCATGGCGAGAACGATGTCGAGCGTTTCGTCGAAGGACCCGGGGGTTTGAAACGGGAGGCCGTAGATCAGGTCGAGATTGATGGAGTGGAAGCCGAGCTCGCGCATCCAGTCCATGGCCTGCTGGGTCATTTCGCGGGGCTGGATACGGTGGACGGCTTCCTGGACTTTGGGATTGAAATCCTGCACGCCCATGGAAGCGCGGTTGAAGCCGATGTCGCGCAAGGCGACCAGATGTTCGCGAGTGAGCCGGCGGGGGTCCACTTCCACGCTGGCTTCGATGTCCGGCGAGAAGGTGAAGTGCTGGCGGATGATTTCGCCGAGGCGGCGGATTTCATCGGGCTGGAGGAAGGTGGGGGAGCCGCCGCCGAAATGGAGCTGCACGGCCTTGCGCCGGGGGTGGAGGAGGGGCGCCATGCGGGCGACTTCGCGTCCGAGGGCCTCGACGTAGGCCATGCCTTGGGCGTGATTGAGGGTGATGACGGTGGTGCAACCGCAGAACCAACAGAGGGTTTCGCAAAAGGGAATGTGAAAATAAACCGAGAGGTCGCGGGGTGCGCGGTTGTTGGCCGCGATTTTGGGGGCGAGCTGGTCCCAAGTGATCGTGTCGGTGAACTTGGTGGCGGGCGGGTAGCTGGTGTAACGCGGGCCGGCGACGTTGTATTTGCGGACCAGATCAAGATCTACGTTCAGCGTTTTCATGCGTAAGCTTTTACACTGTCCACCAAGGCGGTGATATTTTCCAGTTTTGCGTCCGGGGGCAGGCCGTGGCCGAGGTTGACGATATAGCCGGGGCGGCCGCGCATGGTGTCGAGGCACTTGCGGGTTTCGGCGGCGACGACGTCCGGCGTCGCGTTGGCCAGCAGCGCCGGGGGCAAATTGCCCTGGAGCGCGAGGTGCGGGGGAAGGGTTTTGCGGGCTTCGGCAAGGGGCGTTTGCCAGTCTATGCCGATGACGTTGGCGCCGGTGGCCAGGAGATCGGGCCAGTTGCCGTGGGTGCCGAGGGAAAAGACGATGACCGGCGGCGCGGCCGGGGCGGACGCCGGGAGGTGCAGGCCGGCGATGATGTCGCGCAACCAGCGGCCGCTGGCTTCGGGGAACTCGGCGGGGGAAAGGTGGCCGCCGTGGCTGTCGAAGATTTGAAGCGCGTCCACGCCGGCGGCGATTTGCAGGCGCAAGTAGGCGGTGATGGCGGCGGTGAGTTTCTCGGCGAGGGCGAAGTAAGTTTTCCGATCCTCGCGGAAAAGCCGGAGGGCGCGGCTGTATTGGGGCACGCTGGCACCCTCCATCATGAACGTGGCGAGGGTCCAGGGCGAACCGGCGAAGCCGAGCAGCGCCGTGCGGTCGCCGAGTTCCTGGCGCACGAGGCGCAGGGCGCGGTCCACGTAGGCGAGTTTTTCGACAACGCGTTCGACGGAGAGCTTTTGGATGTCCGCCCGGGTGGTGATGGCGAAATCCATGACCACGCCACCGGTGTCCTTGAAGGCGTAGGATTGGCCCATGGCCTCCGGGATGACAAGGATGTCGCTGAAGAGGATGGCGGCGTCAAAGCCGAAGCGGCGGACCGGCTGGAGGGTGACTTCGGCGGCGAGTTCGGGGGTTTGCACCAATTGGAGGAAGGTGTGCTTTTCCTTGAGCTTGCGGTATTCGGGGAGGGCGCGTCCGGCCTGGCGCATGAGCCAAACCGGGGGACGGTCCACGGTCAGGCAGCGCGCGGCGCGGTGGAAGCGTTCGCGGGCGGTCAGGGCGGTGGCGGCGGTCGCGTGCATCGAATCGGGCCAGACGAATAGCACAGTTTTGGGCGGAAGGACAGAGGCTTTTCAGAAATTGGCATGGCGGGGGCAGTTTATGGAGAGCGGCGGGCTGAAGCAGGCGGCCCGGCGGCGGAAAAAAATTTGCAACTTTGCGCCCGGCGCGGTTTTGAATGAAAACGATGGAACATCATTCTCCAGAACAGCGTGAGGGGCTGTGGCGGAAGCTTTCCGCGGGGGAGCGCGCGGTCTTGCGCGGGCAGCCGGAACTGGAATTGGAAGCGCGGCTGACGGACGCGCTGGCGCACCTGCCCAACGTGCCGGTGCCGTCGAACTTCACGGCGCGGGTATTGGACGCCGTGGCGCTGGAGGACATGCGGGCGGCGCGGGCGGCGCGGACGCGCTGGAGTTGGAGTTGGCGGGGGTGGTGGCCGCGGGTGGCGGCGACGGCCGCGGTGCTGCTGGTGGCGGCGGCGGTCTTTTACCAGCATGAGGCGTCGCGGTCCCGTTCCGAGATGGCCAAGAGCCTGTCCTTGGTGGCCAGCGCAAAGGGGGTGCCCAGCGTGGATGTATTGGAGAACCTCGATGTGATCCAGCGCATGAGCCAGCCCGCGCATGCGGACACCGAATTACTGGCCGCCCTGCAATGAGCGCCCTGCGCCAGTCAATCTTTTGCCTGGCAGCTTTGGTGCTCGGCGTGGCGGCGCGCGCGCAGACACCGCCGGCGTTTCCAAGTGCGATTCCCCTTTCCATTTCCAGAACCAACCCGCTGCCACCGCTGCCGCCGGGGCTCTCGCCGGTGGGGGTCTTCCGCAAACTGCTGGTAATGTCGCCCGCCGAGCGGGAGGAGTTGCTGGCGGCGCGGCCGCCCGAGACGCGGACGCGCATCCTGGCGAAAGTTCAGGAATACGAGACGCTGGACCCGGATGAACGCGAGTTGCGGCTGCGGGCGACGGAGCTGCGATGGTACGTGACGCCAATGCTGAAGATGCCGCCGGCGGACCGGGCGGAGAAGCTGGCGCAGGTGCCGGCGGAATTGCAACCGTCGGTCAAGTCCCGGCTGATGCAGTGGGATTTGTTGCCGCCGCCGCTGAAACAGGAGTTTCTGACCAACGAGACGACGCTGCATTATTTTGCGCAGGCGACGATGCCCCCGGCCGCGGATTCGCAGCAGGAAAAGGCGGCCGACCGGTTCCGCCGTTTTTTTGACCTGACGCCGGGCGAAAAGGAGGAATTGCTGGGGACGCTATCGGCCGAGGAACGGGCGCAGATGGACAAGACGCTGAAGACGTTCGATCAATTGCCCCCGCAGCAGCGGCTTTTGTGCGTGCGCAACTATGCGAAATTCGCCGGGATGAACGAGGCCGAGCGCGCGGAATTCCTGAAGAACGCGGACCAATGGTCAAAGATGTCGCCAGAGGAGCGGCAGACGTGGCGGGATTTGGTGGCGCATGTCCCGCTGTGGCCGCCACTGCCCATGCCGCCACCGATGCCCCCGCCCCTGCCGCCCCTGCCACCGAAGGCCGGGTTCGTCCCCCACATCGCAACCAATTGAGGCCGGAGGCTGTGCTGAAAGCCAGCCCCGGACCGCGGCTGTGTCCCGCGCGGCGCGGGATCAGCCGCAGCGCGTCTGCCCGCCACGCCGTCATGAATATTCCCAACGCGGTCAGTCCTGCAAACCCGTTGCGGCTGGTCTTCGACACAGCCGCGGTCCGGCCCGGTCCCAGCCCCGGACCGCGGCTGTGTCCCGCGCGGCGCGGGATCAGCCGCAGCGCGTCTGCCCGCCACGCCGTGATGAATATTCCCAACGCGGTCAGTCTTGCGAACCCGTTGCGGCTGGTCTCCGACACAGCCGCGGTCCGCCACATTCGGTAGGCTTAGCCAATACCCGGCTTTAAACAGTCCGGAAGAACTTTGTGTCACACCCGGAGGGCGCAGGTCATGCAGTTTCAAATTCCAATTTTCCCCGCTCCAGTCTAAGTTCCCAGCGTGCATCCGATTGCGTTTTATCTGGGAACCATGCCCGTCCGCTGGTATGGCATCATGATGGCGGCGGCGTTTTTCGCCGGCCTCTGGACGGCCACGCGCCGCGGCCGGCGGGTGAACGTGTCCGCCGACACGATCACGGACGTGACGTTGTGGCTGATGATCGGCAGCATTGTGGGGGCGCGTTTTGTGTATGTGACCACCTACTGGAAGCAGGAATTCGCCGGCGGGCCGTTCCGCGAGGTGTTCATGGTGCAGCACGGGGGACTGGTGTATTATGGCGGGCTCATCGGCGCGTCCCTGGCGGGCATGGCGTATTTGTGGTGGAAGCAGTTGCCGGTCTGGAAAATCGCGGACATCGTGGCGCCGAGCATCGCGCTGGGCAGCGCCATCGGGCGGGTGGGCTGCCTGCTCAACGGGTGCTGTTACGGGCGGACGTGCGATGATTTGCCCTGGGGCATCCGGTTCCCGGCCGACCATGAGACGCACGGCCTCAAAGTGCATCCCACCGAAATCTACGACGGGGTGCTGAACCTGCTGCTGTATTTGGGGCTGGCGTGGATGTTCCGGCGGCGGAAATTCGACGGGGAGATTTTTGCGCTGTATTTCATCGGGTACGCGATCTGCCGGTTCATCGTGGAATTTTTCCGGGGGGATTATCCGCCGGACCACATTCACGCGGGGCTGTTCACCCCGGCGCAGCTTTTGTGCGGGCCGATTTTGCTGGCGGGGGTGGCGGGCTGGTTCTGGTTCTCCCGGCGTAGCACACTAAGCCGGACCGCGTCAGTTGAAAAATGAATCAGCCACAGATGAACACAGATGGACACAGATTTGAAACCGGAACTGGCTGGATCAGCCTGGATATTACATAGTTGCATTGGCGCACAAGGGCAACCCCGGCGTAGCGCAGGTTTCCAAACCCAATGCCACTAGGATTTGGGGGAGCGGTTTCCAGCTTTCCGGCCAGTTTTCTTGCGGTTTTGGCGGTATTCCTTCACCAAGGCCGGGCCAACCCGGTA
>Ga0181520_10007038_pt1 | contig 16814 bp, 6 predicted proteins | sample PEATcosm2014_Bin_29_FD_132451 | JGI IMG/M metagenome (GOLD analysis project Ga0181520, IMG submission 132451) | Peatland microbial communities from MTU Mesocosm Facility, Houghton, MI, USA - PEATcosm2014_Bin02_30_metaG | ecosystem: Environmental > Terrestrial > Soil > Wetlands > Peat | place... | reverse complement strand
GCGGGCGCGCTGGCCGAGTACACCACGGGAAAGACACCGCAGGCCGAAGTGCTTAAGGCACAGATGGCGGTGACTCGGATGAATGAGCATCAGCTGGAACAGGAAGAAGAGCGCGACACAACAGCGGCGGAGTTGAACACACTGCTTGGGAGGCAGCCAGAAGAGCCGGTGGAGATCGTGGGCTCTTATGCGGAACCAATTGAGCCTCCTTCCATCGAATCGCTTGAACAAACCGCCATCGAGAATCGTCCCGAGCTTGCGGCGCTTCGCAAAGGGATCACGCGTGCGAAGGACGGAAGCCAGTTGGCCCGCCTAGCCATGAAGCCTGATTTCACCGTGGCTGCCGGATACATGCTTATGCCAAGCGGCTCGTATGCGCGGAGTGCCTACATGGCCGAACTGACGTTGAACCTTCCGCAGTGGAATCGCGAGCGCCACGAGGGCGAAGCGAAGCAAGCCGACGCCGCGGGCGCAGTAACAGAGAGCGAACTCGAGGTGCGCAAACAGGCCGTGTTTCTTGAGGTACGGCGCGCTCAGATCGAGACACAGGCGGCGGAGCGGCGGATGAAGCTCTACCGCGACACACTGCGGCCCCAGGCAGAGGCCGCTTTCAAGGCCTCTGCCGCTGCCTATCAGAACAATCGCGGCGAGTTTCAGGGGCTGGTGGAGAGCCAGGGTCTCTTGCTGGATATTGAGGACGCTTACTACAACGCGTCTGCTGCGGCGAACAAAGGAATCGCGGAACTCGAGCGTGCCATCGGCGCGCCTGTTTCCAACACAGGCACACAGGGGAGGGACAAATGACGAAAAGAGAAGTGAAGCTGATTGGGATTGGAATTGGGGCCGGGGTGCTGGCGACTGGGGCGATTTGGCTGGTCAATCTGCATGGACTAACCCGGATTGCCACTGAGCCGACTGTGGCGGCGGCAGGACCCGCCGGCAACTCCAAATCAGAGGCGGTTGCTCAGGCAGCGATGGGCACCGAGCCCGGCACAACTGTGGAACTCTCTCCCGCGGAGATTACGGCGGCGGGCGTCCAGGTGGCCGAGGTGAAGACTGCCGTTCTGAAAACCGACATCGATGCCTTTGGCCGCGTGGAGCAACCCGAAGCGCAACTGGCCGCTGTCAGCGCACGCATTGGCGGACGCGTCGACAAGCTCTTCGTGCAATACACAGGAGAGCGGGTGCGCAATGGTCAGGCAGTCGCCAGTTTGTACAGTCCCGAGGTCGCGACAGCCGTCGAAGAATACGGGCTGGCTCAGGAAAATCTGAAGAGCCTTGGCCGCTCGGATGACCCGTTTGCACGTACACAAGCCGAAGCTCTCGTTAAAGCAAGCGAGCACAAGCTGGAGTTGTGGGGCGTGCAAAAAGATCAGATGGACGGCGAAGGCTCAAAGAACATTCCGCACGTAACCATCTACGCAAATGCCGGCGGAACCGTGGTGGATCGCAAGGTAACGCAAGGCCAGTATGTGACTGCCGGGGATACGCTCTTCACGGTTGCGGACTTGAACCAGGTGTGGATCAAGGCAGATGTCTACGAAGAACAGCTTCCGCAGATCCGCGCCGGACAGGAAGTTGAACTCACGGCCGATTCGCTGCCCCACCAGACGTTACACGGCCATGTGGACTTCATCGAGCCTGCAGCGAACCCACAGACGCGCACGGTGCCGGTGCACGTGCATGTGGCCAACCCCGGGATGCGCCTGGTGCCGGGCATGTTTGTGAGTGCCACATTCGTGAGCAGGGCCGGGCAGGCAACGACCGTGGTCCCAAGATCGGCGGTTCTCGACTCAGGAACGCGCAAGATCGTCTACCTTGAAAAACCAAACGGTGTCTTTGAAGCGCGCGCAATCGAGGTTGGCGCACCCAGCGACGATCTCTTCCCGGTTGTGAGTGGAGTTGTTCCGGGCGACAAGGTCGTACTCAACGGCAATTTCCTCATTGACTCGCAGGCCAACCTTAGCTCAGGCATGTCGGGGATGTATGGCGGCTCGAAAGAGTTTGCGGGAGGCGCAGCACCGCAGTCGGGACGGTCAACAGCAACAGGGCAAAGCGCGGATGCGCCTGAGGCTCGCCTTGAGGTGCATGGGACGCCTGATCCGTTGAAGACAGGCGCGGACAACGATTTCACGGCGAAGCTTACCGGTCCGGATGGGAAACCCGTTGCAGGAGCCCAGGTCAAGGCGACGCTGGTGATGCCTGCAATGCCTTCAATGGGGATGCCCGGGATGAGAAGCTCATTCGATTTGAAATGGGATCCCGCCAGGCAGGTCTATAGCGGGAACGGTCAGGCAGGCATGGCGGGAACCTGGACCCTTGCTGTTGTTGCCAACAAGGACGGAAGAACCATTGCAACGTTCCGTTCGCTCATCAGCGCGCAATAGGAGCCGCCATGATCAATCGCATTATCAAACTCTCGATGAAGAACCGGTGGCTGATCCTGGCCATCTATGCCGCGCTTGCCGCGTGGGGCTATTGGGCAGTACTGCACACGCCCATCGACGCGATCCCCGATCTCAGCGAAAACCAGGTGATCGTCTTTACCGATTGGCCGGGCCGAAGTCCGCAGGAAGTGGAAGACCAGATCACCTACCCGCTCACGGTAAACCTCCAAGGGTTGCCTAACGTGCGAACAGTGCGGTCCTCCTCCGCCTTTGGATTCTCAATGGTCAACGTGATCTTTGAGGATTCGGTAGACATCTACTTTGCCAGAACGCGCGTGCTTGAGCGGCTGAGCCTTGCTGGCAGCTTCCTTCCCGCCGGGGTTACTCCCATGATGGGACCCGATGCAACAGGCGTTGGCCAGGTCTTCTGGTACACGGTAGAAGGCCCTTACGACAGCGGAACCCTCCATTCGATTCAGGACTGGTTCATCAAGTATCAGCTCAACTCAGTACCCGGCGTAGCCGAGGTGTCAAGCGTAGGCGGCTTCGTAAAGCAGTACCAGATCGATCTCGACCCCATCAAGCTGCGCGCCTACAACGTCACCCTCAACGACGTCGTGTCCGCAGTTCAACGCAGCAACAACAATGTGGGGGCAAAGGTTATCGAGGTCGGCGACACAGAGGACGTGATTCGCGGGGTTGGGCTCATTCGCACCCTGGGCGACATCTCGAACATCTCCCTCGGCGCATACAACGGAACACCCGTAACTTTGGGCAATGTAGCCAGCGTGCAGCTAGGGCCGGAGTTCAGGCGCGGTGTTCTCGACAAAGATGGCAAAGAGGCCGTTGGGGGGGTTGTGATCATCCGTTACGGAGCCAACGCGCGCGAAGTGATTGAAAGTGTGAAGACCAAGATCGGTGAGATTCAGTCCGGCCTTCCCGCAGGTGTGCATATCGTTCCCTTTTACGATCGCGGTACGCTCATTGACCACGCGGTCGATACTCTACGCCATGCGCTGATCGAGGAGATCATCCTCGTCACTCTGGCCCACGTGCTCTTCCTGTGGCATTTCCGCAGCATTCTTGTCGTCACCATCCCGCTGCCGCTCGCGGTGCTCGGGGCCTTCCTCTTCATGCGCGGCGCGGGCATCTCATCGAACATCATGTCGCTCGGCGGCATCGCTATCGCCATCGGCGTGCTGGTCGACGCGGGCATCGTTATGACCGAAAACGTAATTCGTCAGGCGGAGCAGTACGAACAAGAGCACGGCAACTACCGCGAGCACATATGGGAGATCACGCTCAACGCCGCTCGGCTTGTGGGACGGCCAATCTCGTTCGCTATGATCATCATCATTCTTGCCTTCATCCCGGTCTTCGCCCTCACCGGGATGGAGGGAAAGATGTTTCACCCGCTGGCATTCACCAAGACCTTCGCCATGATCTGCTCCACCATTATGGCAATCACGCTGGTTCCGGTTCTTTGCACGTTTCTGATTCGTGGAAAGCTGCATCGCGAAGACGAGAACCCGGTCATGCGATTGCTGCACGCCATCTATCTGCCAGTCCTGAACTGGGCGCTACGCCATCGCGCCCTGACGCTCATCGCTGCACTGTTGCTCTTCTGCTCGGCCATCTATACGGCAACGACCATTGGCTCTGAATTCATGCCGCCACTTGACGAGGAAACCGCGCTGTTCATGCCTATTACCGATCCGCGCATCTCACTTACCAAGGCTACTGAAATCCTCCGCCAGCAGGACCGCATCCTTGCTGCCGACCCGCAAGTGGCAATGGTGGTAGGCAAGGTGGGCCGTGCCGATACTTCCACCGATCCTGCGCCGGTGAACATGGCGGAGACTACCATCACCTTCAAGCCAAAGGATCAGTGGCCCCGGGGGCTCACGAAGGATGCTATCCTCGCCCGCCTCGACGCGAACTTACAGATTCCCGGTGTCACCAACATCTGGACGCAGCCCATTCGCAACCGCATCGACATGCTTTCCACCGGCATCCGCACGCAAGTTGGCATCAAGGTCTTCGGTCCGGACCTGCGTGTAATCGAGGCCAAGTCCGCCGAAATCAAGGATGTGGTTCGCCAGATTCCAGGAGCGGTAGACGTTTATGCTGAGCGCACCAGCGGCTCTCCGTACCTTGAAATGACTGTGGACAGGCCTGCCGCTGACCGCTATGGCCTCAACGTAGCCGATGTTGAAGATGCGATTGAAACTGCGATCGGCGGCAAAAACCTCTCCACAACCATCGAAGGCCGTCAGCGGTTCGCGGTGCGAGTCCGCTATGCGCGCGATTTTCGTGAGAGTCCGGAGCAGCTTCAGGAGGTTCTGGTCGCGGGGAGCAACGGCGCCCAGGTGCCGCTTTCTAAAGTCGTAAAGACCGAGACGACCGTTGGGCCCTCGATGATTTCAAGCGAGAACGGGTTGCTTCGTGGCGCCGTGCTTCTCAACGTCCGGGGCCGCGATGTGGGCGGATTCGTAGAACAGGCAAAGCAGCAAGTTTCCAGCCAGGTGAAGATGCCGCCGGGCTACTACATCGAGTGGAGCGGCCAGTACGAGAACCAGATCAGCGCACGCAAGCGGCTCGAGCTCGTCATCCCCCTTGTTCTGGTGGTGATCTTCGTCCTGCTCTATCGCACCTACGACTCCGCAAAGGAGGCCGCGCATGTCCTGCTGGCGGTTCCTTTCGCGCTCACCGGCGGCATCTTCCTTGTAAAGGCTCTGGGCCTCAACTTCTCTGTTGCTGTCTGGGTTGGTTTCATCGCCTTGTTTGGTACGGCGGTTCAGACCGGCGTGGTGATGGTCATCTACCTGAAGGAGGCGGTTGCGCGGCGCAGGGCTGCCGAAGGGACTCTCACCATCAAAGGATTGCACGCCGCAGTGATCGAAGGCGCGTTGTTAAGGCTGCGCCCAAAGGTCATGACCGTTGCAACGGTTGTTGCTGGCCTTCTGCCTCTCCTCTGGTCAACGCGCACCGGCGCTGAATTCATGAAGCCGCTGGCCGCACCCGTACTGGGAGGCATGGTCAGCTCGCTGATCCATGTGCTGATTGTTACGCCCGTCATCTTCACCTGGCTGCGCGAGCGGGAGTTGGAGAAGTTCACAGCTAATTGAAGGCTCCGCTCTCAACGGCCAAAACCGCGAAACACAGGCCGTTTCTGAGATGGCCGTCGGCGAATTATCTGCGAGTTTTTGCGATCCATGCGGAATTGTTTAGAGAACGAGAAACCCACGACTGCTGGGAAACCCGGGGAAACGCCGCAGGTTAGAACAGCAGGCGTCGGTCATTCTGGGCAGGACTTTTCAGTTCCCCCTCTGGGCACCAATTCGAGGCGGACCCGATGACGCACTCTTCAATTGCTGCATGCTTCATGGGACCTTCAATTGAAGGCTACGCCGCCGAACTGGCCAGGTGAGCTTCAAGAACCTCAAGGAACTTCGCCAGCCATGCCGGATGAGCTGTCCAGGCTGGGCCGGTCACGAGGTTTCCATCCACCACAGCGCCGGAGAAATCGACGGGCACGAAGGTTCCTCCGGCAAGTTCAACTTCGGGAGCACAAGCCGGGTAGGCGTTCAGCTTGCGGCCTTTAGCGACGCCGGCGGCAGCCAATAATTGAGGACCGTGGCATAACGCGGCGATGGGCTTGCCGGTCCGGTCGAAGTGCCGAACGATGTCGAGGACCCGAGCGTTGAGCCGCAGATACTCCGGGGCCCGTCCGCCGGGGATCACGAGGGCGTCGTAGGAGGCGGGGTCGATCTCGTCGAAGGTTGCGTTGAGCGTGAAGTTGTGGCCGCGCTTTTCGGTGTAGGTCTGATCCCCTTCAAAATCGTGGATCGCGGTCCGAACCTGTTCGCCCTTTTTCTTGCCCGGGCAAACTGCATCGACGGAATGGCCGACCATCTGCAAGGCCTGGAAGGGCACCATGATCTCGTAGTCTTCAACGAAATCGCCGGCCAGCAGCAAAAGCTTCGCGGATTTCATCGTTGCCTCCTTCGCAACGATTTTCCCACGACGGCGCGGGTGCTGGAGCCGGGAGGCTTTCCGCGCTCATGTTCTTCATCCCAAATCCACAAGAAAGGGTCTTGACGAAGCGCGCGACAGGCTGTTTTAGTTATTTAGACTCAATCGCTTGCGCTGTTTTTATGAGAATTCAGGAAAATTGAGATTGAATTCGTGGACTTTCCGACTTCCCCACAGTTAGTTTGAGGACACTTGCTTGATGCGCCCTCCCCCCTAGCGCAGGGCCGGACAACCATTCAGCCTGAGTTTGGCTGGTCTCCGGCCCTGCCCCAAAAATTCGCGGAGTGCACAACGAGGCCTGTCACAAATTGAGAGTTCCAACCACACAGTTAGCAGTGCCTTGTTCTTGCGGCAAATTGCCTTGCCAATCGCCCCAGTTTTCGTAACCAACTCAAGGAGCTTCAGATGATCCGCAAAGCGTGGATGTTCACCGCACTCCTCCTCGTCTCACTGGCCACTCTTCGCCTGACGGCACAAGAGCAATTCGGCCCTCCGGCGTCGGGAGACACGTCTGCGATCTTGTTTGCCCCGGCGACGCTTAATCTTGTGGCGGGGTTGAACGGAGCTGGCTACGGCGGTGACGGTGGACCGGCCAACTCCGCGACCACCATGCTGAGCTCCCCGATTGGCATTGCTTACGACTCCAACGGCAACCTCTTCATTGCCGACTCGGGCAACCATGTTGTTCGCAGAATCGATCACGGGACGGGGGACATCAGCACCTTTGCCGGGCAGGAAGCAAATCCTGGCTTTTCCATTGGCGGCGGAGTAGCGACGAGTGCCCAGATGCAAAGTCCGTCGGGCCTTGTGGTCGACTCGAACAACAATGTTTACGTTGCCGACAGGTTTAATTTCGTGGTCTTCAAGATCACGCCTGCCGGCGTCATCTCGATCTTTGCCGGGAGTGGCACGAGCGGCTATGGCGGCGATGGCGGGTCGGCCACCGCGCCTGGAGCGGAGTTTAACAACCCGTGGGCACTGGGGATTGACTCCGGTAACAACATCTACGTTGCCGATAGCGGCAACAACTTGATTCGCAAGGTTACTCAGGCGGGAAATCTATCGACATTTGCGGGTGACGTTGCCGACGTGAGCGGATGCAGTGCGAACGAGTATTCGACCGGCGCTCCTCCATACACTGCATTGCAGGCGCATCTGTGCTTTCCTCAGGGCGTCGCGTTTGACTCACTCGGCAATGCCTACATCACAGACACGAAGAACGACGTTATTTATAAAGTGGATAACAGCGGGAACCTGACCCTCTTTGCCGGGACCTTCAGGACTCCTGGCTTTGCCGGAGATGCCGGGCCGGCCACGAGCGCTTGGTTCGATCTGCCCGCCGGTCTCTACGCCGATCCGGCAGGCCGCGTTTACATCTCCGACTTCTTTAACAACCTCATACGTGTTGTGGATACCCTGGGAAACATCAACACGGTGTTCGGGGACGGCTTCGGCAGTCTGAACGCCACTAGCATTGGTGGACCGGACACCGAGGCGAACTTCGTGAGTTCCGGGCCGGCCAACGGCATCTACGACTTTGTTCTGAACCAGGAAGGCAACATCATCGCGACCGACAGCTCAAGCAATGCTGTCACGTCTGCCGGTACAACCGGTCAGTACATTTTCCCGGAAACGAATGTTTTTGACCCCAGTAACGCAAAGTATATAACCGTTGAGAACCCCAGCGGCGTCCCGCTTGACTTCATGGGTACGCCGTCGATTACAGGCCCGTATTCGCTGGCCACCGGAGGTTCAGCAGGAACCTGCAACTTCTCCGGAACGCTGCCGGCCGGCGAGACCTGCACGATCGGCGTCATATTCACACCCATCGTGGACGACGCCCACAACCCGGGCAGCCTTATGTTGACGACCAACGCCAACAGTTCACCCTCGACGATCAGCCTATCCGGAATGAGCGATGGCACAGGAACTACTTTGGCCAACCTCGTTGGTCCAGGACCGTCGTTCACGGCTCCTGTAGGACAGACGAGCGCCTCCCAGCAGGCTACGCTCACGAATGACGGCCAGGAGCCCATCACCATCACTTCGGCCGCTTTTGGCGGCGGCAACCCGACTGAATTCGCAGTCAGCGGTACCACCTGCCCAACCAGCCCAGCGACGCTCGCTTCGGGGGCGTCCTGCGTGTACAACCTCACGTTCACGCCGACAAACACAACGACCGCAAGCGCATCGTTCAATGTGACCATTGCCAACTACGGGACGATAGGCATCTCAATCGACGGCGTGGGGACTGCAGCGGCAGCGCCAATTGCTTCGCTCACGCCGGCCACGGCGCCGTTTGGAAATGTGACATCGGGAACTACAAGCGTAGCGATGCAGTTGAAGCTTTCAAACACCGGCAACGCCACTCTGAACATAACTGGCATTTCGATTGTGGGAGCGGACCTGTCCGACTTCGCCATCTCAACCGGATCCAATGCCTGCGGATCGTCGCTCGCGCTCGACGCCAGCTGCTACATTTACGTTACCTTCACGCCAGAGTCAGCGAGCGGCTTTACCGCGACCCTTCAAGTTGCGGACAATGCGGCAGGGTCGCCGCAGACTTCAGCCCTGAGTGGCACCGGAACCGCCGCCGAGATTGGCCAGCTCCAGTTCACACCCAGTCTTCTCAGCCTTTTCGCGGGCAGTGGCCAGTGCAGCCGAAACCAGGTCATCACCGGGCCGGCCATCGATGCGACCATCTGCGCGGCAGTTGCGACTCTCACCGACTCCAAGGGCAATGAGTACATCCTCGACCAGGAATTCAACTCCGTTTACAAGGTCGACACTTCCGGCAATATCGGCGTCTACGCCGGCGCGCCCACAGTCGGCAACGGCAGCTACGGCGGAGACAACGGCCCAGCGGCCAGCGCCTTGCTGTCCAGCCCCGTTGACATCGTGGTTGATAGTTCCGACAACCTCTACATCTCCGACTATGGCAACAGCCGCATCCGCGAGGTGAATGCCACCACGGGAGTCATCACGACTTTTGCCGGCTTTGGGAAACTCGGGTTCTTCAGTCCCGGCACCACCTCGACGGCAGTTCTCGGCGGACCCCAGGGGATGACCTTCGACCCCTCCGGCAATCTCTATGTCTCAAATGGCTTCGGGATGCTGGTGCTGAAGATCGACACTTCTCTCAACGTCACCTTGTTCGCCGGCCAGCAGGTAACGTCCGGTGGCAACGCGGGCGAAGGCATCGCGGGCTATACCGGCGACAACGGTCTGGCCGTGAACGCCACACTCAGCGATCCCAATGGACTTGCCTCGGATCAACAGGGCAATATCTACATTGCCGACACCAACAACTGGGTTGTCCGCAAGGTCGACACATCCGGAAAGATCACCACGTACGCCGGCAACCACACCCAGGGCGACAGCGGCGACAACGGTCCCGCCACGAGCGCCGAAATCAATGCCTACGGCGTGAGCACTGACCTGGCCGGCGATGTCTACGTCACCGGGGGCATCAACTGCTTTGGCGGCAGCAACTGCGCCAATATTGTCCGCGAAGTGAACACCTCCGGCAACATTTCCACTTATGCCGGCGGCGGCACTGGCACAGTCCCTGGGCCGGCCACGGGGGTGGCGCTTACAACGCCCTACTTCGCTCGCATCGACAACAATGGCGACCTGATTATTCCCACGGGCACAACGGTCCTATCCGCAGGCCCGCAGGGGATCCTTCAGTTCGGCACGGAAAACGTGGGCGTCACGAGCAGCCCACTGACTTTGACTCTGACCAATACCGGCGATGGCACACTCGCGTTCGCTGGCGTGCCGGGGACGAGCGATGCCGCGGACTCGTTCTGCGACGGCGCCTGCCTGATTACCGGGGACTTCGCAGTACTTGGCGGGACATGCAACTTCACGAACCTGGAGCCCGGAGCGAGCTGCACGCTAACGATCACCTTTACGCCAACGCAGGCGAGCTCACGGACAGGCGTGCTGACCGTAGCAACTTTTACCGCGAACGGCGAGAGCACCGTGATGGAGACCGTGCAGTTGAGCGGAACCGGAGTGGCAAATACTGCTCCCACTGCAACGCTCACGCCCTCGGTTGCCTTCCCCAGTACCACCGCGACCACCACGTCGTCAGCCCAGGCAGCGACGCTTTCCAATACCGGAAACGCGACGCTGAATATCACTGGGATTACGATCGCAGGAACGAATCCCACTGACTTCGCCCTCACAACAGGGGCCAATGCCTGCGGCACGACGCTGCCAGCCGGCTCCGCCTGCTCGATCTACGTCACCTTCACGCCGGCTACGGCAACCAGCTTCAGCGCAACACTGCAAGTAGCAGACAATGCCGCGGGCTCGCCGCAGACTTCAGCGCTTACCGGGACGGGGACGGTAGTTTCAACTCCGGTTGCCGCGCTCTCGCCTAATCCGCTTGCCTTTGGCGGCGAGGTCTACAACACAACCAGCCCCCCACAGGCTGTGACGCTCTCCAACACCGGCAACGCCGCGCTGACCGGCATCGTGCCCACTCTTACTGGGGCAAACCTCCGCGACTTCGCGATCGTCAGCACCGGGACCAATGCGTGCGGCAGCTCACTGGCAGCCGGCTCAAGCTGCAACATCTGGGTCACGTTTACGCCGGTGGACGCAGGGAACCTGCAAGCCACGCTCTCGGTTGCCGACAATGCCAGCCCTTCGCCCCAGACGGTGTCTCTGACAGGGACCTACGATTATTTCTATTCCAACGTGGGCACGGCCCTAGCGGCGCAGCCGGTGAGTGTATACATCACTACCGAAGGCACCTCAAGCACCATCGGTGCCGTCAATGTATTGACGCAGGGGGCGGCGAATCTCGACTTCACGATGGCCTCCGGCGGATCGTGCGCGACAGGAACCGCGTACACGGTTGGAGAGATCTGCACGGTCAACGTGATCTTCAAGCCGGAGGCCCCCGGAGCGCGCCTCGGCTCAGTGCTTCTGACCGATGGCGGCGGCAATGTGCTGGGAACAACCTATCTGCCTGGAACCGGAGCCGCAGCGGAGATCGTCTACGGCACCGGCGTGCAGTCCACACTCCCGGCTTACTCAGACGGGAACTACAACGGACCGTCAGGCGTTACGGTTGACGCCGGCCTGAACGTCTATGTTGCCGATACCCAGAACAGTAGGATCATCAAGACACCCTGGACCGGAACCGCATATGGCACACCCGTCCAAGTGCCCGCCGGCACCCTGAACCAGCCCAGTGCCATTGCTGTAGACGGAAACGGGAACCTGTTCATCGCCGATACCAAGGATGTTCAGATCGTCGAAGTGCCATGGAATGGCTCCAGCTACGGCTCTCCGGTCATCCTGGACAACAAGGGTTTGGACGCCCCTGATGGCATAGCGGTTGACGGGAACGGAAATCTCTTCTTCTCGGATGGTATCGACCAGACGGTGACCGAATTGCCCTGGATGGGCAACGGTTATGGCGCGCCAACGATTCTCACCGCGGCCACCGGCCTGCATACTCCTACCGGTCTGGCGGTGGATGCAAGCGACAACCTCTATATCGCGGACTCCGCCGACAACCAGGTCGTTGAATTGCCATGGACCAAGAGCGGATTCGGCGCCGAGATCGTCTTGCCGACTACCAATCTGAACTTTCCTGAAGCCGTGGCAGTGGACGCCAACGGGGATGTGTACATCGCGAACTCCAACGCCGGCAATGTGGTCGAATTGACACTCACATTTGGTTCCTTCAACACGCAGTTCACACTGGATTTCAGCGGTCTGGGCACCTCGAACGGCATGACATTGGACTCGAACGGCAACATCTACGTCGCCGACGCCACGAAGAACGATGTTGTGCAGTTGAACGTCTCCAGTCCTCCCAGCCTCAGCTTCGCGTCTACAAGTGTGGGTTCCACCAGCACCGACAGTCCGCAGACAGTGACGGTCTGGAACATCGGCAATGGGGACCTGACCATCCAGAGTGCCAATTATCCAACCAACTTCGTTGAAAACAGTTCCGACACGAATCTTTGCAACTCTGACGACGGAATCGGCGGGGGCGCAAGCTGCGATATTTCCGTCAGCTTTACGCCGACCACTCCGGGCAACCTTTCAGGGGCCGTGGTGCTCACCGACAACAACCTCAACAGCAGTGGTGCTACACAATCGATTCAGGTCAGCGGCACGGGCGTCGGCGTTGCAGCTCCGGTTGCCTCGATTACGCCGGCCACGTTGCCATTCGGAAGCGTGACTGTGGGAACCACGAGCGGATCTGAGGCGGTGAAGGTTTCCAACACCGGCAACGCTCCATTGAACATCACGAGCATTTCGATTGTAGGAACCGACGCGTCTGACTTCGCTCTTGCAACGGGCACCGACGCTTGCGGATCGACGCTGGCGGCAGGCGCCAACTGCTACATCGATGTCACCTTTACGCCTGGCTCGGCAGGCAGCTTTACGGCAACGCTTCAGGTGACGGACAACGCCGCCGGTTCGCCGCAAACGGCAGCACTGACGGGAACGGGCACGGCTCCCCCTGCGCCCGCCGTAACGCTCGCACCCAACCCGGTTGTTTTTGCAAGCCAGACGATTGGAACGACGAGCGCTACAACAACTGTCACATTGACAAACAGCGGCAATGCCACGTTGACGATCACCGGCATCTCGATAACCGGAACCAACCCAACCGACTTCGCCACAACGACCGGTAACAACCCATGCGGCAGTACCCTTGCGGCCGGTGCATCCTGCAGCATCTATGTGACGTTTACGCCCGCTTCAGGGGTGAGTTTCTCGGCGACGCTGTCAGTGGCGGATAACGCAGCCGGCTCGCCGCAGACCGTTGCTTTGTCCGGAAGCGGTATCAATCCGGCGGACTTTACTGTGAGCGCCACACCTGCATCCCAGAGCGTGCTCCCCGGCGCGTCGACGACCTTTGCGGTGACGGTTGACTCGGTTGGCGGGACGTTCACCAACCCAGTCGCGTTGACGCTGAGTGGACTTCCTGCCGGAGCAACGGGCAGCTTCTCCCCATCCAGCGTCACACCCGGATCGGCGGGCGCGGCCTCCACGCTGACAGTGCAGACGAGTGAGTCCACACAGCAGACTGCGCGCAATTCAGCGTGGCCACTTGCGGCACCGGTTCTGGCGGCAGTCGGATTGTTCTTCGTTCCGGGCAAGCGACGCCGGCGGTGGATCGCGCTCGGCCTACTGTTGCTGGCCTCTCTGGGCACACTGACGGCGCTGAGCGGCTGTAGTGGCGGGTTCAGATTCATCCAGCCCGCGCAATCCTACACGCTGACCATTACCGGAACCAGCGGCGACGATGCGCATTCAACCACCGTGCAGCTCACGGTTCAGTAAAAGGAGACCATCGATGCGATCAAGGATCAAGACGACATTAGCCATGGTGCTGGTTATCCCTATCGCCGGAGTCTTCGTCCGCTCCGCTGAAGCACAGGCGCCGACTCCGTCAGGCGGTGCTCCTTCCGCGCAAACGTCGAGTGCTCAAACGTCCGGTGACGATAAGGCGCTCCCGTTTGAAATCGAGGGTGGATACACGTATCTGCGGGCCAATGAACCTCCGGGCTCATGCAACTGCTTCAACATGCAAGGCGGCAATGGCACCTTTGCCTGGGCCATCAAAGACAAAGGGTTTTCGGCAGTTGGAGACGTGGCGGCGATCCATGCCGGCAGCATCGACAGCACGGGCTACAACCTCACCATCGTTGCCGTGACCGGTGGCCTTCGCTATCGACTGCCGGTCAAGAGGATCCAACCCTTTGGCCAGGCATTGTTTGGGATTGCGCACGCCTCCGGTACCGGAGCACAGTCCCCCAATCCCGAAGCGAAGAATGCAGGCGCAGCTTTTGCGCTGAATACGGGCGGGGGAGTTGACCTGCCAGTGAACCGGCAGTTCTCCGTGCGTCTGATTGATGCGGAATTGCTGATGACGACGTTTGACAATTTGGCGAGCGGGCGGCAGTACAACCTGCGCCTCAGCGTGGGCGCCGTCTTCCACTTCTGAATCCGGGGGGGGCGCTCGCCAGATCGGGAGCGTTCCGCATTCAATATGCGGTCTCCCGTCGAGACTCCATCGAGCCGCAGGCTTCATCGTCGATTGAACTTCGACGAAGAATGCATCCGGCTCTTTCGCACGGGCGAAATGAGGTAGACTGCGGAAAACCTGGCAGTGTAGTTTTGGAGAGTCAATTTCGCTCGCCAACAGGGACCGTTCATGCGCCGCAGAGATTTCGTTCGCTCACTGATCGCCGCAGTTTTTGCCTCCAAGGGATTGGCTGCGCAGGATGCTGCAAAACCGCAACTCCCTATCGCTGCGCCCGTTCCATGGACGATGGGGCTGAATCCGAAGACCCCCATCCCGCACACTGCGGTTTCCGAAGGGATTGCCGAGGCAAAGCTGAGCTTCTTCACCGCGCCCCAGATGGGATCGCTGAAGCGACTCTGCGATCTGCTGGTGCCTCCCATGGGCGATAAACCGGGCGCGCTCGAAGCTGGGACTCCGCAGTTTCTCGACATGTTGATTGGCCAATCGCCCGCGCCGCGCAGGAATATATACCTGGCTGGGCTTGAGTGGCTGGAAGCAGAGGCGCAGAAGAAATACAAGCTGCCGTTTTCTAAACTCGATGACGCTCATGCGAGCGCCCTGCTCAAGCCGTGGCTGCGCACATGGATGAGCGACCATCCACCCGTGGAGTCTCATGCCGATTTTGTCAATGTGGCTCACGATGACATTCGCGAGGCAACCGTGAACTCAGAGGCATGGGCCGATGTACCGTCGACCGGCACTCAGGACAGAACTCCCGTCGGCGTTTATTGGTCGCCGATCGACCCTGAGACGAATGCAATCGGGGCAAATTCGAAGCCGCATGTGCAGGCGGCGAAAGGCGCCGCCGGGATGCCTGTTTATCGGAGATAGTAGCGTGCGAATTCCAAATGGACCAGCCTTGGCGCAGGGGAATCTGCTCCAACACAGCGAAACCAGCAACGGAATCCAGAAGAGATGAAAAGCGAAGTTTTCGATGTAATGATTGTCGGGTCGGGACACGCAGGCGGAATGGCGGCCAAAGTCCTGACAGAGAAGGGCATTCGCTGCCTGATGTTGAATGCCGGGCCGGTTGCCGACGTCAGCAGAGACACGGCGCGCAAACCGGCGTACGAGCTGCCCTATCGCGGGTTCAAGCCCCCGGGGCGCCTGGAACACGTTGCCCAGTCGAACGAGTTCAATGCGAATGTGTGGGTCGATGAGCAGGAGGTTCCCTACACTTTCGATCCGGCGCACCCTTACAGCTGGGTGCGTGTGCGCCTGTTTGGTGGGCGATCATTGTTCTGGTCGCGCCAATCGTTCCGGCTGAGCGACTACGAATTCAAAGCAAAGTCGCGTGATGGATTCGGGGAGGACTGGCCGATCAGTTACGCGGATCTCGCGCCGTACTACTCCCGTGTTGAAGAGATCTTCCAGGTGGCCGGCGCGCTGGACGGCCCCCCTCAGATGCCAGACGGGAATTTTGTAATAGATGACGATCCGTGGACGCCATCGATGCAGCGGTTTATTGCTGCGGCAACGTCTAAGGGGATGGCGGTTTGCAAGCAAAGGCGGGCGATGGGCCGCGACGGTCTGGCAAGCTCTGTCAACCTGCTGCTGCCGGACGCGGAGAAAACCGGCAAGCTGACTTCCATCGCAAACGCCGTTGTTCGTCAACTGACGGTGGACAAGAACACTGGCCTACCCAACGGATGCATCTTCATCGATCGCCACACGCTGCAGGAGATGAGCGTGAAGGCGCGCGTGGTGGTGCTGGCTGCGGGAACACTGGAAAGCACGCGTCTGCTGCTGAACTCGGGACTCGCAAACTCGAGCGGACTCGTCGGGCACTACCTGATGGATCAGATCTACGGCGCGGGTCTGATCTGTTCTGTGCCCGAGGCACGTGGCGGAAAAGGGAAGGGAATCATGGGCGGCGCAGCCATTGTTCCCCGGTTCCGGAATATCTCGACAGAATCCGACAAGTTCCTACGCGGCTACGCATTCAATGTGACGAGCAGGACCGGCGGCCTTGAGGCGCGGAACTTTGCGGCATTCGGCGCGGAGTTGCAGCAGAAGCTGGACGAGTACCATGGCAGCGCTTTCCAGATGACGATCATGGGCGAGGTGCTTGGCCGCAAGGAGAACCACGTGCGCATCAATCCATCCAAGGTGGACGCGTGGGGGATTCCGGTGCTGCACGTGGAAACCAAATACACAGACAACGAGTACAACATGGCGAAAGATGCAGTAGACGTGGCGACCGAGGTGGTTGAGACGGCGGGTTTTGAAGTTCTCTCAAGGAACGAAGCGCCCAACCCGCCCGGCTACAGCATTCACGAAGTGGGCACGGCACGCATGGGCGACGACCCCAAGAAGAGCGTGCT
>Ga0181520_10007037_pt1 | contig 16816 bp, 17 predicted proteins | sample PEATcosm2014_Bin_29_FD_132451 | JGI IMG/M metagenome (GOLD analysis project Ga0181520, IMG submission 132451) | Peatland microbial communities from MTU Mesocosm Facility, Houghton, MI, USA - PEATcosm2014_Bin02_30_metaG | ecosystem: Environmental > Terrestrial > Soil > Wetlands > Peat | place... | reverse complement strand
GCCATGCGCCGGATCGCGCCCCGCAGTTGCGCGCCGCAGTCGCAGCGCAGGCTGCCCAGCAGGTCGCCGGTAAAGCACTCCGAGTGCAGCCGCATCAGCGGTATCTCGGCCCGTTCGGGATGACCGATCAGGATCGCCAGGTGCTCCACCCCCGCGTCCGGCGCCCGGAAGGCCACGATGCGCGCATCCGCCGCGCCCTCCAGCGGCACCTGCGCCTCGGCCACCCGCGTCAGCTTAGCCGCCATCGCCTGCGGATAGGCCAGCACCTCGGCCGCTGTCACCGACAGCAGGCGCATCTCGGCGGCGCGCGTCGCGGCATCGGCCCGCAATGGCGCCGCCAGCACCGCCGGCAGCAGCCGCGCCAGTTTGATCAGCGCCAGCGCCGCCGGCGCCGACTCCGGCGCCTCGGGCAGCAACACCGGCTCGGCCGGCAACATCTGCTCGGCGGTCGGATCGGCCAGGCCGCGCAGGAATGCCGGCTCGAACAGCGCCTCGGGCAGACGCAGCGCCAGCGCCGGATGCAACGGCACCACCGGCCGATGCAGCACCGCGGCCGCGCGCGCCGGCGCCAGCAACAGCACCGGTGCCGTCTCGGCCACGCGCCGAAGTTCCGCGAGCCCCCGCGCGCCCGCCGCCTCGACGCCCAGCAGCACCAGGTCCGGCTCCGCGCGCAGCAGCACCGGCGTGCCGCGCCGGACATCGGCCACCGCCCGGTGCACCGCGCGCAAACGCAGCACCGCCGGATCGGTCTTTTCGAACGCGCCCGACTCGGCGGGCGCCGGCGAACTGTCGCCTGGGGTTTGGTGTCGCAGCGACGTAGAGGTCATGCACTTACCGGATAACGTACTGGGCCAGCCCAGTCGATGGTTGTGGCGGCATTACAGGTGCACCGCCACCCACACGCATGCAACCGCATGGCTGCATAGCGTATGGACGGTCCGGCATGGTCCATCCGGCCGCGCTTCACGATAATGTGTGCGACCCGCGAAACGACAAGGCCGTATGCACCCTACTGTTACGTGATTGAATAGGGTCCGGTCGCCGACACCGCTGATTGCAGCCAATCGGATGCGCGATGCCGGTGGACGGCAAGGCGGGGGGATCTGGCCCCCCGGGCTTTTGTGGACCAAAGGAAACCCAGCCGATGACGGGCGAACGCCCCATCCTGATCGTCGATGACGACGCCGTCCTGCGGGCCATGCTCGCGGAGCAATTCGCCGTGGACGGCGAGTTCACCGCCACCGGGGCGGAGACCGTCAGCGAAGCCGAAGCCAAAATCACGGCGCGCAACGCCCGGTTCGACGCCCTCATCCTCGACGTGACCCTGCCCGACGGTGACGGACGCGACCTCTGCGTCCGGCTGCGCCGCAACGGCGTCAAGGTGCCGATCATCATGCTCACCGGCTCCGACGAGGAAGCCGACGTGGTGCGCGGCCTCGACGCGGGCGCCAACGACTACATCGCCAAACCGTTCCGCCTGGCCGAGCTGCTTGCCCGGCTGCGCGCCCAGTTGCGCATCTTCGAGAACAGCGAGGACGCCGTCTTCACCATCGGCCCCTACACCTTCCGACCCGCCGCGAAACTGCTGCAGGACACGGCGAAGAACCACCGCATCCGGCTCACCGAGAAGGAAGCGGCCATCCTCAAATACCTGTACCGGGCGGGCAGCCGGCCGGTGGCGCGCCAGATCCTGCTGAACGAGGTGTGGGGCTACAACTCGGCGGTGACCACCCACACGCTGGAAACCCACATCTACCGCCTGCGCCAGAAAATCGAACCCGACCCGTCCAACGCCCGCCTGCTGATCACCGAAGGCGGCGGCTACCGCCTCGACCCCGAGGGCGTGCGACCGGCGGCAGTGTAGGAAGGCGGCAGCTCCGCCTTCCTACACTTCTAGTTCCACACACACGGGGACGTGGTCGCTGGTCTGGGGCCAGTCGCGGGCGTCTTTCAGGATCGTCTGGGTTCGCAGTCCGTCCGTCAGGTCGCGGCTGACCCACACGTGGTCCAGCCGGCGGCCCCGGTCGGAGGCGCGCCAGTCGCTGTTGCGGTACGACCACCATGTGTAGAGCTTGCGGTCCGCCGGCACGAAGTGGCGCACGGCGTCGTCAAACCCCTGCCCCAGCCAGACCGTCAGGCCCTCGGTTTCCGGCGGCGTATGGCTGACCACGCCGAGCAGTTGCTTGTGGTTCCACACGTCGTGCTCGAGCGGCGCGATGTTGAGGTCGCCCACCAGGACGGTGCGCGCGAGCGCGGTGCGGGCGGCGAACCAGGTGGTCGCCTCGGCCAGGAAGTCGAGCTTGTGGGCGTATTTCGGGTTGGCCTCGCGGTCCGGCACGTCGCCGCCGGCCGGCACGTAGAAATTGTGCAATTCGATCGGCTCGGACCGGGTCTCAAGCGCCACCGCGAGGTGCCGGCAGTCGCCGCGGGCACACCAGTCCGGCGCGATGTCGAGCACCTGGAGCGGCAGGCGGGAGAAGATCGCCACCCCGTTGTAGCCCTTCATCCCCCGCCACGCCGCGAAGGGATAGCCGAGTTCGGCCGGTGCGCCGACGGGGAACAGCGCGTCCGGGACCTTGGTTTCCTGCAGGCAGATCACGTCCGGCCCCAGCGCCTCGATCAGCCGCGGCAGCAGCGGCAGGCGCAGCCGCAGGGAGTTGATGTTCCAGGTGGCGATACGCAGACGCTGGGTCATGGTCAGACGATGCGCGTGCGCACCGTGCCCACCCCCGCGACCACGCCTTCCAGCAGGTCGCCCCGCTGCACCGCGGCCACGCCTTCCGGCGTGCCGGTGAAAATCAGGTCGCCGGGCGCCAGGCGCACCAGCCCGGAGAGGAAGGCAATCGTCTCGGCCACGCTCCAGATCAATTTCGAGAGATCGCTGGTCTGGCGGACCGCGCCGTTCACCTTGAGCTCGATCAATCCATGCGTCGGGTCGGGGAGGCGGGCGGCGGGAATCATCTCGCCGATCGGGGCGGAGTGGTCGAACCCCTTGCCCATGTCCCAGGGCTTGCCCTCCTTCTTGGCGGCGTTCTGGAGGTCGCGCCGGGTCATGTCGAGCCCGGCGGCGTAGCCCCACACATGGCCCAGCGCCTCGGCAACGGCGATCGAGGCGCCGCCGGTGCCGATCGCCACCACCAGTTCCATTTCGTGGTGCAGGCTGTTCGAGGCCGGCGGATAGGGCATGTCGGCGCCCCCGGTCAGCAGCGCGTCGGCCGGCTTGGTGAAGAAGAACGGCGGCTCGCGATCGGGGTCGCTGCCCATTTCGCGGGCGTGCTCGGCGTAGTTGCGCCCGACGCAGAAAATCCGCCGCACCGGAAACCGGCCGCCGCCGGCGACGGGAACGGAAGAAATCGGGGGCGGGGCGATCACATAGTCGGGCATGGGGCGGCCCTCCTGCTGGGGACTGATGCTGCCGTGTAGGCCGTGAAAAAGCCCCGTCGTCAAGGTCGTGCTGGTTGCCGCGCGTTCCTGGAAGCATATGCTCGCGCTCCCCGGCTCGGGAGAATGACGGATGACCGACATCAGCGACGCGGCGGCGCTGCGGGCGCATTACGGGCCGGTGAGCGAGCTGGCCGCTCGCAAGGTAATGAACCGGCTGGATGTGCATTGCCGCAACTTCATTGCGCTGTCGCCGTTCCTGGTGCTGGCCAGCAGCGACGGTGAGGGCGGCAGCGATGCCAGCCCGCGCGGCGACGCGCCGGGTTTCGTGCGGGTGTTGGACGATACCTCGCTGCTGCTGCCCGACCGGCCCGGTAACCACCGGATGGACAGCTACGGCAATGTGCTGGCGCGGCCCGGCGTCGGGCTGGTCTTCCTGGTACCGGGCATCAACGAGACGCTACGGGTGAATGGGATGGCACGGGTGGTGACCGACGGCGACCTGCTCGCCAGCGTGGCGGCGGAGGGGATCGCGCCGCACTCCGCACTGCTGATCACCGTTCACGAGGCCTTCTTCCATTGCGGCAAGGCGCTGATCCGGTCGCATCTGTGGGATGCGTCGCGCCAGGTCGAACGCCGCAGCTTCCCCTCGCTCGGGCGCATCCTCGCCGATCAGATCCAGGGGATGGAAGCGTCGGCGGCCGAAGCTCAGGTCGTGGAGAGCTACCGCACCCGACTGTACTGAGCGCCGGATCAGGCCGCCGCGATCCCCGCCCCCGTGGGGTCCGGCAGGGTGACCGTGTGCACCGTGCCCGCGGGCAGCGCGCGGGCCAGGGCCTGCACGTGCGGATGGTGGGTCAGCACGATCACCTGCACGTGCGCCGACAGGTCGAGCAGCGCGCGCAGCGCGGCGGCGGCGCGGGCATCGTCGAAGGTTTGCAGCACGTCGTCGGCGATGAAGGGCAGCGGCGGGTTGTTGCGCACGTAGGCTTCCAGCGCGGCGATGCGCAGGGCCAGGAAAAGCTGGTCGCTGGTGCCCTCCGATAGTTCCGCGACGTGCTTGGCGGTAGTCCCGTCGGCCTCCAGCGCCACCAGGACGCGGTCGGTGCCGTCGTCCTGCACCGCCACGCCGGCGTGCGCGCCCCCGGTGATCCGGCGGAACACCGCGCCGATGCGCGCCACCGCCGCCGAACCTTCCGCGTCCTCCCCGGACTTCATCCCGGCGCGCAGCAGGCTGGCGGCGGCGTGCAGCACGAGGGCCTCCTCGGCGTGGCGGGCCAGCGTGGCCAGGGCCGCCTCGCGCCGCGCCGCCGCTTCCTGCGCCGCCTCGCCCTGGCCGGCCCGGCTGCGCTCGTCGGCGGCGCTGCGGGCCTCCGCCGAGGCGGCCTCGAGCAGCGGGCCGAGTTGCGCCTGCCGGGCCTCAAGCGCCCCGATACGGAGCTTCTCCTCCTCGGCGCTGCTGGCGGCGGCCATGGCGTCCAACTGCGCCTCGGGTTGGTCGCCCCCCTGCGAGGCGATGTGGCGCCGTGCCTCGGCCAGTTCCTTCTCCGCCGTTGCCACCCGGCGCACGCGCTCCAGTTGCGCGGCGGCGGCCTCGTCGTCGGTCACGCCGAGGGCGGCGCGCAGGGCGGCCAGCTCGGCCGCCGCGGCGCGCGCCTTGCCGCCGGCCGCGGCGGCGGCGATCAGGGCGGCGTCGCGTTTGCTCAGTTCGGCCTGCCGCAGCGTCGCGGCGTCCTGCTGCGCGCGCAGCATGGACCGCAGCCGCGCGGCGGCTTCCTGCGGCGGCAGCGCCGCCAGGTCTGGCGCCACCTGCGCGCACAGCGCGGCGATACCGGCGGCGAAATCGTCGATCGCGGCGCGCATGTCGCGGATGCGGACGCTCGCGGAAGCGACGGCGGTTTCCTGGGCGCGCAACAGCTCGACCAGTTCCAGCGCCGCCCCGGTTGCCTCCGGCGACTCCCCATCGGGGCGCGCCAACACGGCGACGGCCTCGCGCCACGCCGCCGTCCACACCTCCAGCGCCTGGCGTGCCCGGGCCTCGGCGGCGGTGCGGTCCTGCGCCTCGCGCCCGGCTTTGCGGTGCTCCATCAGGGCCGCCTTGCGCGCCGCCGTGGCGTCGCGGGATTCGGCGACGCGCATCTCGGCCGCCCCCAGCATCGCCGCCAGCCCGTCCCCGGCGGCGCCAAGGTCCGCCAGCCGGCGCGCCGCCTCGTTAAGCGCCGCGACGAGGTCGGCTTCCTCGGCGCCGGCGCGGTCCAAGGCGATCCCGCGCTGCAGGGCGGTATCGCGAGCCGTGAGAAACGCCCGGAGCACCGCCGGAATCGCTTGGGCAGGCGCCCCGGCCGCCCTGGCCAGCACCGCCAGCTCCTCCCGCGCCCGCCGTAGTTGCGTCGTCGCCACCGCGCAGTCCCGCTCGGCCGCCGCATGACGGTCCGCGGTATCGTCGATATGCCGTCGCTCAGCCTCGGCCGTCGCCACCTGCGCGGCATGGGCGATCAGCAGGTCGGCAACCGCGTCGGCCTGCCGCAGGGCACGCTCGAACGCCACGAAAGCGTCGGCGCCGCCGCCGGCGCACACGGCGTCCCACAGCCGGTCGCGCTCCGCCCGGGCGGCCGCCAGGGCCCCAGGCGCGGGCAACGCCGCCTCCCGCGTCAGCCGCGCGAGGTCCGCCTCGGCGTCGGCACGCTCACGCGCCAGCCCGTCGCGCACCCGCAGCGCATCGCGGCAGGCCGCCTCGGCCCCGGTCAGCGCCGCCTCGCGGGCCGCCAGGGTTGCTTCCGCGGGGGCCTTGGTTGCCGCCAACTGTTCGCGGGTAAGCCGTTGACCCGGCAGGCCCGCGAGCGCCGCGACGAGGGCCGCCTCGGCATCGCGCCGGGCCCGCCGCGCCGTGTCCAGGCGGCGCGCCGGATCGCCGGCGGCGCGGATGTCGCGTACCAGGGCGGCCAGCGCGGCGGTGTCCTCGGCCGGCGGCAGGGCATCGAGGTCCGCCTGCGCGCCTTTCAGGTGTTGCCGCGCTTTCGCCAGTTCGCTCGCGGTGCTCCCGGCATCCGCCACCAGCCCGGTTCGGGCGGTCAACAGCACGCGTGCCGCCCGCAACGCCGGGGCGGGCGGCACCTGAACCGCCGCCTCCCAGCCCAGTTCCCGGCGCAGCCGCGCGGCCTCCACCACGGCGTCGTGGCACCCGGCCTCGATGCGGGGCAGGTCATTGGTGGCACTCGCGGCCCGGATGGCGTCGCGCAGCACCTGCTCGATCCGCTCGGCCGCTTGCAGCAGCGTGGTGTCGGGCGCCTGACCCGCCAGGGCCGCCTCGGCTTCGGCGGCCTGGCGCGCGCGTTCCGCCGCCGCGGCGCCGAATCGCACATGTTCCTCGACCGCCGTGTGCCAGCGGGTTTCGAAATCCGGCTCCAGCCGCGGCACGTCGCCGGCCGCCGCCAGCACGGCAAGCGCGCCGTCGCGCCGCGCCAGCCAGGGACGCACCGCCCGCAGCGCGGTCAGCCCCGCCAGTTCGGCCTCGACGGCCACCCGTTCCTCGCGCAGCACGGCAAGCTGGCGTTCGGCTTCGGCGGCCCGTTTCTCCATGCCCTGCCAGGCATCCGGCCGCAGCGCGGCATGCGCCAGCCGCCGCCCCGCTTCCGCCGCCTCCGCCGCCGCCCGCCACAGCGGCCGGGCGATATGGCGGTGGTCGGCGCGCCCGATCGCGTCGCGGTCGCGGATCAACGCCTCCAGCAGCCGCTCCGTCCCGAGTCCGCCGCCGCCGGCCAGCAGCATGTGCCCGAGCCGGCCGGACGAGTGGCTCAGATCATCCCCGCCCCGGCGCAGCGCGTGGCTGTCGAGCGCGAACAGGGCTTCGAACAGGTACTGATCGGCCCCGCCGAGCAACGCCCGCAGGTCCTCCGGCGCCATCGGCGCGGCGCCGTCCGACAGTGTGTTGCCCTGGCCCTTGCGCCGCATCAGCACGCGCGTGCCGCCGTCTTCCAGCCGCACCCGCGCGGTCAGCCGCAACCGCGCGGCGGGATAGGCGAAGGTCATCGGGCTCTGGTGGCCGATGTCGAACAACAGGTCCGAAAAGGCGCCGCGCAGCACCGATTTGCCCGCTCCGTTCGGCGCGACGAGCAGATTGAGCCGCCCAGGCGCTGGATCGAAGGTCAGTTCCTGATTTAGGAATGGCCCATAACTATCTAATATCAAACTATCGAGGCGCATTCACCCCTCCGCCAACCGTGCCAGCAGCAGGTCGCGGGCGCGGGCCAGCACCTGCCTTGGATCGTCCGGCAACATTCCCGGCGGCAGTTTGTTTTTCAGTTGCTCCGGCCAGTCGCCGAGCAGGTCGTCCGGCGGCGCCTCCACCAGCGCGTCGATGCGCCGCGCCAGTGTGCCGAGCGCGTCGCCGCGGTCTTCCAGTGGCGGGCGCGGCGGCCGGGTGCGAAGCTGGACCCCCTCGATCCACAAATTCGGGCTGAGCTGGCGGGCCTCGTTCAACACCTCCACCCGCAGGTCGGCGGCCGCCAAGGCGCCGTGCAGGGTGGTGGCGCCCTCCAGCGTCACCCGCGCGGCCAGCCCGCGCCCCTCGGCGGCCTCGAACGCGGTTTGCAGGGCCGTTTGCACCCGCTCCAGCGCCTGTTCCCTGGTCTCGCAGCCCGTGAGGTCGGCGTTCACGCGCGCCCAGCGGAAATCGTCGACAACGCGGGGCTCGACGGCGGCGATCCGCCCCTCCTCCACGGTGACCAGGGTGGCGCCTTTCGGGCCGGGCTCGTTGATGTGCCGGCCTTGCAGATTGCCGGCAAAGACGATCCACGGATCGGTCGATATCACCTCGCGGGCGTGGATGTGGCCGAGCGCCCAGTAGTCGTAGCGCAACGCCTCGAGGTCGGCGCGGGTGCAAGCGGCGTAACGCTCGTGCAGGCCGCCGGTCTGCTCGAGACAGGTATGCAGCAGGCCGATATTCACCCGTCCGGCCACCGCCGCCGGATAACCCCGAACCAGGTTATCCGTCACCGCCTGCTCGGCGAAACTCTGGCCATGCACGGCCAGCCCCAGATCGGCCAGCTCCACCGTCTCCGGCTTGCGGTGGTCGAGCAGCCGCACCCCCTCGGGCAGGCGCAGCGTGCGGGTGATGCGGTTCTGCGCGTCGTGATTGCCGCGGATGACGATCACCCGCCTGCCCGCCCGGGTCAGCCGCGCCATCTGGGCGGCGAAGAACAGGCCGGTGCCGTAATCCGGCCAGTCGCCGTCGTAAATGTCGCCGGCGATCAGCAGCAGCGCGACATCCTCATCCAGCGCCAGGTCGACCAGCCGGCCCAGCGCCCGGCGCGTGGCGCCACGGATCAGCTCGGCCGGCGCGCCGGGGTCGGCCTCCAGCCCGCGCAACGGGCTGTCCAGGTGGATGTCGGCCGCATGCAGGAACCGGACGGTCACAGCCGCTCCTCCCGCCAGCGCCGCCAGCCCGCCGCGCGCAGTTCGCAGGCCGGGCAGGTGCCGCAGCCCCAGCCCCAGTCGTGCCGGGTGGCGCGGTCGCCGAGGTAGCAGCTATGGGTGCGCTCGACGATCAGGTCGACCAGCGGCGCGCCGCCCAGTTCCTCGGCGAGACCCCAGGTGGCGGCTTTGTCCACCCACATCAGCGGCGTCTCGACCACGAAACGGCGGTCCATGCCCAGGTTGAGCGCCAACTGCATGGCCTTGATGGTGTCGTCGCGGCAGTCCGGGTAGCCGGAATAGTCGGTCTCGCACATGCCGGCGACGAGGTGGCGCAGGCCGCGCCGGTAGGCGATCGCCGCCGCATAGGCGAGGAAAACCAGATTCCGGCCGGGCACGAAGGTGCTGGGCAGGCCCTCCGCCGTCATCCGGATATCCTCGTCCGACGTCAGCGCGGTCGCGCCGATGCCGGCCAGCGAGCCACCGAGGTCAACCAGATGATCGCAACCCAGCCGCTCGCCCCAGTCCATCAGACCCGCCAGCCCGTCGCGGACGGGTCCGCGGCAGTCCAGCTCGACGGCATGGCGCTGGCCATAGGCGAACCCGACGGTCTCGACATGGGCAAACCGCGACAACGCCCAGGCCAGGCAGGTGGTCGAATCCTGGCCGCCGGAAAATAGCACCAGGGCGGAATGGTTATGGGTCATCACAATCCTTGCATGCCGCAAATGCGACTCTTCGTGGCACGGCGGTATCCGCCTATGCTGGACCCATGAGCCTCGATTTCAACGACGAAGAAATCAACCGCTACTCGCGCCACATCCTGTTGGCGGAGGTCGGCGGCACCGGTCAGGCCAAGCTGCGCGATGCCAGCGTGCTGGTGGTGGGCGCCGGCGGGCTGGGCAGCCCGCTGATCCTCTACCTCGCCGCCGCCGGGGTGGGCCGGCTCGGCGTGGTGGACGACGACGTGGTGGAGCTGTCCAACCTGCAACGCCAGATCGCCCACACCACCGATCGGATCGGCATGGCGAAGGTCGACTCCGCGGCGATCGCGGCACGCGCGCTGAACCCGAACGTGACGGTGGAGAAGCACCGGCTCCGCCTGGGGCCGGACAACGCGCTGGGGCTGGTGGCGGGCTACGACATCGTCTGCGACGGCACCGACAATTTCGCCACCCGCTTCCTGCTGGCGGATGCCTGCGTGCTGGCAAAGCGCACCCTGGTCTCGGCGGCGGTGCTGCGCTTCGAGGGTCAGCTTTCGGTGTTCAAGCCGCACGCGGGCGGACCCTGCTACCGCTGCCTCTACCCCGAGCCGCCGCCGCCCGGAATGGTGCCAAGCTGCGGCGAGGCCGGCGTGATGGGGTCGGTCGTCGGCGTCATGGGCACCTTGCAGGCTACCGAGGTGCTGAAGGAAATCCTCGGCATCGGCGACAGCCTGGCCGGGCGGCTGCTGATCTGGGACGCGCTGGCCAGCCGCCTGCACACCGCGCGGCTGCGCCCCGACCCGAACTGCCTGGCCTGCGGCCCGCACGCCACGCTGCGCGATCTGTCCGGCCACGCCGCCACGGAGGCCCCCGCCTGTGCCGTCTGAACCGCTCGGCATCCTGCTGATTTCCGGCACCCACGAACGGGCCCACTACGCCTTTGTCCTGGCCGCCGGGGCGGCGGCGTTGGGGCGCCCCGTGGTGCTGTTCGCCACCAACGAGGGGTGCCGGGCGCTGTGCGCGGATTGGTCGGGGCTGCACGAGTCCGGGCGCGACGCCATGGTGCGCTCGCGCGGGGTCGCCGGCATCGGCGAGTTGCGCGACGCGGCGGTGGAACTCGGCGTGCGGCTGATGGCCTGCGAGGCCGGCATGCGACTCGACGCGATCGCGCCGGACCGGCTGATGCCGGGGGTGCGGGTGGCGGGGGTCGCGACCTTCCTGGAGGCCTGTGCCGGCGGGCAAATGCTGTCCCTGTGAGCTTGGCGCTTGACCCGATACGCGTCGGGTTGGCACGGAGGGGATATGAACCGTTTTTCCATCGTGCTGGCCGGCGTCGTCGCGGTATGCCTTGCCGCGCCGGCGACCATGGCCCAGACCCAGCCGCCGCAAACCTCCCCGCCGCCGGCGCCGCCGACGGCGACCGCGCCGGCCAAGCCGGCCCCCGCTCATAAAGTCCAGAAGCCGCCGCCGGCGAAATCCGTGCTCGGCCACAGCGCGCCGGGCAAGCCGATGAAGCCGGCCGCCAAGTCAACGCCGGTGGTGAGCGCGCCGGCCAACGCGCACGCCCAGAAACCCGCCCCGGCCAAGCCGGCCGCTGCCAAGTCCGCCGCCCCCGCCAAACCCGCCGCCGCGGCGGCCGCGGGTGCGGTCGCCCAGCCGAAACCAGCCGCGCCGGCCGCCACGGCGGAACCGCCCGCCACCGCCGCCGTGGAATCGCCCAAGGGGAGCGTCACCGGCATGCCGATGCCGCGCTGGGCCAGTTTGAAGGCGGACGAAGTGAACCTGCGGTCGGGTCCGGGCACGCGCTATCCGATCGAATGGGTCTACCACCGCGTCAACCTGCCGGTGCAGATCGAGCGCGAGTTCGAGGTCTGGCGGTTGATCGAGGACCAGGACGGCGTGAAGGGCTGGGTTCACCAGGCCACCCTGACGGGGCGGCGCAGCTTCGTGGTGAAGGGCGACGAGCAGGTGTTGCGCCGCACGGCCTCGGCGACCGCCGCGGCGGTGGCCCGGCTGAAGCCCGGCGTGATCGGCCAGATCCGCTCCTGCGATGGCAAGACGGAGTGGTGCGAGGTGCAGGTGAACGACTACCGCGGCTTCCTGAGGCGCGGCGATCTCTACGGCATCTACGCCGGCGAGGGCGTCAACTAGCCGGGTCGCGGCCCGGTCAAAGATATTCCGGCCTGAACAGCGCCCGGCGACTGATGGTTTTGCCGGCGACCATGAACACGCCGCCCCCGGTTTAGTGGATGGTCCGCGGGTGCTTCGGGGTCGGCGCGACATGCGCCCGCACCACCTCGAAGATGAAGAAGTTGTATTTCTCCACCAGCGCGTCGTCGGCCAGCCGGCATTCGAAGTTGGCGTGACATTCCGCGATCAGCGGCGCCTTCACCGCGGCGACGGGGTGAACTCCATCACCGTGTGCCACCCCATGGTCATGATGTTGGTCTTCCCCCGCCAGGCGGACGTCACCAGTACGTCCGTGTGGACACAGATGGAACGAACACCATACGGGTTTGGCCCCGGCGCGCGAAGACGGGTGCCGGAACTGGCCTTGCTATCTCGACCGGGCACGGCTGCGCATTCATTTCTTGTTCCCGTTTGCCGCTTTGGGGTAGCCCTTCTTCTCAATCGCCTGATGCGATGGGAGGTGGTTGTTCGCATGCCCACACCTGCGCCATCCGACCGCCGGCTGCGCCTGCTGCTGCAAGTGGCGCGGCTGATCCATCGGGGAACGCTGACCATCGTCCTGCCCGACGGTGGCCGGCACGTGTTCGCGGCCGGGCCGGGAACCGCGGCCACCTTCATCGTCAAGGACCCGCGCGCGGTGCGCCGGCTGCTGACCGGCGGCAGCCTGGGGCTGTCCGAGGCCTATCTGGAGGGGCTGTGGGACACCCCCGACCTGCGCGCGGTGATGATGCTGGCGGCCGAGAACGAGGCCGAGTGGGAAAAGCTGCTGACCGGCCGGCCGTGGATGCGCACGCTGGCGCGGTTGCAGCACCTGCTGCGGCCCAACACGCGGCGCGGCGCGAAGCGCAACATCGTCGAGCACTACGATATCGGCAACGAGTTCTATGCCGCCTGGCTCGACCCGACGATGACCTATTCCGCGGCCCTGTTCGGCGGCAACGACGACACCCTGGAGGCCGCCCAACTGCGCAAGGTGCACCGGATGTGCCAGGCGCTGGAACTCGCGCCCGGCATGCGCGTGCTGGAGATCGGCTGCGGCTGGGGCGGTTTCGCCGAGGTGGCGGCGCGCGACTACGGCGCGCGGGTGACCGCCATCACGCTGTCGCCGGCGCAACTGGCCTACGCCAAGGCCCGCATGATCCGCGCCGGGGTGGCGGACCGGGTGGAGCTGCTGCTGAAAGACTACCGCGACGTGCGCGGCAGCTTCGAGCGCATCGCCAGCATCGAGATGTTCGAGGCGGTGGGCGAGAAATACTGGCCGGCCTTCTTCGCCGCGGTGCGCGAGCACCTGGCGCCGGGCGGGCGCGCCGGCCTGCAGATCATCACCATCGCCGACCGGCTTTTTGCCAGCTACCGGCGCGGCGCGGACTTCATCCAGCGCCACGTGTTCCCGGGCGGCATGCTGCCCAGCCCCGAGCGCCTGCACCAGGAGGCGAAGCGCGCGGGTCTGGCGTGGTCGACCGAGTTCTGGTTCGGCCGCGACTACGCCGAGACGCTGGCGCGCTGGCAGGCGCGGTTCCAGGCGGCCTGGCCGCGCGTCGCCGATGCCGTGCGGTTGCAGGCCAAGCCAGCCGATGACCGGTTCAAGCGGCTGTGGGAATACTACCTGGCGTATTGCGAGACCGGATTCCGGGCGGGCTGGACGGATGTCGGGCAGATCGTGCTTGAACGTCCGGATTGATCCATCGCCGCGGGCCGGCGTGTTGCCCACGTGATTCCTCCCGGTGTGCCGCTGCGCGTGGTCGGCGACGTGCACGGCGATGCCCGCGCCTTTGCCCTGGCGGTGGCGACCGACCGGTTCGTGGTGCAACTCGGCGATCTGATCGATGGCAGCGGGGACAATGCCGGCGCGCTCAGCATCGCGCTCGACCTGCTGGCGCGCGGGCGCGGCCTGTTCCTGCTCGGCAACCACGAGCACAAGCTGGCGCGGCTGCTGTCGGGCCGGGCGGTGAAGGCCGACGCGGCGCTGCGGGCGACGGCGGCGCAACTCGACGACGATCTGCGCGCCCGCGTGCTGGCGGCGATCGCCGCGGCGCCGGCGTGGCTGCGGCGCGGGGATGAATTTTTCGTCCATGGCGGCTTTCACACCGCCATGCTGCACCAGGCGCCGCCGCCCTTCGGCGGCAAGCCGGAGGGGCCGCTGGCGCGTGCCCTGTTCGGCCAGGTCACCGGGCAGCGCCGGCCCGACGGTTTCCCCGACCGGGTGCTGAACTGGGTGAACCGCATTCCGCCGGGGTTGACCGTGTACTGCGGGCACGACAACCGCAGCCCGGACGGACGGCCCTTGACGGTCCACGGCATGGCGGGCGGGACGGCGGTTTTCCTGGACACCGGGGCCGGGAAAGGGGGACATCTCTCCTGGATCGATCTGCCCCTGGAGCGTTGATCGGATGCGCGCCGCGTTGGTCTTTTTTCTGCTGCTGGCCGCCTCGGGTGCCGCCGTTGCCGCGGAATCCTGCGACCCATGCCGGCTGCCCGACGGCGGCAGCTATCGCGTCCAGGTGCCGCCGGGCTGGGACGGCCACGCCCGGCTGCCCATGCTGATGTTCCTGCACGGCTACACCGGCAAGGCCACCGAGGTGCTGGCCGATCCGGCGGTGGCGGAGCCGGCCGCGGCGCTCGGCTTCCTGCTGGTGGCGCCGAACGGGCTGGACGGCGCCTGGGCGCACCAGGGCTCGCCGCATCAGGAGCGCGACGACCGGACGTTTTTGCGCAGCGTGGTGGGCGACGTGAAGCGGCGCTGGCCGGTCGATGCGCGGCTCGTCGTGCTGGGCGGATTCAGCGATGGCGCCTCGATGGTTTGGGACATGGCGTGTTTCGCGCCCTTGGGTTTCGCCGCCTTCCTGCCGTTCTCCGGCGGGTTCTGGGAGCGCATGCCGACGGCCTGCACGGCGCCGGTCAATCTGCGCCATGTCCACGGCACCGCCGACGAGATGGTGCCGCTGGCCGGCCGGCCGATCCGGGAGAACTGGCGGCAGGCCGACATCGAGCGCGGCTTCGGCATCTGGCGCGAGACCGACCGCTGCACCGCGCCGCCGGAGCGCCACACGCTGAGCAGCGGCTTGCAGTGCGACGTCTGGTCATGCCGGACGCGCCGCACGCTGGAACTGTGCCTGCACCCGGGCGGCCACGAGATGACGGCGCGATGGCTGGAGAGCGGGCTGCGCTGGGCGCGGAGCGTGGCGGGGCGGTAGGAAGGAAACACGCCGTAGGGTGCAGTGCTCTTGCACTGCACCATTCTGCCCTCGGGAACTCGCACGCCCTCTGTCGGGCCCGAAAAGTGTTCAACCCGCTCCCAATCAATCAACAGCCACTTGCCTGAAATCCGATTCACGTTCGCCCCAATCGCCGCTCCAATCCTCATTGGTCACCCATCCCGACGGATATAGCCCGGCCGCCACGCCTCGGTGAAACGACGAGTACGGCCAAGCCATTACGTCCGATACGAGCCCGTGCTTCACGGGATTGAAGCTAGCCAGCGTAGCCAGCGTAGCCCGCATTAGCGTAGCGTAATGCGGGGACAGCCACCGTAGCGGGGAAAGCCAGCGTAGCACGCCGTAGCGTGCAATGCCGCTTGGCATTGCCCCACTTTCTCCGCTGATGCGCGATGGTGCAATGCCAAGCGGCATCGCACCCCACTCGCTATATCTTGCGTTCGATGGGTCTGGCGCACGTGGACCACGCCTGTCACGGTCACGATCAACCTCACCAACGGAAGCGGACGTTTCATGCCCACGGCCTCCTTAAGCCACACCTCCGGCACGATCCTCCTCATCGGAGCATCACGCGGTCTCGGCCACGCCATGGCCGCCGAGTTCCTGAACAAGGGATGGAACGTCGTCGGCACGGTTCGGGGAGGCGGAACCCGGACCTTGCTGCACGATCTGGCAGACCAGTACAAAGGTCGGGTCGAGATCGAGATCCTGGACATCTGCGAACCGGATCAGCTCGCAGCCCTGCATGGCCGCTTGTCCGGCAGAACGTTCGACATGTTGTTCGTCAATGCCGGCACGACCAACCAGGATCCGACACAGACGATCGGCGAGGTGTCCACCGAAGACTTCGTACACGTCATGATCACGAATGCGCTGAGCCCAATGCGTGTTATCGAGGGCCTGGAGCACTACGTCTCCCCGACGGGTCTGATCGGGGTGATGTCTTCGGGTCAAGGCAGCATCGGCAACAACGGGACCGGCGAGCGAGAGCTATATCGCGGCAGCAAGGCGGCCCTGAACATGTTCATGCGAAGCTTTGCGGCCCGCCACGCCGGGACATCGCGCGCGATGGTGCTGATGGCTCCAGGCTGGGTTCGCACCGCCCTGGGCGGCCCGGATGGACGGCTGAGCATCGAGGAAAGCGTCCCAAGCCTGGTCAACGTCCTGCTTTCGAAGCTGGGCACTCCGGGTTTGCAATATGTCGACTATCTCGGCCGTACTGTCCCCTGGTGATGAGCCCGCGTAGGGCGGAAAAGCGAAGCGTATTCCGCCGTCGCAAGCCGAGGTTTGCACAGGCATTTCTGGACCAGGCACGATGCCGCAGCGTGTCACCGCCGCGCCGCCGCCTCCTGTAGCGCGTCGGGCGGAAAAGCGCAGCGTATTCCGCCGTCGCAACGTCCGCCCACTCACACAATTTTGGTAACGACGGAAGGCGCTTCACTTCTCCACCCTTGTAGCAGCTGGCGGCTACGCGGGCTCGCCCCGGCATAGGTGGCCGGTGTCGAGCAGCCCGCAGGCGAGCACGCGCAACGCACCGTCGAACAGACGCAGCAACATCAGGCCGCGAGGGCCTTTTCCCACAGGCCCTTCCCCCACTTCTTTTCGAACAGGACCGGCATCGCTTTCATCACCGGCTGGCGGAAGCTTTCGACGTCCGGATGGATCACGATCATGCCGCCCTTGGCGAGGGTGTCGGCCAGAACCTCTTCCTGCCTGACGATCTCATCGTCCTGCTCCTGGGAGCGCTTGGCGACGGAAGCCTTCAGTAGTTCCTGCTGCTTGGGCGTCAGCGCCACCCAGGTCAGCTCGTTGATCATGATCGGGCGCGGCGACCTGATGTGCGCGGTCAGCACCAGGTATTTCTGCACCTCGTTGAACTTGCTGCTGACGATCGTCGGCATCGGATTCTCCTCG
>Ga0181520_10007035_pt1 | contig 16820 bp, 16 predicted proteins | sample PEATcosm2014_Bin_29_FD_132451 | JGI IMG/M metagenome (GOLD analysis project Ga0181520, IMG submission 132451) | Peatland microbial communities from MTU Mesocosm Facility, Houghton, MI, USA - PEATcosm2014_Bin02_30_metaG | ecosystem: Environmental > Terrestrial > Soil > Wetlands > Peat | place... | reverse complement strand
GGCTAGCTGTTTGAGATTGCTCGAGCAGCTCGCCTGCCTTGCCTTCTCTCGTGCCCGGGCGAAGACAGGGAAGAGGATTGCAGCCAGGATGGCGATGATCGCGATGACGACCAACAGTTCGATAAGAGTGAAACCTCGCTTCGATGGCCCGATCATGGTGCACCTCCGAAATGGATTGTGAAGTTCGCTGCCAAATCTGCGATTCGATAGTGCGCATGTGGTTCCTTGTGGGGAGCGGGAACCTACGCGTAAGGCTTTCGTAAGTTCGCGGGAAGAACCGGCCCGGCAAGCACACAGGCGCACGACTGTCTTGTGCAGCCGGGGTTCTGCTCGTAGTGCGAGGGGCCGTGCCGCACATCCCGTGACCGGGAAGCAGAGCGCTCCGCCTCCGATTCGCCGGGGCGGAGCGCTCTATTTGTGTGGGTAGTGTCGATCAACGTAAACCTACTGCGCCCACGGGTCCGGGTACCCGGGCAACGCGCCCCCGAAATCGCAAGTGGTGAGGCTGCTGAGCCTGACCCACTTCACGTGGCCGTCGGCGTAGGCGCAGTTGAGGCCGCCGTTATGCGGCGTGCTGAGGCGACCCCACATGGACAGTGTGCCGTCGGGGTCTCCGTAGCCCCAATCCCATATCAGGATGTTGTTCGGTGATTCGGCAATCATGATCGTTCCGGCAACGCCCCGAGGCGATAGGTCGCCGATCTTGTCCAGCGCCGGAGTACTGGTGTTGTAGAAGGTACCATAGGTGCTGTTACCCCCGAGTTGCGCGTATGACCATGGAATGTCTGCGCTGGGGCAAATGTAGACCTGATCGTTATTGATGTATGGGTAGTAGAAGCTCAGCGCCTGGTACATCCCTTCGCCCTGCCTCGGCGTGATCAGGGGGGTAGTGCCCTGCGTGTTGTAGAAGCACGCGATCTTGCCGTCGTAGTCCTGCGCGTACATCAGCATCGCCAGCCCAAGCTGCTTGAGATTCGACGAGCAGCTTGCCTGCCGCGCCTTTTCCCTGGCCCGGGCGAAAACAGGGAACAGTATCGCCGCCAGGATGGCGATGATGGCGATCACCACCAGTAGCTCGATAAGAGTGAAGCCTCGCTTCGATGGCCCGATCATGGTGCACCTCCGGGAAGCAGTATGTGGCTTATACCAAATTCATCTTTCGACAGTCCTGGCGTGGTTCCTCGCGAGATGCGGGAACCTGCGCGTAAGACTTCCGTAAGTTCATGGGATGGCCGACCCGGCGAGCGAACGGACGTGTCACTTGTGGGACGTTGGGGAACCTGCCGGAGGTCGGATGGGTCGCGTCGCACATCTCTCATCCGAAAAGCAAAGCGCTCCGCCGCTGGTTCACCGGGGCGGAGCGCTTTGTCTGTGCGGCACGGATCAAGCGAAGTCTACTGCGCGTTTGGATCCGGGTACCCGGGTAGCGCGCCGCCGAAGTCGCAGGTGGTGAGGCTGCTGAGCCTGACCCATTTCACGTGGCCGTCGGCGTAGGTGCAGTTGAGGCCGTCGTTGTGCGGTGTGAGCAGCCGGTTATCCCACAGGGAGCCGGTGCCGTCCGTATCGGCCCAGTCCCACAGGAAAACGTTGCCCGACTCGGCGATCACGATCGTTCCGGCCACGCCGTTTGGCGATAGATCGCCGAGCTTATCCAGTGCCGGCGGGTTGTTGATGAATTGGCCGTAGGTCGTGTTGCCGGCGAGTTGCCCATAGGAATTGATCTGGCCGGTGCTGGGGCAGACGTAGACCTGATCGTTCTTGATGTAGGGATAGTAGTAACTCAGAGCCTGCCAAGCTCCCTCGCCCTGGTATGGCGTGATGATCGGGGTTCCGGCCGAGTTGTAGCTACAGGCGATCTTGCCGTCATAGTCCTGCGTGTACATCAGCATTGCCAGACCGAGTTGCTTCATGTTGGAGGAGCAGCTTGCCTGCCGTGCCTTTTCTCTGGCTCGGGCGAACACGGGGAATAGGATTGCGGCGAGGATAGCGATGATGGCGATGACGACCAACAATTCAATGAGAGTGAAACCCTTCCGTCTTTGCATGTTTCAGTCTTCTCCTTGGGGGATGGATTGGGGGCGGAGGGTGCACTTAGCCACTCTCCGCCCTGTTCGCCTTGAGTATACATTATTTACGGATTTCCAGCCACCAGTCGAAGGCCGTGGGGCCCTGGATGAGGCGGATGCTCTTCACCCCGGCGGCCTTCGCCTGATCCACAATGCCGGGGTCCATGTCCACCCAACTGCCGGGCTTCTCGGCGCGCTTCTTCTCGGCGTTCTGGACGAGTTTCGCCAAAGTCTCCTTATCCAGTTCGCGCGAGAAGCCGCCGCCCATGTACGCTACTCCCCCGGGCTTGAGGATGCGGTAGGCCTCGCGGATGCCGGCGAGCTTGTCCGGCCACTCGAACAGCGAATTGCGGCTGACCACGAGATCGGCGAAGTTATTGCGGAACGGTAGATGTTGGGCGTCGCCCTCGACGGCGCGGACCCGCCCCGTCAGCCCGGCTTCATCGGTTTCGATGTTGCACAGCCGCACCGCGGCAGGGCTGAGGTCGAGCACATAGACCGTGAGGTCCGTGATCTTCGCCAGCGCGATGGCGAGCGATCCCTCGGCCCCGCCCACATCGACGCAGACCCCCTTCGTGATGCCGTAGTCCTCCACCAGTTGCTTTGCCGTCGCCGGATACACGGGGGCGAACAGGCCCTTGGCCACGTTGTAGAAAGGGAACTGCTTGATCAGGGACTGCTTGTACGAGTCGTTTTGCGCGAGAGCGGCGGTGCAGAAGGCAAGTGCGAGAAAGACGATTCCTGCGGTACGTTTCATCGGTGGTCCCTCCGATCGTGGTCGCGACGGCGCCACATAAACGCCAGCATTGTTTATTGTCGCACGTCAGCCGATGCGAAGTTGTTGTGAAATAAGGAAAACATCGGTAAGCGATGGTGGACCGCCATAGCCCAGCCCGCCTCACTTCCGCGATTCTTCCCGACCGCATCCGGGATCGTCCGTGCCTCTTCCGCAATGTCTCCACATAGACTCCCTACGATACAACCGTAGTGAGAGGCAATGCCTCAAGCTCCGCAGTGCCACGGCGTGCCGAGAAGCCTCCCAGGTCCCGGGGGGCTTCTCGGGTGCGTGGAGCCAAACGAGGCCGGCGGCAATACAAGCGACAGTCGTCGTAGCGAGGCGACCGGGAATCCGGAGTCAAACACAGTGGGCGCAGACAAGCCGTGCATTCAAGACGAGTATCTCAACGAGGTGCGCAAGGCCGACACCCCGGTGCGCGTTCTGCTCAACAGCGGGAAGGATCTGCGCGGGCTGATACGGGCCTTCGACACCTTCACATTCGTGCTGGAGACACACGGCGTGAAAATCCTGGTCTACAAGAGCGCCGTTGCGGCCATCGGGCCCAACGCAGAGAGGAGATGAGTCCGGGAGGCCGCCGATAACAGCGACGCACGAAGCCACGGCTGTGCGCACCATACTGCGAGCAGGGAGGCCCATGATGCAGAAGAAGAAGGGGTTCACTCTTATTGAACTGCTGGTCGTCATTGCGATCATCGCGATTCTCGCGGCGATCCTGTTCCCGGTCTTCGCCCGGGCGCGCGAGAAGGCGCGACAGGCGAGTTGTGAGTCCAATCTCAAGCAGATCGGCTTGGCGTTTGCGATGTATGCCTCGGATTACGACGGTTTCCAGCCGAACTGCGATCCGGTCGACCCTGGTGCCCAGAACGATACGTCGCTGAGGTTCAACTGGACTGGATGGATATCAAACGCTCTCAGGCCGTATACGAAGAATCAGCAACTCTACCAATGTCCGTCAGGCACGAATACGTGGTGGAACGACCCGTTCAATAACGGAGCGGCGGTCTACTACTGCTACGACTATGGGGTCTATGGCGCGAAGGAGACCACCATCTCCAACTGCACCGCGGGAGTCTCCGGGGTGCTCGTTATGTGGGATAGCACGTGCCAGTGGGACAACTGCTACCCGCCGACTTCAGGTTGTGGGATATCGGGGCGCGACCTTCTCTGGTATACCCAAGGGAACCGAACCGACACCTGCTGGCACAACGGGATGAACAACTTCCTGTTCGCCGATGGCCATGTCAAGTCGGAGAACTGGGGCTCGATAACCTGGGGGCAGATCCTGGGTCCTTGGGAAGCTAACGACAACTGCGCCCATAGCTATCTGCCGTGTCTGACGCCGTGGTAATCCGCGATGAACATGTGGACGGCCGCCACGCTCAGACGCATGATCCTCCTCAGTGTTGCGTTTGGGGGGGTGGCCGTCCGCGTCCTCGCTGCAGAGCCAATCAACGCCTACTACTTCACCGCGCCGGGATGCCGCCACTGCGCGGAAGCCGAGAAGTTTGTCGCGAAGCACCTGCGCGACGACCCGCAGGTCGTCCTGAGGACCGTGGACGTACACACCCCCGAGGGCTTCGCGATCGGGCTGGCATTGCTGACCGTCGCCGGGGTCGGGCCGGACGCGGCGCCATCGGCCCCGGGCCTTCTAGTCGGTGACACCTACGTCAATGTGGGTGCGTTCACCGAGCAGGCAGTGACGGCGGCCGTGGAGGCGCACCGTTTGGCGGGAGCGCCGGACATCTATGAGCGCGCCGAACGCATCGCCGGTCAGGCGCAGTATGCGCTGCCAAGCAGATTCCGGCGCTGGGGAGTGCTGACGGTTCTCGGCGCGGGACTGCTCGACGGGATCAACCCTTGCGCCTTCGCCACCCTCATCTTCTTCGTGAGCTACCTCGCTGCGGCGGGGATGAGCGGGCGGCGGCTCGTCTCCGTGGGACTCTTGTTCGCGACAGGGGTCTTCGCGGCGTACTTCGCTTTTGGGTTGGGCATCCTGCACGCACTCCTGGCGCTGCAGGGCTTCCCCATCATCCGCCGAGCGCTGTACGGCATCATTGCCGCAGCGTGTCTCGCCTGCGCGGTGATATCATTTCGCGATCGTGCCCGAATGCGGGCCGGGGATGTCTCGGCGGCGATGCTGCAGTTGCCCAGGGCTTTCAAGCGACGGATTCACCGGATCATCCGCGAGGGCGCCACGGCCCGGCTTATCGTGCCAGGGGCCTTGCTGGCGGGGGCCGGCGTCTCTGCGCTGGAATTGGCATGCACGGGGCAAGTGTACGTGCCGGCGATCATCTACATGAGCAGCATCAGCGAGACGTCCGGAACCGCGATGGCGTGGCTAAGCGTCTACTGCCTGTGCTTCGTCACTCCTCTACTGGCGCTTCTGGGGTTCATCACTCTGGGGGCCTCCTCGAAGCGCATCGCCGTTATCGCCTCGCGCCAGGCCGCATCCACGAAGTTCTACCTGGCTGTCTTTTTCGTGCTGTGCGGACTGTACTTCGGCATACGTGCCATCGGGGGCTGAGGGGGCAGCGGCTGGCGCGATCCGACGGACACCGGGCGGTGACCGTCCGGACCGGGGCGGTCTGAGGAGCAACGGGTACCGGGGGCCAGCGAGCGCGGCGATCGAAAAGCAGGAAACGGCAGCGCAATGACAGAATTGTTCTCTTCGGTGTGAACAAAGTTGGACCCGAACTTGTTCTACAATGTGAATCGAATCTCTCCGGTGCTCAATTCGATACGAAAGGCAGGCCATAAGTGATGAAGAAGGGCTTTACGCTTATCGAGTTGTTGGTGGTCATCGCGATCATCGCGATCCTTGCTGCGATTCTCTTTCCCGTTTTCGCCCGCGCACGTGAGAAGGCCAGACAGACCAGTTGTCTGAGCAACCTCAAGCAATTAGGACTCGGCGCAATGATGTACGCTCAAGACTACGATGAGGTTATGTTCAGCACCTGGATGGACCCCAGCGGCGCAGCATATCCAGGCGACTATCAGTGGCCGCAGGTGCTCTATCCCTACATCAAAAACTGGCAGATCTTCGTCTGCCCCAGCGACAGCACTCCCAATATCGTTGCCACCGGCGGCGCGCCGGGGTCCTCGCTGAGCTATGCGGCGAATGTGGCATACTATGGCGGCAGCGGGTCGACCGCCTTCACCTGCACTCGCCCCACGGGCAACAGCCTCGCCGTCGAGCAAGACCCCGCCGGGACCATCCTTCTCTTCGATTGGACCGGAGGTTTCGAGTGGGGGTGGCAGTATGTCTCCAGTCAGCCAAGCAACCTCGCCGCATACTTCACCACCAACCCGCCGGGGCGGCACAATGGCGGGGTCAACGTTGCCTTCTGCGACGGCCACGCGAAATGGGAGCAGCCCAACGCGCTTGCCGCCCAGAACGCCAACGGCGTTTACACCATGTGGACCTGCGAAGCCGACTAGAAGACACTGACAACAGGTAACCTGCAAAAAGCCCGGGCGATGGCCGTCCGGGCTTTTGCGCGTCTTGGGCGCGGTCATTGCGGCACACCGTCTTGCGTACCATGACAAGACTGTCATGTGGACTCGGGGATAGCGCGACCCCTCGGGTGGCATAATGGAAGAGACACAGGCAACGTCGCCGCACTCGGTCGGAGGTAACTGAAAGGCAGGTCGCGTACGATGAAGAAGGGATTCACGCTCATAGAACTGCTGGTGGTGATCGCGATCATCGCGATCCTGGCTTCGATCCTTTTCCCGGTATTCGCGCGGGCGCGAGAGAAGGCCCGTCAGACAAGCTGCTTGAGCAACCTTAAGCAACTCGGGCTGGCCGCGATGATGTACTCCCAGGACTACGACGAGATGATGTTTCCCACCTGGACTCAGCCTAACGGCACGGCGTATCCAGGCGACTATCAATGGCCCCAGATGCTCTACCCCTACATCAGAAACTGGCAGATCTTCGTTTGCCCCAGCGACAGCACTCCCAACATTGTCGCCAACAGCGGGGCCTCCGGCTCCACGCTGAGCTACGCGGCCAATGTCGCCTACTACGATGGAAGCGGATCGTCGTCCTTCACCTGCACTCGTCCCACCGCCACCTCCGCCGCGGTCGTGCAGGACCCTGCGGGCACCCTTCTCTTCTTCGACTGGACCGGCTCCTTCGAGTACGGGTGGGCAAATGTAGCCAGCCAGCCGGCAAGCATTGCCGCCAACTTCACCAGCACCAGTCCCGCGGCCGCGCGGCATAACGACGGGGTCAATGTCGCCTTCTGCGACGGTCACGCCAAGTGGCTCAAGCCCGATGCCATCGCCGCGAAAAACAGCAATGGTGTCTACAGTATGTGGACCGCCGAAGCCGATTGACGGCGACCTCGGCGGCCACTGGAAGGGAGTCCGGGAGCGGTTGGCCCGGGCTCCTGTGCCGGTGGGTGCTTGAGAGAAGATCGCTGTCCGCCCTTAACCCCAATACGGTTCATTTAAGCTATGGAGAGGACCCTATAGATCCGCGACGATGCGCGGGGTCCCCGTCCGCCTTCGGCGGACACCCCGCGCCTAAGTGAACGGTATTGCCCTTAACCCCAGTCCCCCGTCTTCTCAACGCCCTTGACCTTGGAAACCGCGGGGGTCTGGGGGATGCAATCCCCCAGGGTGTTAAGGCCGTTCAGCGATCCTGCCGAAGCCTTGACGTTTCAAACGGCATGTGTCGCCCTTGACATCGGCCTCTGTGGAAGTTACCGTCTCACCATAGGGCGCGATATGGACGCACATCATGGAGGCTTGTCACATGGACCCCATCAAAGTCATCCTCGACACTGACCTCGGCGACGACATCGACGACGCCTGGGCGCTGGCAACTTGTCTCGGCCATCCGCTGATCGACCTCGCGGGCGTGGCAACCGTGTGGCAGGACACGCAGCTTCGTGCCGCCCAGACGCGCAAGCTGCTCGAGCTGGCCGGACGGCCGGACATCCCTGTCGCCGCCGGAGCGCGAGACGGGCTTGATTGCATCAATGCCCTCCCCCGCAACAACCAGGCCGACTTGCTGTCGGCGGAGGATGAAGCCCGGCTGCGCGAGGGCCGAGACGACGGCGTGCGGCTTCTCGCCGAGCTGGCGGAGGCGAATCCCGGCGCAACGCTGCTCACCATCGGGGCGCTGACGGACGCCGCGCGGCTGATTGTCGAGTTCCCGCAAGCCTACGACAAGCTGGAGCGGGTGGTCATCATGGGCGGGCACATGATCCCCACGCTCGCCCATCCCGAGTACAACACGCAGTGCGACCCGCGCGCCTCGCAGATCGTCTTCCGGTCCTCGAAGCCGGTCACGATGGTCGGGCTCGACGTGACGCTCAAGTGTCAGATGACGCAGGACGATCTCGACACCGTGGAAGCCAAGGGGACGCCACTGTCCAGGGCGTTGATCGACATGACGAACCTATGGCGCAAGCTCGATTGGGCACACCTGCCGATCATCCACGATCCGCTGGCGGCTCTCGTGTGCGTGGAGCCGAACCTGGTGACGCTGGAGACGCGGAGGGTCAAGGTCGATGAGGTTGGGCACATCGTAGCCGATGCGCAAGGCGAGGAGGTCGCCGTCGCGGTGGACGTGCGACCGGATGACGTGCGGCGGCGGGTCGTCGAGCTTTGCGGGTGAAGGGCTCCGCGACAGGATTGTCGCGGCCACTGTAGATTGGTGCAGTGGCCCCGACAATCTTGTTGGGGATTGCCGTTCCTGTACACCTGTGGCCCCGACAATCCTGTCGGGGGCGGCCGTCCTGTACACCTATGGCCCCGACAATCCTGTCGGGGATTGCCGTTCCTGTACACCTGTGGCCCCGACAATCCTGTCGGGGACTGCCGTTCTTGTACACCTGTGGCCCCGACAATCCTGTCGGGGATTGCCGTTCCTGTACACCTGTGGCCCCGGCAATCCTGTCGGGGACTGCCGTTCCTGTAACCTGTGGCCCCGACAATCTTGTCGATGCCGACACTTGGCGCCGGAATGGTCCGCGACAGGATTGTCGCGGCCACTGAGATACGTCGCGGCCACTGTGGAAGTTGTTGCGGCCCCTGGAAAGTTACGCTTTCGCGCGTCTGCGCGATCGCGCGAGCCCGACGCAGGCCATGCCAAGCAACGCCAATGGGGCGGCGGGAAGCTCGGGAGTCGAGCCGGGTCCGGCGCCTGCGGTAAGGTCCGCCTTGAATGCGGCGTCGCTGCCGGCGAAGGTATCTGAGCCGTTCCATTGCGAGGTTGTCAGCGCGCTAAAGTCGGCTTCGTTGCTGTCGTAGACGAAGTGGCTGGTGCTGCTGTCGTGACCCGTCGCTCCGCTTAACATGGCCGCCATACTGGAATCCCCGTACCCGGTTTGCCCCCATTCGGCCGAGGCATTCAGGAATGCCACATACTGCTCTCCTTCCACCAGGCTTACGCCGCCGGTGTTGAAGTCGAACTCGGTGAATGAAGTCGAATCACCGGGCAGCGTTTGAGGGCTGCTCGTGTACAGCATCGGCCCGGTGGCCATGCCATCTGCTGCGTCCCACTGCGCTACATACGCTGTGAACGCCACGGGGTCTGAACCGACGGGTTGCAGCCAGAACGAGAAGTTCGCCAGTGTGGTGTCGGAGGTAAGAACGGTGAACGTCTGGCCGTAGGTGGCATCCCCCTGGTTTCCGAATGCCGAGAAGCTCTCCACACCATTCCAGGACGAGTAAGTGTTGAGCAGGGTGTCGGCGTGGACGAGGCCTGCTGCGAGGACTAGCAGCATGGCCGGAACGGTGATCATCTTGCGCATTGGGGGAAACTCCTCTTTGCGGGTGTCTGACAAAATGTGTTAGCCCCCGCGGGCCCCCGTACACGTCGGCGTTTCTTGTGTTCACCTCCTGTGGACGGCTCCTTACTCGACGAGCTTGTATGTCGTGCCCCCGCTGCTCCGGCCGGGGACGCCGTCCAGCTCGAAGCTGCTGCAGTTCACTGAGATCTTGCGCGCGACCCACCAGCCCTCATTGACCTTGCTGGCGTTGGTGCTGATGGAGCCGCCGGGAGCGTACAGGTCGCCATCCACCGTTACGCTGCTCGTGTTGATATTGATGCCCCCGCTGCCAAGCAAGTAAACGCACATGTAATTCGTTGAGCCGTAACTCGTTGAGGTGTTCTTGAGGCCGTTTGGATCCGGTGACAAGGTCGTGTTGCTCGCGTTGCAGGAGAAGCTGCCGGTGACGATAAAGGTGCAGCCGGTCAGATTTGCGGTACTGGTATTGATCGACATGTCGCCGTTCACGTAGTAGGTACCGGGGGCGGGAGTGAATGAGTTGCCCGAGATGCTCCACGACGAGGTGTGAACGTAATCGACGTTGAAGTCCGATGCATAGTTTGCAGGGGTGAACGTGATCGGCGGAGTCATGGCGGTCTGGGGGACCTTGGTATATGAGGCGATGTTCTTACTACTGCAGTTTACGCTGTAGGTGGTGCCGTACTCCAGTTTGAAGCCGCCGTTAAAGGTGCTGCCATTGAGAGAGACCGAGGTCTCGGCGTGCAGTGTGTCGCCGATCGTGGCGCTGCTGAGGTTCATGGAAATGGAGGAGTTTGAGTACACGCTGCCTTTGACGACGAAGGTGCTGCAGTTTAGTGAATATCCGAGGTCCGTGGCGAACAGGCACCCTTCGCCGTTCCCCCAGGCGCCACCCAGGTTTGTCGATGCGTAAGCGACCGAGCGGGAAACGACGGTGGCTGACGGGACTCCCACCGCCGGGGCGAAGTACAGCGGCGCCGTCCGCGTCGCGCGGACCTCGACGAGATTCGCGGCGGCCCACCCTTGAGTGGTCGTGTACGAGTCGCTGTATGGTGTCGTGACGACAACCGTGTCGCCTACAATCGTGTAGGTCCGCGACGTCGTCCCCGAGCCGCTCGGCTGGGTTGTGCTCTGATTTCTGTTGGCCAGGTACCACAGCGCCGCCGCGTCCTGCGCCGTCTGGGCCGTGGTCATGTTGCCGGCGGCGGCCAGTGCAGCGGCATCGGTCGCGTTCTGCATGTTGGCCTTGATCTGGGACAGATGGCCGAGGTCGATTGAGAGGGCCATCGCCCCCAGCAAGGCGACCAAGGACAGGCAGACTATGGGCAGGATGCTGCCGCCCCGGAGTCTATCCGAGGGGCCGCGTCCCAATCTGGTTCTCGCCCCGCGGAGCGCCCCTCCGCTGAACTTGGTTGACGTGCGGTACACTCCGTGTGCCCTCCTCCCCTATGCCTTGGCGTGATTGCTGCCGGTGGCCCGCAACGCTCCGGCTGTAGCCTTTCCCCGCGTACTACCTGCTCTCGTTCTGATGCAAGATACGGACCTGATGGACGCGGCTTGCAAGAGGACTTCACCGCGCGAAGAAACGAACGTTCGTCGATCCTGCGGTCGGGGACACCGGCGCAGGCATGAAAGGTGAAGCCAACCTTGCGCGCGCCGGAACGATTCAACGTGTGATCGCGTAGCATCTACTCGACGATCTTGGGCGTTACAATGCCGCCCCGGCCGGGAATGCCGTCCAACTCGAAGTTGTTGCAATTTACCGATATTCCGTTCGCCACCCAGTAGCCTTGGTTGATGTTGTTGGAGTTGCACGAGATAGCGCCATTGGGAGCGTACAAGTCACCGTGCACCGTGATATTGTTCTGATTGAGGCTGATGGTTCCGGTGCCGAGCGCGTACACGCACATGTAGTTCGTTCCCCCGGCCTTGAGTCCATTGGGGTCGGGCGTCATAGTCACGTTATTGGAATTGCACGTGAAGTTCCCATTGACAATGAATGTGCAGCCGGTCATAACGACATTGTTGGCGCTGATGTTAAGGTCGCCGTTGATATAGTACGTGCCGGGCGTGAAAGTGTAGGTATTGCCGCTGACAGTCCAGGACGAAGTGTGAACATAGTCGACGCTGAAGTCGGAATTGTAATTGGCAGGAACGTAAGTGATCGGCGGCGTAACAGGGGTCTGGGGGACCTTGGTATACGAAGCGATGTTCTTTGTGTTGCAGTTCACGGTGTAAGTGGTGCCATATTGGAGTACGAAGTCGCCATTGACGTTGTTACCGTTGATAGTCACCGAGGTTTCGGCATGCAGCGTGTCCCCGACCCCGATTGTAATGTTGTTGAGGTTTATATTGATGCTCGAGTTCGAGTAAACGCTGCCCTTGACGGTAAAGTTATTGCAGTTCAGCGAGTAGCCATTGTTCAGAGCGAAGAGACATCCCTCGCCCACCCCCCATTGCCCGCCACTGACGGTCGACGCGAGGGCCAAAGACCGGGAAACGACAACGGCCGACGGGATTCCGACTGCCGGCGCGAAAAACAGCGGTGCCGTGCGCGTCGCGCGGACTTCGATGAGATTCGAGGCGGCCCACCCTTGAGCCGTCGTGTAGGCGTCGCTGTACGGTGTGGTGGCGACAACCGTGTCGCCGACAACTGTGTAAGTTCGCGACGTCGTGCCCGAACCGGAGGGCTGGACAGTGCCTTGATTTCTATTGGCCAGGTAACACAGCGCCGCTGCGTCCTGAGCCGTCTGGGCCGTGGCCATGTTCCCGGCGGCGGCCAGTGCAGCCGCGTCGGTCGCGTTCTGCATGTTGGCCTTGATCTGGGCCAGATGGCCGAGATCGATCGACAGAGCCATTGCGCCCAGCAAGGCGACCAGAGACAGGCAGACCATTGGCAGTACGGCGCCGCCCGGCCGCCTGCCCAAGGGGGCCCTTTTCGATCTGGTTATCGCTCCGCGAGGCGCCCCTCCGCAGAGCCTAGTTGGCGTGCGATGCACTCGTGGGCCCTCCTCCCCTGTGCCCTGGCGCAATTGCGGCCGATCGCTCAGCAACGCGCCGATTAGTATTACTACGCCGGTTGTGCGGCCTTGCTCGGCAATGAGATGCCCTGCGGAGAAATGGACGGCGATTGACCACAGTCGTCATGCCGGTTTCCGGCACTCTGGAACGATGGAAATGACGGCGATGGCGGGCGAGACGCCCGCCCCACGCGCGACAAGATTGTCACGCCCACTCCATTTTCGAGGCAAAGACACAGAGGACACAGTGAACGGCAACGTCCTTGAGTGTCTATCATGGGGCAGGCGGGCCGTTTCTCAGTCGTTCTCTGTGCCCTCCGTGTCTCCGTGGTTTGACGCCGTTCGCTTTTCATCATTCCGAGCGCTTCTCCGCCGGTTGTCAAAACGGCGTAGTAATGTTAGGGGCTCCCTCCCTGGACAATCCGCTTCATTCCCAAGGCACCGAGATGGCTATCGAGACCCAATGCGACTCACCCGGGCGCATGCCACTTCTCCGCACAGGCATCCGGGCAGCCCACCCAGTATAGTGTATGTAAAACTGAACTATAAATCAAGATCAAATCAGGAAAACATCATGAATCGCACTATAGGCGCGCTGCGCCTCGGCTCCGTGTGAGACGCCGCCGCGATCACGTAAGTTTCCTCAGGAATTGCTGACGGCCGCGCATCGGTCAGTAGCCCTGGCCCGCGACGCGCACGTAGCCGATGTGCGCCACCCATAGGAGAGCCGTCACGAGGAGGAAGACACGCAGAGCCGCGCTTCCCGTGGCCCACACAGGCAGCACCCGCGTCCCGCGAATGAGGGCTTGCAGTGAGGCCGCAAACAAGAGCCAGGTGAAGGCATAGAACAGAGGCGCTCCAGGGTTGGACTGCAGCGCCGGCACGATCTCACCGCGCGCCATGTGGGCGAAGCCGGTGGTCATCCCGCAGAAAGGGCACGGCAGATGCGTGACCAGACGGAAAGTGCAAGGCGGGAGGAGCAGGCGCTCGTGGGTCCCGTAGCCGCGCGGATCGGGAGGCAGCAGGCGTGCGATGACGAGAATCGACAGGACGGCTGCGAGGGACGCCAGCGCGATCTGGCGATTGAGGCGCTTCACATCGCCGACAATTACCGCTGCCACAGCGGGATCAACGTGTCCGTCCACGCGTCGGGCTTGCCCTCCTGGTCGGCAGTCTTCACTGCCCGCACGAAATCATTGAGTTCTTTGTTGCGCAGGATGACGGCTCGCGGCAGGAACAGGTCGCGGTATTGTTTCGCGAGCTTGTACGACGTCCACGGTGGCGATGAGCCGCCCACATCGACGAAGAGCAGGTCCGCCACCCCGGTCAGGGCCGCGACGCGCCCCACCTCGTCGGCGTCCGCGACAATGAACCGCACATTGCCCGTATCGGCGATCCGTGTCCTGGCGACCTCGACCACTTGCGGGGCCGAGTCAACCGCGACGACCAGCCGCGCCCGCCGGGCAAGCAGCCGGGTTGTCAGGCCGTCCGCGCAACCGATCTCGACGATCGCGTCACCCTCACGGGGCAGCGTGCGCGCCAACTTGCGGTACGCCCCCACCGTGCCGCAGGAGAAGACCTCGCACGTCTCGACCCGCCGCCCCTCCTGCTCGATGTGACGATTTGCTTCGCCCAGAAGGTTCAGCACGCGCAGATCGCTGGCGCCCATATCTCCGCGCTCGTCCGACATCGCCCCGATCAGCATCTCTCGCGCTTCGGCGGGTCGATCCCGGAGAAGATAAGCGCGTGCGCGGCAGAGGAGGGCCTCAGTCGGGTTATCGGCAGCCTCGGCGGCTCGCTCGAGTCGCTCGGCGGCGGCCGCCCGATCGCCCTGCAACCGCGCGCGCCGGGCCGCGCCGGCGAAGACGGCGGCATCCGTTCGATCCGCTTCATCGGCGATCACTGGGCCTCGCCCCTGTCCACCGGCACAAACCCGCCGACGAAGGGTCGCTCCACCGGCGTAACGAGGGGGGCGTGCTTAACGAGACATGAGACGGAAGTGGTGGCGGGAGTGTTCATGTGTGTGCGGTAGGTGTGTCCCTCCTCTCCGCAGTTCGGCGACTTGAGTTAGCGTTTATGCCAAACCGCCACCCCCTACCGCAACTGCTCCTCGCGGTACCGCACCACAATCGCCTGCTCGTCCGGGCAATCGGTCGTGCCCACGGCGTAGTATATCGTCACGATGGCGCCGTCATTGAGCTGCACCGTGCTGGGATAGCCGGTGTCCGTGCTGAGCGAGTCCCAGCCGATCAGCGTCTGGTGCGCTTCGTCCCAGGTCTTGCCGTCATCGCGGCTCAACACAACCCCGGCTCCGAAATGGTCCAGCCGCGAGCCGTAGCTGAGCAGGATGTGGCCGCTCTTGAGGACGGTGGCGTCGAAGGGCCACTGCTGGGCCTTCATCAGCCGCCGCGTGTTCCCCCAGGTGTGCCCTTTGTCGCTCGACTCGCTGAGCAGAAGCCCCGCCCCGCCCGGTTCCTCCAGGCGCGTGAAAGCCATCAACCGCCCGTCCGGGAGTTCGGTGACCTGCGTCTCGTCGTGGCCGGGGAGCTGGCTGTAGTCGCCCCAGGTCCGGCCATTGTCGGTCGAGCGGATGATCCCGACCGCGTTGCTGGGCATTTGGTAGACGACCATCAGCGCCGTGCCGTCCTTACACACCGCGATCTTGCCGAAGGGCGACGGATTGGGGAACGGTGACCAGAAGGGCTTCTTCGGCGACCACGTTTTGCCGCCGTCGGTCGAGGTGACCATGAACGGCATATACGGCCCGGCGTTCAGGTCGAAGGTTCCGTCGGGGCGATAGGAGCGGGCCTCGGCGTAGGCGAGCGCCAGCGTGCCGTCGGGCATTTGGCCGAGCGCCGGATTGCGGTCGTCCCACTCGCTGTCGGCGGCGACCACCGGCACGGACCACGTGCGTCCGCCATCGGTCGAGCGGATAAAGTCGAGCCGCCCGGCGCGCCCGATGTGTGTGGCGCCGCCGCGAATGACGGCCCCTAATGTGCCGTCGGCCATCCTGACCATCACAGGGAAATAGCCCTCGCCGCGCACGGCGATGATGCGCTCGGCATCCTTCAGCGCCCGCAACGGCTGTGCTGCGGCCATCATGTTGTCCGGCACCGGGTTCATCCTCCATTCGTGGGCGAGCCTGCCCGCGGTTCCGCTGACCTGGAAGTCCTTGAAACTGATCCTCCCGCGCCCGGCCCGCAAGCCGACGCGCCCGAGGGGGAAAGTGTCGTCATCCACCGCGAGGATCAGCTTCCCGTCGAGATAGACGCGGAAGTGTTTCCCCTGCGCCCGCACCTTCCCCTCGTGCCAGACGCCGGCGGCGATGGGGATGCCCGTCGCGCGCTTCAGGTCCGTCTCGCGCCCGCCCGTGCCCGGCCGCATGATCTGGAACAGCACCTGGCTGCCCAAGGAGTCGTAGTGCACATAGTAGCCCTCGCGGCTGCAGGGCGAGCGAAAGACAAGGCCGGGCGCGCGGGTAGTGCCGGCTGTAGGGTCGATGAAGAACTTCGCAGAGAGGTCAAAGTCAGCGAAGGCGCAGTCGCGAAAGAAGGCGTAGGTGCCGTAAAAGCTCGGATCGCGCTGGCGGAAAGCGCCGTCGTGCACGCTCCACGTCGGGGTCATGGTCTCCCAGTGCGCGGAGGCGTCGCTGCCCTCGGGGTAGGAGGAGAAGTCGTCGCTGAACCGGGCGGCATGGGCGGCGAAGGCGATACAGGCGAGCAGGACGCAGGCGATCGGGCGGGTCATGGGGCGGAGTTTCCGCAATGCGTGTGAGTTGGCCTGCAGAGCCTTTCCCCGATGCGCGCGGGGAGCTTGAGCGGGCCGCTAAAGGCTGATCTCGGGTGCGTCTTTCAATTGTAGGGTGGCATTACTACGCCGGTTGTGCGGCCCTGCTCGGCAATGAGCTGCGATGCGTTGAGTTGGACGGCGATCGACCACAGAGACACAGAGGACACAGAGAACGGCAACGTCCCTTAACGCCTATTGTGGGGCAGGCCGGCCGTTTCCCAGCCGTTCTCTGTGCCCTCTGTGTCTCTGTGGTTCAACGCCGTTCGCCTTTCATCTTGACGGTCAGCCTCTGACAACACTCCGAGCGAATGCCGGCCCCTGGTACCCAGGAGCATCGTTTTTACGCAGGGGGACATCGAGGCGAAGGTAAGGCTGATTGCCG
>Ga0181520_10007033_pt1 | contig 16821 bp, 17 predicted proteins | sample PEATcosm2014_Bin_29_FD_132451 | JGI IMG/M metagenome (GOLD analysis project Ga0181520, IMG submission 132451) | Peatland microbial communities from MTU Mesocosm Facility, Houghton, MI, USA - PEATcosm2014_Bin02_30_metaG | ecosystem: Environmental > Terrestrial > Soil > Wetlands > Peat | place... | reverse complement strand
GCGAGCGAGGCTCTCGGCGCCGCGACCCGAACGGCGAAGGCCTCTCCACCCTTGAGGGGGGAGATGGTCGGCGACTTCATATACGGAAGGACAGAGGTAAGCTCGGCGAGGCGATCGGCCGGCACGTTCACCTCGATCATCACGCGTCTCCGCGCTTCGAGGACCGAGCCGATGAGGAGGGCGAGGCTCTCGGCCGCCTCGCGCTTCGAGGGATCGGCCATCGCCTTGCGAGAGGCGTACAGCCTCGTGGAGCTCTTCATCACCTCGTCGATGACGGCGAGGCCGTTGGCCCTCAAGGTCGAACCGGTCGCGCAGTTGTCCACGATGACATCGGCGTCCTCGGGCGGGAATACCTCGGTCGCCCCGTAGGAGCGCACGAACTTCGCTCCGGGCGCGTTGCGTGACATCCATTCCCGGGAGATCGTCTCGTATTCCGAGGCGACTACCAAGCCTTCCTTGGGAGTGAGCCTGCCGCCCACGAGAAGCCCGAGAGGAGCCGCGACGACCACGCGAACCGGATCGAGCCCAGTATCGAGAAGCTCCGTCGCGCTCGAGCCCAGCTCGCGAGTCCAGTCGGCGCCGGCGAAACCCACGTCGCGGCTCCCGAGATCGATCATCTCCACGATGTTCTGCGGCTTGAGGAATTTGGCCTCGAAACGAGGCGCTCGGGCGAGGCCGTCCGCCTCGGCCGGGAGGCTGTCGCCCGCACCCACGATCGGCCTATAGCCCCGATCGTCGGCCTTGACGGGTAGGCCCGCGTCGGCCATGAGCTTGAGGACCTCGGCCTGCATCCTGCCTTTGGGCAGTCCGAGCTCTAAAACGGCGTCGCTCATCCAAGTCTCCTTTCATTCGGGAAACGGGACTCCGGGCTACCGGCGCCTGACCCTCCGAAAGGATCCGTTTAAAACCGGAGCGCCGGCCCCCTGAGGCCGGCGCTCCCGCAGACTGCGCTCCTTTACAGCGCTTAGGCTACGGCTTCGCTCGGCCCGTTCTTATGGCCGTGATGCCGATGCTTGCGGCTGTAAAGCTCGACGCTCGTCTTCGAGTCCACCATGGTTCGGATGTTCGCACGGCGCCGACTGTCTTGTCAATAGTGCCCGTCGTTTCGGATGAGCCGAGAAGCGCGTATTGCCCCGCCCCCTGGGCTTCGGTACTATTTCCTCATGCAGGGTCCCGGCGATCATCGAAGCGACCGCGAGGCGGGCCGCCTCGTATATCCCGTGGTTTCGCGGCGCTCGGGCGGCCTCTCGCTCGGTGTCAACTTGTTCCCCGACGCCAAGGTATGCTCTTTCGATTGCCCTTATTGCGAGATCTTCCTCCGGGCCGAGCCCGGTTCCGATCCGAACGCGGGCTTCTCGATCGTCGCCCTCGAGGAAGAGCTCGAGGACTTCCTGGATCGAAGGTACTTCGAGGCATGGGCTCCCGATCCGATCCGCGACATCTGCATCTCGGGCAACGGGGAACCGACCATGTCTCCCGTCCTCGAGGACGCCCTCCGACTATGCGCCGGGGTCCGGCGATCGCGGGCGGACCTCCTGGGCTCGTCCTCGCTCGTCCTCATCACCAATTCGACGGGCTTCCTCGACCCTTCCACATGCGCCGTCCTCGAAGGCGCATGTGGAAGCGAAGGCCTCGTCGTCTGGGCCAAGCTCGACGCCGGAAGCGAGGCGCCGTTCCGCGTCATGTCCGGAACGGATATCGGCCTTCGTCGAATCGCATCCGGATTATTGTCATTCGCGCGCCGTTCTCCCGTGGTCATCCAGACGATGCTCTGCGAAGTCGACTCCGCAAAGCCGTCCGAAGGCGAGGTCGCGGACTACTCCAGGCTTCTTTCGCGTCTCGTCGACGAGGGCGCCCGCATCGACGAAGTGCACCTGTACACCTTCGCGCGACCGAGCCCGGCCGGACGATGCGGCGCCATTTCCGACGATGCCCTCGCTCTCGCCGCCGCCGCCGTCGCCGGGGCCACGGGCCTGCGCGTGCGCGCTTTCGGCCTCGGCGCCGAACTCCGGGACGACGGTTCGAGGCGTCATGATTGACCTCCACAGCCACTCGACCGCCAGCGACGGGAGTTTCTCGCCGGCGGCCCTCGTAGGCCTCGCCCTCGAACGGGGACTTTCGGCCCTGGCCCTCACCGATCACGACTCCGTCTCCGGCCTGCCCGAGGCCGAGGCAGCGGCATCGGGCAGCGGATTACGCGTCATCCGGGGCGTCGAGATCGAGATCGCCTTCGAACCCGGCGAATTCCACCTCCTCGGATTGCGCCTCGAGCGCCTGGGCGGCGAACTCGAAGACGTCCTGGGCCTGCTGCATCGGGCGCGCGACGAGCGAAACCGGCGTATCCTCGGCAAGATGGGTGCGGCCGGCTTTTCGGCCACGATGGATGATCTCAAGACGCTGGCGGGCGATGGCCGCGCCGGGCGGCCGCACATCGCGGCGCTTCTCGTCGAGCGAAAGGCCGTGCGGACGAGGCAGGAGGCCTTCGACAAGTACCTCGCCAAGGGTAGGCCTTTTTACGAGGCGAAGGACTGCCTCGATCTCGCGCAGGCGATGCGCGTGGTCAAGGATGCGGGAGGCCTCGCGGTCGTTGCCCACCCCCTCTCGCTATTCGTATCGTGGGGCAGGCTCGCCGCGCTGATGGACGAGTGGAAAGATCTCGGCATCGACGGCATCGAGGCCTATCATCCTACGGCCAAGCTGAGTCAGTGCAGGCGCGTGGAGAAGATGGCGCGCGAGCGCGGCTTCCGGGTCACGGCGGGCTCCGACTTCCATGGAGCCATACGACCGGACCGCAAGCTGGGCCGCACGGCGGGAAACCTCGTAATCGGCGACGAGTATCTGACCGAGATCGGGCTGTAGGAGCCTCCGGCGACTCTAGGATCGGGGACTTTCCGCGGCGTCATCCTCGCAATCGTCTTTCCTCCTCCGCTGCCCCTCCGGCGGAGTCGCGTAGGCCTGCTCGTAGAGTTCGAGCGCGGTGAAGAACATGATGAGGATGATGGGACCGAGGACCAGGCCGTTGAACTTGAAGACCTGAAGGCCACCGAGGATGGAGAAGAAGATCAGGAGGGGGTGAATCTTGAGCCGATCGTGGAGGAGCACCGGCCTTATGAAATTATCCAGGGTCCATATGAGGATCGCAGAGCAGGCGAAAAAAAGGATTCCCCCCGTGAGATCTCCCGCGATTATCTTGCTCGCCGATACGGGAAGCCAGACGAGGGCGGTTCCCACTATCGGGATGAAGGAGGCCATCGCCGTCAGCGCCGCTATCACGAGGACGCCTCTGACCCTGAAGACCGCGCATAGGACTACCATGACGATGGCCTGCATCCCGGCGATCGAGAAGTAGCCTGTCACGAGGTGCTTGCCCATGTCCCGGAATTTGCGGAGGAAGATCGCAGTGTAGTTGTTCTCGATCGGGATGGCGCTGATGAGGACCTTAATCAGGTGCCTTCCGTCGAGAAGAAGGAAGAAGAGAGTGAATACCATGAATACGAGGGATAAGAGTATGCCTCCGCTAACCTTGAGGAATTGGCCGGTCAGCACGACGATCCTTTCCGTCCGCAGCGTGAGCATCGTCCTGATCTCATCGGGGATCATGAGCTTCGACAGGTCTATGGACCCGTCGCTGATGGTGTAAAGGAAGGTCGAGACGGCGCCGTCTGGCGAAATGCCGATGATGGAAGGGTCCCGTTCGATCGCGACGAGGGCGTTGTGGATCATGCCGCCCAGCTGCCTTGCCATGCTGAGGCCGAGGAGGACCGCGGGCACGGCGATGAGGAGGACGCCGCCCAGGGCGAGGGCCGCCGCGATGCCGGTCCGGGCGATTCCAATTCGCTCGATCTTGTCCCTGCGGATCGTAAGCTTGCGGTAAAGCGGATACAGGAACGCGTAAAAAAGGGCCGACCAGACGATCACGGTCAGGAAGGGATAGAAGATCATGGCGACGAGTACGAATAAGCCCAGGAATACCGCCAGTAAACCGAACTTCTTGACTTGAGGGCCTTCCATCAATCTTCTCCCCTTGCCATCAATCGCGGCAGCCCGTGCAGCCGAGCACGTGTATGTGCCGCCTGTCGGGACGCTCGAAATACCGAGCGATCACCCATCCCTCCGCTGCCAGGATCCGGCCGCACACGGGACATATCCTCGGCGCCGAAGGCCTAGCCGGCCAGCAATGAGGACAGCCGAATATATGCATGATCCTGTCGGTCCCTCCAGGGAAGAGGCTCGATTTTACGTATTGCCCGGCGCCGAGGACGGAATGGCAGAGCGGGCAGGACCTTTCGCCGGCGGCTGCCGATCCGCCGCGGGCGGATCGGCGAACTCCGGAACGACGAAGACTCGAGTTCGATAGGAGGCTCCGAAAGCCGAAAAAAGCCGCCGCGAGAAGGCATGCGGCGACGAGAGCCGCAACCGAAACCGCCATAGGTTCACTATACATGGAAGGGCGCGATGCTTTCTAGCCTCGGCGCTCCCGTCCTTGACCCCCTGGTCCGGTCGACCCATACTCGAATTCATGGGTATTCTATGTCTCGTTGCCACGCCGATAGGCAATCTCGGCGATATCACGCTACGAGCCCTCGATGCATTGAAGGGAGCCGACGCGATAGCCTGCGAGGATACGCGCCACACGCTCAAGCTCCTCAATCATTTTGAGATCCGTAAGCCCCTGTTATCCTGCCACGCCAACGACGAGGCCAGGGGCGCGGAACGGATTCTCGGCCTTCTGGCCCAGGGAAGGACAGTGGCCTATTGCAGCGACGCGGGAACCCCCGGGCTTTCGGATCCGGGAGCGATCTTGACGCGGCGAGCCCGCGAGGCGGGGCATAGAATCGTCCCTCTTCCGGGTCCATCGGCTTTCGCCGCTCTTGTCAGCGCGGCGGGCATGGGGGGCAGGTCCTTCCTCTTCGACGGATTTCCTTCCCCGAAGGCGGGGAAGCGCAGGTCGAGAGTGGAGGAGCTCATGCGACGAGAGGAGTCTTTCGTTCTCTACGAGTCGCCGCACCGAATCGTGGCGTTAATGGAAGAGATCGCTCTGGCGGATCCCGAGCGACGCGTTTGCCTGGGCAGGGAAATGACCAAGATGCACGAGGAGTTCCTGTCGGGAAGCTCTTCCGAAATCCTGGAAATCCTCAGGGACAGAGGCGAGGCGCGCGGAGAATTCTCGGTGCTTGTCGCAGGCTCGGAATTGGCGTAAACTATTAGCATCCGGAAGCCGATACTTCTGATGAAAGGCAGGGGAGCGAGATGACCATTGACCGGCTGAACTCCATGGATCCGATCCGGGACCCCCAGAAGCCCTCACCCGGCGGGAAGGCCGATAAGGCTCGCGGTTCCGATTCCATCTCCATCTCCTCGGACGCGACGCGGAAGGCGGACCTATTCAAGGCGCTCGAATTGGCCAAAGCCGCGCCTGAGATGAGGTCGGATCGCATCGAGGAGCTCAAAGCCAAGATCAATGAGCCTTCGTATATGGACGATGCCGTCCTGTCCATGACCGCCGATCGCATCATCGACCAGCTTTTCGGCTCTTGACCTTTTCGCCGGGCGCGGTCGCGAAGGTCGAAACGCCGCTTCCCGGCTCGTAATCGAGCCTTTTCATCGGTAATTCAAGGCGGGAGCGAGACTTCCGCTTTTTTTATTAGAGCAAAGCGACTTTTAAAATAGCCGGTTATCAGAGGTCGCTGGGAGACGAGGGTGCCCGATTTCAGCTTTCACGTACGTCCTCGCGTCTGGATCGGGCCTGATGCCCTGCTTAGGCTGCCTCTTCTGGCCGACGAGCTCTCGGGCCTTGGCCGCCCCCGCTGCATGCTCGTCGTCGATCCGATCCTCTACGAATCCAAGACTGTCGACCGCGTGCACTCCCTCTTGGAAGAGAGGGGCATCCAAGTGCTCGTTTTCGACGAGGTGGTCGATCGAGCGACCAGCCGGGTCGCGGACGACGCCCTTCGCCTCGCCCGAGGCTCCCGCTCTCCCCTCATCATCGCGCTCGGGGGGCTGAAGACCCTCATGATCGGGAGGGCCGCCGCCGCCCTCGCCTTAGGCGATCTGGACGTCGACGCCGCGTTGGACGGCGCGGAGGCCAAAGGCGGTCGCGTCCCTCTCATCGAGATTCCGACGTCACTGCGGCATCCCTACTTGACCCAGGACTGCATCCTCCTTCCGGATGGCCGCGACAGGCGCATAAGGTTGGCGCGAATCGCCGACTCGGCGCCCTCCGCCGTCCTGATAGATCCGGGACTCTCCGCCCCTCTCTCGCCCAAGCTCTCCGCCACCTGTATCATCGACTCCCTCCTGGGGACCGTCGAGGCCTATGTTTCCTCAAAATCCTCGTTCATGAGCGATATCCTCCTGGAGAAGGCCGCCGTCTCGCTCTCCTCCGCCCTCAACGGTCTCATCGCTCGGCCCGACGATCCGGCTGCCCGGGCCGAAGGCTGGAAGGGCTCGTTCCTGTCCGCTCTCGGCCAAGGTCTGAGCGCTCCGGGCCTCGGCAGCGCCTTGGCCCTGGCGATAAACGCCCGCTGGCCCGTACCGAAGGCTGCCCTGGCGGCCATCCTCCTGCCTTATTCCATGGAAGTGGCCGCGAAGAGCCGTCTCGAGAAGGTGGCGGCCCTGGCCTCCTTTTTCGGCGAGGACCTTGCGGAGTCCAGTCCGCAGGAGGCCGCGTCCAAAGCCGTCGAATGGCTGCGCACGCGGCTCGGCTTGCTCAAGGTGCCTTCGCGGCTCAAGGATTTCGACCTCGTCCTCGACCGCATGGTAGAATCGGCCCGCGACGCGCGCGAGCTCGACTTCATGAACTACCTCCCCCGGGCAGCGTCCGTCGACGATGTCTTCGATTTCGCCAAGACCGCATTCTAATGTCCCCTCGATGATATCCGCCGGCAAGCTCGCGAAGCTCTCCCCGCGCCATCGCATGCGGAAAATCGCCCTGGTGCTGGGCGAGGTCGAGAGAGACTTGCTCGGTCGTCGCGAGGCGGAGCCCGATACTTCCTTGGCGCGCTATGGGACCGAGCTGACGAGGCTCCTTCTATCCGACAAGGACGCTTCCGCGGACGTGCGCTCGGCGGCGACCTCGCTTTCCGCCGAGTGCGAAAGATTGGCCGGGAGCGGGGAGCCTTCGCGAGCTCCGCTCGCGCGAGAGGAACTCGTGCGAGCCGTCGACTCGCTCAGGCATGCGCTCATCGTCGCGACGGGCCAGGCTCCCGCCGATTGGGATTTCATAGACCCGAGCACGGGCTTGCCCGATCCGGGCTCGAGAAAGGTATTTCCCGGAAGGAAAGTCTACCTCGAGGACCTGCGTTCGCCTTTTAACATCGGTTCGGTTTTCCGTACGGCGGACGCTTTCGGCGTGGAAGAGATCATCCTCTCCCCCTCATGCGCCGATCCCCTCCACCCTCGGGCCAAGCGGAGCGCGATGGGAGCGATTGAGCTCCTTCCCTGGAGGAGGGACGAACTCGAGAGCCTCGTCGCCGATATCCCCGTCTTCGCTCTCGAGCTAGGCGGAAAGCGAATGGATGAATTCTCTTTCCCCGAGAAAGGGATAGCCGTCCTTGGCTCTGAAGAACTCGGAATATCGCGGAGGGCTAAGGATTTTTGCACCTTCGGGACGGTCAGCATTCCCATGGCGGGAGCCAAAGGCTCGCTCAATGTTGGAGTCGCCTTCGGTATCCTCATGTACGCCTGGACTTACAATTGGTTTGACTGATCCTTCTGCCCCGTATATACTTGCTGTCACTAACATAACCCCTATAGGGAGGATTTCATGGCAAAGGTCGAGCTCAAGAAGATCGGGAAGGTCTATGAAGGCAATGTCCGCGCCGTCGACGACGCGAACATCACCATCAACGACAAGGAGTTCGTGATATTCGTCGGCCCTTCAGGATGCGGCAAGTCCACGACGCTCCGGATGATCGCGGGTCTCGAGGACATCACGGAGGGCGAGCTGTATATCGACTCCAAGCTCGTCAACGATGTTCCGCCAAAAGATCGCGACATCGCGATGGTTTTCCAGAATTACGCCTTGTACCCGCACATGACGGTCTACGAAAACATGGCTTTCGGGTTAAGGATCCGTAAGCTGCCCAAGGACGAGATCGATAAGCGCGTCAAGGAGGCGGCGCGGACACTCGATATCGAGAAGCTCCTGGAGCGCCGGCCCAAGCAGCTCTCGGGCGGTCAGCGACAACGCGTCGCCGTCGGCCGCGCGATCGTCCGAAACCCCAAGGTATTTCTCTTCGACGAGCCCCTCTCCAACCTCGATGCCAAGCTGCGCGTCCAGATGCGCGCCGAGCTCATCGACCTCCACTATCGCCTCGACGCGACGATGATCTACGTCACCCACGATCAGGTGGAGGCGATGACGATGGGGGACAAGATCGTCGTCATGAGGGACGGCAAGATCCAGCAGATCGGCTCGCCGCTGTACCTTTACAACCAACCGATCAACAAATTCGTCGCAGGCTTCCTCGGTACGCCTCCGATGAACTTCCTCAACGTCAAGGTGTTGGACGAAGGCGGCCGGATCGTGATCGACGAAGGCGCCTTCAAGCTCGACGTCGCTCCCGAGCACCAGCCCCTCCTCAAGGCATACATCGGCAAGGAGATCACTTTCGGCATCCGGCCCGAGGATCTCGAGGCAAAGGAAGCCCATGTGCCGGGGGCGACCCTCAAGGCGAAGGTAACCGTCGTCGAGCCCCTCGGCGCCGATATCAACCTCTACGCTACCACGGCCAAGAGCTCGATGACCGCTCGCGTTCCGCCCCACCATGTCTTCAAGATGGGAGACGAGGTAACCTTGGCGCCCGTCATGGCGAAGGGCCGCTATTTCGATAAGGACACCGAGCTCTCCATCCTTCCGGTCAGGTGGGACGAGCAGGTCAAATAAGGATAACTTTTTCGCCTCGCGTCGGCGCCGAGGGGGCCCGTCCTTGCGGCGGGCACCCTATTTGTTTATAGTTGGGTGCGATGTCTATCGATATAACGACTCTCGTCTCCGGGCTCATCGACGAGGCCGGCCGCATCGAGCGTGATAGCGAAGCCGTCTACCTCGAGCTGGGGAGCCTGTTCCCCCGCCTCTCGGCGGAGATGGAGAGGGGCGCCGACAAGGGCGAGCAGTCTTTTGCCGTCCTCGCCTCGCTCCGGGGGGCCGGCCGAGGCGCTCCGAGGGAGAGTCACGGCTCTTCCTTCATCGATGAAGCCTCGCTCTTCTTCGCTTCCCTCCGCGAGCGGGACTCGTCCTTTCTGGCGAGGATCAATGAAGGCATCTCGCGGCTCGGCGCTCTCGAGGAAATCATCTCGCGAGTGCGCGCGGACTCGGAGGAGATGGAGATAATCTCTCTTAACGCGATGACCGTCGCCCTCAAGTCGGGCGCCCAGGGCAAGGCATTCTCGGTCATCACCGACGAGCTCAAGCGCCTATCCGGGCGCACGATCGCCTTGAGCGAGGGCGTGACCGCCAGCGGGCGATTCCTCCTCGAGTTCTTCGCGAAGCTGCGGGGCGCGCTGTCCGAATTGGACGACTTCCAGCGCGATTTCTTCGCGTCGATAGACAGGACCCTCGGCGAGGGCTTCGACGAGATCGAGCGCGACCTCGACGAAGCCACGGCGTTCTTCTCGGCCCTCCTCGGAGAGGCCAGGACCGTGCGCGATCCCGTGCTCCGCGTGATGGGGGAGATACAGCTCCAGGATATCGTCCGGCAATCGCTCCAGCATGTCGGGATTTCCCTCGAGGAAGCCCGCGAGACCGGGGCGGGCGATCCCGCCTTCGTGGTCGCCGTCGCCGAGCTCTGCGGCAGCCTCATCGAGGAGGTCGTCGGCAAGCTAGACGCCAGCGCCCTCTCCTTCGGGGCCGACATCGGTACGGTGAGTGCGATAGTGAGCGAGAGCGAGCGCAAGCGAACCGATTACCTGAAGGCCCACGCCTCGATCGAATCCTGCGCCGACGCGGGGGCCTTCGAGAAGGGATCCGAGCGCTACCTCGAGCTCAAGAGAGGCGTCGTCGTAATGGCGTCGCGCCTGACCGATCACGTCGCGGGGCTGGAAGGCAGCTTCAAGGGCCTCGCCGCGCTCCTTTCGCGCTTCCAGAACATTGTCGTGGCCTCGCGCATCGAGGTAGCCAAGACGAAAGCCCTCGCCGGCGTCGCCACGACCGTCGGCGGCATGATCTCCCTCACCGAGCGGATAGAGGACGACGTGGGCGCGGCCATGGACACGACGAAGGATTTCACCAGGCTCGCGGTCGACGCCATCTCGGGATATTCGGTCGATGGCTCCGCTGACGGAGATGCAGGCGCAGAAGGCGCAAGGCTCGTGTCGACGCTCCGGACGGTCGAGGAGGATATAGCCCGCCTTTCTAGCGCGCAAGACTCGCTACGCTGCGCCATCGACGAGTTCTCGCTCTATACGGGGGATTTCATCGCCCTTATCGCGCGAGCCGGGGAGCAGCTCTCGCAGCTCCGCGGCCTCACGGAGCGGCTCCAGGCCGTGGGCCGGAGCCTCGGGGAGATCAGGTCCTCGCTGCAGGCCTCGCTGGGGCCCGAGCAGCGGAGGGACGATTCCGAGAGGCTGCGCCGGATGGTCGAGCGCTTCACCATCTTCACGCACAAGAAGGCAGCGGGGACCATCGGCCGCTTCGCCGTCGAGGAAGGCGGGAATGCGGGCGAGGTCACGCTCTTTTAGGGCGTAGATCGGTGTTCAGGCACAGCGTCTCCCGATTCGAGCAGGAACTCGTCACTATCCATCCCGGCGAGTACTTCGCCACAGTCGAGGACACGATAATCTCGACCGTCCTCGGCTCCTGCATTGCCGTCGGCCTCTACGATCCGGAACTCAAGGTCGGGGGCCTGAACCACTTCATGCTCGCCCACGACTACGGCAAAAGCGATATGGTCAGGAGCCCCGACGCGAGATACGGCATGTTCGCGATGGAGCTCCTCATCAACGACCTGATGAAGCTGGGAGCCAGGAGGGGGGCGCTGAAGGCGAAAGTCTTCGGCGGAGGGGCCGTCCTTCGGTTCGCGGGCGGGGGCGGCACGAAGATACCCGGCGGCAATATCGATTTCGCCTTCGAGTATCTCGACAAGGAGGGGATACCTCTACTCGCTTCGGACGTCGGCGGCCAGGAGCCCCGGAAGATATTTTTTTACGCGCGAACGGGGAAAGTGCTGCTGAAGAGGATCGCCGGACCGCTCGTCGGGCTGGTCGAGAAGGAAGAGGAGCGCTATCTCGCCAGTCTGAGGAAGACCGCGGCGGAGGGGTCGGTCGTCCTCTTTTAGGATCCGATCGGCGGGCAGGCGCGGATCGCGGCCTCCCGCGCCTGTCCGGGGGACCGCCGAAACGCTTATGCTTCGGAGGTCTTCGTGTCTTTCTTCGCCTTTTTTTCGGCGCGCTTCTCCTTCAACGTCTTCTGAGGTTTCTTCTTCTCCTCGTTCTTCTGCTTATCCTGGGATTTCACGAAATACCTCCTTATAAGGATTATTCGCCCGCTATTTTACAGCCTTCGAGGCATTTTGCAAATAGGGACGAAGATTCGCCCTCTTTTCCACGCATTCGGCCCCCGGGGAAGCCGATCTCGATCGCAGGAGACTTTTGTCATGGAACTGGATTTAAATACGCTGGATAGCCTCCCCCTCGCCGGGCTCTCCTCGTCTCGCGAAGCCCATTACCGCGAAGGCAGCGAGCATGGAGGTCGCTGCGATGAGAAAAATCGAGCGTATTCCGAATAGGTCGGAGGAGAGCCCGGTCAGCGGCGGGGCGATGATCGATGAGGACTCCTTCGCGACGTAGTAAGCGGCCGTGTAGATCCCCATGTCGGCGTAGGTAGCCATCTGCCACAGCATCGGGAAGGAGTTGGCGATTATCGCTATCCAGAAGGCCCCCAGGCAGAACATGAGGAAGAGGAAGCTGAAAAGCCTCGCGGAAGCGGATAGACCGAGCCCCTTCGTCACCGGATCGTGGAGGAAAACCGCCACGAACACGATGGAGAGGGCGAGGAGGGAAGCGCGTACGACCCGTTTGCGGCCGAGACGCGACGCGAGGACGCCCGCCGGGACGGCGAACGCGATCATCGCCACCGCCGCCGCTCCCATCGCCAGTGAGGTGCTTCCCACCGGGACCCCTACAACGTCGAGCATGTAGGTGCTGAGGCAGGGCAGTACGCCCTGGTACCCGAAGAACCAGAGGAAAATGGAGACGAGTATGAGGAGGGCGCTTTTCTCCTCGGCTCCGGCTATGGCGCGCAGTGAGACCAGTACAGGGACACGCTTCTCGACGCCCCGTTCGCCGCGGTTCCTTTCCTTTACGAACGCGAAGAGCAGGATGAGGCTCGCGGCGACGAGGACGGCGGCCAGTATGAACGGCGCCTTTCCCGTGGTGGTGCCGAGGAAGGGCAGGAAGATCGAGGGGCCCATGAGCGGGCCGAGGACCAGGGTGGCGATGATGCCCGCCGCCGCCCCGGCCATGTTGATGACGCCGTTCGCCTCTGAGCGGTATTTCCCGGGGACGATATCCGGCATCAGCGCGACGACCGGCCCGCGCGCTCCCTGCTTGAATACATTGAGGGCTATTATGAGGACCACGAGGGTCGCGAGGGAGCTCGCGGCGGCGAAGGGCAGGGCCGCGAACAGGAGGGCGCTCAAAGGGATGGTCGCGAGGATGAAAGGCATCCTCCGCCCGATCCTGGTCCTGGTCTTGTCGGACCAGACGGAGACCAGGGGGATGAGCAGGAGGGCGAAGACATTGTCGATGGCCATTATCGCGTTGCGGGCGGCCATCGAATCCAAGTACTTCTTCAGGAAGATGGGCACGAAATTATCGTAGAGCGGATCCATGAGCCCCATCGTGAAGAAGCCCAGGCTTATGAGGACGGTACTGCCGACGTATTCCCGGAACCCTCCGCTCGCGGAGTCTTCGGGCTTTCCGGGATCCGTTCCGGTCAGACGCGGACCCTGAGCGCGCCCTGGTCGCGCACCGAGATCGGTATGACCGAGCCCGGGCCGAAAAATCGCGACATGAGCTCAGCATATCCGCCGGAAAGCTTCCTGGGCACGTAGGCCTGGATGGTGCCGGCGAAACCGCCCCCGTGAACGCGCCAAGCGCCCTTTCGCCCGATGTAATCGGCGCTGAGAGCGAGGGCGACGGAGAGTCCCTGCTCCGCGGGGGCCGAGGGAGCATAGACATTCTGCGCGAGCTCCCAGGAGGACCTCCCCGATTTCTTCACCAGCTTGAGGTATGCGCCGAGATCGTCGGCCGTCAGGGCCTGCGTCATGGCGACGACCCGCTCGTTCTCCGCGGCGAAATGGAGAGATCGGAGGAAGGCGCGATCGCCGCAGGCCTCCCTTATCTCGGGGCCGCGGTCGATGAGCGCGGCGGGCTTTACCTCCCTCAGACAGCGCGCGCCGCAGGCCGCCGCCACCGCCTTCATCTCGGTGGGGACTGCCGCGTAATCGGCCGTCAGGTCGGCGTGGTTCCCCCCCGTGTTCACGACGACCAGATCGTAGCCTTCCTCGGCGAAATCGTATTTGATGCGCTTGACCTTGGGGGCCGCGGCATCGGCGAAATCTATAGCGATGATCCCGCCGACGGCGCTGGCCGTCTGGTCCATGAGGCCGCAGGGCTTGCCGAAATACTCGTTCTCGGCGTATTGGCCCATCTTGGCGATTTCCACGGGCGGGACCTCGATCCCGGCGAGGTCGGCCATGATCGTGCCGAGGAGGACCTCTATCGCGGCGGAACTCGAGAGCCCCGATCCGGGAAGGACCCTAGAGGCGATCCTTCCCGTGAATCCGCGGAGCTCTGCCCCGCGCTCCGCCAGCGCCTTCGCGACCCCGCGGACGATAGCGGCCGTCGTGCCGCGCTCGGAGGGGACCCGCTCGAGAGAGGCGAGATCGACGACGATCGGCGCCGGATAGCCTTCGGAGACGAGCCTGATTAGACCCTTGTCCGAAGCGGCCACGCAGGCGACCGCGTCCAGACTCACGGCCGCGCAGAGCACGCGTCCGCAATTGTGGTCAATCTGGTTGCCGCCGAGCTCGGTCCTTCCCGAGGCGGAATAGAAGCGGAGCTCCGAGTCCGAAGCTCTGCCCGCGGCGAGATCGCGCGCGGTCAGCTCGGCTAGGCCGGCGTATCGCCCAACCTGGCGTCCGGCGTCGTCTCCATAGAGCTCGGTCAGCGCCTTCCTGGCCGGCTTGTCCTCGAACCGTCGCTTCCAATCCGTCTGCTCGGGCATAATCGATCTCCCTATGGCCGGAATGCGTCGAGCATCCCTTCGATCTGGTCGGGGATTGTAGCGGAAAGGGAGCCGACGGGGAAGTGTATCATCCCACGGGATTTGACACGATCCTTTCCTTGCTTTAGTCTGAACTCCAGGATGAGACCGAAACACCGCCCGGGCCCGGCCCTCGTCGCTGCCCTTCTCGGGGCGGCAGCCTTGGCGGGGGCTTTCTATTTCAAGCCCCTGCCGGCCCTCGAGGACAAGGATCTCCTTCGATCGGACTCTTCGGTCAGCGTCGAGGCGAGGCCTGCCGGCATCCTATTTATGCCGGTCGTCGCCGCCAAGTCCTCCGGCCTCATATTCTACTGCGGCGCCCGCGTCCCGCCTGAAGCTTACGCCTATCTCGGGCGAGCATGCGCCGAGGCAGGCTATGCCGCGGTCCTCTCGTCTATGCCGTTTAATTTCGCGGCCCTCGATCCGACGAGGGCCGCCCTTGCCGCCGCTGAGAATCCGGGCGTCGCTCGCTGGGTCATCGCGGGCCATTCGCTGGGGGGAGCGGCCGCCGCGGACTTCGTCGAGCGCAACGCCGGCTCGAGGAAGGGCGCCGTGGCCATCGCGGGACTCCTACTCATAGCTTCCTATCCGAGCCGGCGTGCCGACCTCTCGACCAAGTCTTTTCCCGTCGTTACTGTAAGTGCCTCGCGCGATGCCCTGGCCACTCCCGCAAAGATCGCGGAGGCGAGGACCCGCCTGCCCTCCGGAAGCCGCTGCGTCGAGATCGCGGGCGGCAATCATGCGCAGTTCGGCGAGTATGGACCCCAGCCGGGGGACGGATTCGCCGAGATACCGGGGCCGACCCAGCGAAAGGCTACGATCGAGGAGGCGCTGGGCCTCCTCGATCGGGTCGAGGCCGGGGCCGGGAAGTAGGAGCCGATATGCAGCTCAAGACTCTGGACGACATTCTCGTGGGGGCCGCTCCCGACGTCGGCAGACGCTGGCTCGCCAAGCTCCGCAAGGCCGAGAACATCTCGGCGCTGAACTCCGTGGAGGACGCGGAGCTGCTCTCCATCCACGGGGAAATCATTCGCAAACTCGGACGCTGGTTCGACAAGAGCGCCGATAAGAACGAGATAGGCGCCTTCTTCGTGATGGTCGGCAAGGAGTACTGCGCTCAGTCGATCCCCCTCTCGGAGCTGACTTTCTCCCTCAACCTCGACCGGAAGGCCGTCACGGAGCATATCGTCGAGGGCGAAGAGCTGGAGGGCGCCCATCGCATCTACGGTCTCATGGAAGTCCTCGACCAGGTGGGGGATTTCTTCTTCCTCGGCTCCTATTACCTCACGAAGGGCTATCTCGAGGACACTTTTAAGCGCATGCAATGCGAGCAACGTCTTGACGACGAGACGTTAAACAGGTATTTTCCGGACGACTTCTTTTTCAAGGATCGATAGAGAACCGAGTATGGATGCCCTATCCGCGCGCAGCCTTCTGATCGTCGCCGTACTCCAGGCATCGGTTTCCGCCACCGCCCTCGTCTCGTCGCGGACGGCGGCGCTCGCCGCGGGGGCGATAGGCGCCCTCGCCCTCGGCCGCTACGCAGCCGTGGCGTTCTTCGCGTCGACGATCGGGTCCTCCGCCAGAGCGGGACTGCGGGCCTTCGCGGCCTCGGCTTGGGTCCTAGGGCTGGCTGCCCTCGTCGCCGCGGTCGCCGCGGTCGCCCTGCGGGCGCGCCCCGCGCTGCCGTGGGCCGTAGCTGCCGCCTTCGCGGGTCCCTTCGGGATGTCCGCGCTGGCTTTGGGCTCTGGACTGTGCTCCCTGTCGGCGGGCCGTACCGCCTCGGGCGGGGCGGGACGTTCGGGAGGTAGGCGATGAGCGCGCCAGTGCACGCCATGTCGATCAGCGAGAGGATCACCGAGGGCATCGGCATCAAGACCATCTTCACCATTCACGCCTTCGGCATCGCCGTGCCGATCTCCGATACCGTCGTCTCCACCTGGGTTGTGATGGCCATCCTCATCGCGGCCTCGATCCTGCTCACCAGGCGCTTCAGGGAGATCCCCAAGAAGCCTCAGCTCCTCCTCGAGGCGCTGATCGGCTTCATCAACGACTTCGTCACGGAGAACGCGGGTCACCACGGCAAGGACTTCGCGGCCTTTTTAGGCACCATCTTCATCTTCATGATCACCGCGAACCTCGCGCCCATGCTCACCCCCGTCGGCGGCTTCGGCTTCGAACCGGTCTTCGTGATAAAGCCGCTGACCAGGGACATCAACGTCACGGCCGCGTTCGCGATCACGGTCATCGTGACGGTCTTCCTCTCGGGCATCCGCTACAAGGGACTGAAAGGGTGGCTCAAGAGCCTGGTAAGCCCCATGCCTTTCATGCTGCCCTTCAACCTGATGGAATACGCGATCAAACCGATGTCCCTCTGCCTCCGCCTCTTCGGCAACATCCTCGGAGCATATATAATCATGCAGCTCATCGAGGCCGTCGCGCCCGTCATCTTCCCGCCGATCGCGGGACTCTACTTCGATCTTTTTGACGGCCTTATACAAGCGGTCGTATTCTCGTTCCTCTCGACGATCTATATCGCCGAGGCAATCGAATAG
>Ga0181520_10007031_pt1 | contig 16823 bp, 12 predicted proteins | sample PEATcosm2014_Bin_29_FD_132451 | JGI IMG/M metagenome (GOLD analysis project Ga0181520, IMG submission 132451) | Peatland microbial communities from MTU Mesocosm Facility, Houghton, MI, USA - PEATcosm2014_Bin02_30_metaG | ecosystem: Environmental > Terrestrial > Soil > Wetlands > Peat | place... | reverse complement strand
CTGGGCGGGAGACCGGAGGTGCCCCTGCCTGCGGTGGCGGTGCAAAGCCGTTAGCCGTCCCAAAGACCGCGTACCTGCCGAACTGTCCCTTTCCCATTGTCCGGGAAATGGGGTGCATATCACTGCCGTTCCTTTGCCGTTTTTCGCCGTTCCTTCGCCGTTGATTCTGCGTTTTGCGTTCAGCGTTCAGCGTTGCCTCTTTTTGCCTGTTGACCTACGCGCCGTGATTACCTATGATCTAAATCAACAGTATACTGGCCTTTGGGGCCACCCTGAACCGTGCCGATTCTCGATCCCGCCTCGCCGGCCAGGACGGAGGCTACGTCGTTGGACGATGGTACTGCGTTCGTCTTCTGGATCGGTCGCATCCGCAAGGCGCTTCGCCGTAAATTCGGCGAACACGTGAGCATATCAGGTATTACTTCCGCGCAGTTTCATCTATTATACTGTCTATGGCAATCAGATGGAGTATTGACGTCGGAATTGATCGCCACAGCGGGGCTTGACGGCGGGACGATCACCGGGGTGCTGGACCGGCTCGAGGCGAAAGGCCTTATCCGCCGGGAGCGAAGCATTGCGGACCGGCGAGCGATCCGCATCCATCTGACGCAAGAGGGACGGAACCTGGAGCGCCCGGTCATGCAGGCTGTACGCGACGTGAACCGGCTGGCCCTCGAGGGAATAGCGGCAGGCGATCGCGCGCAACTCATCCGAGCCCTGGAACAGGTAGGAGACAACCTTGGCGCCTGAAAACGAATCATTCGATGTGGAAATGCCGGATCTGCCGGCGAATCCGGGCGAAGCAGGGCAGCCTGCAGCGCCGGAGGAGGGGAGCGAAGGCCCTCGGTTCCGCCGGCCCAGGAGGCGCTGGATCGGCCTGGCGATCGTCGTGATCGTGCTCATCGCCGGCTCACCTTTCGCCATGCACTTCATCAACTACATGCGCACGCATCCGTCCACCGACGATGCGGCGGTCGATGGCGACCTGTATCCGATCAGCGCCCGGATCAACGGTAGAGCGCTGAAAGTGAACGTGACCGATAACGACTACGTCCACGCCGGACAGGTCCTCGTAGAGTTGGACCCGGCGGACATTCAGACTCAACTGGATCAGGCGCGCGCGGACCTGGCGATGGAGACCGCGAACCTGCGGGCCGCCGGGGCGAATATCGAGGTCACCCAGAAGACAACCGGGGCTGCCGCGGGGCAGGCGACCGCCGGCGTATCGCTGGCCCGCGCTCAGCGGGAAGCCGCGCGCCATCAGGTCAGCGTGGGACAGGCGCAGATCATGTCGGCTGCCGCGGGCGTCACCGCGGCGCAGGCGACGGTCGCGGATACGGCCAACAGCATTGATGCCGCAAGGGCGGGCGTCACAGGTTCGCAGGCCGCTTTGATGTCGGCGGAGGAGGGCATCCGATCCGCCGAACAGTCCGTCGTCGCAGCCGAAGCGGGCGTGCGAGCGGCTCAGGACAATGTGAGCGTTGCGTCGTCCGACCTGACGGCGGCAAAGGCAGCGGCAAAGAAGTCCGACTCGGACTTTCGGCGCGCGCGTGTGCTGTTTTCCGAGGAGGCCATCCCACAGAATCAGCTCGACGCAGCGGAAGCCGATTCGACAACAGCCGACGCGCACGTGGTGGGCGCGGCGAAGCGAGAGACGGCGGCGCAAGCGGCGTTGGATCAGGCGCGGGCGAACCTGTCATCGGCTCGAAGCGCGCTCTCGCAGGCGGCCGCCCGACGCGATCAGGCACGGGCCTCGGTCTCCCAAGCGCAGGCGTCTTACCGAAGTTCCAACGAGAATGTGAACGTGGCCCGAGCCAGAGCCGACCAGGCCCGCGCGGCGGAGCTGCAGTACAAGCGCACCATCCCGCAACTCGAGGCCGATGTGAGTCAGCGAGGCGCGGGCATCTCGCAGGCCCAGGCGACGCTTCGCGGCACCGAGTCCGGGCCGAATCAGGTCCAGGCCAGCGTCGCGCAGGCGGGCACTGTCCAGGCGCGAATACAGCAAGCCCAGGCCCGCATCGACGAGCTGTCCCTGCAGCTCTCCTATACGAAAGTTATCGCCCCGCATGACGGATACATCAGCCAAAAGAACGTCAACGTCGGGCAGGCGATCTCGGAGGGGCAGCCGCTGATGGCCGTCGTCGACCTGGTGAACATCTACGTCACCGCCAACTACAAGGAGACCCAGCTTCACAGCATGAAGGTGGGCAACCCCGCTGAGTTCGAAGTCGACACATACCCGGGGATCAAGTTCGCCGGTCATGTCATCAGCCTCAGCCCGGGCACCGGATCGGTCTTCGCGCTGCTGCCCCCGGAGAACGCTACCGGCAACTTCACGAAGATCGTCCAGCGCGTTCCGATTCGCATCGGGATCGATTCCCCGCCCGACCCGGATCACCCCTTGCGCCTCGGCATGTCCGTGGTGCCCGTGGTGACCACGGAATGAGCGCTGCTGCGGGGACGGCCATATCGCCGTCGGCCTCGAGAGATGAGCCGTCGGTCAACAGATCGTTAGTGACTGCAGCGATTACCTTTGGCTCCATAATGGGGGCCCTTGACACGAGCATCGTCAATGTGGCTCTGCCTTACATTCGAGCCAACATGGGCGCCACGGTAACCGAGATCACCTGGATCTCGACCGGCTACATCATCGCCCTCGTCATCGTGATGCCTCTGACAGCCTGGTTGTCGCAGATCTTCGGGCGCAAGCGCCTGTATATGGCATGTCTTGCCCTGTTCACGGTCTCTTCATTCCTCTGCGGCGCGGCGTGGAGTCTCACCTCGCTCATCGTCTTTCGCGTCATCCAGGGCATTGGCGCCGGAGTCATGATGCCGGTGCAGCAGGCTATCTTGCGCGAGACTTACCCACCGCATCAACAGGGCCTGGCGATGGGGATTTTCGGCGTCGCAGTGATGATCGGCCCCGCCGTCGGGCCGACGCTTGGTGGCTGGATCACCGACAACTACAATTGGCCCTGGATCTTCTATGTCAATGTTCCCATCGGGTTCATCGGACTATGGATGGTGAACTCGTTCATCCACGACCCTGCTCATGCACGCGCGCGCCGCTCCGAAGCCGGCATTGACGCGGCAGGCATCATCCTTCTCACCGTTGGCCTGGCAGCACTGCAGACAGTGCTCGAGCAGGGGCAATCCGAGGATTGGTTCGAGTCGCGGTTCATCATTGCGTTCACGGTCGTGGCGACCATCGCCCTGCTGGCTTTCGTCTGGTGGGAACTGCGGGCGGAGAAACCGGTGGTGGAACTGCGGCTGCTGCGAGAGGCGACATTCGCTATAGGCACTTTCATCGGCGGCATCCTCGGCGTCAGCCTGTTCGCGAGTATGTTCCTGCTCCCGTTGTTCCTTCAAGAATTGCTAGGCTATCCCGCTTTGACGAGCGGGCTGGTGATGATGCCGCGCGCCCTGGTCATGGTGCCTCTCATGCCCATCGCAGGGCTGCTGTACAATTATGTTGGCACGCGAGTGATGATCGGCGCCGGCCTTCTCATTGCCGGCAGCGCGCCGCTTATGATGGCACGGTTCAACCTCGACTCCACCCGGATGGACCTGCTATGGCCACAGATGACCCAGGGGATCGGGTTCGCCCTCATTTTCGTTGCGCTATCTACAACATCGCTCGCGGTCATCGACCGGCGCAAGCTCACCGCTGCGACAGGGCTCTACAATCTGGTGCGTCAGCTTGGCGGCTCATTCGGCACGGCGATCTTCGCCTCCATGCTCACTAACCAGCAACAGGTCGCCCGTGCGCAGCTCGTCAAGTTCATCAGTCCCTACCGTCCCGCCTATGCGCTGCAGTCCCAGACGCTCTATCAACTGGGGCTGGTCGGAAGGGGCATCAACCCGTATGATGCCCAAGTGAAGACCCTTAAGTTCTTCGAGGGAATCGTCAACCAACAGGCCGCCGTCCTGGCTTTCGATCACACTTTCTTCGTTATCGGAATGCTGTTTCTCATTTGCCTGCCATTGGTGTTACTCTTGAAAGAGAATCCCCACCGGCACCTCGACAGGCACGCTTCGGAGGCATAGCGCGGGTTCTGCTTCCATCCCAAGCCCAATCATGTTAACATAATTGCCAACTATGACGCGAATCGTTCCTGCGCCACAGCCCCCATCAGAACAACAGCCGCCTCAAGTCAACCGCTGGCTGGTCACTGTCGCCGTGACCGTCGGCACGTTGATGGGCGCCATTGATGCCAGCATCGTCAATGTCGCCATCCCCTACATCCGCGCGAACCTCGGAGCGACCATCACTGAGATCACCTGGATATCGACCGGGTATATCATCAGTCTGGTCATCGTCATGCCCCTAACGGCGTGGCTGGGGGCCACCTTCGGCCGCAAGCGGGTCTACATGACCTGCCTCGGGCTCTTCATCACTGCCTCCTTCTTCTGCGGCCACGCGCATACCCTGATGGAGCTGGTCATCTTCCGCTGCCTCCAGGGCTTTGGCGCCGGGGCATTGCAGCCCACCGAGCAGGCCATCTTGCGCGAGACCTTCCCCCCCAAGGAACAGGGCCTGGCAATGGGGCTTTACGGCTTCGCCGTCATGATCGGCCCGGCCATCGGGCCTACGCTCGGCGGATGGATCACGGACAATTACAATTGGCCGTGGATCTTTTACATCAACCTTCCGATCGGCATCATCGGCCTGTGGATGGTCAGCCAGTTCGTCCACGACCCGCCTCATGCGAAAGCCCGGAGGAGTGAAGCCGGCGTTGACGCCGTAGGCATCATAGCGCTTGCCGTCGGTCTCGGTTGCATGCAGGCCGTGCTCGAGGAAGGCGAGACCAACGACTGGTTCAACTCGAACTTCATCGTCATTCTCACCGTGCTGGCAGTTGTCGGGCTTGCCGTCTTTGCCTGGTGGGAGGTCTGTCGCGCCCCCAAACCGGCCGTGGACCTGACTATCCTGCGCAAAGCAACCTTCACCACCGGCACGCTCATCGGCGGGATTCTGGGGGTTAGTCTTTTCGCCAGCCTGTTCCTCTTGCCCCTGTTCATGCAGGAATTGCTCGGCTATCCGGCGATGACCAGCGGGCTGGTGATGATGCCGCGCGCTCTTGTCATGCTCACGTTGCTCCCGATCTCAGGGATGCTCTACAACCGCCTCGGACCGAGGGTGATGATCGGAGGCGGATTGTGCATCGCCGGGATGGGCGCAATCATGATGAGCCGCTTCACGCTGGACACCGGCAGCGTGCAGTTCTTCTGGCCCCAGGTGACCCAGGGGGTGGGCTTCGCGTTCATCTTCGTCGCCCTGTCGACGGCGTCCCTCATGGGTATCGAAAAGGCGCGCATGACCAGCGCCACCGGGCTGTTCAACCTCATACGCCAGCTCGGCGCATCCGTCGGCACGGCGACCTTCGCCACTCTCCTCTCCCGCGGCCAACAGGGCATCCACGCGGTGCTTGTCAAGCACATCAACCCTTACAGCGTCGCCTACTCGATCGAGTTCAACCGGATCCAGCAGGGTCTGATGTTGGAGGGGATCAACTCCTGGGATGCGCGCAACAAGACCCTCGCCATCTTGGACGGGATCATCTCCCAGCAAGCGGGGGTATTGGCCTTCGAGCGGTGTTTCTACATAATAGGCATGTTGTTCATCGTGTGTGTGCCGCTGGTGTTCTTTTTCAAGAAGTCCCCGACCCAGGGACATCACCCGATGGAGCATTGAGGACGGCAACGCTGAATTCGGAACGCTGAACGCAGAATCAGCGGCAACGGCGCCTCACCCCCTCGGCCGCCTGCGGCGGCCACGCCCCACTCGTGGAGAGGGGCCGGGGGTGAGGTGCCGTCCCCAAAACCTGCCGTTCCTGCCGTTCCTGCCGTTCCTGCCGTCCCCAAAACCTGCCGTCCCTGAAACCTGGTGTCCCCCCATGAACGTCATCTGCATCCTGATGGACAGCCTCAACCGCCACTTCCTCGACCTGTACGGAAGTGAACTGGGCGTGAAGACCCCCAATATCGACCGTTTGGCCGAGCGTTCGGCGATCTTCACGAACAATTATATCGGCTCGATGCCGTGTATGCCGACCCGGCGCGATCTTTGGACCGGCTGCCTGGAGTTCCCCTGGCGCAACTGGGGGTCGCTGGAGCCGTACGACAACCCCCTCCCGCGCGTCTGCCGCGACAACGGCGTCATGTCGATGCTCGTCACGGACCACTACCATCTGTGGGAACACGGCGGCGAGAACTACCACGCGGACTTCGAGGGCGTCGAGTTCATCCGCGGGCACGAGAACGACATGTGGGCCACCGAGCCCGCCGAGAAGCTCCCCTGGCGCAGCCACTGCATGGAGCGCTATCACCGCAACCTCGCCCGGTTTCGCCACGAGGAGGACTACCTCTCCCCGCGCACCTTCAAAGCCGCCGGCGACTGGCTGGAGGCCAACCACCACGCCCACGACCGCTTCTTCCTGATGATCGACGAGTTCGACCCGCACGAGCCGTTCCACGTCCCGCCGCCGTATGACACCCTGTACGACGACGACCCCGAGGCGCGCTTCTTCATCTGGCCGGAATATGGCCGCCCCGATTACAGCGAGGCCGAGGCCCGGCATATACGCGCCCAGTACGCCGGCAAGGTCACGATGGCCGACCGCTGGCTGGGCCGCGTGCTCGATCGCCTCGACGACTTCAAGCTGTGGGACGACACGATGGTCATCCTGATGACCGACCACGGCCACTTCCTCGGCGACCACGGCTGGTGGGGCAAGCCCGTCTGCCCGCAGTACGAGGCCATCGCGCACCGGCCGTTGCTGATTCACGCTCCGGGGGACCTGAAGGCAGGGGAGGAGATCGGCGCACTGACGACGACGGTGGACTTCTACCCGACGATCCTCGAGGGTCTTGGTATCGACACGTGTGGCATTGATGCGCGTGGCGCAGGCATTCCGCGTGGCGCAGGCGTCTCGCCTGCGACGGCGGCGGGCGAGACGCCCGCCCCACGCGGCATTCACGGCCGCTCGATGCTGCCCTTGCTCGACGGTCGAGCCGAGAGCATCCGCTCGTCGGCGCTATACGGCTGGTTCGGGGGCATCACGCAGGTCACTGACGGCCGCCGCACCTACATGCGCGGCGCGCAGACACCCGGCAACGATCCGCTGTACATCTACACGAACCGCTGGTCGACCGCGCCGTGGTGGCGCATTCCCATGCCGGACAGCCGCATGGAGATCGGGGATTTTCTCCCGCACGCGAACGGGATGATCGTGGGCCGAATGCCCGTCGAGCCGGACTACATGCGCACAATGAGCATCCCGCCGGAGGGGGTAGTGCGAGACAACGAGCTATACGACATCACCGAGGACCCGACCGAGGAGCGAAACCTCGCGGGGACGGACCTGGAGCCGCAGTACGAGGCCCTCATGCGCGATGCGCTGAAGGAGATCGGTGCGCCGGAGGAGATGTTCGTGAGGTTGGGGTTGAGATAGCCCACTGGCCGGAGGGACGCCGTTATCGGCCCCGCCGACGGGCAGGGGTCCGGCGCGGGGCGGCGAATCCGGAGTGCGATGAGAGTCGGTATCGCGGAGCAACGGGGTTCTCAGATTCCGAAGCACAAGAGAAGGGAGCGCGTAATGCAGGCCAGAACCGTTGCCGCCGCGCTGGTGATGGCCACGATAGGCACGGTGCTGCTAATGGTGGCCGGCTGTGCTGCTCCGGTGCAATTCGTGACAAAGTGGGGCACACATGGCGACGGCAACGGGCAATTCGATAGCCCGTGGGGCATTGCGGTGGACGCCCATGGGAGTGTCTACGTCGCGGATGCAGGCAATCACCGCGTTCAGAAGTTCACTGGCGATGGGACTTTCACCACCAAGTGGGGTACGGAGGGCAGCGGCGACGGGCAGTTCCGCCAACCCTCTGGCGTTGCCGTAGATGCCGTTGGCAACGTCTACGTTGCTGACTACATGAACCACCGCGTCCAGAAGTTCACTGGCGATGGGACCTTCATCACCAAGTGGGGCACGGAGGGCAGCGGCGACGGGGAGTTCCTCGACCCCGCGGGCGTCGCCGTGGACGCCGCGGGCCAGGTGTACGTGGCCGACACCGGGAACAGACGCATCCAGAAGTTCACCGGCGCCGGACATTTCCTCGGCAAGTGGCCCGATGTGGGCGGCCGTAAGGTGGATGCTCCCTTGCCTGGTGGCGTGGCGGTGGACTCCACCGGCGGCGTGTACATTACAGACGAGAGCGCCTACGGTAACTGCATACTGAAGTACACGAACCTGGGGATCTTTGTCGCCAAGTGGGGCACGCGCGGCGCTAATCAAGGGCAATTGGAGGGGCCACTGGGCCTTGCGGTGGACGCCTCCGGCAACGTCTTTGTGGCCGATCTAGAGAACGATCGCATTCAGGAGTTCACCAACACAGGGGCGGTCCTTAGGGCATGGGGCACAAAGGGTGATGGTGACGGGCAGTTCTGGGCTCCCACAGGTGTGGCGGTGGCGGCGGGCCAGGTCTTCGTCACAGACCAGTTGAACCACCGCATACAGGTGTTCAGGGCACCGTGACCGCGAATCCCTCCTCGCGTTCTGCGAGTCGGTCACCTCGGCCAGGACGGCGAGCATCGCTTCCACGGCCACGTCAGTGCCGAGGTGAGTTGCCATCGCCCGTGAGCCCAGGTAACCCGGCCGCCATCGAGTCCGGCCGCGGGCAGGCGCGCCGGAGGAGATGCTTACGCGGCTTGGGTTGTGATCGCAGGCTTTGTAACCACGGCACCGTTCCGAGGGGCCGGGTCTGGACACCATAGAGACGTGCCGGCGGCACGTCTCTACACCCATACGAAGCCCGGTCCCCGGACGCATTCACCCTCTGGGAGCGGCCAGGTCGTAGCCGAGGCCCACCATGAGCATGTCCGTATCGCGACTATCGGTCGTGAAGACGCGGTTCCATGTGAACCTCAGATGCGTGTGGTCGCTGAGACGCCGGGCGGCCGTTGCCGAGATGATCCCGCACACCTTCGGCGGATCAGCCTCGTTGGAGCCGCTCTGCTCGCTCACAACGAAATAAGGGCCGACGCCAAGCCCCAGCGTCCACTCCTCGCCGGAAACCGGACGCGTCACCCAAAGCTGTGTGGCCGCGGATAGTCGCCGGGCGAGCAGCGGGTTGTTCTCGTGGAAAAGACCCACCGTCCAATCTGCGTTGCGCGCAAGGCCGCGCCGGTATTCGAGGCACTCCGTTTCCGAGCGTTCGGAGGGGTCGAAGCTGTTGACGACATCTATCCCTCCATAAAGCGTGATCTCCTGTCCCGTCGTCCAGCTGGGGCACTGAGGCGCTTCCAACCGTGGCGCCGAGCACCAGTCGGATGAGAGAGCGTAACTCGTCCCTATACTGAAGGTCGTGCTGTCAAAAGTGCCAGAGGCTCTGATCCAGTTGCCGCGAAGGTGCAGCTTCCAGCGCTGGCCCGCATCCCACGCGGCGTCGAGGCTCATGATCCGCCCGAAGCCGTGATCATCGGTGAATGCCCCGCTGGTTGTGCGCCGATTGGTGTCCAGATACCAATATGGCCCGATTCCGGCAGAAAGCGCGACGCGGTCGTCGAGCACATCGGTGCGTCCCCAAAGCTGCAAGGGGTAGCCGTCGCGGTGGTCGTTAGGCAGATGTCCCTCGTTGAGGTACCCCAGGCTGATTGCAGCATGACTTCCCAGCGCTTGCTTGTACTCCACTTCGTATGAGTAGGACGTGTGGTGTCTGTCTGTTTCCCGCACCAGCCCGCCCAGAGTGGTCAGTTCCTGAGCGAGAACGGGACGCATCGCTAGGGCCAGCAATGAAGCGAACACGACTGGTGATCTCCTGCGCATGGTCAGACCTCAGCAATTGGGATGATTCACACTACAGGCGCGCGCTCGATCCTCTGAGCCGAGTGCCCGCCTGTTTGGTATGGAAGGATCGTCCCACCCAGTAGCCAGATGCCCGGCCTCCGGCAGGACGGCAATTCAAGTCAATAATAGCCGTAAAGTTGATGATATTATTGATAATGTGTCTATTATAACATAAATTCAGAAAAAAACAACCCCGTCCACCTGGAGAGGGTCCGTCCGCTGATTATAGGTAGGACTGCCGCAAGCGTGGTGACAAGGAACGGCGAAGGGCGCAGGATTGGTGGGACTTGGGGGATTACGACAGGGCGGATAGTTTCATAACTACGCCGCTTTGACAACCGGCAGACGAAGCGCTTGGAATCCTGTCAGAGGCTGACTGTATCACAAGATGAAAGACGAACGGCATTGAACCACGGAGACACAGAGGGCACAGAGAACGGCTGGGATGCGTCCCGCCTGCCCCACGACAGGTATTAAGGGACGTTGCCGTTCTCCGTGTCCTCTGTGTCTCCGTGGTTCAGCGCCGTTCATTTCCCCGCAGGGCATTTCATTGCCGAGCAGGGCCGCACAACCGGCGTAGGAATACTACCTACAATTGAAAGACGCACCCCCTGGAGATATGACTCACGCGGCTCGGCCTATAGTCTCGGGCGCAGCCGGGGAGGATGCGGCAGGTTTCCGCCGCGTCGGCAGCTCCACCCTGAAGACGGCGCCGCCCTCAGGGCTGTCCTCAACCCACAGCCGCCCGCCGTGGGCTTCGACCACATACTTGCAGAAGGCCAGGCCCAGGCCGACGGACTTGCGCCCTTTCGGCTGCACGGCCCCCTGGCCGAACTTCTCGAAAATGCGCTCGCGATCCTCGGGCGCGACTCCCATGCCGGTGTCTGACACCCACAACAACGCCCGTTCGCGCTCGCGCTTTGTCCCCACTGTGATGACCCCGCCGGGAGGGGTGTACTTGAGGGCATTCGCCAGAAGATTGTCCACGACTCTCTCTATCTTCGTTACGTCTATGGGCGCCCGGGTCGCGTGAGTCTCGGCGACGAGCCGGACGCCGGCAGCCTCGGCCTCGGGCTGCGCATTCCTGACGCAGTTTCCCGCAATCTCGCCGAGGTCGATGTCATAGCATTCAACGCCCAGGCAGTCCTGCTCGGCCTGCGAGATCACGAGAAGATCGCCGATCATCCCGTCCAGCCGGTCATGCGCCTCGTAGGCCAGCCGCAGCAGCCGCATGTCGCGGGGCCGGAGGTTTTGTGCCCCTGGCCCTGTGGTGACCGCCTCCAAGGCTCCGCGAGCGACCCCCAGGGGATTCTTGAAGTCGTGGACGAGCATTTGGGCGAGGTTCTCGCGTAGCTGCTCGAGGCTTCTCACCTGGTCGTAAGCCTCCCGCAACTGACCCGCGTATCGTCTTGCCTGTAGGTACAGGTAGGCGACCGCGATCAGCGTCACTGTGTCGAGCGAATAGGACAGGATAGCGCGCCAGGGCTCATGCAAGGCCAGCGCGACGGCGTCGCCTCCGACCATCAAGCCGACGGCGACCATCGTCACCGCGAAGGCCCTCGCGAGAATGCCGCCGTTTCGAGACTGCGTATAGCCGCCAGTTGTATCGTCGTACTGCATGTTCAACCCCTGCCTCACATGGTCGTCCTCGCCACCCACCGGCCATTGGAAACTGCTTTCTACTCCTAGAACGCTCGGGGCTGGTTTCCCGGTTCACCCGGCCTGACAGGCGATTTGGGCTCGTCTGATCGGTCGCCGGCGTGTGGGGTGCGCCTCGGCGAACGCGCCCGCGCCCTCGCGCTACTGACGGAACTTCGATATAACCCAGGCGACGAGCAGCAGAACGAACGAGCACGCGGCGATGGCAGGCCCGGTCGGCAGGTCCATCGTGTACGAGAGGTACAGCCCGGCTACCGTCGCTATCGTCGCAGCGCCCACGGCGATGGTGTAGATCCCGTTCAAGTGCCGGCTGAGCATCAAACCCGTGATTCCGGGCAGCACCAGGTAGGCGAACACCAACAGGGTGCCTGCCAGACGCATCGCCACGGCAACCACCACGCCCAGCAGCACGAAGAAGAAGATGTCCCAGAAGCCGACGTTGAACCCGCTCGCCTGGGCTGTGTCAGGATCGAATGCGGAGAACAGCAACTGCTTGTGGAACAAAGCGTGCAGGGCCATAGCAACAAGACACACCCCGGCGGCCCACCAAAGCTGGCCCGGAGCGACGGTCAGGATGTTGCCTGACAGCACATCCAGCAGGTGCGCCTCGCCCTGAGCGCTCTTGGCGACGAAGAGCACGGCCAGCGCCGATGCGACCGCATATCCGACGCCGATCAGGCTCTCCTGGGCATGCTTGCGGTCTCGAACCTGGACGGAGAAAGCGGCCACGCCGCCGACCGTCAGCACCAACGCGGTCACGGAGGGGTTGAGCCCCAGGAGAAGGGCCAGCCCGACCCCGGCGCTGGAGACCTGCGCCAGAGCGGCGCCGACGAAGACGATGCGTCGCAGCACTACGTGGACGCCGAAATACGCACAGGCGGCGCCGACGATCAGGCCGGTGATGAGCGCCGTGCGCATGAATTCGCTACCGAGCATCTCACTCATAGCTGCCTCCTGGCACGACGACTCGCCGTCCCGCGAGGTCGGCTACTTGCACGGGGATTCCGTAGGTGCGACTGAGATTCTCTGAAGACAGAACGTCCTCCGCACGCCCCGCCACTCGCGCCCCATCCTGCAGGATCACGAGCGTTTCGGCATAGTTGGCGACCACGTTCAGGAGATGGCTGACCATCACGACCGTCAGGCCGTCGACCAGGCGCAAGTGCCGGACTAGCTCCATGATGGCCTGTTCACTGCCGAGATCCATGTCGTTGGTCGGCTCATCGAGAACCAGCACATTCGGCTTCGCCGCCAGTGCGCGGGCGATCAGCACGCGTTGCTTCTGCCCGCCCGACAGCTCGCGATAGGCTCGGACCGCCAGGTCGGCGATGCCTACATGGTCCAGGCATTGCATGACAGCCTCCCGATCGCGCCGCGAGGGCCGCGCGAAGACGCCCAGCAGCGGGTATCGCCCCATGAGAGCGATCTCCAGAGAGGTGAAAGGATACGCTTCGTCAACGTACTGGCGCTGCGGAACATAGCCGAAGCGCACATCCGCATGACGCCGGACCGTGCCGCTCATGGGCCGCAGAATTCCCAGAAGCGCCTTGAGCATGGTCGTCTTCCCCGAACCATTGGGTCCCACGATGGCCAGATGGTCTCCCGAGCACAGGGCCAGACTCAGGTCGGCCACGATGCGTCGCTTGCCGTATCCGAGGTCGGCGTGGTCGAACTCGACCAACTCGCGAGCTGTCGATCCGCTCCCGCCGATGGCTCGCCTGGCAACCCATGCAGCCATGTCGGCAGAGCTGCTGTGTCTTGTCATTGTGTTACTCCGTTCCTATGAGCGCCACCGTTCTACCCCCTCTCTGCTGGCGCGTTTCGCGTCCCCACAGAGAGGGGAGTCGGACGCTCGACTGGGATGCGCCAAGCTACTGCAGCGCTTCCTTGTATTTGGCAACCCACTTGGCGATGAGTTCGAAGTAGCTCTTCGTTCCCATCGAGCCGACCGAGTATGGCACGGTGACCAGTCTGGCTCCCGTGTCGCGGGCGATCAAGTTCGGAAACTGGGTGGGGTAAACCGATTCTATGACGATCGCCCTCACGCCACTGGCTCTCATGTCATTGATGAGGTTCTGCACATGGGCGCCCGAGGGCGGGATGCCCGGCCTCGATTCCACTGTGCCGAACTGCGAGAAATGGAAACGCTTCAGGAAGTAGATGGCGGACTGGTGGTAGGTCACGATCTTGCTGCCTGCATACGGTGCGAGTTCCGCCAGCCACCCACGCAAATAGGTGTCGATCGCGCCGGTGAACCACTTGTAGCGGGCATTGAAGAAATCGCTGCCGGCCGGGTAGACCCGGTCAAGCCCTTGTGTGATGTTGTAGGCGATATAATCGGCGTTGTACGGATCGTAGAAGTAGTGGGGGTTGCCCTGAACGTGAATGTCACCCGAAGCGCCGGTGATGCTCTCCGTCGGCACCTCCAGTTTGGTAATCCCCACCGAACAATCCACAAAGCCGGCGCCGCCGGGCATGACCTGTGAATTACCCGACGCGTTGATCAAGGCGTCCATCCACATGTCCAGGTCCATACCCACCTTCAGCACCATGTGCGCGCGCGTGATGCGGCTCACGTCACTCGGACGTGGTTCGATCATGTGGTAATCCTGGTTGGGCTTGGCGATGCTGTATACGTTGACCCAATCCCCACCCAGTTGCTTCGCGATATCGGCCAGTTCCGGTGTGGAAGCCACGATTTCGATGGCGGCGTTCGCACGGGGCATCGCGACAACGTTGGTGAGGCCGATCAGGCAGGCTGTCGCGATCAAACAGTAGAGTCCGGTTTTCATTCAGATCATTCCTTTCGTGTCATTGCCGGCGCGGCACGTGGACGGGACAGCGATATCGGGCGACCTTCGGGGCACGAAGGTCCCGCCCACGGCCGTGCGCCGGTGATCCAGCGTCCTGCGTTTTCCCCCCGCCCTTCACTCAAGATTGTGCGTGTGAGGCCCGACGCCCCAGCACCACTGCAACGGCATCTCGTTGTAGTTGGCGTCCCCCGGGCGTGAGCCGTGCGTCCCCTCTAAACGCAGATAGTATTGCTCGGACAACTGCTTGGTGTAGATGAGCGAGAGGGCCGATTCGTGCAGCGTCGGGGCCTGAGGGAATTCCGACCAGTCATACAGCAGGCCCCAACTGGCGTACTTGTCGTTGCGGAGGTTGCCGAACAGGTAGTAGCCGCTCGCGGTGGTGCCCATGCCGTCCACCGTCTCCCGCCGCCACACTTCCTCACCACGCAGCAGCAAACGCGCGGTGCCCTCGCCAAAGTGGCGATACGTCACGTCCACGCCGCTGAGCGCGGCCGTGCCATCACCCATGTTCACCAGGCCGGCTGTAGGCCCCTGAGCGTAGGAGCCGCCTACCTCCAACTCTGAGGTGGAGCTGAGGGCGCTGCTGGTCCACAGGCGCGCCGTGCTGAACTTGTCGGAGAAATTGGCTCCGGGGCCGACCATCAGGGCCGGCGGAGTCGTCACATCGCTCGGCAGCACCGGCGGGTCGGCTGTCCACGTGCCCAGGTCCAACTGCGCGAAGAAATTGCCCCTCGTGGGGAGCACGTAGCTGAGGTTGAGGCCATCGCCCTCGAGGCTTTCCGTGGCTACAAGGTTTGTCAGGACCTTGGGCGGGTTGATATAGAGCCACGAGTGATTGTGCAGCAGGTTCTGGCGGTCGAAGGGCACGTGTTTGCGGCCTACCTGCAAGTTCAGCCCGGGCTTGAGGCCGAGGTAGGTCAGATAGGCCTCCTCCACATTGGCGGCCTCGCCCTGCGACGGGTCCATGGTGATGAAGCAATCGGCCTTCACATTGGGGTACACCCATCCCTGGATGCCGATCTCGGCTTCTCTCTCAAACACCCGATTGCGGTTGGCGTCTCGCTGATCCGTACTCAGCACGCCAACGGACTGAACGACCAGGCTGATGTCCGGCAGGGACAGGTAATGTCGGCCGGCGGCGGCCTCCTCCTTCGGGGCTGCTGCGCTACCGGGTGGCGCCGGCGCACCGGATGGCGGCCCGCCCGGCGCCGCCACTGCGGTAGGGGCTGCAGCGGGCTCGGAAGGGGGCGGAGGCGGTGGTGCGCCGGCTGCACCAGGGCCTGACGGCGGGGGAGGCGCGCCAGGGGGCGCAATTCCTGCCGGAGCAGGCGCGGCGGGTTGACCCACCTGGGCCTGTAGTTGCTGGACCGTCTCTTGCAGCTTCTTAACTGTGGCCTTCCACTCCTCAAACTCCGCCCGGGTGATGGTCACGGTATCGCCCGGCGCCGGCGGGGGACCGGGGGGTTGCGGCTGTGCCCAGGCGGCAAACTGCGCGCCCACAAGCCCGGCGACAAGCAGGACTGTAAACCTCATGTCATGGTCTCCTTTCACAGCGTCTCGCGCACGGCAACCGGGGGCAAGCCAGGCCGGAAGCCAACCTGGCACAGACACCAGCGGGCACAGAACTGCCCACAGGGCCGTAAGCCGGTTGCTACGCGCTGGAAGGGAACGGCATCTACTGACTACTGAGACTAGACAGAGGGTGGGGCGCGACTGGGGGTAGCGGGATGGTGACTGCTGGGGTAAGCGGAAACGGGTCTATCCGCGGAAGGGGCAACCACCTGTGTGATGGCGATGTGAACCGGAGCCGACTGCTTGCCGACGGCGGCGGCAGTCCAAACGCAGGCCGCACACTCGTCGTGGTGCGCCTTGACCGCTCCATTGACCAAGGCAGGTGGCGCGTGAATGGGGGCGGCTGTACCGGGAGCCAAGAAAATGAGGCACGCCGGTGAGTCGCAGGTGTCCTCCTCGTTCACCGGATGGTTGTGTAAGGCTTCCCCTGCGATCGTGAGGAACGCATAGGGGAGCAGCGCGGCAATAGCCAGCCACCGAGCCAGTGGCCAACCACAGCACCTCATGCCTGAGTTGCTGGAACGGCTTGCAGACACTAACCGCCCTCCACTGATGTTCGTGCGTCTCCGACGAGCGGGCTTGCCGGACCTGACGCAGCAAGCCGAATCAGTGATTTTCAACGCACAGGCAAGGGGAATGGTTCCCTCGCTGGCTCTTCCTCAATGTGTATGGGTAGCCTGACAGTGGCTGAACAGACCACATCAGGCACGTGGTCGTCATCCGTGCCGTCGCGTCCGCAGGACGCTCGACCCCGCCGCAGGCGGGGTCCCTCAGCCGGATGCTTCAGCGTCCGGGACTCCCGTCGCATGAAAGCCTCCCCGTCCGCCAGGACGGGCGGCGCGAAGCGCCCGACAGAAGGCCCAGCCTGCTGGCGTCCCCGACGATTTGGGCGGCTGCGCCGCCACCCGTCCTGCGGACGGAAACGGCCCTAACT